>Ga0187892_10009836_pt1 | contig 12363 bp, 6 predicted proteins | sample MA1701073metaG_FD_139345 | JGI IMG/M metagenome (GOLD analysis project Ga0187892, IMG submission 139345) | Bio-ooze microbial communities from a basaltic lava cave in the Kipuka Kanohina Cave System on the Island of Hawaii, USA - MA170107-3 metaG ...
CGCCAATCCCATGCTGACGATCGTCGCCCTGGCGCTGCGGCTCGCTCGACACCTCGACTCAACGCCAGACCTCAAGGCTTAACGAGCTTGGCAGGGGCCAAGCGGAGACGCTGCCCGCCGGACCCTGACCCGGCAAGCCTCTCCGGTTACTCGGTCCGCAACGTCCGCGCCGGGTCCACGGCGGCAGCGCGCCGCGCCGGAATGAGACCTGCTGCGACCGCGGACGCGCCGAGCACCAGGGCGGGGAGGAGAAACTCCGTGACTCGGGCATCCGGCAGATGCGCAATCCCCTGCCGCAGCGCCGCGGTCAGCCCGAGGGCGGCCACGATCCCCACCGCCGTCCCGATCGCGACCAGCCGCAGCGCCTGCGAGAGCACCAGCGCAATGATCCCCGGGGCGGTCGCGCCGAGGGCCATCCGGATGCCCAGCTCGCGGGTCCGCAGCGATGCGCCGTAGGACACCACCGAGAACAGCCCCATGGTCGCGAGCAACAGTGCGGCGCTGCCTAACACGCTGAGGACCGCAAGGGCCGCCCGCGACACCGCGAACGGCACACTCGCGGCATCCCGCAGCGTGGTGGCCGGGAGCAGTGTGATCGCGGGATCCACGGCCTGGATTTCCCGCTGGACCGCCGGGAACAGCTCGAGCGGCCTGCCGCTCGTGCGGACGTGGAGCGTAACCAGGTCGCTGGGGGACTGCTTCCAGGCATAGTAGACGAGGGGCATGCTCGCGTTGTCGATTTCCCTGTAGTCGTAGCGGCCGGTCGGCGCGAGGCCGACGACGGTGACATCCGTCGGTCCCAGCCGGAACTTCCTGCCCACAGCGGAGCCACCCTCGAAGTAGCGCTCGGAGAAGGCCTGGTTGACCACCACGACCGGCGGCTGGTCAGGGGTGTCGTGCGCGGAAAACGATCTGCCCGAGAGCAGCCGGATCCCGAGCAGCTCGAAATAGCCTGGGTCCACGCCATTCACGATGACGCGATCCGCGTTCCCGGGCTCCACCGGTTGACCGGGGACCTCCACGGATTGCCGGGCGTACCCCATGATGCTCAAGGGGACGAAGCTGCCCAGCGCCACGCCGCGGACCCCGGGCAACGCGGCAATCCGCTCCGCGGCGGATTCCATCGCCCGTCCCCACCGCACCGGATCTGCATAACCCGCCAGCGACATCTCGGTTTGAGCCAGCAAGACCTGCTCGCCACCTCGGTAGCCGAGATCCAGCGCGTGCACGGCACGATCTCGGCGCAGGAACAGGGTGGCCCCCACGAGGATCGAAAGCGCGAAGGCAAACTGTGCCACCACCAGCGCACTGCGTAGTCTGCCACCGCGCGCGCTGCCGGTCCGCCCGCCCTGCTTGAGCGTCTCCGCGGGGACGGTCCGGGCGGCGTGCAGGGCTGGCGGCAGCCCGAACGCCAGCACGCAACCCGCTGTGACGGTCACGACGAAACCGAGGAAAACGAGGTCAAGCTCTGCATGCACCACGAAACCCACGGAAGTCACCGGCATGAGCGGCTGGAGCAGCGACTCGCCGTTGGCGGCCATGGCGATGCCGAGCCCGGCACCGATCACGGCCAGGAGGCCGCTCTCGGCGAGGAGCTGCAAAGCCAGGCGCCGGCGGCCGGCGCCGAGGGCCAGCCGCACGGCCAGCTCACGCTCCCGTGCCGCCGCCCGGGTGAGCAACAGGGTGGCTACGTTGGAACAAATCAGCAGGACGACCAGCAGCGTGACGACGGCGAGGGCGATGAGCTGAGGCTCGAGCCGCTGCACCGTTCCGATATCGAGCGGGATCACCCGTGCACCACGGCCCCGGTTCTCCTCGAACCGTTCGGCCTGGGTCCGCGCGATCCGGCGTAGCTCCTCGTCGGCCAGTTCCCTCCCGGCGCCGGGTGCAAGGCGGCCGATGACGTCAAGCCAGCGGAAGTCGCGCCGCTCCCAGAGCTCGGCCTCACCGGGGATGAAGTAGGGCCGGGTGCTGAGCGGCACCCAGAGATCGAAACGAGCGACCGAGATGGTCCCGATGAAGCGGGGTGGTGCGACCCCGATGATGCGGACCGGCCGGCTGTTGACCCGCACCGTCCGTCCGACGATCGCGCTATCCCCGTCGAAGTGGCGTTGCCACGCGGCATACCCCAGTACCGCGACCGGCTCGGCGCCTTCCTGGTCGTCGGGAGCCGTGAAACCGCGCCCGCGGTGGATCGCGACACCCAGCACGTCGAAATAGTTGCCCGAGGCGAAGATGCCGTAGAGCGGGATGCCTCCGCCCGACCCGCGGTTCCCGGCATCGATGGCAAACAGACCAAAGGACGACGCCGCGACCCCGCGGAAGGAGTGCGCCTGGTCGCGCCACTCGCGATACTCGTCGAGCGAGACGCCGAAGCCGTTGCGGAGCTCGGGGCGAAGCGTGGCCAGTCGCCCGGCCTCCCGGACCCCCGGCAGGGGCTGCAGCAGCATGCTCCGGATCCAGGAAAACACCGTCGCGCTCGACCCGATGCCGAAGCCAAGGGAGAGCACCACCCCGGCGGCGAAAATCGGGGCGCGGCGGAGCTGTCGGAGGGCGAAACCGAGGTCGCGGCGGAGGCCGAGGAGCCACTCAGGCATCTATCGCACCATTCGCAACACGTCGCCGCAATCTTCCACGATGCCAAGGGCCCCCGCCGCCAGAGCCTCCGTGCGATACGTGGCAGCGGCTCGCGCACTGGTGCAGAACACCAGCCGGACGTCGGCGCTGCGCGCCTTGAGCGTGGAGAGCAAATCGCGCCCCGCCCGTTCCACGTAGGAATTGTTGGCCCCCTGGAAGCGACCCATGTCAGAAATCACGAGTTCATGCACCGTCGGATCGAAGCGCTCAACCGCCTCGGCCGTGGACAGCATCGTGGTGAGGCGAATCCCCCGGCTCTCGAGCTGCCGGATCACCACTCCGTTGTTCTCCGGGTTGTCGTCCACCCACAGGGCGTGCGAGACCGATAGCTCTCCCCTGGTATCTGCGGCGGGAGCGTCCGCGTTGGCCCGAATGCGCAATGCAACCAGCGTCGCAACGATGACGAGCAGCCCTGCCGCCGTGGCCCCCATGCCGAGGGTCCGCCGCCGGATCGGGCGCCGCGGTACTGCCACGGTCACTGGCGGACGCTGCGTCAACGCCTGGAGCAGCTCGCGACCGGTTGCGAATCGACCGGCAGGATCCTTGGTCAACGCGCGGCGCATTGCAGTGGAGACTTCCAGTGGGAGACCGGAGGGCAGGGCCGCGAAGTTGGGCTCCCGGTTCACGATCTGGTCGAGGACCCCGCGCGGATCGTTCGCGGCAAATGGCCGGACCCCGGCCAGCATTTCGAACAGCATCACGCCGGAGGCCCAAACGTCGCTGCGCGCATCTGCCCTTTGCCCGCCCACCTGTTCCGGACTCATGTAGGCCACGGTACCCGCCACGCTTCCGGGCCCGCTCATCCGGTGGTCCGCCATGCGGGCGAGCCCGAAATCCAGCAGCTTCACCACACCGTCGCGGGTTAGGAACACGTTGTCGGGGTTGACGTCCCCGTGCACGATCCCGCGTTCGTGCGCTGCGGCCAGCGCCTGAGCAATCTGGCGGGCGATTGCCAGCGCCTCCTGCTCCGGGAGGAGCGGCCGCTCGAGGCGCGACCGCAGGGACTCGCCATCATACGCCGGCATAACGATAAACTGCCGTCCTTCAGTCTCCCCGATTTCGTGGATGGTGCAGATGTTGGGATGGTCCAGCGCCGAGGCCGCTCGCGCCTCGTCGAGAAATCGCCGCTCGGCGTGGGGATCGCGACGGATTTCGGGAGCGATGAACTTCAAGGCGACCGTGCGGTGGAGCCTGAGATCGCGGGCCCGATAGATCACTCCCATTCCGCCACCACCGATCCGTTCGACGATTTCGTAGTGGGAGACCGTCCGACCGATCCACGGATCGGGCCCTTCGCCTGCCGCCGCGGCCTCGCGCAACATCCCGTCCACCCCCGAGCCCAGGAGTTCCTGCCGCAGCCGTCCCAGATACTCGCCCGCTCCGTCGGAGGCTTCCAGCACGCTGGCGAGCTCGGCGCCAAGCGTCGGGTCGTTGCTCGTCTCGCGCGCGACGAAGGCGGCCCGCTCACTCGGCGGCAGCGAGGTGCCTTGTTGGACCAAAAGCTCGAGGCGGTCCCACCGGGAATCGGTCACGCCACTTCGCCGAGATTCTGGCGCAGCCACGCCTGCGCCATCGTCCAGCCGCGGGTCACCGTGGCGGTGGAGAGGCCGAGGGCCGTTGCGGTCTGCTCGACGGTCATGCCGCCGAAAAAGCGGCACTCGACGATGCGGCCCTGCCGCTCGCTGAAGCCGGTGAGCTGCTGCAGGGCGTCGTCGAGGGCCACGACCCGGTCCTCCCAGGGGGCGGTCTCCGCTTCTCCCGGGATCTCGTGCCCCCGCAGGGAAACCCGTTGCCAGCCGCCGCCCCGTTTCTGAGCTCGGCGATCTCGGGCATAGTTGATCAGAATGTGCCGGATGGCTCGCGCGGCGGCGGCGAGGAAGTGGGCCTCGGTGTCCCAGCTGGCCCGGCGCTGGTCCACCAGCTTGAGGTAGGCCTCGTGGACCAGCGCGGTGGTGTTGAGGGTTTCATCGCCCTGCCAGCCCTGGCGCTGTCGGTGCGCCAGCTCGCGCAGCTCTTCGTAGACCAACGGGAAAAGTTGATCCAGTGCCTCCCGGCGGCCGTTGCGCAGCTCGCCGAGCAACCGGGCCACCGACTCCCGGCGATCGGAAACCGGGCCGCCGGGCTCCCCGGCGGGTGAGGTGATCATGCGGGGACCGTTTGGTGTAGCCCTTTCAGGAGGGCCTGCTCCTGGGAGATACGATGGGGCGGCCCGAGTGATTCGGCAAGGCCGGCTCTTGAAAAGTCAGGAGACCCGTATTGAGGCTACATCTACGTCTGTCGTGGCTCGTCGTACTCGCACCGACAACTTCCGGGTGGAGATCTGGCGGCACAACTAGCGGACGCGCAGCTCCCCGGTAAGCAATCTCTGCGCACCTCTCTGCCACACATCTGTCCCCTGCCCCTGCCCGTCTGTCCAATTGTCCACCTGCCAGGTGCTAGATTGATTCCTCGAGGTCTACGGCTCCAGGAGGTTCTGATGCTGCTCCGTTTGGTGTGCCGCGCGCTTCGCTTCGTCGTGGTGCCCGCGATGCTCGTCCCACTCTCTGTCGCGCCCGCCCAGCAGCGCGACTCCCTGGTCCCCGCTCCCAACCGGCCCACCGGTGAAGGCGAAGGCCCCTTCCCGCGCCTGATTATCCGCGGCGCCACGCTGATTGATGGCACGGGGGGCCCGCCCCGCGGACCGGTGGACATCGTCATCGAAAACAATCGCATCAGCCAGATCGCCGGGGTGGGCTTCCCTGGAGTTCCGATCGACAGCACCCGGCGGCCCCGGAACGCCACCCGGGAGATCGACGCCCACGGCATGTATGTGCTTCCCGGCTTCGTCGATCTCCACGTCCACCAGGGCACCCCCCAGAAAGCGCGCGAGGCGGAGTACTACCACAAGCTCTGGATGGGCCACGGGATCACCACTGTGCGCGGGGTTCCCTTCGCCGACTTCGACTGGTCGCTGCGGGAGAAGACGCGGAGCGCGCGGAGCGAGATCACAGCGCCCCGCTACTGGATCTACCAACGACCCGGCACGGGGTGGACCCAGGGGCCGGTTCGAACGCCGGAACAGGCCCGGGCCTGGGTGCAGTGGCTCGCCCGGCAGGGCGGCGACGGCCTCAAGCTCAATGCGGAGCGGCCCGCGATCATGGCCGCGCTCCTCGATGAAGCCAAGAAGCACGGGTTAGGCTCCACCGCCCACCTCGCCCAGACCGGCGTGGCCCAGATGAACGCGCTCGACGCGGCGCGGCTCGGCCTTGGTACGGTGACCCATTTCTACGGCCTGTTCGAGGCGATGTACGAGGGCTACGACGTGCAGCCCTGGCCCGCCGACATGAACTACAACGACGAGCAGCACCGCTTCGGCCAGGTCGCCCGGCAGTGGAGCCTCGTCAAGCCCAACAGCGAGAAATGGAACGCACTGCTCAAGGAGCTCAAGGAGCGCGACGTCACGCTCGACCCGACGATGGTCGCGTACCTCACCGGCCGCGATGTCGCGAAGCGGATGGCAGCGCCCTGGCACGAGAGGTACACCCTGCCGACGCTCTGGGATTACTACACCCCTGACCGCTCCAACCACGGCTCCTATTTCTTCAACTGGACGACCTGGGACGAGGTGGCCTGGAAGAACTTTTACCGGGTCTGGCTGGAGCTGATCAACCAGTACAAGAATCTCGGCGGCCGGGTGACGCCGAGCTCCGACGCCGGCTTCATCTACAACACGCCCGGCTTCTCCACCATCGAAGAAATGGAGATGTTCCAGGAAGCCGGCTTTCATCCTCTGGAGGTGATTCGCGGCGCCACCCTGCACGCCGCCGAGACCCTCTATTTACCGCTCGGGCGGGAACCGGACCTGGGAGTGGTCCGGGAGGGATTGCTGGCGGATCTCGTGATCGTCCCGGAAAACCCGATCGAGAACCTGAAGGTGCTGTACGGCACCGGCTGGTTCCGGCTCAATGACCAGACGGGGAAAGTGGACCGGATCGGCGGGATCCGTTACACCATCAAGGACGGCATCGTGTACGACGCGCGCAAGCTGCTGGACGACGTGGCGCGCATGGTAGAGGCGCAAAAGAAGGGAAGGACTGCGGCGCCCTGAGCAAGTCCGCTACCCCCCTCCTCGCAACGCCTCGGTCGGACTCACCGCCATCGCCCGGCGGGCCGGCAGCCAGGACGCCAGCCCGGCCACGACAGCAAGGATGAGGACCACGCCGATCATGGTCACCGGGTCGGTGCTCCGTACGTCCACCAGCAGGGTGCCGATGAGCCGCCCGGTGAGGAGCGTGCCGAGGAGCCCTACCCCTAACCCGATCCCGGTGAGGCGAAGCCCGTCACCCACGATCATCCCTAACACGGAACCGCGATCGGCACCCAGGGCCTGGCGGAGGCCGATTTCGTAGGTGCGCTGGCTGACCCCGTACGCGATCACCCCGTAGATCCCGAGCCCGGCGAGCAGGAGCGCGAGCGCGGCGAACCACCCCAGCAACAGGGTGGTGAATCGACGGCTGGCCAATCCGGTGCCCAGGGCGGACTCCATCGAGCGGACCTCGGAGACCGGAGCGCCGCGATCGAGCTCTCGCACGGCAGCACGGAGCGGGTTCCCCAACAGCTCCGGCTTCCCCCCTGCCTTGACCAGCACGGTCATCTGCCTCGGCATGAAGTAGGCGCTCCTGCCGGCCTGGGTCCAGGGGAAAACCATCGTCATTGGAGCGGGGCTCTCGACGCCGGCGGTCCGAATGTCTGCCATCACCCCGACAATCGTGGCCCAGGGTGCTTGCGGGTTGAACATCTTGAGGGTGCGACCCACCGGATCCACGCCGGGCCAGAGCTGTTTGGCCATCGCTTCGTTGATGATGACAACGGGGGGCGCGTCCTGGCGGTCCTGCTCGGTGAACGCCCGCCCCCGCACCATCCGCACGCCGAGAGTCTTGAAGAAGCCGGGTGTCACCTGGAGCGGATCGGCGGAGGGAGCCTGGGCGATCTCCTGATCCTGGCGTCCGTCGAGGTTGATGGACCAGGTGCTGCGGTTACCGACGACCGGAGTCCAGCCCATGATACCGGCAGCCGTGGCACCGGGGACCGTCCGGAGTTTTTCCTCGAGCTGATTCATGAACGCGATCACCTTCCCATCGTCCGGATAGTCGAGGGGAGGAAGGTTGAGCCGGGCGGTCAACACCCGTTCCGGCTCGAAGCCGATGTCAATGGCCTGAAGCCCACGAAGGGTCTTGATCAAGAGCCCGGCGCCCGCCAGCATCACCACCGCGAGCGCCACTTCGGCCATCACCAGCACTCGGCGAGCCCGGGTTCCCGATCGCGAGGCGCCGCTTCGGGTGCCGTCGCGGAGCGCCGCCACCTGGTCCCGGTGCGAGGAGTGGAGCGCCGGCAGCAGCCCAAAGAGCAGTCCGGTCACCAGGCAAACCGCCAGGGTAAAGATCAGCACCCGACCGTCGAGTCCCACCTGGTCCAGGCGGGGTAGCGAGGTAGGAGCCACCCGAACCAGGAGCCGAACCCCGGCCCATGCCAGCAGGATGCCTAACCCGCCACCACCCAGGGCGAGCAGGCCGGCTTCGGTGAGCTGCTGGCTCACCAGACGGCGCGAGGATGCGCCCAGCGCGGTGCGAATCGAGAGCTCGCGCCGGCGCGCTTCGCCCCGGACCAGGAGCAGGTTGGCCACGTTGGCGCAGGCGATGAGCAGCACGAACCCCACGGCTCCGAACAGCGTCAGCAGGTAGGGGCGTGCATTGTTGAGCACGCGCTCCATCAGCGGCTTCACCTCGGCGATGAACGGCTTGTCGGGGAAATAGGTCTCGGGAAAGTCCTTGAGCCACCGCGTCGTGAGGAGATTCGCCTCGACGTTGGCCTGCTCGGCGGTGGCGCCGGGACGGAGCCGCCCGACCGCGATCATGTAATGATTGTTCCTGGTCCAGAGGGAGTCGTAATCGAGGCGGAGTGGCAGCCAGACGGCGGTGCCGGCTTCGGGATATCCGAAACGAGCCGGCATGACCCCAATCACCCGACGCGGGACGCCGTTGAGCCGCACTTCCCGGGTCAGGATCGCGGGATCGCTGCCGAACCAGGTGTGCCAGGCATTTTCGCTGATCACGATCACGGGGGCGGGGACCTGGGCCGGCTTCTGCTCGTCGGCCGCGAACGTTCGCCCCAGGATGGGCGCCACGCCCATCACCTCGAAGAATCCGTCCGAGACCCGCGCGCCGGTAATCCGGATTGGCTCCTGGTCTCCGGACAGGTTGGCGTCGTAACCGGTCCAGGTCGCCAGTCGCTCCAGAGTCCGCATGTCCCGGCGATAGTCCCGGAACTCCGGCTCGGAGACGGTGGAAAACGGAGACTGGTGCCGGAGGTCCACGATGGTCTCCGGTTCCGGAAAGGGTAGCGGCGTGAGGAGCACCCCGTTGACCACGCTGAAGATCGCAGCGTTGGCGCCGATGCCGAGGGCAAGGGTCACGAGCACCACGGCGGTGAAACCGGGGGTGCGGAGAAGGGAGCGGACAGTGAAACGGAGGTCCCTGAGGAAGCTTTGCATGGTGACCTTTTCATGGGGAGCGCGGGGCTCCCGGCGGAGCCGCTCAATCGCGGCGTTCGTGAACACGTTGATCAGAAGGCCCGGCCAGATTCCCGGACCGGCGGTCCTCCGGCGCTCCCGATAGAAGTCGAGCATCTCCTCGCCGTATCGGGCGCGGAATGCTCCGGGATAGAGGCGGAGCAGGGCGCGAAAGAGACGCTCGCCCGGCGGGTTCACGAGCGTTCCGGCCGGGGCGGCGGGGAAGGAGCGATGATCCGCCGCGACTCGGCGAGCCGGACCAGAGAGCGGAGCCGCAGCATCTCGGCCGTGAGGACCCGTCTCCCTGCGGGGGTCAAGCGGTAGTAGATCCGCCGCTCATCCTCACCCGGTGGGGGGACTCCCTTTACTTCCGCAAGGAGCCCGTCGCGTTCCAGCCGGCCTATGTGTCGGTAGAGGCTTCCGACTTCGAGGGCAATCTTGCCTTCACTGTGCTCGAGAATGTCCTGGCGGAGGCCGTACCCGTGCCGGTCTCCGGCGGTAAGCATAGTGAGGAGAAGGGTTTCGACCGGCCGGAGGTACGGGTTTGTGTGAGCAGGCATGGGCGACCCGGATCCAAAAGGGGACTACAGGCGGAATGCCTATAGTTGATTGGACACCGGGGGTGGCCGGACCGTTGCTCGGGGCACCTGGTTCACGCGGAGACGCGGAGACACCCTTCTCCCCACGTCTCAAAACTAGACATCCCCATCGTCATTCGATATACTAGCCCTCCGTAACCCGCCCGGCTGGACAGGCATGCCAGATCCCCTCGACGCGCTGCGCGCAGCGCTTAGTGACCGGTACCGGTTCGAGCGGGAGATCAGCCGAACGGGGATGTCTTCGGTGTTCCTGGCGCACGACCTCAAGCACGATCGTGCCGTCGCCATCAAGTCCGTCAATTCCGATTTCGGCGGCCCCGACAGCCGCGACCGTTTCCTCAACGAAATCCGTCTGGTTGCCCGGTTCCAGCACCCGAACATTCTCGCGCTCTTCGATTCGGGCGAGGCCGGGGACACGCTGTATTACGTGATGCCGTTCGTGGAAGGCGAAACGCTGCGCGACCGGCTGCAGCGCGAACCGCGTTTGCCCGTGGCCGAAGCCGTGCGCCTGACGAAGGAGATCTGCGATGGCCTCGCCTACGCGCACGCTCGCGGGATCGTCCACCGGGACGTGAAGCCCGCGAACATCCTCCTCAGTGACGGGCACCCCCTCATCGCCGACTTCGGCATAGCTCGCGCGCTCGACTCGATGGGAGTCTCGGTGACCGGCACCGGAGTGGTGATCGGCACCCTCGCCTACATGAGCCCCGAGCAGGCAGAGGGGCGAGCCAACATCGACGGACGCACCGACATCTATGCCCTGGGCTGCGTGCTCTACGAAATGCTCGCCGGCCAGCCGCCGTTCCACGAAAACACACCGCAGTCGATGTTCGCGAAACGGCTCGCCTCGGAACCGCGCTCGGTGAGCGAGCTCCGAGCCGATGTACCGGCCGAGATCGCCCGCACCTTGCGACGCGCCCTCGCCGTCCACCCCGACGACCGTTTCGCGAGTGCGAGCGATTTTGCCCGCGAGCTGGTCCAGAGTCTGGAACGGGCGATGGCGCCCCCGCCGCGTGCCGGCGTGCGGTGGGCAGTGGCCGCCGGGGGTGCGGTGGCCATCGCCGCCGCGATCATCGCCACGCTGGTGATCCGCCCGCCCGCCGCCCAGGCAGCCGGCATCGCGGTGCTTCCGCTCCTCCACGGCGACTCCTCCATCACCCTGGGGCTCGACGGGGACAACTGCGCCCGCCTCCTCTACGATGCCTTCTCACGCTGGAGCGGCATCGGCTTGCTGAACGACATGGTCGTCCGCGACGCCCGGCAGCGGCGGGGTGGCGACATCGCGAGTCTCGACGACGCCGTCGCCGTCGGGCAGGACCTAGGCGCGCGCTACGTGGTCTGGGGCGAAGTGACACCCGCGGCGCCGGGAGTGAACGTGCGGGCCACGCTTTTCGAGATCACCGGGCGTCCCCGGCAGCGGAAACAGCACACCATCCGGGTGGCGGGGGATTCGGGCGCGGCAGCGGCGTTCGCCGTCCTCGCGGATTCGTTGCTGGTCGGCATTCTCCCGGAAGTGCCGCCGACGGGCGTCGCGGGCACCCGGAATTTCGGAGCATTGCAGGACTACGCGGCCGGGCATTCGGCCCTCGATACCTGGAACCTCGCCGCCGCCGAGTCGCTCTTCCGCGCCGCCACGACCGCGGACACTGCCTACGCCGCCGCGCAGCTCGAGCTGGCGCAGGTCGTGTCCTGGCGCGACGGTACGCCCGAGGAGTGGCGCTCCGCGGCCCAGCGCGCCAAGACGCTCGCCCCTCAGCTCGGCGAGCGGCAGCGCCAACTCGCTGAGGCGTTGCTGGCCCTCGCCGAGGGGGCGCCCCAACGGGCCTGTGACATCTACCGCTCACTGGTGTCCCGTGACTCGATCGATTTCCAGGCGTGGTTCGGACTTGGCGAGTGTCAGTCGCGCGACCGCCTGGTGATCCGCGATTCCACCAGTCGCTCGCAGTGGCGATTCCGGAGCAGCCAGCATTCTGCGATCAACGCGTATCGGCGCGCGCTCGAGCTGGCCCCGCTGTTCCAGCGCGCGCTGACCGGCACCGCCTACGACCGCATCGCCCGGTTGCTCTACACCGAGGCGGGACAGATCCGCAGCGGCCCGGTGGCGCCTCCCGACAGCGGTGCCTACGCGGCCTATCCGGAACTGGCGGCGGATTCGCTCGGCTTCGTCCCCTATCCCATCCTGGCGGTTTACGCGTCGCGGCCGGGGACCTACCCGACAACCCATATGCAGGCGGTGGACCGCAACCGCCGGGTGCTCCGGGATCTCACCCGGCGCTGGGTGGCCGGCGCGCCGCGGGACGCGCGAGCGCACGAAATCTTCGCCCTCGCGCTCGAGAGCCTCGATGAGCTGCGTCCGGCACCGAGCTCCCCGGCATCCGCGGAGGGCGCCCTGCCGGAGATCATTACGGCGCGCCGTCTGGCCACCGACCGAGCTGCCCGGGTGCGAACGGCCGCGAGGCATGTGCGCCTCCTCGTGAAGCTCGAGCGGTACTCGGACGCCGCCCGGCTCGCGGATTCGTTGCTCGCACTCGATGCCACGGCGCCGCCCCAGGCAGCCCGGTATCTCGCCGGCGTTGCGGC
>Ga0187892_10009837_pt1 | contig 12363 bp, 10 predicted proteins | sample MA1701073metaG_FD_139345 | JGI IMG/M metagenome (GOLD analysis project Ga0187892, IMG submission 139345) | Bio-ooze microbial communities from a basaltic lava cave in the Kipuka Kanohina Cave System on the Island of Hawaii, USA - MA170107-3 metaG ...
GCTGCACCTCCCGGGCCAGCGCCAGCACGTCGTCGGCCGAGCCACCGGCGTCGGCCTGCATGAAGTTGGCATGCTTGGCCGACACGGTGGCGGACCCTCGGCGCAGGCCCTTGAGACCGGCCGCGTCGATGAGCCGGCCGGCCGAGTCACCCGGCGGGTTGGCGAACACCGAACCGGCGTTCTGTCCCCCGGGCTGGTGGGCCCGGCGCCAGGCGACGATGGCGGCCAACTCGGCCTCGGCCGCCCGCGGGTCCCGCGGCGTCACCGCGAACTCGGCCCACGTCACGACCTGGGCGGGACCGAGCGTCGAGCAGCGGTACCCGAGGCCGAGCTCGGCGGCGCCCACCGCGCGGCCGGCGGGTGGGTCGCCGGTGCCGGCGGCGCCGAGGTCGCGGACGCCCGCCCGCACCAGCGACGCGGCGATGTCGGACCCGTGGCCGCCGGCGTTCATGCGGACGGCCCCACCCACCGACCCCGGCACGCCCACCGACCACTCCAGCCCGCCGGCGCCGGCGGCCGCCGCGCGGCGGGCCAGTACCGGCAGGCTCACGCCGGACCCGGCGCGCACGAGCCCGGCCGCGGTGTCCACGTGGACCTCGTCGAGGCCCTCGCCGACCACCACGGCCAGGCCGGCGAACCCGGCGTCGGCCACCAGCAGGTTCGAACCGCGCCCGACGACCAGCACCTGGACCCCGCTGGCCCGTACCGCGGCGGCGGCCCGCGCCAGGTCGCCGGGCGTCCGCACCTCGACGAGCAGGGCCGCGTGGCCGCCGACGCGGTAGGTCGTCCGGCCGCCCAATGGGGCGTTGCGAACCGCCCGATCGCCGAGCACGGCCGCCGCCTCCTCGACGGCGTGGCGTCGCGGCGCAGGGATCACCGGAGCGGGCCGGACGGGTCCAGCAACTCGGTGGCGAGGAGCGTGATGTCGCCGGCGCCGAGGGTGAGGCACACGTCGCCGTCCCGCAGCAGGGCGGCCACCGCCGGCGCCCACTCCTCGCGCCTCGCCACGTAGTGGACGGTGCCGGGGGCGCGGCCCCGGGCCGCGGCGTCGGCGACCAGGCGACCGGTGACGCCGGGTCGGGGCGCCTCGCCGCTCGGATAGACGTCGGTGACGACCACCTGGTCGGCGTCGTCGAAGGCACCGGCGAAGGTGGCGGCCAGCGCCGCCGTCCGCGAGAACCGGTGCGGCTGGAACACACAGACGACGCGGGACCAGCCGCCCAGGCGGGCCGCCGCCAGCACGGCCCGCACCTCGCCGGGAAGGTGGGCGTAGTCGTCGACGAGGGTGACCCCGGCCCGCGTGCCTCGGAACTGGTAGCGGCGGGCCACGCCGCCGTAGCGGGCCAGCCCGGCCGCCGCGGCGTCGAACGGCGCGCCGAGGAGATGGGCAGCGGCCAGTGCGCCGCAGGCGTTGCGGGCGTTGTACAGGCCCGGCACCGGCACCGAAACCGTGCCGAGGCGCTCGCCGCGACGCGAGACCGTGAACCGCGCCGAGGCCCGGTCGACGGCCACGTCGGTCATCGCGTAGTCGGCCGTGGGCGCCGTACCGTACGACGTCGTGCCGGGCAGGAAGGCCAGGCGGGCTGCACCGGGATCGTCGGCGCACACCACCCGTGGGCCGGGGGCACCGGCCACGAAGCGCTCGAACGCGTCGACCAGCCCGGCCACGTCGCCGCCGTAGTGCTCCAGGTGGTCCGGCTCCACGCTCGTCACCACCACGGCCTCCGGTGCCAACTCGAGGAAGGTGCCGTCACTCTCGTCGGCCTCCACGACCAGCCATTCGCCGTCGGTCCAGGCCGCGCCGCTGCCGATCTCGTTCAGCTCGCCGCCGATGAGGAACGACGGCCGGAAGTCGGCGGCCCGCAGGGCCAGGGCCAGCATCGACGACGTCGTGGTCTTGCCGTGGGTGCCGGCCACCGCGACCGCCCGGCGGGTGGCGACGACGGCGGCGAGTATCTCGGCCCGCCGCAGCACCGGGATCCCGGCGGCCGCGGCGGCCGCCACCTCGGCGTTGCGGGCCGGTATGGCGGTCGAGACGGCCACCGCGTCTGCCCCCTCGACCTGTGACGCATCGTGGCCGACGGCCACCGTCACGCCCAGCGCCCGCAACCTGTCCAGGCCCTGCGTCGCCTTGAGGTCGCTGCCCGAGACGCGATGGCCCATGGCGGCCAGCACGGTGGCGATGGCGCTCATCCCGGCGCCACCGATGCCCACGACGTGGATGCGCTGCGGCCGGGCCAGGTCGACTGAGGGCGCGTCAGGACCGCGCATGGCGCTCCAGCAGGACGGCCACCCGGTCGGCCGCGTCGGGCCGCCCGAGGGCGGCGGCGGCGGCGGCCATGGCGGCGCGGCGCGGCGCGTCGTCCACCAGGAGCGTGAGCTCGGCGGCCAGCCGTTCGGCGGTGAGCTCGGCGTCCGGCACCAGCACGGCCGCGCCGGCCCGCACCATGGCGCTGGCGTTGGCGCGCTGGTGGTCGCCCGGCGCGCCCGGCAGCGGGACGAGCACCGACGGCACACCGGCGGCCGCCAGCTCGGCCACGCTCCCGCCGGCCCGGCACACCGCCACGTCGGCCGCGGCCAGCAGCTCGGCCATCCGCTCCTCGAACTCGACCGGCTGGTAGCGCAGACCGCCCGCCGCCGGCCGGGGCAGGTCGGCCTGCACACCGGCCCAGTCGCGGCGGCCGACGGCATGGTGCACGGCCACGTCGGATCGGTCGGCCCACGCCCGCACCAGGCCGAAGACGGCCTCGTTGATCCGCCGAGCCCCGAGGGACCCGCCCGTCACGGCGACCACCACGGCGTCGGCCGGGAGGCCGAGCGCCTGGCGCGCCGCGGCCATGGCGGCGGGCGAGCGGTCGATGGCGGCGATCTCCGGGCGCACCGGGTTGCCGGTGACCACTGCCCGCGGGAGCGGTGTGCCCTCGAAGGACACCGCGCTGGCCCGGGCGAACCGGGCGAACAGGCGGTTCGACGCTCCGGGAACGGCGTTCTGCTCGTGGAGGACCAGCGGCCGGCGGAGCACCACTGCGGCTGCCGTCGCCGGCACGCTGGCATAGCCACCCACCGACAGCACGACGCCGGGCCGGAGACGGGCGACGAGCGCGGCGGCCCGCACCACCGCGGTGGCCAGCCCGGCGACCGCGCCGGCGTTCCTGATCAGGTCGCGCCCCGCCAGCCGGCGTGCGATGCCGCGTCCCGGCAGCAGGGTGACCGAGAAACCGGCCGCCGGGACCAGGTGCGCCTCCTGGCCACGGGCCGACCCGACGAAGTGGATGGACTCGGGTCGGTGACCTCGGGCCACGAGCGCCCGGGCCACCGCCACCGCCGGCGCCACGTGCCCGGCCGTACCACCGCCGGCCAGCAGGACCCGGACCCGCCTCGGCGGCATCAGCCGACTGGCCCCGGGGCGCGGCGCCCCTGGTTGGTGACGTTCACGAGGATCCCGATCGCCGCCATGAGGATCACCAGCGACGAGCCCCCGAACGACACGAACGGGAGGGGCACACCGGTCACCGGCAGCATCCCGGTGACGGCGCCGATGTTGATCACCGCCTGGGTGGCAACCCACGCGGTGATCCCGGCGGCCAGCAGCATGCCGAAGAGGTCGGCGGCGCGCAGCGCGGCCTGGACGCCGAGCGCGGTCAGGGCCGCGAACAGCCCGAGGACCAGGAGGCTCCCGACCAGCCCCAGCTCCTCGCCGATGATGGCGAAGATGAAGTCGGTGTGGGCGTTCGGCAGGAACCCCCACTTGGCCCGGCTGGCCCCCACCCCGACGCCGGTGATGCGCCCGGTCCCGAGGCCGACGAGCGACTGCACCACCTGGTAACCGGTGTTCCCGGCGTCGGCCCAGGGATTGCGGAAGGCCATCAGCCGAGCCCGGCGGTAGGGCTCGGCCAGGCCCACCAGCACGGCCCCGGCGACCGAGGTGGCGAGCAGGCCGACCATCGGGCCGAGGGGAACGGCCGCGGTGAAGAGCACGGCCATCGTGATTGCCCCGAGGATGAGCGTGGTGCCCATGTCGGGCTGGAGCATGACCGGCACGGCGAACAACGCGAACGCGCTCACTGCCCCCCACATGGCGGCGCGCACGCGGTCGGGGCCCTGCATCCTCGACAGCAGGTCGGCCGCGAAGAGCAGGAGCGCCAGCTTGGCCAGCTCGGAGGGCTGGACCCGCCAGCCGGCGGTGCCCAGCCACCGCGTCGATCCGCCGGCCGACAGGCCGACGCCAGGCACCAGCACCGCCACGAGCAGGCCGGCGGAGACGATCACCAGGGGCAGGCCGGCCCGTCGCCAGCGGTGGTAGTCGACACGCGACGTCAGGGCCAGTGCGGTGGCGCCGACGGCCAGCCAGAGCAGCTGGCGCAGGAAGAAGCGCCACGGGCTGCGCTGGTCGGCCAACGCCTGCACCGACGACGCCGACAGGACCATGACCAGGCCGATCACGCAGAGCGTCCCCACCACGGCCAGCAGCACCACCGCGGCGCGGCGGCGGGGACCGGCGCCGGTTTCCCGCCGCGGCGCGACCCTCGTCGCCGGCGTCGCGGCAGTCACACCAACCCCAGGACGCAGGCCGTGAAGTCGTCGCCCCGCTCGGCGTAGGAGCGGTACCAGTCGTAGGACGCGGCGCCCGGCGACAGCAGCACCGCGTCGCCGTCGCGGGCGAGGCGGGCGGCGGCGGTGACGGCGGCCGACATCGACGGCGCCGTCTCGACGGGTACGGCGCCGGCGAAGGCGGCCGCCACCTCGGAGGCGGCCTCGCCGATGGCGACGACGGCGCGGAGCCGCCCGGCCGCCCGGCGCAGCACGGCCAGGTCGAGACCCTTGCTGCGGCCCCCGGCGATCAGGACGACCGGCTCGAAGCCCTCCAGTGCGGCGAGCACCGAGGCCGGCGTGGTGGCCTTCGAGTCGTCGTACCACCGCACTCCCCGGCGCTCGGCCACCAGTTGGACCCGGTGCGGCAGCCCGGTGAACCGGGCCAGCGCCGCCCCGCACACCGGGAGGGCAATGCCGGCCTCGGCGGGCGCCGCCGTGGCCGCCAGCCCGTTGGCGAGGTCATGCGGCTGCGACCGGGGCAGGTCGGCGACAGCCACGACGGCCCCGCCCGGGCCCCGGAGCCAGTCACCCTCGACGCGATAGTCCGCCCCCGGTCCCCCGAAGGTCACCACACGCGAGGGTGCGCGGCTCGCCGCGCCCAGTACCACGGGGTCCTCGGCGTTCACGACCGCCACGTCACCAGGCCGCTGGTTGGCCCACACTCGGGCCTTGGCCGCCGCGTAGTGGGCCATGTCCGGGTGCCAGTCCAGGTGGTCCTGGGCCAGGTTCAGCCACACCGCCACGGCGGGGCGGAAGGTGTCGGTCCAGAAGAGCTGGAACGACGAAACCTCGGCCACCAGCACCTCGGCGTCGCCCGCCACCGCGTCGATCAGCGGCAGGCCGATGTTGCCGGCGGCCACGGCGCGACGGCCGCCGGCCACCAGCATGGCGGCCACCAGGGTGGTCACGGTCGTCTTGCCGTTCGTCCCGGTGACGGCGATCACCGGCCGCTCCCCCGCGGCGCGCCCGGCCAGCTCGATCTCGCCGCGCACCACGACGCCGGCGGCGCGGGCGGCGGCCACCGCCGGGTGCCCGGGCCGCACACCGGGATTGGGGACCAGGAGGTCAGCGCCCGCCACGTCGGCCATCGTGGCCGGCCGGGCGCCGAGAGCGGTGACCTCGGCGCCCGTCGTCGGCGACGGCGCGTCCTCCATGACGGCGACGTCCCACCCCTGGCTCACCAGGTGGCGGGTGACCGCCCGGCCCGTCACGCCCAGGCCCACCACGATCGCTCGCCCGCTCAATCCACGCCGCCGATGGCGATGAAGTCGGCGTAGAAGAGCCCTAACGCCATCGCGGTGCACAGCCCGGCGAGGATCCAGAACCGGACGATGACCGTCGTCTCGGGCCACCCCAGGAGTTCGAAGTGGTGGTGCACCGGTGCCATGCGGAAGACCCGCCGCCGGAAGAACCGGAAGCTGGCCACCTGCACCATGACCGACACGGTCTCCAGGACGTACAGCCCGCCGATCACCGGGAGCAACAGGTGGACGTTCATGATCAGTGCCAGCGAGGCCAGGGCGGCGCCGATGGCCAGCGAGCCGGTGTCGCCCATGAAGATCCGGGCCGGCGCCGCGTTCCACCACAGGAAGCCCGCGCACGCCCCCGTCATCGCCACGGCCATCAGGGCCAGGTCCAGAGCCTGCGGGACCTGGTACACGTCGAAGTGCCGGAACTGCCAGAACCCGATGATCGCGAACGCCGAGAAGGCGAAGGTGGAAGCGCCGGCGGCCAGGCCGTCCAGCCCGTCGGTGAGGTTCACCGCGTTCGAGGTGCCGATGATCATCAGCACGGCCAGCACCGTCCAGCCCACCGGGCCGAGATCGACGCCGAGGGAGTCCCAGCGGGTGAAGGAGATCTCGGTGTGCACATCGGCGAGGTTGATGGCCAGCACGGCGAACCCGCCCGCCACCAGCAGCTGGCCGGCGATCTTGGCCCGCTTGTTCAGCCCGAGGCTGCGCTGGCGGCGCACCTTGATCCAGTCGTCGGCCAACCCCACCAGGCCGGCCCCGGCGATGGCCAGGGCCACGAGGAGCCCGCCGCGGGTGAAGATGGCCCCGGGGCGCGAGTGGCCGGCCAGGTACCCGGCCAGCGCGCCGGCCACGATCATGAGGCCGCCCATGGTCGGCGTGCCCGCCTTGGTGAAATGGCCCTGCGGCCCGTCCTCACGGATCTGCTGACCTATGCCGCGGGACTGCAACCACCGGATGTAGAGCGGCGTCGCGCCCAGGGCGACGACGAGGGCCACGCCGCCCGACACCAGCAGCGCGATCACGAGAAGGCCCCGGCCGCGAGGATCTCCCGGGCGACGACGCGGTCGTCGAAGGCCACGGTGACGCCGGCCGCGGTCTGGCCTGTCTCGTGGCCCTTTCCGGCGATGACCACCACGTCGCCGCGCCCGGCCCTCGACAGCGCCAGGGCGATGGCGGCCCGCCGGTCGAGCTCGACGACGAGCGCGCCGGGCGCGCCGGCCTCCACCTCGGCGGCGATGGCGGCCGGGTGCTCGGTGCGGGGGTTGTCCGACGTGAGCACGGCGACGTCGGCCCGCGCCGCGGCGACCGCCCCCATCACCGGGCGCTTCTCCTTGTCGCGGTCGCCGCCGCACCCGAACACCACGAGGACCCGGTGGTCGCCGGCCACCTCCCGGGCCGCGCCGAGCAGCTGCTCCAGCGCGACGGGCGTGTGGGCGAAGTCGACGAGGACCTCGAAGGGCTGCCCGGCGTCGACGCGCTCGGCCCGGCCGGGGATGGGCCGAGCCGCGGTCAGCCCGGCCGCCACCGTCCGGGCCGGCACGCCGAACCATCGCGCCGTCGCCGCCGCGGCCACTGCGTTGGCCGCGTTGAACCGGCCGCGCAGGCCCAGCGCCACGGGCTCGCCCTCCCACCGGAACGCGCTGCCGGTGGCGGTCGCGGTGAGGCCGGCGGCCTCGTCGGGCGACCACGCCACCGTCTCGATGGCCGCCGCGGCCAGCAGCCGGCGGCCCCACTCGTCGTCGGCGTTCACCACACCGACCGCGGCCCGGTCAGGCGTGAAGAGCGACGCCTTGGCCGCGAAGTAGCTCTCGATGTCCCGGTGGAAGTTGAGGTGCTCGGGGCTGAGGTTGGTGAACACCGCCGCCGAGAACCACACCGCATCGGCCCGGTGCTGGGCCAGGGCCTCCGACGACACCTCCATGGCCACGGCGGCCCGCCCCGCGTCGCGCCACGACGCCAGCCCGGCCTGCAGCTCGGGCGCCTCGGGTGTGGTGTGCCGCCCGGTCAGCGTGCCCATGACGGCGGTTGGCCAGCCGTGCGCCTCGAGAATGGCCTCGAGGAGATAGGTCGTGGTCGTCTTGCCGTTGGTGCCGGTCACGCCGACGACGCGGAGCTGCCGGGACGGGTGGTCATGGAACGCCGCGGCGATCCGGGCCATCGCCGGTCGCCCGGCGGCCACCTGGACCTGGGGGACGTCGACGTCGACGAGACGCTCGACCACGAGGGCGACGGCGCCGGCGGCCGCGGCCGCCGCGGCGAGGTCGTGCCCGTCGGCGGTCGTGCCCGGCAGGCAGCAGAAGAGTGCGCCGGGCGTGACGCGGCGCGAGTCGTGGGCGACCGACGAGACGGCCACGGCGCCGGGCTCACCGCGAGTGGCGAGCACCTCGACGCCCGCCAGGAGCGGCGCGAGCCGCACGGGCGCCGGGGGCATTACGGCGTCGGCTGCGGTGGGCGGGACGGGGCGATCGTAGTGGTGGGCCCGGCACCGTCCCCGACCTCACCGACACTGCGGGCGCTGGCCGGCGAAGCCTCGGGCACCACGCCCGTGGCGGTGGCCAGCGGCGTCCTGGCCGGCGGGGGCGGCACCTTCAGGATGCGGAGCGCGTAACCGGCCACCTGCGCGAAGACCGGCGCGGCGACCACGCCGCCGAAGATGGGGGTCGGCTCGTCGAGGATGACGATGACGGCCAGGGCCGGCTTCTCGGCGGGAACGAAGCCGGCGAAGCTGGCCACGTAGGCGCCCTCCTCGTAGCCACGGGCACCGACCTTGGGCTTGCGCGCCGTGCCGGTCTTGCCCGCCACCGTGTAGCCCTCGACCGCCGCCTCGGTGCCCGTTCCGACGCGCACCACCTCGCTCAACATGGCCGTCACCTGCTGCGCCGTACCGGCGGACACCACGGTCCGGCGGGCCGCCGGGGCGGTCGCCCGGCGCCGGCCCTCACCGTCGACGGTGGCCCGGACCAACGACGGCGCCACGTAGACGCCGCCGTTGGCCACGGCGTTGTAGGCCGCCAGCATCTGCATGCCGGTGACGGCCACGCCCTGGCCGATGGGGACGGTGCCGATCGAGGTGCCCGACCACTTCTTCGGGTCGAGGAGGATGCCTCCCGACTCGCCCGGGAAGCCCAGGCCGGTGCGGCTGCCGAACCCGAAGGAGCGGAGGTAGTGGTCGATCCGCTCCTTGCCCAGGCTCCGGCCGATCATGATCGATCCGACGTTGGACGAGTTGGCCATGATGTCGGTGATCGACCAGCGCACCGGCGGGTGGGGGTCGTGCTCGGAGAACACCTTGTCGGCCACCCGGATGGTGTCGGGCACCACCATCGTGTCGTCGGCCGCCACCACCCCGTCCTCGAGAGCGCCCGAGATGGTGATCACCTTGTTGACCGAGCCGGGCTCGAAGACATCGGTCAGCGCGGAGTTCTTGGTCGCCTGCACCGGCGCACCACCGTCGGCCGGAGCGACGAGGTTGGCCAGGGCCAGCACCTCGCCGGTGGCCGTCTCCATCACGATGGCCATGCCGCCCTTGGCGTTGCTGCTGGTGATGGCGGCGGCCAGCGATCGCTCCGCCTCGTGCTGTATGGATCGGTCGATCGTCAGGACCAGGTCGTCGCCCCGATCGGCGGGGTCCAGCCGCCGGACACCACCGGGGATCTCCCGGCCCTGGCGATCGCGCTCGACCACCACCTCGCCCGGCTGGCCGGCCAGCGCCTCGTCGAACTGGATCTCCAGGCCCGACAGGCCGGTGTGGTCGCGTCCCACCTTGCCCAGCAACGGCAGGGCCAGCGCGCCGGCCGGGAGGAACCGCTCGGGCTCGGGCCGCAGCTCGACGCCGGGCACGCCCAGCTTCCGCACCTGCTCGGCCACCGGGTCGTCGACGGTGCGGGCGAGGTACACGAAGGCCTGGTCGCGGGTGAGCCGGTCCCGGACGTCCTCGGGCTCCATATCGAGGACCGGGGCCAGAGCGGCGGCGGCCGCCATCGGGTCGGGCACCATCCTCGGGTTGGCCACGACCGAGGACTGGCGGATCGTCAGGGCCAGGTCGTGGCCGTTGCGGTCGAAGATGGCGCCCCGGTACGCGGGCAGGATCACCTCCGCCACCCGCTGGCTCTCCCCCACCTCGGCGTAGCGGTCGGCGGCGAGGCCCTGCACCTGCACGACGCGGGCGCCCAGGACCACGAAGGCGCCCACCATTGCGACGAGGCTCACCAGGATGCGCCGCCGATGGCGCGGGCGGGCCCCGGCGCGGGGCGCGCCCGATCGGACCGGCACCCAGGGCCGGGTCACCGCCGCCCGAGCTGGCGCTTGACGTCGGACCACCGCGTTGTCGCCGACGCGAGCTCCGGGTCGCGGGAGCCGGGGGTGGCCTCGGCGCGCCCGGCAGTCACCGGCGGCGCGGTGGACGATGCCGTGGACGGTCCCACCGGCGACAGGTACGTCACCGCGGCCGGCGGCACCATGCCGAGGCGCTGCTGGGCCACGGCGACGATGTGCGCGGGCGCCTCCAACCGGGCCACGTCCAGCCGGAGCCGCTCGTACCGGGCCTGCTCGGCGTCGGCCCGACGCTCGAGGTCCTGGAGCCGGAACTGGCCCCGGGCCAGCGCGGCGTGCGCGGCTACCAAACCGAGAAGCGCCACCGCGACGGCCATTGCCGCGGCGACGGGCAGCAGCCGGGGGTGGCGGGCCCGGTGGCGGGGTGCCGGCGGCACCACGTGCAGCGGTGGTCGGCGACCTGCCGCCGGGCCGGGGCGCGGGCGGGGCCGGGCCGGCGCCGTGCGGCGGGCCCGCACCGGGGCGGTCACTGATGCACCATCCTTCGGATGGTGCCCAGTGAACGCTGGCTGGACCGGCCTCCCGGGCCGGTCACTGGTGCACCATCCATCGGATGGTGCCCAGTGAACGCTGGCTGGACCGGCCTCCCGGGCCGGTCATGCCAGTACCGCCGGCAACCGTTCGCACGCCCGCAGCCGGCCGCTGGAGGACCGGGGGTGGGCGGCCACCTCGGCCGCCGTCGGGCGCCGAGCGCCGCGGTTGAGCAGGCGGACCAGCGGGACGGCGCCGCACCCGCACGGCAGGGCCGGCGGGCACCGGCAGCCGCCTGACGCGGCCGCCAGGAACCGGTCCTTGACGATGCGGTCCTCGCCGGAGTGATACGCCAGGACGACCATGCGTCCGCCGGGCGCCAGCAGCTTGATGGCGGCGTCGAGCGTCGGCCCCAGTACTGCGAGCTCGTCGTTGACGGCCAGCCGCACCGCCTGGAACACCGCTCGGGCCGGGTGACCCCCGGTGCGGCGGGCCGGGGCGGGGATGGCGTCACGCACCAGGTCGGCCAGCTCGGTGGTCGTCGACAGCGGCCGAGCCGCCACGATGCGACGCGCGATCCGGCGGGCGAAGCGCGGCTCGCCGTTCTGGGCGATCAGCCGGGCCAGCGACCCTTCGTCGAAGTGGTTGACCACCTCGGCCGCGGTGCGGGCCTGGCCGCGGTCCATGCGCATGTCGAGTGGGCCGGCCTGGCGGTAGGAGAAGCCGCGGCCGGCGCGGTCCAGCTGGAACGAGCTGACGCCCAGGTCGGCCAGCATCCCGCTCACTGGCCCCGCCACCAGCGTGGCGAGCCGGTCGAAGCGGGCGTGGTGGAGCGCCACCACGCGCTCGCCGAACGGCGCCAGCCGCCGGGCCGCCTCGACCAGCGCCTCGGCGTCGCGGTCGATCCCGATCACGTGCAGGTGCCGATGGGCGGCGAGAAGGGCGGCGGCGTGCCCGCCCCCGCCGACGGTCACGTCGACGACCGGCCCGGCCGGCACGGGACCGAACAGCTCGACCACGTCGTCGACCATCACGGGGTGGTGCCCGGCGGGGATGTCCCCCGACGGGGTGTCACGGGTGTCACGGGAGGGCGGGCTCATCCGCGGCCCTCCGACCGGCGCGCGGTCCCCGGGGTGTCTCCCCGGTCGACGGTGCTGGAAGCGGGCGGAGTCGGGATCTTCCAACTCGCCGGTCGAAGGGCGGCGCATCAGCCCGCCTGGTGTCGTCGTGCTCGTCGCCTGTTCGTTCAGTCGTCCTCGTCGTTCAGCAGCCGCGCCTCGGTGGCGGCCATCTTCTGCTGCCACACCTGCGGGTTCCACAGCTCCACCCGGTCGATCGCCCCGTTCACCAGGACCGCGCCGTCCAGCTGGGCGAAGCTCCGCAGGTACGCGGCGATGGGCAGCCGGCCCTGCCGGTCGACCTCGACCTCCTCGGTCCCTGCCGCGAACACCCGCGCCAGGTTGCGCCGGATCGAGTTCTCGTCCTGGTCCTCGGCCAGGCCGCCCATGTGCTTCTCGAACATGGCCGGCGTCCACAGGGCCAGGCAGCCGCCCCGGTGCTTGGTGAGGAAGCCCCGCTCGGCGTAGTACGGGCGGAACTTGGCCGGCAGGATGACGCGCCCCTTCTGGTCGACGCCGTGCTCGTGCTGGCCGAACAGTCTCTCCATGCGACGCTGTGCTCCTGACCACAGTGCTCACCAGACCGATGCCCTTCC
>Ga0187892_10009838_pt1 | contig 12363 bp, 10 predicted proteins | sample MA1701073metaG_FD_139345 | JGI IMG/M metagenome (GOLD analysis project Ga0187892, IMG submission 139345) | Bio-ooze microbial communities from a basaltic lava cave in the Kipuka Kanohina Cave System on the Island of Hawaii, USA - MA170107-3 metaG ...
CGTGGTCCTTCACAGAAGGGAGTATAACCCCGGCGGAACCTACTTCGCCTGGGCCAGCAGCTTCTTCGCCTCTGAGTCGGCCGGCGTCACCTTGAGCGCCGCCTCGCACGCCTCGCGCGCCTCCGCCTTGTGGCCGAGCGCCAGCGCCGACCGCGCGCGGACCATGCAGCCCTCGTAGATGGACGACGTGCGCCCCGACCACCGCCCCGTGCGCGACGCCGAGGAGCCGGCCGCCAGGCCCGCCATCCGGGGGATCGTGCGCGTCGCGTCGAACGCCTCCTTGTGCCTGCCGAGCATGAGGAACGCGCGGCCGCGCAGGACGCGCAGATCGGAGCTGCCCTGCTGGCCCTGGAGGATCTCCTCCAGGAGCTTGAGGCACTCCTCGGGCTTCTTCCGCGCCAGCAGGATCGCGCCCTTCACGTAGTGGCAGTCGTCCATCGAGCCGTCGAGCGGCTCCGACTCCGCGAGAAGCGCCTCGGCGTCCGGCAGCTTCGAGCGCAGCAGGGCGATCTCCGCCCGCCCGACCAGCGGCCGCCGGTCGCGCGCATCGCCCTGGGCGGCGGCGCGGAAGGCCGTCTCCGCGTCGTCGAGCCGGCCGGCGCGAAGCAGGATCGTGGCGCGCACGATCCGGGGCTCCGCGCAGTCCGGGTCCTCCTTCTGTGCCGCGGCCGCGATCGCCAGCGCCCCCTCGACGTCCCGCTTGCGCAGCCAGTGCAGCCACGCCTCCGTCGAGCGGAAGAGCGCGCGCTGCCGCCGGACCGCCGCGAGCGCGCCCTCGACGTCGCCCAGGCGGCTCGCCTCTTCGTCCTCGCGCATCGCCTCCGCGGCCTCGGGCGTGGCCGAAGAAAGGACGGCCGGCAGAGCCCTGTACATCTCCGCGGCGCGGTCGAGCGTCTGGAGCGCGGCGTCGATGTCGCCCCGCGCCTCCTGCGCGCCCGCCTCGCGGACCACGTCGTCGGCCTGCCCGCGCTTGAGCCGGAGCTCCGACTTGAACGTCGCGACGACCTCCGCCAGGCGCTGCGCCCGTTCGCGCGCCTTCTGCTCCTCCTCGATGCGGCGCTGCGCCTCCAGCGCGGCCAGCCGGCGCCGCTCCTCGTCGGCGGCCGCCGCCTTGCGCGCATCCTCCTCGATCCGCTTCCGCTCCACGTCTTCGAGGCGCCGCTTCTCCGCGTCCGCGAGGCGCTGCTTTTCCAGGGCGACCGTCGCCTCGTCCTGTTTGCGCCGGATCTCCTCCTGCTTCGCCCGATCACGGGCCGCGATCTCGTCCGCCCCCCGCCGGTCCGCGGCGAGGATGGCCATCACGATGGCGATCACCACGCCGACCGCCGCGGCTCCCGCCGCCCCGAGCAGCAGCGGGCGCGCGCCGAGGCCCCGTCGCCGGGGCCGCACCGCGGTGGGACGGCCCTGGAGCCACCGGTCCAGGTCGTCCGCGAACGACGCGGCCGTCGGGTAGCGGCGGTCCGGGTCCTTCTGGATCGCCTTCATGAGGATCGCGTCGAGGTCCCGGTCCACGTCCTTGTTCGACTCCGAAGGGACGGCCGGCACCTCCTTCGTCACCGAGTGCAGCGTCTCGGCGAGGGACTTGCGCGGGAACGGCGCGCGGCCGCGCAGCGCCGTGTAGAGCGTGATGCCGAGCCCGTACACGTCGGTCCGCGGCCCGATGCGGTCGTGCTCCGCCTTCGCCTGCTCGGGCGACATGAACTGCGGCGTGCCGACCGCCTCGCCGCTGAGCGTCAGGTTGCGCGCCTCCGCGACGTGCACGAGCCCGAAGTCGGTGAGCACCGGCCGGTTCTTCGGGTCGACGATGATGTTGCCGGGCTTGATGTCGCGGTGGATGATGCCCGCCTCGTGCGCGGCCTGGACGGCGCGCGCGATGTCGCGGACCCACCCGCACGTGCGCTTCGCGTCGAGCCGCGCCTCCGTGACGAGCTTGTCGAGCGTGCGGCCTTCGACGAACTCCATCGCGAAGTAGTGGTTGCCGCCCGTCTGCCCGCTGCCGTAGACCTTGACGATGTTGGGATGGTCGAGCTTCGCGAGCGCCTCGGCCTCGCGGTGGAACCGGTCGAACGACGAGCGGTCGGTCGCGACGTTGGCCTTGAGCACCTTGAGCGCGACGCGGCGCTTGAGCGTGACCTGACGCGCGTCGTAGACGACGCCCATGCCGCCGCGGCCGATCTCGTGCAGCAGCTGGTACTCGCCGAGGATCGGTCCCTGGGACGTCGTGGTCACGGTGCCGTCCGCCGGGGGCCCCGCGAGGTGGATCGCCTCGCGGGCGTGGAAGGGCTTTCCGCACCGGCAGATGACCGACGTCCCCGCCTTGGCCTGCGTCGAGGAGACCGCCTCGAGGCAGAGGGGGCAGAAGACGAACTGCTCGCGGATATGGCGGCGGATCTCCTCCGCGGCCTGCGGATCGACCGCCTGGCGCTTCCCCATGAAGTCGAGGAGGTCGAAGTCGAACCCCTGGGAGGTGACCTTCTTCTGCGCGGAGCGGCACTCCTCGATCGTCTTCGCGTCGGCGAGTCCGCGGCTCATCAGCTCCAGCGCGTAGAAGGCGTCGATCTTCTGGGCGAGCCCCCGGGCGATCTGGAGCCGCAGCCGGTCGACCGACGCCCGGTCGAGAGCGCCCGATTCGATGACGGCATCCTCGAAGCAGCGGGAGCCCATCGTGCGGACCGTCGCCTGGTACTGCTGGACGGTGATCGCGCCCGTTGCGACGGCCCGGCGGCCGAGGGCCAATCCGTAGTCCTGAGCCTTCGCCATCCACCCTAGTGTAGCGGATTGGCGGATCAGCGATGGCGCCTGGCCGTTCCGGAGGCGAGGTCGGCGACCCGCCGGCGGAGCTCGCGGGGCGCCTGCACGCGCGCGTTGGGGGCGTGGTAGAGGACCCAGCGGGCGACCTCCTCGAGGCCCTGCACCTGCATGCGCAGGACCACCCTGCCCCCCGCGCCCTCCGTGATGCGCTGCGTCGGGTGCCACTCCTTCTCGCGCACGCTCCGGGCGGCGGCGCCGGAGAACTCGATGCGCACCTCGGTCGTCTCCCCTTCGGCATACATGCCGAGGCCGCGGCCGAGGTAATCCTCGGGGTCGAAGTCCTTCGGGCGGTCGAACTTCTGCGACGTGGGGTCGATGCGGCCGATGCGGTCGATGCGGAGCGTCCGGACGGCGCCGCGGAACTCGCTGAAGCCGATCGTGTAGAGGTCGCCCGCGGCGTACGCGAGGCAGTAGGGGTGGAAGAGGTAGGTCTTGGGCTGCTCCTCGGCGCTGGCGGTGTAGGTGACGCGCACCTTCGCGCGCTCCAGTGTGGCGCGGCTGACCGCGGCGAGCGTGCCGGAGTGGCGTCCGTAGTCCTTCCAGGGGCCGAGCTTCACGACGTGCGTGAAGATGAGGTCGCTGTAGTGCTCGCGGTCCTTCTCGGTGAAGCTCGACTCGATCTTCGTGAGCACGCTCTCGAGGCCGTCGCGCAGCGGGGTGCCCTTGAGGGGCGCCAGGAGGTTCATGCAGAAGTAGAGGGACATGAGCTCGCGCTCGGTGAAGTCGTGCCCGAGGTGGCGGCGCTGGCCGGAGGTGAAGCGCCAGCGGACGCGGCCGCGGTCGTCCGGGGCGTGCTCGAAGCGGAAGCCGGCGCGCTCCAGCTGGGAGAGGTCGCGGTAGATGGTGCGGCGGGACGCGCCGTACTCGCGCTGGAGCTCCTCGATGGTGGAGCCCTCCTGCGCGTAGGTGAACTTGCGAAGGAGCTTGAGCGTGCGGTCGAGCTGCCTCCCCCGTCTCTTGCGCGGCATGGCCGTGTCACTTTACGGCACAGCCTTGCGCCGGGCAAGCTATTCGAGCGTGCGCTCGTGGCGGGCCTGGTCGAGCAGCTCGAGGTACTTCGCGCGCAGCTCCTTCGGCAGCTTCGACGCGAAGCGCTTCGTGAGCCGGTTGGCCTTGATGAGCTCCTGCACGTCGCCGAGGTCCTGGAGGCGCTTCCCCCAGATTCCGGACACGAGCTTGAAGCCGATCAGCGTTTCCAGCGTCGGGACGCGGCGGCCGCCCTTCTTGACGAAGGCGTCCGACGCGGGGGTCCTTCTTCAGCGCCTCAATGAGGTTCACGCCCCTATTCTACCGGCTCCGGACCACGACTTCGCGGTCGATCTGCAGCCGCGCCAGCTCCCCCTCGATCTCCCGGAAGAAGCGCCGCCCGTCCGTCCCGTACCCGCTCGTCGGCCGCACCCCCGGCCGCGCGCGCTCCCAGTACTCGTTGAAGATCCGCATCGCCCCCTCGCGCAGGTACTTGCCGACGACCGACGCGAGCGCGATCGGGAAGTCGCGCGACTCGCCGTCGCGCAGGAACGTCAGCGCCACGCGCCGGCCGCCCTGCAGGAACTCGTACGTCGACGTCGCCGCCGTCTCCTCGCGCACCCACACGCTCCCGAATTCGCGGACAAGCCCCGCGAGATACATGCGGCGCCCGCCCTGCTTGCCGATCGCGATCGACGCGTCCTCGCCCGGAGCGGCGAAGAGGACCGCGCGCACGAGCTCGCACGCCCGGTCGAAGAGCAGGTCGGCCTTGTTCCTCGTCGTGCGCACCGCGCGGTTGAACTCCCCCGGCTCGACCCACGCCGCGCGGCACGCCAGCGCCGAGAGCCCGGCGCGCCGCATCGCGTCCCAGAGCGCCGCCGCCCGCCCGTCGAGCGGCGCGTGATCCTGCGGCAGCCCGACGTCGGCGCCTCGGTACCACGGCGACGAGAGCGCGCTCTCGCCGTCGAGCGAGAGGCGCGACGCGAGCCCCGCGAACGAGCGCCCCGGCAGGCCCGGAAGCGCGGCGAGGAACGCCAGCGCCGTCGGCTCCAGCGCGCCGATCCCGCGCGCGGGCGAGTACAGCTCTTTGCTGTCGTCCACCGGCAGGCGCGCGCCGTCCGGCTCGCGGCAGACCGCGGGCGCGAGCGCCCTCCACAGGTCGCGGTCCGGCCGGACCGCGCGGAACGCGTACGAGCAGACGACGAGCGGCCCGAGCGACGGCCCGTAGCCCACCTCGTCGATCCCGGCGATGACGGGCATGGCTTCCCCTCCTCCGGCGGCGGATGGTACCATCGGGCGATGCGCTTCAGCAAGATGCATGGAGCGGGCAACGACTACGTCTACGTCGACGTGACGAAGAGGCCGCTGCGCGGCGACGCGGCCGCCCTCGCGCGCGCGATCAGCGACCGCCGCACCGGCGTCGGGTCGGACGGGCTGATCCTCATCGCGAAGAGCGCCCGGCAGGACTTCCGCATGATCATGTACAACGCGGACGGCAGCGAAGGGGAGATGTGCGGCAACGGCATCCGCTGCATCGCCAAGTACGTGGTCGACCACGGCCTGACGAAGAAGAGGAAGCTGACGATCGAGACGAAGGGCGGCGCGGTCGGCGTCGAGGTGCATCCCGCCCGCGGCCCGGTGGATTCCGTCACCGTCGCCATGGGGCCGCCCCGCCCGATTCCGAAGTCGTTCCACGTCTCCTCGGACGGGAGGCGGCGGCTCCTTCCGGTGCACGTCCAGGCGGGCGACCGCACGTTCGACGGCACGATGGTGTCGATGGGGAACCCGCACTGCGTGATCGAGGTCGACGACGTCGAGCATTTCCCGGTCCAGATGATGGGGCAGCTCATCGAGCACCATCCCGATTTCCCGTCGCGCGTCAACGTCGAGTTCGTGCAGGTGCTGGCGCGGGACCGCGTGCGGCAGCGGACGTGGGAGCGCGGAAGCGGCGAGACGCACGCGTGCGGCAGCGGCGCGTGCGCCGTGGGGGCGGCGCTCCACGCCGGGGGACGCACCGCGGAGCAGGTCGCCATCCAGCTGGTCGGCGGCGTGCTGGAGATCCGCGTCGCCTCGGGCGGGCACCTCTTCATGACCGGCCCCGCCGTCGAGGTCTTCGAAGGGACCTGGTCGTAGCGTTGCGTACCGCGGCCAACGCAGGGCCCCGTTGATCGTTCAAGGGAGCGATGGCCCGAGGCATCGGCATCGAGGTCGGTGACGGGCGCGTCCGCGTGGCGGTCGTCGAGCTCGCGGGGAAGCGCGTCCGCCTGGCGGCCTTCCACGAGCAGCCGGTCGGCGCCGACGACAGGAAGAAGCCGGACGAGCTGCAGGCGGAGGCGCTCAGGGCGGCCGGCGCGCAGGTGAAGGCGCGCGGGCGCCTCGCCGCCTCGCTCGACTCGGGCGACGCGGTCGTCCGCGAGCTCACGCTGCCCTTCAAGGGGGACGACCAGATCAAGAAGACCTATCGCTTCGAGCTCGAGAGCCTGATCCACAACTACGCCATCGAAGACCTCGTCTGCGACTACTTCAAAGTCGCCGAGACGGACAAGGGGGCGACGATCCTCGCCGCCGCCGTGCCGCGCCGGGTCGTGGAGGAGCGCCTCGCCGTCTTCGCGAAGGCCGGGCTCGACCCCGCCGCGCTCGACCTCGACGTGGCCGCGCTCTTCAACGCGATCGTCCACGCCGGGGCGGTCGACACCGACGAGCCGTTCCTCATCGTCTACGGCACCGCGCGCTTCACGAAGCTCATCCTCGTCGAGAAGCGCCGGCCGCGGTCGATCCGCACGATCCGCTTCTCGTTCCCGACGCCGGAGGCGGCGGCGCGCGAGCAGGAGGAGCGGAAGAAGAACCGCGAGTGGAAGACGAAGGACCTCGACAAGCCCGCGCCGATCGTGATCCTCACGGAGCACGACTCCGAGAAGTTCCAGGACCTCGACCTGGAGCAGCGCGCGTCGCTCATCGAGATCCTGGCGAAGGAGATCTCGCGTTTCCTCCTCGCCAACGCCGCGCTCGCCGCACCCTCGCACATCCTGCTGGCGGGCGAGTTCGAGACCGACGAGGCGGCGCAGATGCTCGAGGCCGGCACGCAGATGCCGGTGAAGCGGCTCGGCATCGCGGGGCGCATCGACGCGGCCGTCCCGCTCGACGCGGCGCAGGGGCAGCGCTGCCCCGTCGCCATCGGCCTGGCCCTCAAGGCGTGCGACGCGGACGAGCTGGGGCTCGACTTCCGGCGGCAGGAGTTTTCGTACGGCAAGAAGTACGACGCCGTCAAGACGACGGTCCTCGTCACCCTGGAGCTCGTGATCGTGCTGCTCGCTGCGGTCGCGCTCCACTTTCACTTCACGGCGTCGGACCTCGGGCAGGCGCACAAGAAGATGCTCGAGTACCACGCGCGGCTCTACGAGGAGGCGACGGGCGAGAAATGCGCCGACTGGTCGGAGTGCCACCGCCGGCTCGTCGCCAGGCACAAGGAGCTCGTCGAAAGGGTCGGGGGCGGCGAGCACCCGATCGAGCGCACCGCGCTCGACCTCGCGAACCAGTTCCTGCGGGCCGTGTATCTCCTGCAGGACGAGGTGACGAAGACCCGCGCCAAGCTCGACGGCAAGGAGCTCTACTACCTCATCGAGGACCTCAAGGTGACCCAGGTGACGCAGGCCGGGAACGAGAGCGTCGGGCTCGAGGTGCGCGGCGTCATCCAGAGCATCGCGTACTCGGAGGCGCTGCAGAAGAAGGTGCGCGGCATCGACCCGTTCAGCGACAAGGCGTGGACGATCGACGTGCCGGGATACGAGCCGACGAAGGACGGTCTCCAGCGGTTCACGCTGAAGATCGCGAAGGTGAGGAAGAAGCCGTGAAGAAGGCCGACGAGAAGCCGCAGCCGGGGATGGGCGCGGCGGCGCTGGTCGCCGCGGCGGCGGTCGCGCTGGCGCTCGGCGGCGTCGTGCTGTGGCTCCAGGGGCGGGCCGAGCGCATGAAGGCGTCGCTCGAAGCGTCGATCGAGCAGTACGACGCGATGAAGATCCTCAAGCCGAAGGTGAGCGATCTGGGCTCGCGCGTGCCCAAGGGTCCGCAGGAGGAGATCGACGGGTCGAAGATCGCGACGTTCCTCTCGACGAAGGCGGCGCAGGCGGGGCTGCCGAACCCGGCCCTGCGCAGCGGCAACGCGAAGTCGGGCGGCTGGATCGAGCACCAGAGCGTCGTCGACCTGCGCGGGGCGCGCGACGGGGGCGTGCCGCGCGGTCCCTTCGTCGACTTCCTCGCGGCGGTCGAGCGCGAGCGGCCGTACCTGAAGTCGAAGAGCCTGCAGATGACGTTCGCGAACGGGCCGGACCTGTCGTTCGCGTCGGTGACGGTCTCGTACTTCAAGCGCGAGTAAAGAGCGCGGAGCAGCCCTGACCTGGAGTATCGGCGGCAGGTTCGAGATCCAACCCCTTCTCCGCGAACGCAGCGAGCTCTGCGAGAATTCGAAACCGGGTCTCCGTGCCTCCGTGGTTTCCTATGCCGGCCCTTGACGCCGGGGCTCCCGGCGGGATATCCTTCCTAGGATGTTCAAGTTCGCATCCGCCGCCCTCGCGATCGCCCTCCTCGGGGCGGGCGGGCCGGGCGTGCGGTTCGAAGCGGACGGCGTCCGCGTCGGCGACCGGCTCGTGCAGGGGCGAGACATCAGGGTCGTCGAAACGATGCTGGTCTCGGGAGCGGCGGTCGAGCCGCTCACGGCGGCCGTCGAGATCGGCGTCGGCGGCTCGACGCTGGTGCTCGAGCCCGGCGTGCGCGCCGAGCGCGCCAGGGACGGGATCGTGCTGACGGTCCACGGGAAGAAGTGGATCCGCGCCGAGGCGAAGGGCCGGGTGATCTTCCTCGCGAACGCGACGATCGTCCGCGCGACGGAAGCCGGATGGGACCTCGGTGGCGGGCGGGCGCTCGAAGGGGCGATGCGCGTGCGGGTCCAGCAGGACGACCCGGACAAGAACCTCGAGGCGATGAAGGAGGCGGCCCGCAAGGCGGAGGAGGCGATGAAGCCCAAGCCGCCGCAGCCGCCGGTCGTCGAGCCGCCCGTGCCGCCGGTGCCGCCGCCGCAGCCGCCGCCGGTCGCAAAGAAGCTGCGCGTGCGCCGCGTGTTCGGCGACGACCCGGTCATCGGCACCGATCCGGGCGAGCTGCCTCCGGTCAGCCCGTTCGGCAACTGACCGTCCGACGGTTCGGCCGTTTGACCGTTGCCAGTTCGGCCGAGACTACTGCAGCTTTCCCTTCACGAAGGCGATCACCCGCTTGAGCGTGCCCATAAGCTCGTCGATCTCGCGGATGCGCCGCTCGATCGTGGTCGGGTCCGCAGCACGCACGATCATGTACCGCAGCTGCGCGTCGTAGAGCTTCGTCTCCGCCGCTTCCGCCTTCTGCAGGAGCGACTGCAGTGCCGCGCGGTCGGTCGTCCCGGCGTCGAGCGTGTCGGCAACCTCCGTGAACAGCGGCCGCGCCGACTTGAGCAGCCGCGCCGCCTCCTCAAGCGTCCGCTGCCGCTGGGCGGCGTCGTCCTCCGGCGGGAAGGGCGGCCGCTTCATCCAGTCCGCCCCGAACGCCACCAGCTCCCGCCGCGTCTTCTCGTCGGTCGCCCGCACCTCGACGGGGCACGACGCGGACCGCCACGTGGAGCCCGACGCGGCCTCGCACGCGAGGCAGCCGAAGTCGATGCCGGCGACCTTGATCTTCTCCTCCCAGAGGCGGCGCGCGCCGTCGGTCTTCACGGCGAGGCCCGCGTGACGGCCGTCCTTCACGCGCCAGTCCTGTGCGCCCGCCGCGGCCCAGATCTCGCCGTCGAAGCGGAGGCCGGAGATCTCGACCGTCTTCTCCTCGACCCGCTCCCACTCGCGGAGCTCGACGCGGTCGTCGATCTCGGCGCCGCGCCGTCCCGCGTAGGTCTGGGTCACGATGACGAGGTGCCCGTCCCCGCGCTCCTTCAGGCCCACGTCGGTCCACGATTCGCCGTCCGGCCCCTGCGTGCGCGTGCGGTACCACGTGCCGGGCTTCGCGCCGGCCCAAGCGTCGAAGACCCGCACCACGGGCTTCGGCGGCGGAGGCACCGGCTTCGGCGGGTCGGGACGCGCGACCGCCTCCTCGGGCGGGTACTTCCCGCGTTTCGACCAGTCGCCGCCGACGGCCACGATCTCGCGGCGCGTCTTACCCTCGACGGCGATGACGGGCAGGGGGCAGGCGGACGACTGCATCGTCGAGCCGGCGGCCGTCTCGACCGCCAGGCAGTCGAACTCCGCGCCGGCCGCCCGGACCTTCTCCTCCCAGAGGCGGCGCGCGCCGTCGGTCTTCACGGCGAGGCCCGCGTGGCGGCCGTCCTTCACGCGCCAGTCGCGCACCTCGGCGCCGTTCGTCTTCGTCACGTACACCTCGCCGGCGATCCTCGTGCCGGCGACCTCGGCCGCCTTCTCCTCGACGCGCTCCGACGGGGCCAGCGCGATGCGCTCCTCGCGCTCCGGGCCGCGGACGCCCTTGTCGAACGACTGCGTGACGACCACGATGAACCCGTCGCCGCGCTGCTTGAGGCCGATGTCGGTGTACGATTCACCCTGCGGCCCCGTGGCGCGGACGCGGTACCACGTGCCCGGCTTCGCCGGGGCCCAGGGGTCGAACACCTTCGTGACGGCGGGCGGCTTCACGGGGGGCGCGGCCGTCGTGACGGGCGGGGGCGTCACGACCACGGGCTTCGGCTCGTCCTTCTTCGTGGCAAGCAGGTAGATGAGGAAGCCGATGACGAGGACCGCCGCAAGGCCGGCGATCCAGGGCAGGATCGACTTCTCCTGCGGCTCCTCCATGCGGCCGTAGCCCGCGGTGGGCACGGGCACGTCGGGCTGTCCCGGGCGGAGGAGTTCCGGGGGCACGGGCTTCGGCGGCTGCGACGCGTCGGAGTGCACCGGCTGGAGGTCGAAGACCGTCTCGCGCTCCTTCTTCGCCTCCTGCGGGAAGGCGGCGACCGTCGCCGTGTCGCGGGATCTCTCGGGCGGGAGGGTGGGAGGCGAGAGGTCGAGGGCGGTGTCGGTCGAGTTCTCGGGCAGGGGCGCGAGCGACTTCGTCTCGCGGTCGCGCGGCAGCTCGGTCTGCGGCGGGGTGAGGTCGAGGGCGGTGTCGGTCGCGCCGGGCATCGCTTCAAGCGACCGGGACTCGCGCTCCACGCCCCGCGGCGCGATCGTCGGCTCGGTCTCGATCCCGACCTCGTCGTCGTCCGCGGTCTGGTCGAGGTCGGCGATCTCGTCGGAGGGCGCGACGGCGGCGGCGTGCTCCGGCGGAGGGGCCGCGTCGCGGTTGGGGGCGAAGGTCGGATCCTGCGCCGCCTGCGGCTTCTCGCCGAAGACGCTCTCGAGGACGTCGTCGAGTTCCTTGGCCGCCGGGGACGCGGCGGCGGGCGGGGCCGGAGGAGGGGCGGCCGGGAGGGCGAATTTCGTTTCGCTCTCCAGCGGAGTCATGCGGGGCGGCGGGGGCGCCGGGGCGGGCACGGTGGGCGCCTCGTCCTTTCCGAACACGGAGTCGAGGGCTTCCATGGCGGCCTGGCCGCCGGCGGACAGCGGGATGTCGGGGCCCTTCTCCTGCACCTCGCGCTTCGTCTCGCGCTGGGGGGGCGACGCCTGGTCCGGGGGGATCCTGATCTCGAGGGGCCCGGCCTGGGAGAGGACCATCTCGCCGGGGCCGAGGCGCTCGCCCGCGGGCGCCACGTTCTTGTAGAGGTTCGAGCATTCCATGGAGCAGAATGGGCCGCCGGGCACGTCCATGACGCACGACTCGCAGATGCGCTTCTGGCAGTGGCGGCAGTCGGTGACGGCGGCCTTGTACCAGTGGTTGACGCACTTCGCTTCCATGGCTCCTCCGCCGCAGGATTATACCCCCCCGCCCCCCGCGGGTCCACGTAACATCCGGGGCCCGCGGCCGTCGAATTCCTGTTGACGAAGATGCATAAATTTGTACGATCGCCGCATATTCTTGCAGGGCGGGCCATGACCTCCAAGGCGGACCGGCACCGGGCGATCCTCGCGCTCGTGCGCGAGCGCGCGGTCGCCACCCAGGGCGAGCTGCAGCGGCTGCTGCGCGCCCGGGGCCACGACGTCAACCAGGCCACGCTCTCGCGCGACATCCGGGAGATCGGCCTCGTCAAGGCGGCCGGCAACGGGCACACGCGCTGGGCGACGGTCGACGCGGTCTCGCCCGCGGTCCCCGCGGGCGGGCGGGCCCTCGTGGCCCGGCTCGTGAAGTCGGTGGAGTGCGCGGGGAACCTCGTCGTCCTCAGAACCGATCCCGGCAACGCGAACCCGGTCGGAGTCGCGTTCGACCGCCTGCAGTGGACGGAGGTGGCGGGAACCGTCGCCGGCGACGACACGCTGCTCGTCGTCGTCCGCGACGGCGTCCGCGCGAAGGCGGTCGCCCGGAAGATCCAGGAACTGACGGGGGCGTGATGAAGAAGATCGTGCTGGCGTACTCCGGCGGGCTCGACACGTCGGTCATCGTGAAGTGGCTGAAGGAGAAGTACGCCTGTCCGGTGGTCGCGTTCATCGCGGACATCGGCCAGGGGGAGGACCTCCAGGCCGTCGCGAG
>Ga0187892_10009839_pt1 | contig 12362 bp, 9 predicted proteins | sample MA1701073metaG_FD_139345 | JGI IMG/M metagenome (GOLD analysis project Ga0187892, IMG submission 139345) | Bio-ooze microbial communities from a basaltic lava cave in the Kipuka Kanohina Cave System on the Island of Hawaii, USA - MA170107-3 metaG ...
AGCAGATTCGATGCCGATGATTCCACGATGGGTGTGTCTATGTCCTTTTCGAATAAGGTTCATTAGTTTTGTAATAATGAAGTATGGGTATATCCTAGAGTATGATCGATATGATCAAACATTGGTTTTCTGAAAAATTCCTGTTTGTGATTGGTATTATGAATAAATATACTCTAAAATTATAATTAAAGTGAATGTTGGAAATTTCAAGATAATTTGATGATCGTTTGAATTAGACAAACAATTACTAAAATCATATTCACTACTGAAAATCAATATGTGTAATTTACTCAAATGGGACTCTGAAATTTTTAAAATCTTTGTGAGGGATAGGATTTGAACATTCAAAAGGAGTTAATTGATTCATTATTGCACTTTGGATTAGAAAAATCTGATGCCATAGTGTATCTAGGTCTTCTTCAATTAGGATCAGTCACTGTTGGAACAATGTCAACAAAACTAGAAATTGATAGGGGTAAAGCCTACAGATCACTTAATAAATTACGAAATTTAGGATTAGTTTCCACTACATTTTCTAACCCAACAATATGCCAAGCTGTAGAACCTGAAGAAGCATTGACAATTATTATTCAAAGAAGGGAAGATGAAACTATCACAATGCAAAAGCTTTCAAGTAAGATTATCAAAGACCTCAAGCAAATTACTCATAAACCAGATGTTTCAGAAGTGTCTACGTTTTCAATTATTCAGGGTCGTTCAAACATCTATGCAAGAGTTGGGAAATTTATTCAGGATGCTACGAAAACTGTATACTTTGTAACTACTGTTGAAGATATTTTACGAATGTATCATACATCGATTCCAGAAAAAATAAAAATTTGCCAGCAAAATGGATCTAAAGTTTTATTGTTAACAGAAACAAAAAGTGAAAATCTACTACCACTTATTGAAAGACTAGGTGCAGATGAAACAAGAATAGGCAAGCTTCCCTCAAAAAGCAGGATGATTGTAGAGGAACAAAATCAACTGATTATGTCTGGATCAATAAAGGAATCAATGAATCTAAATGATGAAAATGACTCTATATTATACACAAATTCCTCTGAGATGATAAATAACATGTTTAGTCTCTGTAGTCATCTATGGAAAAAATCAAAGCCGATTGAACTTGTAAAATCGCAATAAAGTTTTTGTTTTTAAAACTTTTGATTTCAGAATACAGATCGTTTTAAGAATTTTTTATATATTAATTTACTAATTTAATGTAAAAGTAAATTTAATTAAATTGTGGAATTGAGACTTTATTATATTCACTTTCAAAGTTGTTGCCAAATCTGTCTGTAAATATTACCTTTGCTTTTCCATATGGAGTAAAACCAGACTTGATATTAGAAGTTTTTATCTCCCATGAATATACCGTCTCACTATCTTTGTCTTCTCCAAAGGCATTGAAGGATTCAAAATAGTTGGATTTTTTTATAGAAAAACCATCTAGATATAAAATTCGATTTCTTTCATCCATTATCACAAGGGATATAGTTCCATCTGCACTTACATGATTTTGATAAATATCAATTAATTTGAATTGAAGTCGATAGGAGTCAGTATTTTTATGTCCTTGAACTTGAAAATCTTCAATTCTATCAATTTTTGGCCAAACAATAAGGTCAGCAGGTTTCAATTCTTGTTTTAGTCTGGGTTTTGGTTTTTCGTGATCTGAAATTAAGATATTATTTTCAACTAAATATTGTAATGCGTTTATAAAATCTTGATCACTTATTTTATCTTGACCCCACCAAAGAGTTGTAGTCTTAATCATAGATAGAACAATTTTTTGATGTTCATCAATAGATTCAAGAAATATTTCTTGAGACTCTGATTTGTCCTGTATGACACATTCGGCTGTTGTTTCATCCAAAACTAAGCCTAGACCACACTTTGACTCCATAATTTCTGGTTCAGGAATTATTAGTAGTTTGTTTTCCAGTAAATATTGTAAAGTATAGACAAAATCTTGATCACTTATTTTATCTTGACCCCACCAAATCGCAGAATTTTTTATCCATGATGGAAGTAGAGCTTCTTCAGCTGATATATTTCCTAGAGAACTAAACGTTATTCCTAAAGAAAATATTAAAATTAGAATCTCAGGATGTTTATTCTTCCAAGCATAACTTATTTTGTGGTTAATAATCATAATATTATATATAATTTTTTAAAAATCTATCACATATTTGATATTATGTTCATAATGAACATATGATTTTTTTATTGGTTTATTTGTACTTGTTTTGCTTGACCAGGATTTTTGATTTTAATTTTTCCTTTCTTCATTAGCATGTATCCCATTAATAGTATAATAGTTGGAACAATAATTATCACAGGATCAACACCGCCAATTTCTGGTTTTGTAAACTGTTGTTCTGGTTCAGCATATGCCAAAAATTCAGAAGTTGAATTAACTCTTACAGTTTTTGCAACTGTACTTAATGGATAATACGAGCCAGATACACTTGCTTTGATATTCACTATATTTCCAGAAGTGGACATAATTGATGCTATAGCCTCTCCAGTAGAACCTGTTTTTGAATCTGATAATTGGAGTATGCCACCATCTACTTCCCATTTTACTCCCAAGCCGGTAAGTGGTTCAGTATCTTGTTTAGCAGCAACCTTTGCAGTAAACACTTCTCCGTTTTCAATAATTTCTGGCACCTCTAAAAGGAGATTGGGTGCAAGACTTAGGATTTTAATATCTGTAGAACTAAGTGGTAATCCTTCTGCTAAAGCAGATATTTTTGTAGTCCCACTTATCTTTGGTCCAGCGTCAAAAATTGAATAGTATTCACCTTTTTTAATTGTCAATGTATGTGGAACTTGGATCATTGATTCATCATTTACTACAAAAGTTATGTCGATGTCTTCAGTAGCAAAAACTGGAAGACCTGCAGAATTTAAAAGTTGAACTGAAAAAATATCATTATGTCCAGTAAAGATGGTTTCAGAATGATCAATTACTATATTCGCAGGTTTTAGAGAAAGACTTTCAAGTGTCAATGCTGCATCATCAAAATCGTTTACGGTAAATTGTAAGGTGTCAGAACCTTGATCTATAGCTTTAGTATTTAACATAATTACATCATCACCGCTATTAACTGGTTTTGTTTCTACATCGAAGATTTCACTCGAGGAAACAAATAGATTTGAGTTTTTAGGAAATTTTGCTAATTGAGAATCATGAGTAAAGTAAAGAATAATTGGAAATTCTGTACCAGCTAGAATTTTTGAAACTAATGGCTTAGCTACTAGTTCGAGTGCAGTGTCTTCTGTTCCAAAAACTTCGACTTGACTTGGAGATGCCGATTCACTTTCTACTTCAACTACTGGATTTATTTTAAATTCTTCCTTGTCGATACTATCTGGGATACTGTGTCCTACTATACCAAAAACTAATGCTGAACCTTCTCCAACTGGTAGAAATACATTATCAATTGTAAGGAAATCTTTGTCAGATGAATCAAGTTGAATTTCCAGATTTTTATTAGAAACTATAGGAAAATCGTTTTCATCCTCAAGTGTTATAATTCCTAGTAATTCCTTATTACCAGTAGCAAAGATTGGAACTGGTTTAAATTTTACAAATCTGTCTCCATCATTTGAAGGTGAATCAGGAACAGTTTCAGCATAAAAAACTGCTTCTATTGTTTTTGATTCTAATGTGAGAGGATCTCCTGAAGTAATTGTAACTAGATACTCTCCTGTTTGTCCTCCTAATAATGTAAAAGAATCATGACCCCAATAGGTTCCTTTTTTTATAGTAATAGAGCCAGTTTTTTCTCCAAGATTAGAATTAGGACTAGTATTTTGATTTAAAAAAATATTGTTAGTTACTTTGTATTTAATTGAAATGTCCTTGTTGGCAAGAACAGGTTGTTCTTCATCATCTAATTGAAGTTGAGCTATGATATGTGCTTTGGCTGCTTTCCCAGCAACATTGATTTTTTCTTGAAGGAGATAAAGTTTTACGTGCAGAACCTCATTTAGTTTGTCAACTGTAATATCATTGCTCTTACCTTCCATACCTACAGCTGTAGCAAATATGTTAGTTTTACCTGTATTACCTGAACCTTTTACAATAAAATGTGTACCTGTAAAATATTCACCTTTTTTTATTACCAGATTTTCCTGAGATATGTCAAGGATGTTATTATTTGCAACTTTTAGTGATACATTAACATCTTCTGATGCTTTTACTGGAAATCCGTCTGAATCAGTTAATTCAACTGATACTAAACCTCGTGAAGGTCCATCAGATGAAAAACTATCTGGGACAACATTTACTACAAGTTGTTCTTGAGTAAAGATGTTACCATAAACTGTTACAGGTAATTCCTGTGATGGAAATCCAGGAGCCGCGAGGAATAATTTTGTACTACCAGCCTTGATTCCTTTAACAACTACTTCCGATACAAATCCTGATTCACTGTCCTTAACTGTTAGAACACGAATAATCTTTGAATCTAAACTTGTCACTGTTAACCCAGATATTTTTTCTGGTAAAAGGCTAGTTCCTTTTTTTACAAAAACCTGAATCGTTCCTTCCTTGTCTTCAACTAATTTTGAGGGAATGAATCGTGTACCAAATTCAAGATTACTGTCCACACCATATGATAAACTAGGTGTTAAAATACTCATTATTACCAATACTAAGATTATTCCTACCTTCAAACAGATTCAGAAACAAAAAATTATCATATAAAGCGGTGTCTGGCTTATTTGATCAAATATCATGATATTAGAAATTTGAAGTGCAGTTAAGAGTAGGAATGGCACCAGTATACAATGTAGAGCAAAATAAGCTTAGTATCTTAGATGGTCTCCTTTTTCGTCTTTTCAAGGAACAAAAAATTGGATTAAAAATTGATTCAAAAGATAGGATAGATATTCCAAGTGAACTAAAATCAAAGATAGAAGGTAGCCTAAATGTTAGATCAAGTTTATTATCAAAATCATCAGAACAAAAAGATTCTCTCTCAACAGACAAACAAATTGAGACCCTGATTGGAAATTTTTATTATTATTCTAATCAATTAGAAAAAGCTGTAATCTTTTATGACAAGGCTATCAAAATGGATCCAAAGTTTATTGAGCCAATCTTTAACAAAGGAAAATTACTTGGAAAAATAGGGAACCATGAAGAAGCTATCGTATATTTTCATACTGCACTAAGTATTGATCCTAATTATTTTGATGCTTTGTGTTGTATAGGCGATTCTCTATTTGCAATTTCAAAACATGATGAAGCAATTGCTTGCTATGACAAAACTTTGGAAATAGATCCAAATTATTTTGATGCATTATACAATAAAGGTCTTGCATTATTAAAGACTGGACGATATGATGAAGCTATAACATTATTTGATAAGACCATCAACATTAAACCTAATCACATTCCATCATTATACAACAAGGGATATGCCCTTTCAAAATTAGGAAAACACAAAGATGCACTTTTGTATTGTGATAAGGCACTTGAAATTGATCCAGAATTTTTTGATGCACTTGTAACAAAAGGAATGGTATTAACTGTAAACGGTAGTTATGAAGAAGCAATATATTATTTTAATAAGACTCTAGAATTGGAACCAACGGATCCAGTTATTCTTTACAACAAAGGTCTATGCTTGGCCAAGCTAGGAAAATATGAATCTGCTTTATCGTACTACAACAAAGCTTTAGAAATTGAACAAAATCAAGAAATTTTGCTTTCCAAGGGTAATGTTTTCGTACAACTTGGAAAGTATAGTGATGCTTTAATTTCTTATGATAGTGCACTAACAATTAAACCAGATTATATGGATGCATTATTCAGAAAGGGATTACTATTAACATTTCTTGGAAAACCTGGTGATGCTCTAGTATTTTATGATGATGCACTCAAAATAAAACCAGATTATTTTGATGCATTATTTCATAAGGGACTTTTACTAGAACAGCTTGGAAAACAAGAAAAAGCCTTAGAGTGTTTTGAGAGAGCAATTATAATTGATTCAAATCATTCGGAAGCTAAATACCATAAAGGTCGTTGCCTTGCGCACCTTGGGAAATATGATGATGCGATCTCAAGTTATGATGAGGCTTTAAAAATAAATCCTCAATTTTCTGAGGCATTATTCCATAAAGGTTTGCTACATGCATTTCTTGGAACACATGATGATGCTTTAATATATTATGATAAAGCTCTAAAAATAAATCCACAGCATTCTGATATACTTTTACACAAAGGACGAACTCTTGCACATCTTGGTAAACCTCAAGATGCTTTGAGCTACTATAACAAAGCTTTAAAAATAAATCCCCAACATGCAGAAGTTCTTTTTCATAAAGGAATGTTATTAGAACATATTGGAAAACATGGTGATGCAATAGTCGAATATGATAAAGCGCTAAAAGTTATTCCAAATTATATTGATGTATTATACCACAAAGGTTTGCTATTAGAACAACTTGGAAAACATGGTGATGCAATCTTATGTTATGACAAAGCTCTAAAAACTATCCCTGATAATTTTGATGTATTATTTAGGAAGGGAGTATTACTTGCACGTTTTGGTAAACATGGTGATGCAATAGTGTGTTATGATGATGCTCTAAAAATCAAACCAGATGATTTTAATGTATTATTTCAGAAGGGATTAGTACTGGAACATCTTGGAAACTATAAGGATGCTATAAAATGTTTTAATCAAGTAATTGATAAAAGTCCTAAACATACTGAAGCATTATTACATAAAGGTTTGGCCTTATCTTCTATTCATGAATATGAAATAGCAGTTAAATTATTTGATGAAGTTTTAACAATTATTCCAAATCATATTCTTGCACTATTCAATAAGGGAATTACATTTGGAAAACTTGGTCTAAATGACGATGCTATACGATGTTATGATAAAGTATTGTCTATAGATGAAAACAACGTATCTTCACTATATAATAAAGGCTTTACATTATTACGTCTTAAAAAATTTAATGAAGCAATTTTGTGTTTCAATAAGGTTCTAGAGAATGAACCAAATAACGCAAAGGCTTTAGTGAATAAGGCAGATGCCCTTGTAAGATTAGGTATTATCAGTGATGCTCTAGCATCATATGATAAAGCTCTAAAATTAAATCCAGAAAATATTGATGCGCTATACAATAAAGCACTTGTGTTATCATCCATTTCAAAATATGAAAATGCAATTCACTTTTTTGATAAAGTTATTGAGATTAACCCACGCCATAGAAATGCCATATATAATAAGGGATTTGCACTAGCCAAGCAATCAATTTATCCACTAGCACTGGCATGTTTTGATAAGGCTTATGAGATAGAACCTAATAACCTTGAGCCAATAATCCAAAAAGGCCTAATATTTTCTGCACTTAGAAACCACAAAGATGCACTAGGTTGTTTTAATTTTGTTCTTGATAAAGAACCTGAAAACTTTCCATCCTTATACAATAAAGGGCTTTCATTATTAGCAATAGGTCAATATGAAAAAGCACTTTCATTATTTGATCGAGCACTGAAGATAGAGCCTTTTAATGTTGATGTTTTATTAAACAAGGGACGTGCATTTTCAATTTTAGGTCAGTACGAAAAATCAGTTTCATGTTTTGATGGAGTACTTGATATTGACCCAGAAAATTCAGATGCATTATATAACAAAGCACTCTCATTGGTAACTCTAGGTAAATATGAACAATCAATTCCATTATTTGATAAAGCTCTAAACATTGAACCTACAAACATAGAAATTCTTCAGAACAAGGGCATAACCTTACAGGCTATATGTAAATATGAAGAAGCAATTTCTTGTTTTGATAGAATACTAACAATAAATAAAGAAAACTCTGATGTATTATATAAAAAAGCAAAAACTGTGTTAATGCAGGGAAATGTCTTTGATTCATTAAGTATTCTTCGAAGAGTTGTAGACCTTGATCCAATCTATAAAGAGATAATTAAAAAAGAAATGCTGTTTAATAGACTAAGTGATAATCCTCTTTTCAAAGAAATAATTAAAGGAAAAACTGAGTTTGATAGACTTGATGAAGAAGATCCATTTAATAGAATATTAAACAAAACAAAAATTATTGAAAGTAAATCCTAAACTTTTGTGAATAGAAACAAAATATGTTTTTGTAATATTACAACAACAAATCATTTTTTAACTTTACAATAAAAAGAATCAAAAAATCGTATGTTCAGGACGAACATAATATGGGATATGAGTTCGATTTTAATTAAAATTATAATTAAATAGGTAAAAAAAATGATCGACAATCAGAAAATCAGTAATGTATGGAAAATAAATTTAAATAAAATTCTAAACAATAACCCAAATCCAAAAAATCACCAACTACAATTCCAATCAATTAATACAGGTAAAAATCTTGAATTACAAGAATGCCTTTTTGATGATCTTTTACCATATTCTCTTGTTTCGTCTCCCATTTCTAGCATAGGATGTACTGATAACGTTTGGATAGCATGTTCTATGTTATCACGAGTATCAGATACGACAAACAATTTGGTTGTTTTAGAAAAAGAATTTCCTTTAGGCATAATTGGAGCAAGAGAAATTTTAAAGGGTCTGCTCAAGAATCCTACTCTTTTCTATTTCCAAGATATTTTATCCCAAGATATAATGAACAGAGGATTTTATCTTGATACCAGAAATACTAAACTCGACAAATTACTTAAACAGATGGGTAAGACAAAAAGCGATTTTATAATATTACAAAATGGCAAACAAAGCTTTTCTTCATTTTCTTTTAGAGAGATTTTAGAAATTGGTGCTCTTTGTAAAACTAGTTTTGAAGCTTCTAATCTACCGGAACAAAAAATCAAAATTTTCAGAAGGGATGATTCTATTGAAGATCTGATAAAATCATTCATTTATGATAATACTGAAGTATTACTACTTGAAAATGAATTGTTATTCCTTGATCCTATAACAATTATTGAAAAAATTGCTGGAGATTTAAAATATTTAAAAAATTGTGGGGATTTTTTAGATTTGAATGCTAGTATTTTCAAACTTGAAAGACCAAAATTAATTCCAGATAAATTATCAATATCTGAGATTTGTCAGACTATGCTTTACATGAAGCATCCCTATATTATGACTACTAACAAGTTGCTTACGCCAAAAAGCATTCTAGATATTTTGAGTAAAGGTTTTGAAAATTGAATAGCGAAATTAACAAATTAAAATCACATGTAGATATAATGAAAAAAGAACTCGATTATACTACTAAAAAGATTAAGTTACTAGAAAAAAAACAAATAATTTCTGAATGGGATAATATTGATAATATTAATGGAAAATCTATTAATGAATTAAAGCGACAAGAAAAGAATCTATCTCAAGAGATTAAAGAAATTCAAAGAGAGATTAAAAAATCACAATCTAAAACACTGTTAATTACGGAATTATCACTTTTACCAGTAGTTGTATTATTAATTTTAGTTTCGGGTTTAGGAAACTCTATTATTGATTATACAAATGATGAGAGTACGCCACTTAAAACCAGACATCTAATAGAGAATCTTAGAGGAGATACTGTAGACACATGGAAATCATGGCGTCTTGTAGGAACTACTTTAAACGTTAATATTCTAAATGCCAAAGGATTATCAGAAAATAGAGTTGATGTAATCAAAAACGCAATCATCTCAGAAGATTCTCTTGAAGTTGACGATTCAGTAACTCATAAAGGTCCTAGGGGATTTAATTCAAATTACTTTACAGGGTGGGAAGGCGCACTAAAGTATGCAGCAACAAAAAATACGTTATATAATATCCCAACTGATTTTAACGTTTTAACGTCTGATGGGGGAGAAGGCGATATAATCATTACATTATCAAATCTAAGAGATGGTGATGGCTATACTGGTTATACAAAATCGGTTGTTGATGGCAATGAAATTTTAAAGTCATTCATAACAATTTATGATGTAACTAACTTGACTGATGAAGAATTAAGTACTATTGTAAGACATGAGTTTGGTCATGCACTTGGACTCGGTCATTCTACTGCACCAGAAGATCTAATGGCTCCAAATATAGACATGACTGTACCATACATATCGGAGTGTAATATTGACGCAATTGTAAATCTGTATAATGGAATACAGGGAAGTACAATTTGTGAAAAATAAATTAAAATCCTTTTTCGTTTAAGATTAATCCTAATAACGCAGCTCTTGTATACATCCCATATTCAGCTTGTTTGAAATATTTTGCTTGTTTTGTTTTATCAACATCAGCTGAAATTTCATCTAGCCTAGGTAAAGGATGTAGAATTATGGCATCGTCTTTCATTTTCTTTGTCATATCTAACCCAATTACATAACTTCCCTTAACCTTGACATATTCTTCTTCGTCTGGAAATCTTTCCTTCTGAATTCTAGTTACATAGATAACATCCAAGTCATCAATATACTCTTCAAGATCTGTTGATTCCGTAAAGGAGAGTCTTTTTTTAATTTCATATGTAGAGTCTGATCTAATTTTTAGAGATTCTGGAGATATTAGATGAACATCTACATCATAGTTGCTTAATGCATATAACAAAGAGTATACAGTTCTTCCATATTTTAGATCACCTACGATGCCGATTTTTAAACCATCAATCTTTTTCTTTTCCGTTTTTATTGTAAAAAGATCTTGAATTGCTTGAGTTGGATGTTCCTCAGTGCCACTGCCTCCGTTTATGACAGGTTTTTCTGAAATTTCAGCAGCAAATCTACTTGAACCATCTAATGGATGTCTTAGAACTAAAATGTCAGAATAAATCGACATTATTCTAACGGTGTCTGCTAAGCTTTCTCCTTTTTGGGTGGAAGATGAGGATATGTTAGAAATCCCAATTGAAGTACCACCAATTGATGCAATCGCTGCTTCAAAACTTAAGCGTGTTCGAGTACTTGGTTCATAAAATAAATATCCTAGCGTTTTACCTCTTCCAATTTCTCGTCTGTCTTTTGGCTTTACATTCATGATTTTACTTGTAGCATCAAAAACGGATTCTAGTTTTTGTTTATCAAAATCTCTAACAGAGATAACGTCTTTTTGAAAAAACTCATTCATTCTTTGAATCATATATACAGGTGTATATACAAAGTATTCTGATGCAAGAATCGGACCTTCTAGTTCGGCGTATCAAAGATGGAACTGTTATTGACCATATTGATCAAGGAAAGGGTCTCAGAGTCCTAGAGGCCTTAGAAATTGATGGTAGAGAAGGAAATGTGATTACTATTGCTCTTAATGTACCAAGCAGCAAGTCTAAGAAAAAAGATATAATCAAAGTAGAAAATAGATATCTTCAAAATGATGACACAAACAAACTTGCTGTTATTGCTCCTAATTCTACCGTAAATATTATTAAAAATTACAAATTAGTAGAAAAACGACGAGTATCACTTCCAAATGAAATAGAGAGAATATTCAGATGTTCAAATCCTGATTGTGTTACAAACAGTCCTGAGCATATAGAATCTATTATGGATGTGGTTGACAAATCAGGGCTTGTGTTAAAATGTAGATATTGTAGTAGAATTTTAGATGTAAACAAACTAAAATATTATTAGAAGATAAAAAATTATTTTACAAGTTTTAGAAGAAAAATTTTTGTTTGTTATTGTCCTAAGATAATAAACATCATAACTATTCCATAGATAGCAATAGATTCCACCATTCCAATGAAAATGAATACTTTAGATTGTAAAGCAGGATTCTCACTAATCACTGCAAGACCTGCAGAACCAACATAACCTAATCCTACTCCTGCACCTCCTGCAGCAACACCAAATGCAATTCCAGCACCAATCAGTTTGGAACCATCAGCAGAGCCTCCAGAAGATTCTTGTGCATATGCAACACCTATAAGTCCAGAAACAGAGATTCCCAGTGTTGCCAAAAGTACAAGATTGAGAGGTTTCATTGACGAGTAACTCTCCTAAGGCTCCATATTTAAATCATAGAATTTTAATCATTCTAGGAAATTTTTAATTTTTGTCAGAAACCTGTTTTAATATTTTTGTACTAGCTGTAAATTGGATAATGTAATCAAGTGTTTATTTTTTTGAAATGGTTTTTTTATATTTTGGATTTATGTTCTTCGGTAATGTCAATTACATTTGTAATGTAAATGTCATTTGGGATTAGCTGAATCTTGTTGTCTTTTTTGATTTTTGTATGAGTCAATCCAACTTCAAGTACTTCACCTTCATAGTTTCCAACTTTGATTTTGGCTGATTTTGTAACTCCAAGATGTCTTACAGAGGCACCATAAGACCAATGTTTTACAATTTCTCGTAAACCAATTCCTCCAGCTATGGCTCCCAT
>Ga0187892_10009840_pt1 | contig 12360 bp, 9 predicted proteins | sample MA1701073metaG_FD_139345 | JGI IMG/M metagenome (GOLD analysis project Ga0187892, IMG submission 139345) | Bio-ooze microbial communities from a basaltic lava cave in the Kipuka Kanohina Cave System on the Island of Hawaii, USA - MA170107-3 metaG ...
CTTTAAGGTAATGACGTGGTTGTCTTGCTGGTGGAGCGCATCAAAAACTGTTTTGAGCTGACTGTAAGACCCAACGTCGAACAGAATGTTGCCTTTGCCGCCGAAAAAGAAGTTTCGCTTGTAAACCAGCAGTCGCCCATCTGTCGAGATGCCCAGTGAGGGTTTGTACTCAGAAATTCCGCCGGCCGAAAATGGGGCTGGCGCATCGGCATTATCCAACGAGTAGCCGGCTGGCAGTTCGATCATCACCTCATCCTCTTCGGTCCAGGGAAAGGAAAAGTAGATGGGATATTTGCGCTCCGCACTCGAGAACATTGGACTGACGCCATGCTCGAAAAAGGCCGGCTGCAAAAACAGTCTCTTCCCGGTACGCTGCGCATAACCTGCGGCTCTAATGCGATAGGAGTAAGCAAATGGCTTGTCCAGTTCAGAGACATTGTCAATTCTGATATCAGTCAGTTCCGCGCTGCTGATTCGACCCCGAACCCTGTCCCGAAGATTTTCCTCCCGTTCGGCAGCTGAATTCTCGTCGTACTGTTCTTTCATCTCCGCCGCAAAGTGTCCGGTATATTCGACCCGCACCTCGCCTTCGATCGTTCCATCCTCGCTAAGCTTAAATTTTGCGGATCGCTTCTGCTTCGACTTTTCCGGCGCTGACAGTGGGGTTCTGACAAAGGACGGTTGCTTTGCGTCTGGTACCAGAGCATCCTGGTTCTCTTCCTGCCAGCGGAGCATTCCGAACGGCACATACTTACTGGCCGGGTCAAAAAAGCGCCACGAATCGTCTACCTTCACTGCCACGTTGTAGCCATTGAGCATGAACCGGTCGGTGGAACGGCGGTCAAAGAAAATTCGTCCGCGATCGGAAATTCGAGTGATGCGGGCGTCTAACCCGGAGGCATTGGCTAAAGCCGCAAACAGCACATCGATATCCTCGCCCGTCCCAACCCCACGTTTTAGAGTATCGGCAGCGTTCTTATTCTCCTTAACCTTGGCGCGTTCCTCATTGGTCATGCCCGAGGCGTCGTCGTTGACGTTCTTGATCTTGGTCCGACAGAAATCGAATAGGCGACGCAGTTTTTCGTCGGCGGTGGCGGCGTTTGCGGTTAGCTCGGCGGCGACTTTCTTGATTTCATCGTTCGCCTTGAGGCGGTCTTTGTAGTAGTCGTGCACTTCACGGCCCACTTTTGGCCAAAACTTTTCGGCCGGCTGAACTTCATCCATCGTGTAATAGACCAGCATCCAGGCACGAATTTGATCCTCAGGAGGCATGCGCGGCTCCTCTTTAAAGGCCGGCACATTCGACATGGTGGTACTGTGATACCCGTCTTTCTCTTTAGTGAAAGGAGTCGTGTCCCCATTAAACGTTCTGGCGTTCATTCCGATGCTTGTATAGGTGTCAAACCGGCCAGGCTTCAGGTAGTACTTAACGAGACGCACGGGTATCTCTCGCTGGAGATCAAAACGATCATAAAAGGTGAACGTGTTGTTTCTCACCTCGCGCCATCTGTATTCGATTATGGCGCCGGGTTCGACTGCGGGCATGACAAATGACTTTGCCTTTAGCTTAATGCCACTGAGCTTGACGATCGTTTTTTCAAAAACATCGGCCTTTTTTAATTCCACAATCGTTCCGTCTGGCTTAATGGTGCGGGCGGCGATGTCCTTAATGTCCGTGTTATTGAGGTAGGTAATATCTATCTTGCTCTGTGACTCGCGACCTCGTTCGGTGAAGATCTTGATGCGAATATAGTGATTGAGGACGGTTCGTGGATCGCTATTTTCAAGGTCATCGGCAACGCGTACTTCCCAGAAGATTGCTTCGGCGTCGGCATCCTTGTCGACCAGCGGGGACTTAAGGGACAAGTCGGCCTGGTCGACCGGCCGCCAACCCTGGTCACCGGCCGCCAGGGACTCTTTTGCTGCTGGGAAGAGGCATACTGCTGAGACGAAGAGGCAGAAGAGAAAGCGGTGGGAGAACATCTTTTTGACCTTTCACCAGTTCGCGAAGAATTTAGGGGACTAAAGTTGGTCGCGAGTTGGAAGTAAGTGAGAACGACTCAGTTCGAGCGACGCCTTAAAAGCGGAAGATTATGACCCCGTCATTCTATAAAACACCTTCGAACCTGCGCAACAGCAAAAATTTTTGATCAGTGGTGACGCCAGAAATTGGCTTGTAACGCGTCCAGAGTTGGCAGTAAAACTCTAAGCTGGTGGGATTTGCGTAGCTAAATGGGACTCCAGAGGGTTTGGGTGGTCGAGAATCGGAGGTCCAGATGCTAGCGAAAGAACAAAGCGGCTTGTTATAATGGCTGTCTCAGAACCGTTCATAAATCGCCTATCTTAAGATTGAAATCAGGAGGATCCGGGAACATGGCCACTCAATTAAAGCGAGGGGAAAATTCTATTGATCGCATCGAAGAGCTACTCGGTTCAGACGCCAAAAAACTCCTCGAGCACAAATCTCAGTCCATTCCCAAAGAGAAGCTCAATCTCCCGGGGCCTGACTTCATAGATCGCGTCTGGGCTAATTCGGATCGATCACCCGCCGTGCTGCGCTCCATGCAGACCCTGTTTGACCATGGACGGCTGGCAGGCACCGGCTATCTTTCCATACTCCCTGTAGACCAGGGTATTGAGCACTCTGCGGGAGCGTCGTTTGCTCCCAACCCGGAATACTTTGACCCTGAAAATATTGTGAAACTGGCAGTCGAAGGAGGCTGTAACGCCGTTGCTTCAACCTTTGGCGTACTGGGCCTTGTTTCGCGCAAGTACGCGCACCGGATTCCCTTTATCGTCAAGATTAACCACAACGAACTGTTGACCTTGCCCAATAAATTTGACCAGGTGTTATTCGGCACGGTTAAGGAAGCTCATAATCTGGGAGCGGTAGCGGTTGGGGCTACCGTGTACTTTGGTTCAGAAGAATCCACACGGCAGATCACGGAGATCAGTGAGGCCTTTGCTGAAGCGCACGAGCTCGGTATGGCCTGCATCCTCTGGTGCTACCTGCGCAATCCCAAATTCAAGACTCCTGAAGGTGACATGCATGCAGCTGCAGATCTAACTGGACAGGCGAACCACCTTGGGGTGACGATTCAGGCAGACATCATTAAGCAGAAACTTCCCGAACGAAACGCCGGTTACAAGTCCGTGGAGCAGCAGTTGGGCTCGTCCTACGGCAAGACCAACAAACTCGTCTACGATAACCTTACTTCTGCTAACCCCATCGATCTGGTGCGCTATCAGGTGGCCAACTGCTTTATGGGCCGGTGCGGCCTGATCAACTCCGGCGGCGAATCAAAGGGTTCAAGCGACCTGGCAGAAGCCGTGCGTACGGCAGTGCTCAACAAGCGCGGTGGCGGCACCGGCCTGATCTCCGGACGCAAGGCTTTCCAGCGGCCAATGAATGAAGGTGTCGAGTTGCTAAACGCAATTCAGGACGTCTATCTGACGCCGGAAATTAGTATCGCCTGAAGCCGATTTAGGACTTAGGATTTAGGATTTAGGATTGCTCTAGCAGAGATCCAACGGTTTAATCTGAAGGATTCTCTCGTGTAGTGACCTAAGAACTTAAGTGTTTTAAGAAGTGACACGGGGAAATAATCCAACCAGCGATCGTCGAAACTCGATCCTTGTACAACCTTGACACAAAATCCTAATTCCTAAATCCTAAATCCTAAATTCAGATTCCTTCCTTGCAAACAGGAACGGCACAAATCTCGGACGTTGAGGTTATTCACGCAATCGCTCGCGGGGATGAGCAGGCCCTGGCCTGCCTCTATGACCGCTACCGGGTAATCCTGTTCGGACAACTGCTTCGTATATTAAATAGCCGCGAGGAAGCGGAAGACGTTCTTCAAGAAGTATTCCTCCAGGTCTGGCGGCGAGCGGCAGATTTTAATGAATTGCGCGGCAAACCCTTCACGTGGCTGGTTACTCTGAGCCGAAGCCGCGGAATCGATCGCCTGCGGTCTTTGGCTGCCCGCGACCGCGTTGCCAAATCAAGCGTGATTGATCCTACCACCGCTGTTTCTGATGCTGTGGACGATGCCTTCAAATCCGAGCAGCGAGGCATTGTTACCAGAGCCTTGAAGCAGCTTCCGGAGGACCAAAAGATCCCGCTAGTGCTAGCTTACTTTGAGGGACTGACCCAGTCGGAAATAGCCGAGCGCCTCGGGGCCCCTCTGGGTACTGTAAAAACGAGAATGCGTTCCGGGATGATCAAGCTAAGGGAGCTGCTGGCTGATAAGATAGAAAGTTTTGGTTTCTGATTGATGGCGCACGAACACTTTCAGGAAATGATGACCGCACACGCCCTTTCGGCGCTTGACGCTGCTGAGGAGCGCGAGTTGCAGGTTCATCTTTCGGGCTGCGAGAAATGCCGCGATGATCTGGATCAGTTCCGCGCAGTAGCGGCCGCCTTGTCCCTGGCTGCCGGAGGTACCGAACCATCTCCTGAGGTACGTAGCCGCATTCTTGAGCAAATTAAACAGGAACGTGGAGCGGGAAGTCACGGTGGACCTGGAGGCAGCGAACCTTCCGCTGCAGGTAAGACGGTCCTGGAATTTGCTCCCCGGAAGAACGTTTGGACGTCGATTGGCTCGTTGGGTGCAATTGCCGCGTCAATCGCTGTCTTGGCGATGCTGGTAGGCTTGTTCGTTCTCTGGCGAGAGAACTCTGCCGTAAGAACAGAACTGGCACAGCTCACCAGTCAAATCCAGACGACTGAAGCCGAACTTGCCCGCGAACGTGAAACAGTCGCCTTGCTTACGAATTCGGGTTCGCAGCTGACTTTGCTGGCTGGAACGGACATCGCTCGCAGCGCCCAGGCCACCATTGCCTACGATCCAAGCGGGCGCGCGGTGTTGCTGGCCAAAGGCCTTCCAGTCGCGCCACCAGGGAAGGCCTACCAACTCTGGTTCATCGTCGGCAATCAGAAACTGCCCGGAAAAGTATTTACCACTGACGCCGCCGGCAACGGCAAGCTACGGGATGAAATTCCGGCTGCTGCCCGTGAAGGCGCCGTATTTGCTGTCACTCTTGAGCCGGCCCAGGGAGTGACTGCTCCGACAGGCCAGATTTATCTGGTCAGCGGGTCTTAAAGAAATCCAAATACCCTCCCACACCGTATTTCAGGTTATCTTGTTCCAAAAAACCCAAATCCATCTCTCCCTGACGGGGTGAGCTTTTCGGAAAGGAGCACAAACGGTGATAAAGCACTTTCAAGTCAGGATGTTTGGCGTCTTCCTGGCTATCTTACTGACTTTTGCCTTTTCTTTCGGGGCGATGGCCCAGGAGAAAAAATCTCTTTACGAGCGGGTCGGCGGATACAATGCGCTGGCCGCGGTGGTAGACGACTTTATTGGCCGCCTGGTTGGAGATTCGCGCTTCATTAAATTCTTTGACGGCCACAGCACCGATTCCCAGAAGCGAATACGGCAACACATTGTGGATCAATTCTGTGAGGCGACCGGCGGACCTTGCATTTACACTGGACGCGACATGAAGACGTCCCACACTGGGTTGAAGATTTCTGAAGAGGACTGGGAAGCGGCCGCCAGGCATCTGACGGCCTCACTTGACAAGTTCAAGGTCCCCAAAACTGAAAAGGATGAAATCCTGGCCTTCGTAACGAGCCTCAAGAAAGATATCGTCGAAAAGTAGGGGGAGCCACACCACGTATGAGTGGCAGGTCGAAAGTGATTCACCATGCATCACGGCTTCGCCGCCCGTTGTGAGGCATGGCTCCGCCCTGCCGGCAGCGGCCTTCCTAGACTGGGCTGCGCCCCTGGTACGGGGCTCTGCCCTTTTTCGAGGGGTATTGATCAGGCTCAGGAATGCTCCATTCAAACCTCACGAATGTATCTATTTTGGAGCTTTTCAATTCTTGGTTAAAGGACTGCTGGTGAAACTTGAAAGGGCCGAGCCCCGCACCAGGGGCAAAGCCCAATCGCTAGTTCGAGCTGACGGCAGGGCGGAGCCATGCCTCACAACGGACGGCGAAGCCGTGGCGGAATACCTCATTCTTGGACTCATCATAAATTGGCCGAGTTTTCACACAGTCTCTAAAGCCGATGGTATCCGTTTGAGACGGTCCCTCCCAAGCAAACCACCACATTTCACAGGGTTTGAGGCTCAAAGCCATTTCTTGGCGTAATTTCGTGTGTGATTTCGTGGACCGCGCTTTTGCCCAAACGAACCATCCTAGAAATCACTCAAAACGGCTCTAACGCTTCTGGACAGTTCCTCGCCAATGGGGAATAATAGGCGCTTTTGGTGCGGCTTGCTGCTTTGCGCTGTGTTGGCTGGAGGCGCTTTCAGTAGCTTTCAGTCCAGATCGCGCCCCGCCGGCAAGTGTCTCAGGCAGCTTTTCTCGCCGGTTTTTAGACGAACAGAAAGGAATCCTTTTAACGTGCAACCTATGCTGATTCTTGCCGTCAGCCTGGCGCTATGTCTGGCAGCCTTCATTATGAAAAACCTTAATAAACCACTTCTGGTTCTGACCCGGCTACCAAAACCAGGATTTCGTCGACTGCTCACTCTTGCTTCAGGCCTTGTGCTCCTTGCTGTTAGCCCCACCAGCGCTTTTGCCCAAACACATCATGGTGGCGAAGCGAGCTTGATACTCCCCGATCTGTCGGAAGTCACCTTTCTGGGCAACCTTGACGGACATAATCTCCTGCTTGGTGGCATAGTCATCTGTTTGCTCGGTCTGGGATTCGGGATGGCGATATACCTGAACCTGAAAAAGCTCCCCGTGCACCGAGCGATGCGCGAGATCTCCGAGCTGATCTACGAAACCTGCAAAACTTACCTAATCACTCAGGGTAAGTTCATTCTCATCCTTGAAGCATTTATCGCAGTAATCATTGTCCTGTATTTCGGAGTCTTACGAGGTGAGGAGTTTGGTCCCGCTCGTGTGATCATCATCCTGGCGTTTAGCTTGATCGGTATTGCCGGTAGCTATGGAGTGGCCTGGTTTGGCATTCGTGTAAATACCTTTGCTAACTCCCGCACAGCCTTTGCCAGTTTAGGAGGCAAGCCCTTTCCACTCTTCGAAATTCCGCTTAAGGCCGGCATGAGCATCGGCATGATGCTAATCAGTGTCGAATTGCTAATCATGCTTTGTATTTTGTTGTTCATCCCCGGGGAATATGCCGGGCCTTGCTTCATCGGGTTTGCCATCGGCGAGTCGCTGGGCGCAGCCGCTCTGAGAATAGCCGGAGGCATATTCACCAAAATCGCGGATATTGGCTCGGACCTGATGAAGATCGTCTTCAAGATTAAGGAAGACGATGCTCGCAATCCCGGGGTGATTGCTGACTGTACTGGGGATAACGCCGGCGATTCGGTTGGACCCAGCGCTGATGGCTTTGAAACCTACGGAGTCACCGGCGTCGCCCTGATCACCTTCATCCTCCTGGCCGTGCCAAATGCCACAATTCAGGTGCAACTGCTGGTTTGGATCTTCGTCATGCGCATCATGATGATCATCGCCAGCGCCCTCTCATATTTTGTCAATGGCGCAATCGCCAAAGCCCGCTATGGAAACGCAAGTGAGATGAATTTTGAAGCTCCCCTGACTTCACTTGTCTGGATCACTTCAGTCGTTTCCGTCGTCTTGACCTTCGTAGTTTCCAAGCTGACCATTCCCGCCCTCGGCGGTGACGTGACTCTATGGTGGAAGTTGGCGGCTATCATCTCCTGCGGAACGCTTGCGGGCGCTATCATTCCTGAACTGGTGAAGGTCTTTACGTCTACCGAGTCCAGACACGTGTCAGAAGTGGTTACCTCCTCGAAGGAAGGTGGTCCTTCGCTCAACATTCTTTCCGGATTGGTTGCCGGTAATTTTTCAGCCTACTGGCTCGGACTGGCAATGGTCGGCTTGATGTCCATTTCCTATATCCTCAGTACCATGGGACTGGATCCGCTGATGGTGGCTGCGCCGGTTTTTGCTTTTGGCCTGGTGGCCTTTGGATTTCTTGGCATGGGACCGGTAACTATCGCCGTCGACTCGTACGGTCCAGTCACTGACAACGCGCAGTCCGTTTACGAGCTATCCTTAATCGAACAGGTTTCGGGATTAACCGAAGAGGTAAAAGCAGATTTCGGCATGAACGTGAACTTTGATCGCGCCAAGCATCTTTTAGAAGAGAACGATGGCGCTGGTAATACCTTCAAAGCGACTGCGAAGCCCGTTCTGATCGGCACTGCCGTGGTTGGGGCCACTACGATGATCTTTTCGATTATGATGGCCCTCACCAATGGGTTGACCACCAACACGGAAAGTCTTTCGCTGCTGCATGCGCCCTTTGTACTCGGACTAATTACCGGAGGAGCCATTATTTACTGGTTTACCGGAGCATCCACCCAGGCGGTCACCACCGGAGCCTATCGCGCAGTTGAATTCATTAAAGCCAATATTCGCCTGGAAGGAGTCGAAAAGGCTTCAGTCGAAGACAGTAAGAAGGTAGTTCAGATCTGCACGCAATATGCACAAAAGGGGATGTTCAATATCTTTCTGACGGTATTCTTTTCGACCCTGGCATTTGCTTTCGTTGAGCCTTTCTTCTTCATCGGCTACTTGATCTCCATAGCGGTTTTCGGACTCTACCAGGCTATCTTCATGGCCAATGCAGGTGGGGCCTGGGACAACGCGAAGAAAGTTGTGGAAGTTGAGTTAAAGCGAAAAGGCACACCGCTCCACGATGCAACTGTAGTTGGCGACACTGTAGGTGATCCTTTTAAAGACACCTCTTCGGTAGCCCTAAACCCGGTGATTAAGTTTACGACACTATTTGGTTTGCTGGCGGTAGAGTTGGCTGTCAGCTTGAGCAACCGCAGCAACGATAATACGCTAACCCTCGTACTGGCAGGTGTGTTCTTTTTAATTTCAACCTTCTTCGTCTGGCGCTCATTTCACGGAATGCGGATTGGTTCACATGCCCTGGCCACTCAAACAATGGCTGTTGACGAGATTGTTGCAGACTAGACACTTGCAGAACGAACCTTATGAGCTACGCTAAATCAGAGACCCTGGTTGCTTCAGCCCTGGCGCCACTTGACTGGACACGCTCTCTTTCGCTGGCTGTCGCTTTCAGTTTGCTTACGGCGGCCGCAGCTCAAATCAGCATCCCTATTGGCCCGGTTCCAATCACCGGTTCAACTTTTGCCGTACTCTTAACGGGAGCGCTGCTTGGTTCCAGACTGGGCGCGCTCGCCATGATTATCTACCTGGTCGAGGGCTCGTTTGGGCTCCCATTCTTCACCAATTTCGGGCGCGGCATCCAGACGTTTCTCGGCCCGACTGGTGGTTATCTGGTGGCTTTTCCAGCCGCAGCCTTTATTACCGGCTCTTTCGCTGAGCAGGGCTGGGACAAGCGTTTTTTGAGTGCCGCAGCCGCGATGGCCATTGGCGCGGTTGTAATCCTTTTGGCAGGTTGGGCCTGGCTCACACAATTGATGCCCCCCGCGGTCGCGTACCGTGCCGGAATCGAGCCTTTCCTAATCGGCGAGCTTATAAAGGTCGTTCTCGCCGCCGCAGTACTTCCTTCGGGATGGTACCTGCTTGAACGCAAAGCCTCGAGCAGCACGGCAGACCGCGATTAAGCCCTCTGGTGACTTTCCTTCTAAACCAGGATTCAGTTATGCAGGTTCTAAAAGTGCGGTCGCACCAACGCGAAGAGTTTGTGGAGTTCACCGAACAGGTCCAGGAAAAGCTGAAGGCACTGGACGCGAGTGAAGGGGTCGTAGTGCTTTATGTGCAACACACCACGGCCGGTTTAACGGTCAACGAGAACGCCGACCCTGACGTGCCCCGAGACTTTTTGCATGCCCTCCGCACCTTGATCCCACAGCATGGAATGGGATTTCGCCACGGCGAAGAAAACTCTGACGCTCACATAAAAGCCAGCCTGGTAGGCTCGACCGTGACGGTCCCCTTTAAAGAGGGAAAGTTGCTGTTGGGTCGTTGGCAGGGAATTTTTCTCTGTGAGTTTGATGGTGGTCGCGAACGTCAGGTTATCATGATGATCCGGTAGACCGCCTCCAGCTGGGCCGCAACCACTGTGCCTCGGGTACTTACAAAACGCAGTCCTGTATCCGTCTACGACCGCTTTGCGCATCGATATGAATCAGTAATGCTGCCGCTGCAGCGCTGGTTCCTACTCTCAATGCGCGCCCAAGCTATTGCTAAGTTGCCTGGTGGCGGTCGTCTGCTCGAAATCGGGGCAGGCACCGGACTTAACTTTGAGCATTACCCACCGGGTCTAATTGGCGTAGCCACCGAACCTTCCCAAGCGATGATTGATATAGCCCGCCGGAAGGCGCGACCTGAGCGTTTTTATCTGGTCCAGAGTCAGGCGGAGCGTTTGCCATTTGCGGGCAGGACCTTTGATATGGCGCTGGCGACTCTGGTGCTTTGCTCAGTGGTTTCGGCGGAAGAGGTTTTGACTGAACTGCGACGCGTGGTAAAGCCCGGGGGCGCAGTGATTTTACTCGAGCACGTCCGGCCGAGCGGTCTGCTGGGACTGATCTTTGATCTGTTGAACCAGATCAGTGTCCGGCTGTTTGCTGATCGGTTCAATCGTCGCACTGCGGAAACAGCTGCGGCCGCTGGGCTGGAAGTTCTTGAGCGAGAAAAACGACTGCTGGGTATTATCAATCTGATAGTTTGTCGAGTCTGATAACATTGATATAGCTGGAGGTGTTCAAGCCTCAGATTGGTCAACACACGACATGAACCAATGGTTGTAGTGCTAAATCTGGATCTTTTGAATTGAGTGCTCTGCGAGTTGAGCGGGGGCGCGCGCTAAGGCGCTTGCCCCCTTCCCCACCTGCAAATTTTCTAAGCTTGAGTCTTTTGCCTCAACAACACAACTACTCGTCACCCAGGGACTTCAAAATTTCGGCAAATGTTTCGACGTCTTTTTGAGTTCGTTCCATTGAGCGACGGCTATCGAGATATGCTGTCCAGACAGGTGTTTGGGTAAGAGCTTTGGTAGTGTCTTCGTCCAGCGTCTGAGCCATCAGGGCTACAAGATCGCTAACCACTCGAGTATGTTCCAGCAGTGCTTGAATGATGGCGTAGGCCAGCCGGGCTTGCTCGGGAGCAAGATCCCTAGTGCTCGATTGCTCTGGGGCTGATTCATTAGCCATTTCGGCTGGATCTATTCTCCGTACCAACTACCTCGAATAAATGGCAGCTCGGCCACCACGGCATTGATTCGTTCGTCACCGGCCTGTACCGCCGTACCTGGGGCCAGGTAATCGTATTTGACATAGGCCAAAGCAATCTGGCGATTGAGGGCGGGAGAAAAAGTTACTGACCTGACCTGGCCAATCTCTTTGCCTTCCTGGGAAAAGAGCTTCTCACCAGGTTCTGAGCGACCAGCTTCCGCGAACATCAGGCCGGTAAGCTTTTTAGCTACATGACCACGATACTTGATGCGGGCAATGATCTCCTGGCCGACGTAGCAGCCCTTGGTAAAGCTCACGGCGTCGTCCAGGTTTGTTTCCGAGACTACATTGGTTTCGTCCATATCCAAGCCGTAGCGTGGCCGGCCCGCTTCGATACGCAGCGTCTCAAATGCTTCAAAACCGACCGGCTTCGCCCCGGTCTTTACGAGCCTTTCCCAAAGTTCCACGGCATTCACACTAGTCACCAACAGATCAAATCCATTCTCCGATGTGTGGGTGGCACGTACTGCGTGCAATTCTTCCTCTCCCCAGGGCAATTGTTGGACCTGGTATTGGGGACAATTCACGGCTGCCTGCAGAGTGCTCTGCAGAATGCTTAAGGCTTCCTTTCCCTGCAGCGAAATTAAAGCCAGTTCATCGGTCATATCGGTTACCCGAAAGTCTCCTGCGACAGTAAAGCGATTGAGACTTTTAAGCACTGCGTCGTATGTCAGCGGCTCGGTGTCAATCAGAAACTGAGGCACCGATTTACCGGTACTTAAGTCGTCTTTGATCCGAATGACTCGAACACTTGCGACTAAGCGGCCTTGAACATTGGGAAAAACTGCTGGCATCCAATGGTTTTCGGCCAACGATTTCATGTCATTGGTAATCAGGCCATTCAGAAACGCCACGGCTTCTGAGCCACTAACAAGCAAACGTCCCCGGCTGGAGAGATCCAGTATCCCGGCACTCTGGCTACGCACCGCGGCATATTCGGCCTCGCTGTCCCCAAAGCTTTCGGGAATCGACCAGCCGGCCTCAACCTTCATGCGTGCGCACAGCTGGACATGCTTATCCTCGAGTACGGATTTTCTGACCGCTGTCTGTCCAACCGATTCCTTCATCGAAAAAAGTGTCTCACTATGGCCTGGCCATAACTGTGAAGAGCTCCAGCAA
>Ga0187892_10009841_pt1 | contig 12358 bp, 11 predicted proteins | sample MA1701073metaG_FD_139345 | JGI IMG/M metagenome (GOLD analysis project Ga0187892, IMG submission 139345) | Bio-ooze microbial communities from a basaltic lava cave in the Kipuka Kanohina Cave System on the Island of Hawaii, USA - MA170107-3 metaG ...
CCTAGACACATGCCACCACTCGACGAGATGCTGCTGGCCGAGGCCCGGGAGGCCCAGGCCGCCCAGACCCACGCCCTGGCCCAGGCCGATCTGGCCCGGGTGCGGTTCCAGCAGGCGCTGCGCCAACTCAACCAGGCCGGCGCCTCCACGCGCGAGATCGCCCGGGCCTTCAAGCTCAGCCACCAGCGGGTGCACCAACTGGTGGACAACCGGTCGCGGCCGTGCTCGTTCTGCGACGCGGCACAGGACAGCGACGCCATGTCCATCGCCGGGCCTGGCGTGAAGATCTGCGAGCGCTGCGTGGCCCTGGCCGGCGCCGGGACAGCCCCGTTCTCGATGGTCCCGCGGGCGACCGGGCGCCGCCCGAAGTGGGGAACCCAATGCTCCTTCTGCGGCAAGGCCCGCTCGGAGGTGGACGGCATGGCCGAGCACGGTGCACACCGCATCTGCGCCGAGTGCCTCGAGCTGTGCCGGGAGGTCATCGCCGAGAAGGAGTCGCCCTGACGGGCGCACGGCGTACCGGCCGGCCGGCACAGGCGAACTGTGTAGGAAACAGGGGCGGTTTCCGCCCCTGTTTCCTACACAGTTCGCTCCGGCTGGGTCAGCCCCGGGGGTGGGGCATGCAGTACTGGTCGTACTCGGCGATGGTGATGGGGCCGGCGTCGTTCCCGCAGGCCGGGCACTGCGGGTCGCGTTGGACCTTGAAGGTGCGGAACGACATCTCCAGCGCGTCGTAGGCCAGCAACCGTCCGATCAGCGGGTCGCCCAGGCCCAGCAGCAGCTTCACCGTCTCCATGGCCTGGATGGACCCGATGATGCCGGGCAGCACGCCCAGCACCCCGGCCTCGGCGCACGACGGCGCCAGCTCGGGAGGCGGCGGCTCGGCCACCATGCAGCGGTAGCACGGGCCCTCGTAGGGGGCGAACACGGTGGCCTGGCCGTCGAAGCGGAAGATCGATCCGTGGACGACCGGGATGCGCTTCAGCAGGGACGCGTCGTTGACCAGGTAGCGGGTCGGGAAGTTGTCCGTGCCGTCGACGATGACGTCGTAGCCGTCGATGACGTCGAGGACGTTGTCGGCGCCCAGGCGGACGTCGTAGGTGGCGACGTTCACGTCCGGGTTGATCGAGGTGAGCGTCTTCTTGGCCGAGTCGACCTTGCGCTCCCCCACCCGGTCCATGTTGTGCAGGACCTGGCGCTGGAGGTTGGAGGCGTCGACGACGTCCATGTCGACGATGCCCAGGGTGCCCACGCCGGCCGCGGCCAGGTACAGGGCGGCGGGCGAGCCCAGGCCGCCGGCGCCCAGCAGGAGGACCTTGGCGTCGAGCAGCTTCAGCTGGCCGGCCTGGCCCACCTCGGGCAGCAGCAGGTGGCGGTGGTAGCGGTTGCGCTGGTCCGCCGAGAGGGTCTGCGGCACCCGCCAGGGCCGGCCCTCGTCCTTCCAGCGGTTGAACCCGCCGGCCAGGCTGACCACGTCGGTGTAGCCCAGCTCCTGCAGCGTCTTGGCCGCGAAGGCGGAACGGAAGCCGCTGGCGCAATGCACGATGACGGGGCGGGACTTGTCCGGCGCCCGACCCTCGACCTGACCCTCGAGGTGGCCCCGGGGAATGTGGAGGGCACCGGGGATGGCACCTTGCGCGTGCTCGTCGGGCTCCCGCACGTCGAGGACGAGCGACCCGCCCAGACGGGCCTCCGCGGCGGCGCCGTCGACTTCACGGATCTGGCCCTTGGCCTCGGCCAACAGTTCGCGGGACGACGCCATGAGTGGTGAAACCCTACCCCACGAGTCAAGATTCCCGGCGTGGACTTCCAGCAGGTCGTGCGGCGCCGGCGGATGGCCCGCAGCTTCGACGGCCGCCCGCTGCCGCCGGGCACCCTCGACCGCGTCCTGGACAACGCCCGGCGGGGCCCGTCGGCCGGCTTCGCCCAGGGCGTGGCCTTCGTCGCCCTGGAGGGCCAGGACCAGACGGCGGTGTTCTGGGACCACACCCTGCCCGCCGAGGACCGGGCCGGGTTCCACTGGGCCGGCCTGCTGCGGGCGCCGGCCATCGTGATCTGCCTGGCCGACCGGGCGACCTACGTGGCCCGCTACGGCGAGCCCGACAAGTCCGGGGCGTCGTGGCCGGTGCCGTGGTGGGACATCGACTGCGCCTTCGCCACGATGCTCGCGCTGCTCACCGCGGTGGACGCCGGGATCGGCGCCCTGTTCTTCGGGATCCCGCGAGGCGAGGCGGCGCTGCTCGGCGCGCTGGGCGTCCCCGGCGGCATGCGGGCCATCGGCGCGGTCGCCCTCGGCCATCCGGCGGCGGACGACCGCCCCTCCACCTCGGTGGCGGGCCGCCGGCGCCCGGCGGCCGACATCGTGCACCGCGGCCGGTGGTGACCGGCGGGCTGCCGGGGCCGGTGGTGGTGGCGTCGTGCTACGTCGCCTTCCGGGCGTTGCACCTCGTTCTGTTCTGGGTGCTGAGCGGAGGTGACGCCGGGCTCCGGCGACAGGTCCTGCGCTTCACGCCCTCGGTGGTGGGCGGCACCGGGCTGCTGCTGGTGGCCTCGCAGCTGCGCGGCAGGCCCCAGACCGCCTTCTGGGGACTGGCGTTGGCCGCCGACTACGGCGGCACCTTCCTCGGCGGCGCGTCGGGCTGGCGGCTCCGGTCGCCCCGCAACTTCGCCGAGCGCCACGGGCTGATCCTGACCGTGGCCCTGGGCGAGTCGATCGTGGCCATCGGTGTCGGCGTGGCCGGCCTCCCGCTGTCGTGGCCCATCGTGGCGGCGTCGACGCTGGGCCTCACGACGTCGGCCGCGCTGTTGTGGGCCTACTTCGATGTCAGCGCCCGGCTGGCCGAGCAGGGCCTGGCCGCCGAGCCGGAGGAGGGGCGGGCCCGGCTGGCCCGGGACGCCTACAGCTACCTCCACCTCCCATGCTGGCCGGCGTGGTGCTGCTGGCGCTCGGGATGAAGAAGGTCCTGGAGTTCGCCGGCGACACCCGCGCCCACGACCTCGGCGACCGGCTCGCCGCCCTGCCGGCCGGGCGCTCCTCGGCGGCGTGGCCGTCTACCTGCTGGCGCACGTCGGCTTTCTGTGGCGCACGGCGCGGCGCGTCGGCCACCCGCGGCTGGTCGTCGCCGCTCTCGCGCTGGCCCTGGTCCCGGTGGCCGGCCGCGTCCCCGCCCTCGCCGCGCTCGCCATGGTCGCCGTGCTGACCGGCGGGTTGGTCACCTACGAGTGCATTCGTTTCGCGCCGGTCCGCGACCAGGTTCGCCACGCGGCGGGCTCTTCCGGCCCGTAGCGGCCCTGTGCCAGACTCTCGGGCACGGGAGCTCGGACGGACCGGGCTGAGAGGGCCTCTCGAACCGGGGCCGACCGTCGAACCTGCTCCGGATAATGCCGGCGGAGGGAGGAGCAGCAGATCATGGGCAAGGTCTATGTGGACGGCCCCGTCGGCGTGCGGGTCCCGTTCCGGGAGGTCGTCCTGACCGCCTCCCCCGACGGCGCCGCCAACCCGCCGGTGCGCCTGTACGACACCAGCGGCCCGGGGTCCGACCCGGCCACCGGCCTGCCGCCGCGGCGCGAGGCCTGGGTGCAAGCCCGGGGTGACACCGAGACCTACGCCGGCCGCGCGCCGGCGGCGCGCGACGACGGGCGGGCCGCCGCCCACGGCGGGCCGGCGCCCGACCAGTACCGGGGCGAGCGGCGCCCGCCGCGCCGGGCCACTCGGGGTCGGAACGTCACCCAGCTCCACTACGCCCGCCGCGGCGAGGTGACCCCCGAGATGGCGTTCGTCGCCGTGCGCGAGGGGTGCCCGCCCGAGCAGGTGCGGGACGAGATCGCACGGGGCCGGGCCATCCTGCCGGCCAACGTGAACCACCCCGAGTCGGAGCCGATGGCGATCGGCCGGCGCTTCCTGGTGAAGATCAACGCCAACATCGGCAACTCCTCGGTGGCGTCCTCGATCGGCGACGAGGTCGAGAAGCTGACCTGGGCCACCCGCTGGGGTGCCGACACCGTCATGGACCTCTCGACCGGGCGCCACATCCACACGACCCGCGAGTGGATAGTGCGGAACTCGCCGGTCCCGATCGGCACGGTGCCCATCTACCAGGCGCTGGAGAAGGTCGACGGCCGGGCCGACGAGCTGACGTGGGAGCTCTACCGCGACACCGTGATCGAGCAGGCCGAGCAGGGCGTGGACTACATGACCGTGCACGCCGGCGTGCGCCTGGCATACGTGCCGCTCACGGCCGCCCGCGTCACCGGCATCGTCAGCCGGGGCGGCGCCATCATGGCGGCGTGGTGCCTGGCCCATCACCAGGAGAACTTCCTGTACACCCACTTCGAGGAGCTGTGCGAGATCTTCGCGGCCTACGACGTGGCCTTCTCACTCGGCGACGGCCTGCGCCCCGGCTCGGTGGCCGACGCCAACGACGAGGCGCAGCTCGGTGAGCTGGCCACGCTGGGCGAGCTGACCCAGGTGGCGTGGCGCCACGACGTCCAGGTCATGATCGAGGGCCCCGGGCATGTACCGATGGACAAGATCGCCGAGAACATGGCGCTCCAGTTGAAGCTGTGCCACGAGGCGCCCTTCTACACCCTCGGCCCGCTGACCACCGACATCGCCCCCGGCTACGACCACATCACATCGGCCATCGGGGCGGCGATGATCGCCCTGTCCGGGACCGCCATGCTCTGCTACGTCACACCCAAGGAGCACCTCGGGCTGCCGGACCGAGACGACGTCAAGACCGGCGTCATCGCCTACAAGATCGCCGCCCACGCGGCCGACGTGGCCAAAGGCCACCCCGGCGCCCGGGAGTGGGACGACGCGCTGTCCAAGGCGCGCTTCGAGTTCCGGTGGGCCGACCAGTTCGCGCTGGCCCTGGACCCGGGCACGGCCCGCGCCTACCACGACGAGACGCTGCCGGCCGAGCCGGCCAAGACGGCGCATTTCTGTTCCATGTGCGGCCCCCGCTTCTGCTCCATGCGCATCAGCCAGGACGTCCGCGACTACGCCGCGGCGCGTGGCGTCGGCACCGAGGAGGCCATCGAGCTGGGCCTGTCGGAGAAGGCGGCCGAGTTCGTGGCCGCCGGCGGCGAGATCTACGCCGAGCCCGGTACCGCATCCCCGTGAACGGCCTGGTTCCTCGCCGGTTCTCGTCTTCGGCCCGGTAGACCCCCGAACCTGGTGCGATAGTGCGCGCTCTAGCGCGCACTATGGCACCAAGTTCGGGGCGGCCACCGCCACCGCGCTGAGCCGGGTTGCTCCGATCGGGCGGGGCGTTGGTAGGGTCGAGGTGGCCCCGGCGGACTGGGTCTCCCATCCGTCGACCACGGGAGGTCGCGAGCCGCACCCAAGCCACCCAGGGTTCTCCGTCTGCACCTCGTAGGGACGAGTCGTCCCGAGCCGCCGCACCAGGCTCGCGAGCTGAATGCCGAAGAGACGGCGCCCGCATTCCGAAGCCACACCTGACGCCCGGTTCGCCGGCTCCCTCAAGGAGGCGCACGATGCGCACGCACGCACGACCGGCATCGCTCCCGATGCTGCTCATTGCCACCGCTTTGCTGCTGGTGGTCCAGCTGATCTTCACGACGACCCCGGCGCAAGCCCACGCCCACCAGCCCGGGGCCGCACCCACCGACCAGAACTTCGCCCGCCTCCGGGTGTGCGAGTCCGGCGACAACTATCTGGCCAGTGGTCGCTACCACGGCGCCTACCAGTTCTCGGCCGCGACATGGCGGTCACTGGGCTACGGCGGGCTCGCCTACGAGGCGCCGGCCGAGCGCCAAGACGAGGCGGCCCGCAAGCTGCAGGCCAGATCGGGCTGGGGCCAGTGGCCCGGTTGCTCCCGAAGGCTCAAGCTCCGGTAGGCGACCGACGACCGGGCTCGGTCCTGGGTACCCTCCATCCCGAACGGTGGAGGGCCGCCATCCCGGCGCGCAGGACCACCGCGGGAGCCTGCATGCGCCGAACACTCGCCGCCGCGCTTCTGTCGGCAATGGCCGGCGCCGCCGTGCTGGCTCCGGTACCGGCCGCCGCGTCCAGCGACCCCCGCTTCGCCGAGCAGTGGAACCTCGCCCAGGTCGGCGCCCCCGCCGCCTGGGCCGTGACGACCGGCGCGGGGGTACGCATCGGGGTGGTCGACAGCGGGGTCGACCTCGGGCACGAGGACCTCGCCGGCAAGGTGGTGGCCTCGGCCAACTGCGTCGGATCGGGCGGTGACACGGCGCGATGCGGCGGATCGGCGCAGGACGACAACGGCCACGGGACACACGTGGCCGGCATCGCCGCCGCCACCAGGGACAACGGGCGGGGCGGGGCCGGGGTAGCCCCCGATGCCGCACTGGTGGTGGCCAAGGTGCTGGCGGCCGACGGGTCCGGCACCGATGCCGACGTCACCGCCGGCATCAAGTGGGTGGTCGACCACGGCGCCCGGGTGGTGAACCTGAGCCTGGGCGACCCGTTCCTGGTCACCACGCTGTTCGGCTCGTCGCTGCGGGAGGGCATCGAGTACGCGTGGTCCCGCGGCGCCGTGCCCGTGCTGGCCGCAGGCAACACCAACCTTCTCGGCCTCGGCATCGGCAGTTCGAACTACGGCCCGATCCCGGCGTTGGTGGTGGGGGCCACGGACCGGACCGATCGGGTTACCGCGTTCTCCAGCCCGCTGGGAACGGCCCGGTGGGCGCTGCTGGCCCCGGGCGGCGCCGGCAACGGCAGGGACGCCGACGAGGTGCTGTCGACGTTCTGGCGGAAGGACAGGCCCAATGCCTACACCGGTCTGTCAGGCACCTCCATGGCCGCGCCGCACGTCTCGGGGGCGGTGGCGCTGCTGCTGGCCCGGGGCCTGTCGCCCCAGGCCGCGGTCGACCGGCTGCTGGCCACCACCGCCACCCGGGTGCAGTGCGGCGCGGGCAGCCCGACCTGCCGCGGCCGCCTCGACGTCGGCCGCGCCGTGACCGGCGTCCCGACGCCTCCGGTGGCGCCGCCGGCGCGGCGGACGACAGGCGGCCTGGGCGGGCTGCTCGACTTCTTCCGCATCCTGGACCTGTTCCCGGTCGGCGCCCCGCGCACGTGATTTCGTTCCGCGGCGTGGGTAGGTAGCGCGCACCGCCCGCCCGGCCGAGCCGGTCGGGGCCGCCGCACCAGACCAGGAGGAGCCGGACGTATGAACCCGGACCAGTCGACACTCCCGCGCCGTCCGGCCCCGCCACGGCGGTCGGGCACCAGCACTGCGACAGCCCGTTCGCGAGCGCGGCGGGTCGCCGGCACGCCAGCCGGGCCCGGCCAGGGCGTGCCTTGGAGGCACTGGGCGACCGGATGTCGCCCAAGAAGGTCGCCGGCCGGGCCAAGGCCGACGTGGCCGAGAAGCTCGACGAGGCGCGGGCGAGGGTGAACCCCGGCCGGCTGGTGCGGATCGGGCTGGACCGGGCCAAGTCAGCCCTGGGCGGCGACGGCGAGCGGCGGCCCCTGCCGGCGCCGGCACGACCGGCCGCCTCTCGCCGGTCGCCGGCGGCGCGGGGGCAGCACGACGGCTCGGCCACCGGGCCGCTGGTGGCCGGCGCGGTGGCCTTCGGCGGCGGCCTGGCGGTCGCCTCGCTGCTGCCGTCGAGCCCCCGGGAGCGCCAGCTCGCCGGCGAGGTGCGGCAGCGCATCGAGCCCGTGAAGCGCCAGGCCGTGGACGCCGGTCGCAGCGTCCTGCACGAGCTGCAGCCGGCCGCCCAGGGCCGGGCCGACGCGGTGCGCCAGCGGGCCGCCGACGCCGCCGAGGAGCTGAAGCGCCGCGCTGAGCAGGCGACCGAGGACGTCACGGCGGAGGGTCGCCAGGCCGGCCGGCGCGTTCGTCGCGAGGCCGGGGCGGCCGCCAAGACCGTCAAGGGCCGCGCTCGTCGCGCCTCTGGCACGGACCGGGCCGAAGCCGGGACGGCTCCCTCGACGCGCCGGCGCCGGCCGTCGACCTCCGCCGCCACCTGACGGGAGCCGGCAGAATCGGTCGATGCCGCCGTTCCTGCTACCGCCGTCGCCAGTCGACTCGATCGACCAGTACTTCGCGACGGGCTACGGCGGCCTCGGGCTTCAGCGGGCCCAGACGCTCGGTCCCGAGGGAACCGTCGAGGAGTTGCGACGGGCCGGCCTACGCGGGCGAGGCGGCGCCGGCTTCCCCACCGGCCGGAAATGGGCCGGCGTGCTGGGCCAACGTGGCGCCCGCCGCTACCTGGTGGCCAACGGCGCCGAGGGCGAGCCGGGCACCTTCAAGGACCGGGCCCTTCTGCGGGCCAACCCGTACCAGTTCGTGGAGGGCGTCACCATCGCCGCCTCGACCATCGCCGCCGAGGAGGTGTTCATCTGCCTCAAGCGCAGCTTCGAGCGGGAGATCACCGCCGTCACCCGGGCCATCGCGGAGTTCCAGGAGGCCGGCATCTGCCGAGACTGCTCCATGACCGTCGTGGCCGGCCCGGAAGAGTACCTGTTCGGTGAGGAGAAGGCCATGCTCGAGGTGATCGAGGGGAACGCGCCGATGCCCCGGCTGCTCCCACCCCACGAGCACGGCCTCTTCGCCACGGCGCCGCAGGCCGGCTGGCAGGCCACCGACGCCCGCCACGGCGGCCCGGGCCGGTTCGAGTCGAACCCGACGCTGGTCAACAACGTGGAGACGCTGTCGAACGTCACCCACCTTCTCGCCCGCGGCGCGGCGTGGTTCCGCACCATGGGCACCGACCAGTCGCCCGGGATGCTGGTGTGCACCGTGGTCGGCGACGTCGTGGCACCGGACGTGGGTGAGATCGAGCTGGGCACGCCGCTGCGCACCGTCATCGACGCCGTCGGTAGCGGCCCGGCCGACGGCAGCCGCGTCAAGGCGGTGTTCTCTGGTGTCGCCAACGCGGTGGTGACGGCCGACCAGCTGGAGGTTCCGGTCTCCTACGAGGGGCTCGCCGCGATCGGCAGCGGCATGGGGTCGGGCGGCTTCATCGTGTACGACGAGTCCGCGTGCATGGTGGAGGTGGCCCGCCAGTTCTCGCGGTTCCTCCACGTGGAGTCGTGCGGCCAGTGCCCACCGTGCAAGGAGGGTTCCGCAGAGATCACCCGGCGCCTGGAGCTGCTGGAGGCCGGGTTGGCCGGCGAGCATCACGTCGCCGAGATGGGTGGCTGGCTGGCCCGGGTGACCGACGCCAACCGCTGCTATCTCGGCACCGAGGAGCAGACGGTGGTCGCCAGCATCCTGCGGGCGTTTCCCGAGGAGTTCGCCCAGCACCTCGACGGTCCCGGTTGCCCGCGACCGCGCCCGCTGCCGTTCCCCAAGATCGTCGACATGGCCGGCGGGCAGGTCGCCTACGACGAGAACCAGCACCGCAAGCAGCCCGACTGGACCTATGCCTGAATGCTGGCCGGCGCCGGCCCGATCAGCGGTCGACGTAGGCCGCGAGGTGCTTGCCGGTGAGCGTGGAACGGGTGGCGACGAGGCGGGACGGTGTGCCCTCGAAGACGACCCGACCGCCCTGGTGGCCGGCGCCGGGACCGAGGTCGATGATCCAGTCGGCGTGGGCCATGACCGCCCGGTGGTGCTCGATGACGATGACCGACTTGCCCGAGTCGACGAGCCGGTCGAGCAGGGCCAGGAGGTGCTCGACGTCGGCGAGGTGGAGGCCGGTGGTCGGCTCGTCGAGCACGTAGACACCGCCCTTGTCGCCCATGCGGGTGGCGAGCTTGAGCCGCTGCCGTTCACCACCGGACAGCGTGGTGAGCGGCTGGCCCAGGCTGAGGTACCCCAGCCCGACATCGGCCAGGTGGGTCAGGATCCTGGCCGCGGCCGGTGTCGCCGCCTCACCGGCGCCGAAGAACACCTGGGCATCGGTCACCGCCATGGCCAGCACCTCGCTGATGTCCCGTCCGCCGAAGCGGTAGTCGAGCACCGAGGCGTCGAACCGCCTTCCCTCGCACTCCTCGCAGGTGCTCGAGACGCCCGCCATCATCCCCAGGTCGGTGTAGATCACACCGGCGCCGTTGCAGGCGGGGCAGGCGCCCTCGGAGTTGGCGCTGAACAGCGCCGGCTTCACGCCGTTGGCCTTGGCGAACGCCTTGCGGATCGGGTCGAGCAGCCCGGTGTAGGTCGCCGGGTTGCTGCGCCGCGAGCCTTTGATGGGGGCCTGGTCGACCGCGACGACCCCGTCCCGGCAGGAGACCGAGCCGTGGATCAGCGAGCTCTTCCCCGACCCGGCCACGCCGGTCACCACGACCAGCACGCCGAGCGGGATGCCGACGTCGACCAGATGCAGGTTGTTGGTGCTGGCGCCCCGCACCTCCAGCGCCCCCGACGGCGTCCGGACCGACGGCTTCAACGCGGCCCGGTCGTCCAGGTGCCGCCCGGTCACCGTGTCGCTGGCCCGCAGCGCCTCGACGGTGCCCTCGAAGCAGATGGTGCCTCCGGCGGTGCCGGCGCCCGGGCCGAGGTCGACCACATGGTCGGCGATGGCGATCACCTCCGGCTTGTGCTCCACCACGAGCACGGTGTTGCCCTTGTCCCGCAGCTGCAACAGCAGGTCGTTCATGCGCTGGACGTCGTGGGGGTGCAGGCCGATGGTGGGCTCGTCGAACACGTAGGTGGTATCGGTGAGCGAGGAGCCGAGGTGGCGGATCATCCTGACGCGCTGCGACTCGCCGCCCGACAACGTGCCCGCCGGCCGGGCCAGCGAGAGGTAACCCAGCCCGATCTCGACGAACGAGTCGAGGGTGTGCCGCAGCGTGGCCAGCAGCGGCGCGACGGACGGCTCGTCCAGCCCGCTCACCCAGGCGGCCAGGTCGGTGATCTGCATCGCGCAGACGTCGGCGATGCTGCGCGTGCCGATCTTCGAGGAGCGGGCGGGGCGGCCGAGCCGGGTGCCGTCGCACTCCGGACAGGTGGTGAAGGTGACGACCCGGTCCACGAACGCCCCGACGTGGGGCTGCATCGCCTCCCGGTCCTTGGCGAGGAACGACTTCTGGATCTGGGGGATCAAACCCGCGTAGGTGAGGTTGATGCCGTCGACCTTGATCTTGGTCGGCTCCCTGTGGAGCAGGTCGTGCCGCTCCTTCTCGGTGAACCGGCGGATCGGCTTGTCCGGGTCGAAGAAGCCACAGCCCCGGAAGATGCGGCCGTACCACCCCTCCATGCTGTAGCCGGGCACGGTCAGCGCACCCTCGTTGAGCGACTTCTCGTCGTCGTACAGCTGCGACAGGTCGAATTCGGTGACCGAGCCCCGGCCCTCACACCGCGGGCACATGCCGCCGGTGATGCTGAAGCTGCGCCGTTCCTTGGTGGTGGTGCCACCGCGCTCGATGGTGACCGCCCCGGCGCCCGAGATGGATGCGACGTTGAACGAGTAGGCCTGGGGCGAGCCGATGTGGGGCTGGCCGAGCCGGCTGAACAGGATGCGCAGGAGCGCGTTGGCATCGGTGGCCGTCCCGACGGTGGAGCGCGGATCGGCGCCCATCCGTTGCTGGTCGACGAGGATCGCCGTCGTCAGTCCCTCGAGCACGTCGACGTCGGGCCGGGCCCGTGTCGGCAGGAACCCCTGGACGAAGGCGCTGTAGGTCTCGTTGATCATCCGCTGCGACTCGGCGGCGATCGTGCCGAACACCAGCGAGCTCTTGCCGGAGCCGGAGACACCGGTGAACACCGTCAGCCGGCGCTTCGGGAGCTCGACGCTGACGTCCTTCAGGTTGTTCACGCGCGCCCCGTGCACGCGGATCAGGTCGTGGCGGTCGGCGACGTGGCGCTCCGCCGGCGGCGGGCCCTGCCTCAAGCCGGGCGCAGTTGCTGGATGCGGAGCATGTTGCCCGCCGGGTCGCGGACGGCGCAGTCGCGTATGCCGTAGGGCTGGTCGATCGGCTCCTGGACGACTTCGGCACCACCGGCCTGGAGCTGCCCGAAGGTGGCGTCGAGGTCCCTGGTCGCCAGGTTGATGCTGGCGTAGGTGCCCTTGGCCATCATCTCGGCGATGGTGCGGCGCTCGTCGTCGGTGATGCCCGGGTCGGCGGCCGGCGGGTGCAGGACGATGGATGGGCCCGACTGGTCGGCGGGGCCGACGGTGATCCAGCGCATCCCTCCGTAGCCGACGTCGTTGCGGACCTCGAAGCCCAGGATGTCGCGATAGAAGGCCAGGGATGCGTCGGGGTCGTCGTGCGGGAGGTAGGCCTGGTAGATGGTGATGTCCATGGCGGTCAAGATATTTGCGGCCCGGCGGCGGGTGCTTCTCGATTCCTGACCGGTCTCGTCACCTGCTTCGCCACGCACGACGGCATCCCCGCCGTCGCAGCGGCCGCCTCGCGCCGGTAGACACTGGGCGGTACGCCGACCAGTTCCGTGAACCGGGTGCTGAAGGTGCCGAGCGA
>Ga0187892_10009842_pt1 | contig 12357 bp, 9 predicted proteins | sample MA1701073metaG_FD_139345 | JGI IMG/M metagenome (GOLD analysis project Ga0187892, IMG submission 139345) | Bio-ooze microbial communities from a basaltic lava cave in the Kipuka Kanohina Cave System on the Island of Hawaii, USA - MA170107-3 metaG ...
CCGCCGCCGCCGCCGCCAACCCCGCCGCCCCCATCCCCATTAAAATCACTCCCGTCGCCGCCGCGGCCGCCGTCGCCACTGAGGCCGCCGCTTTGTAGGCCTGCGCCGCCTCGGCCGCCGAGTAAGCCCGCGCCGCCGCCCGCGCCGCCGCCATTGAACACTCCCGCCGCTCCGTCATCGCCCGGACGAAAACCGCCGCCGCCGCCGCCATGGCCGCCGAACGGACAGACGACGCACCCGCTCCCGCCCGCTCCGCCGATTCCGGCAAACGGCCCGCCAAAACCGCCGCCGCCGCCGCCGCTGCTCGGCGCGTCCTGGCCGATGCCGCCGCCACCGCCGCGCAGTTCAGCGCCGGCGCCGCTCGACCCGCCCCGAGCTGTGTTGTTGACCAACGTCACCCGTTCGAGCAGCAGCGTCCCCTGATTGAAGACCGCGCCGCCGGCGCCCATCCCGCCGCCGCCGAACCGGCTGGAGCCGCCCTGCGCCAACCCGCCTTTGAGCGTCACGTCGCGCATTGTCAGGTTGCCGGCGGGCAATCCCGCCCCGGTCGCGGTGTTGTAAGACAACCCGCCGGAGACGTAAAGCAGCCGCATTCGCGCCGCCGCCGGGTCGCGCTGAATTGTTGCGCCGTGGCCCTCGATGACGATGACGCTGGAGACTGGCGGCAGCGCGTTCGGGCCATACTCCCAGTTGTCCGGCGTCGTAAAGTTGTAGACGCCGCACAAGAGGTTGATCGTCGTTTGCGCCGGGTCCTGGTTGGCCAGATTGATGGCGTTGATCAGTTCCTGCGCCGCGCCCGCCGGATCGCCGGCCGGATCAATCGTCAACTGGATCGCGCTCATTTGCGGCGCGGCGGCGGCTCGCTCCGGCGCCAGGCGCCCCTCGCTCCACAGCGCGACGCCAAGAATCAGACCGAGAGTCAGTAAGCTTAATGTGATTCGTCGCTTCATAGTTCTTATCCTTCCTTTACCTTGTTGTTGGTTGCGGTTTTTAGCAGCCGGGCGCCGTTTTCAGCCCGGGAGTTGCAGCAGGCGTTGCACGTCCAGCAGGTTCTCTTTGAGCACGTACTCGACGGCGCCCGCCGCGCGGGCCGATTCGCGCAACTCGGCCTCGTCGTGGTTGGTCACGATCACGATCCTGGCCTGGGGGAAGGCCGCCTTGATCTGCCGCGTCGCGGCGATCCCGTCCATCCCCTTCATCTCGATGTCCATCAGCACCCAATCCGGCTGGCTCATCGCGTAAGCCGAGAGCGCCTCCGCGCCGTCGCTGCATTCGTAAACGGCGTCGGCCAGTTGGCTCACCAGGCTCCTGAGCAACTCCCGCGTTTCGGCGTGATCCTCGACGATCAAGATGTTCATCAGTCCCTTCACTCGAATTTCCTTCTTCACAACTTGCTTCGATCAGACGGACGCATTATCGGCAGGAAGGCTGCTGGCGGGTATTCACAGAACTACGTATTTTGGGTCGGTAGAACTACGTATCTTCTACGTAGATCGCCGCAAAGCTTAGTGCTCGCCGCCAGAAATACGTTGAGGGTTGACGCGCTGGTACGGTACAGGGAGCGGTAGCGACCTGGCGCCCTTGGAGCACGCTCTTCCTGGGGCGCCAGGTCGCTACCGCTCCCTGTACCGTACCGGCGCGCTTGCTCCTGTAACCCTCAACGTATTTATGGCGCGGTGTACTTAGAGCATCGCCTTGTGTTTGACGGCGAACTTCATCAAGGCGTGGCTGCCCTTGAGTTCGAGTTTCTGGCAGATGTGGGCGCGGTGGGTTTCGACCGTGCGGATGCTGATGCCTAACGCATCAGCGATCTGTTTGCTGGTTTGGTAATCGGCGAGCAATTTGAGGATGCGCAATTCAGTCGGCGTGAGGCTTTCAATCGCCTGAAGCAGCGGATCGTTCATCCGGGCGTTCCGCTGGGCAATGTGTTGTGTGATGTTGGTAGTCAGAGGCAGGCTGGTGTAGCGGCGGCCCGCGACGACGGCGCGGATGCCGGTAACGATTTCGTCCACGGCGCTGTCTTTGAGCACGTAACCTTTGACGCCCAATTCGAGCGCCGCGAGAAACAATTCCTCTTCGCTGTGAATGGTCAGGAAGATGACGGCGACGGGAATGTCTTGATCGAGAATGGCGCGGGCGGCGCCGAAACCGTCCAGATGCGGCATATCTATGTCGAGGATCGCGACCTGCGGTTTTAACTGTTGAATCAACTCAATCGCCTTCAATCCGTCACCGGCTTCCGCGACGACCTTCAACTCAGGATCAGTCTCGATGGCCTGCCGCAAACCCTGACGGACGATCGGATGGTCGTCCGCGATCACGATGCGAATCTCGTTTTTCATGGCGAAGAGGAAAATAGACAGAAAAATGTGAGACAGAAAAATAAGATACAGGAAAGAGCTGAAACCTGGAATGTCTATTTTTCTGTCTCACATTTTTCTGTCTGGTTCTGCGTCTGGGGCTGTCAGTTTGATGATGATAGTTGTGCCTTGTCCGGGCGCGGATTCAACCTTGTAGTCGCCACCAAGCAATCGCACGCGCTCGGCGATGCCCGCCAACCCGAACCCACGCCGGTTCAACTCTCCCGTGCGCGACGCAACGGGAGTGAAGCCCTTGCCGTTGTCGGCCATCGTCAACGTCAGTCCGCCTGCGTTTTTCTCGATCCTGGCCATCACTTCAGACGCCTCGGCGTGCTTGATGATGTTGTTGGCGCACTCCTGTACGATTCGGTAAAGATGAATCTCCGATTCTTTGGCGAAGACGCCGTCAACCTCGTCTATCTCAGCCGTCAGTTGATACTGCTCCGAGGCGAAGGCTTTGTTGAGCATGGATTTCAAGGCCAGCGTCAGCCCCAGCCGATCCAGCAGATACGGACGCAAATTGTAGGAGATGTCTTTTAATTCCTGAACCGCCTGCGACGACGCTGAAGAGATGGCTGTCAATTGCGCTTCGATCTCGCTCAGGTCGCCGAGTTGTTTCAGGCTGAGTTGCGCGCGGTTCTTGATGACGATCAGGCTCTGGCCCAGGCCGTCATGCAATTCGGCGGAGATGCGTTTGCGCTCGCCTTCCTGCGATTCGATCAACTGGCGCGAAAAAGCCTGCTGCGCCGACCTTTCCCGCTCGACGCGCGCAAGGCGGAATCGGAAGACCATCCACACCGTCCCTGCCGCCGCCAAACCGGCCAGTGTCAGGAACCACCACGTGCGGTAAAACGGCGGCGCGACGACCACGCGCAGGCTCGCCCCTTCGTTGTTCCAGACGCCGTCGCTGTTGGCCGCGATCACGCGGAAGGTATAGTCGCCCGGCGGGAAGTGCGAGTAATAGGCCGTGCGCCGCGTCCCCACGTCAACCCAGTCGTGATCCAGCCCTTCCAGCTTGTATTTGAACTTGAGATGCGCGGAGTTGATGAAGCTCAGGGCCGTGTATTCGATCTCGAAGCTCTCCTGGTTCGGCCCGATCCGGATTGCAGCCCTTTCTTGTGGATGATTGCGGATGGCGGATTGCAGGTGATCTGTCGCAAGGAATTGGTTGTCAATCTTGAACGCTTCGATCAGCACGGACGGTGGGCGCGGATTGTCCGCGATGGTTGCCGGATCAATCACCGCCACGCCGCCCTGCGTCGGGAACCAGAGCTTGCCGTCGCGCGTTTTGACCCCGGCGGGCCAGCGTCCGCCGTTACATTCGACGTTGAGCATCCCATCGCCCTTGCCATAGGCGATTGAAGTGACGGCATTGATGCGCTTATCGGCGAAGTCGTTCAACTCCTGCTTCCGCACGCGGTAGATGCCACGGTTGCAACTCATCCAGAACCATCCCGCGGCGTCTTCGAGAATTTGAAAGACGCCGTTGTCGAACAATCCCGTTTGCGTCGTGTAGCGCGTGAAGCGCCCGTCTTTGAACCGCCCCAGTCCGCCGTCGTAAGTCCCGATCCACAAGGCGCCGTCGCCGTCCGGGTAAAGCGCCCGCACTGTATTGCTCGGCGGCCCGTCCTTCTCCGTCCAGGCCGTGAATTGTCCGTTCTTGAAGCGGGTCAGGCCGCCGTAGCTGCCCAGCCAGAGGCCGCCCGCCGCGTCTTCGACGATGACCTTTGTGTCGTCGCCTGCCAGCCCATCTTTCGTCGTGAAGCGCGTGGATGCGCCGTCTTTGTGGCGAATCACTCCTCGTTCAGCCCCGAACCAGAGCGTTCCCTCGCGGTCTTCTTGGATCACCCAATACGCGCCCACATCCGTCGGCGCAAGCTCCCGGCTGACGGGCGCGAGGCGTTCTCCTTCCAGGCGCATCACACGATCCAGCGCGCCAACCCACAACCGCCCCGCGCGATCCTGATGCAGCGACGTGAAGTAGTTGCGAAATTTCTCCGCGCCGTCCGTGTAAAGTGTAAAGACGCCGTCTTTGAGCCGAAACAAGCCGGCGTCCTGCGCGCCAATCCAGATGACGCCCTCGCGGTCTTCGTAGATCGGATAGATGTTGTCGCTCGTCAGCCCCCGCGATTTCGAGTAAGTGGTCACAACTGTGCGGCGCAGGCGGTAAAGCCCGTCGCGCTTGGTCCCGATCCAATAATTGGCCTCCCGGTCTTCGTAGATAGCGGACACCACCCCCACGTCTTGTAAACCTTCCGGCGGTTGTTCGGCCACCAGGTGGCTTTGCATCGAAACCAGGTCGGTCAGCCACAACCGGCCCCGGTCATCAGTGGAGAAGGCTTTCTGCTGGCGTTGCCCACCCACGACTTTCACCCGATTCCCCGGCAACCCGTCGCGTGTGGTGTAGACTTTCACCAGGCGTCCGTCTTCGATTCTGCCCAATCCGTGTTTTTCGAAAGAGGCCCAGATCATTCCGCGCTGGTCGCGAGCCAAACCGCTGAGAATCATGTCGGGCAACTCGTCTGCCAACGACCACATCCGCATCTGCCCGTCCACCAAACAAGCCGTCTTCATCTGAGGATCCCAGGTGCAGGGCAGGAGCGGTGGATTATTTTCAGGAACAGTCTTCGTCGTGGGAGGTGTGATAGGCTGGAACTTGCCGTTCGCCCAGCCCAGAATCTGACCGGCGCGCAGCACAACCAGATTACCTTGCCCGTCGTCGCCCAGGGAAGAATACGGGTCGTCAGGCAGGCCATCACGATCCGTGTAAGTGGTGAACCGGCCCTCGTGCCGCCGCGTCACTTCGCCGCCCTCCGTGCTGGCCCACAGATCCCCGCGCGAGTCTTCGTAGATCCTCAGAAACCGGTTGCTGGCGATGCCGGGCGAGTTGTGTTTGTTGAAGACCGTGAAACGCACGCCGTCAAAGCGCGCCAGCCCGTCCGACGTGGTCATCCAGAGGTATCCGTCGCGCGTCTGCAAAATGTTGACCACGGAGTTTTGCGGCAGCCCGTTGTCCGCGTCCAGTGATCGAAGCGGTATTGGGCCAGCGCGCCGGAGGAAGCAAACGTCAGGCAGAAGACCGCCGCCACCGCCGGACGGAACCTTCGTCCGTTGATGCTGATATTGGTGGATCGGGTCAATAACCTGGCGAGAAGGGAGAGCATGGGCGTTATTCTCTTCACATATTCATCAATTCGATTTCGCCGTGGGAGAATAACCGATGAGTGTTCGAGACGGCAAAGATTTGATGACCTTCAACCGGGTGGAAGAGCAGAGAGCAATTTGACCTTTTGCCTTTTGCTTCCCGATTCTCTAAATTACCGGCGGCTCCCGATGTGGAGCTAACAGCAACGTTACGAAGAATAAATCGGAAGAATGAACTGAATGATCGGTAGAACCATCGGCAATTACCAAATCATCAGCGAGCTGGCCCACGGCGGGATGGGCGCGGTCTATCGCGGCCAGCATCTGCACCTGCCACGCGAAGTCGTGGTCAAATCAATCCTGCTCGGCGCGTTTTCGCCTTCAGCCCAGGCTCACCTTAGAGCCAGATTCCGCCGCGAAGCCTTTATTCAATCCCAACTCGATCATCCGAACACAGTTCGCGTTTATGAATTCTTCGCCGCTGAAGACAACTACTACCTGGTAATGGAATATGTGCAGGGAATGAACCTGCGCGACCTGCTCGCGCGCCAGGGCGTGCCGAGTCCAGCGCAAGCCGTCTACCTGTTGAAGCAGGCGCTGGCGGCGCTCGATTACGCGCACAATTTCAATTACCTGGACGAATCGGAGCGTCGTCACACTGGCATCATTCACCGGGACATCAAACCGGCGAACATCCTGCTCGACACCAAAGGTAGGCTGAAGATCACCGACTTCGGCATCGTCAAAGTTCTGGACGAGCAGACGAATATGGGCATGACTCAATCCGGATTCCACCCTGGCACGGTCGAATACATGTCACCAGAGCAGATGCTGGGACTGGCGATTGATGTTCGCTCGGACATTTACAGCCTCGGCGTGACCTTCTATGAAGTGTTGACCGGGCGGTTGCCGTTCGAGCGTTCAGCGACCGGCTCCGATTGGGATATTCGCAAAGGCCACATCGAACTCGATCCGCCTTCGCTGTTGGAGTTTCGTCCGGAAATTGATCCGGCGCTCGCCGAAATTATCATGCGCGCATTGCGGAAGAGTCCGAACGAACGCTATCAATCAGCGGCTGATTTTCTGGAGGCCCTGCAAAGTTACGAACAGCAACATGCCTTGAAAGAACAGTCGCTGCAAAGCCCTGTGATCAAACCCACGCAGACGCAAGCAATGAAGCCGACGGTGATTGATGAAACCGCGACACTGCCCGCGCGACCGCCATTCGCCGGCCACGCTCCGTCGCCTTCTGCCAAATCGTCGTTGGAAGATGCGCCGACAATCTCTTTGGTGGAGCGAGTGGTTCCATCTGAGCCGGTGGTGGTTCCTCTAACCAACGTTCAGCCTCCTATCCCGACCGCGCAGGCCGGGCCTACTCAACCCAAACGCCGGTGGCCATTGGCTGTCGGCGGAGTTGGACTGCTGCTGGTCGGAACGGCGACGGGCGCCATTCTTTTCTCACGGCAAAAAGATCAAGGAAGCAAAATCGAGCAGCCGCTGGTGGCGGCGACTCCAGTGGCAGCGACTCCGACGCCGGAGCCATCGCCAACGGCTACGATTCGAGCCGCCGTTAAACCGAAACCCTCCCCGTCGTTCGCGGAAAACAATGCGTTCAGACAGGCTGGCACGCTCGAGCAGCAGGAACGATACGACGAGGCGATCAAGGTTTACGAGGATTATCTGGCTCGGAATCCCAACGCGGCGGACGCTGGCTTGGTTAACGGCAGAATCGCCGAGTTGAAAAAGTTTCAGGGATTGATGGCCGCCGCGCGCGTGGCCACGAATACGGGGAGGTACGAGTTTGCCAGGCAACAATACATTCAGGCCCTGCAGCTTCGCTCGACCTCGCAATTGGCTCAGAACGGATTGGCCGAAGTGGCAGCGAAGATTCCGAAGGCGCCGACTAGAGCTGTGCCCGGCCGCCGGTTTGATCCGCGATTTCCACTGAGCAATGAAGCGATGCCGCCTCCACCGCGCAATCCGAGATTTTTGAGGAGATTTCCGCGCCCTACACCGACACCGCCAAAACCCGATCAGTGACAGTTGCAGCGCGCGCTCACTCGTATCGCAACGATTCAATCGGATCGGTCTTCGACGCGCGCAGCGCAGGCCACAACCCGCTGAAGATTCCGACGAGCATCAGGATGCTCGTCGCGGTCAGAACCACATCGCCCGATAACATCAGGTAAATGTCAGTTTGTTTGGTCGGGTCTTCCAGCAAACCAGCCAGGAACGGGCGATGGCCAGCGAACGTCACCAGCAGGTAAGAGAGAAGGATGCCTAGCAGCCCGCCGAGGAAAGTAATCACCAAAGCTTCGAGCAGAAACTGAATCAGAATGTGGCGGCGTTTTGCGCCGAGAGCTTTTCGCACGCCGATCTCGCGCGTCCGTTCGGTGACGCTCACCAGCATGATGTTCATTACGCCGATGCCGCCGATCATCAACGTCAGCGCGCCGATGATCGAGAGCACGATCTTCAACCCGCCGGTGATGCCGCTGATGATCTTCGTGTTCTCGACCGAATCGTTCATCGTCACGGCGCGTTCATCTTTCGGGTTGAAGTTGTGGCGCGCGGCCAAAACTTCGCGCACCTGTTTGACCGCCTGGCCGTGCTGCGCGACGCTCAGCGTTTGAAAGACCAGGTTGTCGAGATAGTCCTGGACGTAGACCTGTTTGAACGTCGTGTAGGGAATGAAGACCGAGTGTTTGTCGGGCGAGTAGTAGTTCGAGAAGCTGACCTTCTGCGTCAACACGCCGATCACGTCGAACGACAGCCCGTTGAGGCGAATTGTCTCGCCAACGGCTGGCGCGTTGCCGAAAAGTTTCTTGGCGACTTCGGAGCCTAAGAAAATCACGCGCCGTTCTTTTTCCGTGTCTTCAGCGTTGATGAAACGACCAAACTCTGCGACCTCGCTGCGCATCTCGGCGTATTCGGGCGCGACGCCACGAACCGCCGAAGTCGTTTGCTTCACCCCGTAAACCAGCGGCAGATATTCAACATATTCCGGGCTGGCGTATTTGATCAGACCGAGTTGCCGAATCGCTTCGACATCGCCTTCTTTCAACCGAATGCGTTTGCCCGCGCGTTCGCCGCCGGCCTGCATACTCGTCTGCCCGTTCCAGACCACGACCGTGCCGTTGCTGAAGGCGCGGCGAAAGCCGGTCATAATCGCGTTGTGAAACCCATTGCCGTAAGCCATCAGCAACACGACGGCGACAATGCCCCAGGCGATGCCGGTCATGGTCATCACGGCGCGGATGCGGTGGCCGATGAGAGCTTGAATGGCTTGGATGAAGACTTCTTTGAGGATCATAGCGCTTGTTCTTCAGTGATCTCTGGCGGATGTTTTTTGGATGCGACTAAAACTCGCCGCAAGTTCACGACGCCCTCGCGATTCAATTGGAGCTTTTCGACAGTTGCCCGTCCAGTTGGCGTCCGTCCTTCTATCAAAGTGAAATCTTCGCTCCAGGCGAAGTGATCATCCCAGCGGTCACGGCGCGGATGGTAGAGCGGGACTCGTTCGCCAGTGAGGGGATCAATGGCGTCAAGGCTGATAAATTTTCGGTAGTTGCATCCCAGGCAAGAGTTCGCCAGGTTTTCCAGTTCGTCGGTTCCGCCGCGCGAACGAGGAATGATGTGCTCGCCGGAGAAAGGATCCGAGGAGTAAGCAGCCTGACTGACGCAATACTCACAACAGCCGTGAGCGCGATCAAAGACTGCCTGTTTCAGCGCGGCAGGTAAATGAGATTTACTCATAGCGGGGGGATGCGATACCCAATTGATTCATCATCTCTTCCAACGACACTCGACGCAGGCGGGCCAGTTCCGCAATGAAGCCGATTCGCTGAGCGTTAATAGCTTCGATCTGATCGTAAATCTCAGTCAGCCGTTGATGTTCCGCTTCAGTCAGCGTTTCCGCGCGAAATTTTTCTCGTAGCTCCTGATACTCATCCCAGGTTTCTGATGGCAGCCATTCATTAACTTGCCGCAGCAACTTACTTTCTTCGCTGGACAACGGGAGAATGCCGGGATGCCCATTAACAGGGCGCTTCAACCGCTCTTCGAGAGTGCGCTGGATGAAACGGTCGGCGTCGAGTCCGACTTTAGCGGCTTCCTCGCGCAGAGCCGCTTCCATTTCAGGTTTGAGGTCAATTGTCAGCGTCATAGCTATTCCTCCTTGCGGCGCAGTATATCACTCAGGGTCTGGCTTTAGTTGATAAAGTCGCGTTGCGAGAAGCCCGGAGGATCTCCTGCGCGGCGCGGTCAGCGGATTCGAGCGCTCCCTGCATCCAGGAAGGCTCGGTAGAGATGTGCTCGCCAGCGAAGTGAATCCGGCCTTCCGGCTGCGCGAGTTGTTTGAGCTGCTTCTCGTCGGGGTATGCCCACGCGCCGCGCGCCCACTCGTCTTCGCTCCAACACTTCGATACGCCGCCATCGAACCGTTCGCGCACGCCGGGAAAAACGCGCTCCATCTCTTCCAGCGTCGCCGATATGCGCTCACTCTCCGCCAAGTCTGTCAGCTCCAACGAGACATCGCTCCGCGTGTAGTATTGCAGGATACCTGCGACGCCTGGCTGACCGAAGGAGGACGGCCAAATCTCCGCGGGTTGATCAGTTACCGCAAACCCATTGAGGTTTTGCGGCTCCCAGAATCGCTCGCGGCAACGCAAGAAAACTCGTGAGGCGGAATCGTAGGGCAGTTGTTCCAGCGTTCGCTGTTTAGCCGGCGAGAAGCGCGGGGTCACTTCAAGCTTCGCCAAAATCGTGGCGGGGATGGCGCAGAGCACTCTGTCGGCGGTCATCGTCTCGCGCGCGCCGCCGGCGGAAAAGCGCACGCTCACGCTGTCGCTGTCTTGCTCGATCCCGATTACCGGAGCTTTGTAAATGATCTTGTCGGCCAGCTTGCGCGCGAAGGCTTGTGGCAATTGGTCATTACCGCCGTCAATTCGCAGCCACTGATTTGGCCTGCCCAGTGGGATAGCGAAATTTTCGATGTCGCTCGCCAACCTCTTCCATTTGATCACTTCGCGTTTTTCCCCGCGCAGACTAACGAAGCGGTCGTCGTTCGGGTAAAAAGGCGCGAGCTTGAGGTCGAAGAGTCTGGCGTATTTGATCGTCCGGTACTGGCTGACGTGAATGCGCGCCGCTCCGGCCTCTGCGTACAGCCCTTCGGGAAATGGCTCGCGCAGCGTGAGCACCCGGCCACCGGCGCGCGATTGGGCTTCGATCACACGCACGTCGTGACCAGCCATAGTCAGTTCGTAAGCGGCGGCCAAGCCTGCCAAGCCTGCGCCGATGACGATGACACGTAGAGGCGGGCCGGACACTTCCGCCCGCGCGCCAAGCGAGGAAGTAGAGATCGCCACCGCCGCGACCGCGCTTCGGGTCAAAAATTCTCTGCGAGTGATCTGGTGTTTCATTACCGCCTCGTCAGGCGTTTGTCTTAGATCGGTTTGCAATTGCGTGTGTGGGACAAGATGCCATCTTGTCCCACGAAATCACATCTCGTACCGCAGCGCTTCGATCGGCGGCAGATCAGCAGCGCGCCGCGCCGGATAAGTCGCCGCCGCGATGCCGATCAACGCCAGCACGCCAACCGCGAACGCCGCCGTCTGCCACGTGATGATCATTCCCGAAAACCGCGCGGGCAGGGGCAGCAGGTTGACCAGCTTGCACAACCCGATGCCGACGCCCAGCCCAATCGTCCCGCTCAACAGAGTCAGAAACAATCCTTCGCTGAAAAACTGCCGCTGCACGTTGCGCGAGGTTGCGCCCAGGGCTTTGCGGATGCCGATCTCTTTCGTTCGCTCTTTGACCGAAATCAGCATGATGTTCATCACACCGATGCCGCCGAGCGCGAGCGTGATGATGCTGACGGCGATGAAAAACTCCCGCATGCTCGAAATCATCTTGTTGAAGAAGACGGTTTCGAGCGCCGTGTTCCACATCGAGAGCGCCTCGCGGTCTTGCGGATCGAAGTCGTGGCGCGGCGCGATGATCGAAAGGACTTCCGATTCGACCGGGCCGATCTTCTCAAAGTTGATCTTGCCCTCGCGTTCGATAATGCGGTTCAACTCTTCGGCGATGTGTTCGTAAGGCGCGGCGATGATGGCTGAAACATGGTCAGACGTGACGTTGGCGCCGATCATCGGAAAGTCTTTGCGCATCGTCTCGTAAGGCATGAACAGGCGGTTGTTGTCCGCGCCAGTGTAGTTCGAATCCTGCTCTTTCTTCCGCACACGGCCGATGACGGTGTAGGGGATGCCGTTGAGCTGAATCTGCTGGCCGATGGGGTTGCGATCGGCGAACAACTGCTTGCACATCTCGTGGCCGATGACGACGACGCGGCGAGCCTCGGCGTTATCCTGCTCGCCGATCAGACGGCCGCGATCAACTTCGATGGTGCGGATGTATTGATAGACGGGCCAGACGCCGCTCATCTGCGTCGAACTGGCGTTAAATGCGCTCTTCGCGCTGACTCCTCCGCGCATCAATTCGGGCGTGACGTGTTCGAGCAGCTTCGCTTTCTCTTTCAGCGCGTAAACATCGCCGATGTCCAGCCGGATGAGCTTGCCGGCGCGTTCGCCGCCAGCCTGCGTGCTGGTGCGCCCGTTGCGGATGATGATGATGTTTTTACCGAGTTCTTTCAGCACGTACATGTTGCCTTGCTGAAAGCCCGTGCTGAGCGCCGAGAGCAGCACAATGGAGATCACGCCCCAGATGATGCCGAAGGCTGTGATCATCGTTTCGGCCATGGCCCCCCTTCAAGCAGCTTTGCGTCCGTTATTCGAACGCTTTGCCGCAGGACGCGCAGGCACGTCGAGATGATCCACCAACCATCCGAACAAGTCTC
>Ga0187892_10009843_pt1 | contig 12357 bp, 5 predicted proteins | sample MA1701073metaG_FD_139345 | JGI IMG/M metagenome (GOLD analysis project Ga0187892, IMG submission 139345) | Bio-ooze microbial communities from a basaltic lava cave in the Kipuka Kanohina Cave System on the Island of Hawaii, USA - MA170107-3 metaG ...
AAACATTCTGTTTTCTTTTCAAATTAATCTTTAACAAGATGGCACAACAAAAAGGAATCATCCCTTTGAGAGGGACGATCGGGAACATCACATTTTACAAGTCCGGTGATGGTTACCTGGCCAGGGAAAAAGGTGGGGTGGGTGCAAACCGCATTGCTACCGACCCGGCGTTTCAACGGACAAGAGAAAACGGCGCTGAGTTTGGCCGTGCCGGTAAGGCCGGCAAAGTATTGCGCAATGCATTGCGGTCACTACTTCAAAACACTTCGGACAGCCGAATGATATCGAGGCTAACCCGGGAGATGATGAAGCTTTGATTAATCCCGGCAGGGCGGGGGGGTGCGTTATTTGTGAGGATAAAAATAGCAAGCAGGCGTATTCAAACAAGGAAGCCCGACGAAAACACTTAATTGCTTTATAAAAGCCCTTAGCGTTAAAAGACGGAATATTTTCCGAAAAAAACATTTTTAAACGGTGAAAACATCATTGTGGTTTGCAATATTCCTTTCATCTTCGTACAGACACTGGTGAAGAAAATTTGTGACTGGTGAGAGTAGTGTGAGAAAAAGATTTCAATAAACAATTGACAAATTGTCACCATGGCTTCTAAAAATTAGGGGTTTCTCTTATTGTTTTTTAAAAAATTGTAAGAATCTTGTCATCTCTGTGTCTATGAAATAGATTTTTTCCACTTCGCTGTTTGAAAACGACTTTTCCATTTTATTTCCTGACTAATAGCATAAAGTCGATGAAAATTCGACTCGGGATACTATTGCTGGCTCTTTTGCTTGCCAGGTATACCATTTATATTCAGGATAGCTTAGTCATTAAATGAAGGTTAGAATGGTTTTATTTTGGTTGGTCCGATGAAAAACTAAAAATTATTTTATTTAGCAAAAAAAATTTCTTATAACGAAGGATTTGAAGAATATAAAAATTCGAGTTTAAATAAAATTAATTTTGCCAGTTTGTTATTTTGTATAATTTTATTTTATAACCACCTGCTCATGACTTTTAAAAAAACCATGCTAACCTTCCTTGCCTGTGGTTTTTTTTTCAACATCTATTCACAAAATAAATCCGACGAAATCCTTACTGGAACTGGCTTTCACAAGAGTGATTCCGCGTTAAAAAAGGTGATCTATCCTGGTTTAAAGAAAAGAACAGGTGATACTTTACAACCCCCAACGGATACTTTTTTGACACTGGTAAAAAAGGGAACGAGTAATTTTGGAGGCGATAATTCTAAGGGTAAACACTTAGAAGCGGCCAGGCAGAAATTCCAAAGTGGAAAAAAATATTTGCAACAGCCAATTGCCCTTATAAATGCACAACTGGAATATGTGGCGACAGTCGACAGTTCTTACATCCTAAATGTTAACCCTTACTATGAAGCTAATTTTTTAATGAGCAGTCAGTGGGCGATAGCCGGCATACCGGTATCTTTTAGCCTGGGCAACCAGTTTTTTGCAGACAACCTGAATTACCAGGCCTCAAATTTTGACTTTAAGTTTGACAAGGATGCTTACCTGGACCAGGTAAAAAAGAAATTAGGCAAAGCAATGGATCCTTCTGCCTTGGTCAATAATTTCGAAGACCCTTTGAAATTAGTTAAGCAGCAGGCTGAACAATCCTTAGGTAAAGAGCTTTCGACTCTTTCCGGCAGTTATGGGGAGATATTGAAAGGGGACGTTGCCGGTTTGATGCATGATCCGTCAAGTCTTTTTTCAGCCGACATGAAAGAATTGCGACAGCGTTATATGAGCAATGAGTTTGTTCAAAAAGTAATGCAGAATGAAATCATGCTTTCAGCCTTGCAACAAAAAGAAAGCATGGGAGAAAAGGTAAATTCTGAAGATATTCAATCGTTAAAGTCATCTGTTTTGCGGATGAAGGCATTACAGGAAATGCTGGTGAAAATAGAAGAGCATAAAACAAAATGGGAAAGCTCAGGTCTAATAAAAAAGATAAAAGAGTTTGAATTGCTTAAAGGAAACAAGATCAACCGCTTGCTTAATGATCCTTCTTTTGTCCGCAAGCAGGCAAAGCAACATCTTTCTTTAAAAGGACTTCAGCGGATTTTTCTAAATGTTAATCGCCTGAATATAGGCCGGGATGCTTTATCGTTAAGCCCGATGTCCTTCAATCATTTTTTGCAAAACGGTATTAGCACTGAATTCCTGAACAGCCGGGGAAAAACCTTTATGCTGGTGGCAGGGAAACAAAAAGATATAAATTCTGCAATTGACCAGGTTTTTACCGGCAATCTTTTTTCAAATAATGGCCAGGTTAAGGCAACGAGAATCGGACTTGGCTCATCGTCAGTTTCCACTTCTCATATATCTGTGTCGTCTTTTGAGCAATCAATGAATGCCGGCTTATTAACAGCTTTTAACGCCAATGAATTTAGAAAAATATTGGTCACTACTATTTCCAAGCAATTAAATATTGGTCAAAAAGGAAGCATTATGGTTGATCTGTCAAGGTCAGCCGCCAGCTACCGTCAAGATGATACTATTGCTGATACGCTATTAACATCAAAAAATAATTTTTCAAGAATTCTTTCCTCAAAAAACATAATGGATAACACAGCGCTATCGCTTAGCTACGCTGATGAGAATACGGAGAAGGGATTTTCGTACCAATTTAATTTCAGTAAGGTAACCAATGGATATACTAACCCAGGTAATAGTTTTTTAGCAGGTGGTTCCACCGAACTGGGGACGCAGCTTAGGAAATATCTTTTTAAAAGAAGAATGAAGGTATCATTCAGAGGAAATGTTCGGGATTATAAATTCAATGATGAATCAGATAACAGGTGGAGAAATGCATTTATGGTATTTGATGTAAAATGGCGTATGAAAAAAGGGCAGCATGTTGGAGTAAGATACCAGCCGAATCGTATGATGCGGATAGAAGCAGGCCAAAAAAATGTTGTCACTTTAATGGATAGAATATCTGTTGAGGCAAATCTTTATAAAAAGATTGGAAGAACAGGCTACCGGAATTATCTCAGCATGGCCTGGCAAAAAAATATATATGCACTGTCAACATCGGAAAATATTTCCAGCTCGTCTTTGCAGGTTAACAGTTTTCAAAACATAACAGTTGGTAAGAACCTGGTATTTGCGAATGTCAGTTATTCGGGTGCCAACAATCGTTCACAATATGTTTATTTTAATTCATCACTTAATTCCGATATAGGGTATAGTTTTCAATTATTCAAAAGGATCATGGCCTCATCGGGTGTTGTTTATAGCTCGGTTAATGAATGGTACAAGCAAATCGGAATACGGCAATCATTAAGCGGGCAACTGCATGAAAAATTTTATGTAAATGTTTACGTGGATGCGAGGAAAAATATCGAACTAATACAACCATTGTGGCACTCCCCAGTTAGGGCGGATATCAGTGTTAAATACATACTAAAAAAATGAGGATAAAATTGTATAGTCTGTATTGTTTTCTTATTGCAGTATTAGTCACTGCAATGACATCCTATGCGCAGAATATAGTTATCAATTTTAATCCTGCCATATATGGTCAGAACATTGAAGGGTTGAGTTTTGTTCAATTGATAAGTTCCTATCCACAGGATGTTCTGGCCAAAATTAATATCAAAGTGAGGGAGGTGAAGAAGGGACATGTTGTTTCAGTTATGATTAACCAGGCGCTGGTGAGACCGGGCAGTAATACTATTGACAGATCCGCCTTTAGCCGTAGCAGGTTTTCATTTGGAAAAAACTATTATGGCAGCATGCTAAGCCAGTCAGGTAGATTTCCCGAAGGAGAATATGAATATTGTTTTGAAGTTGATCTCAGTGAATCCAAAATTCCCACTGCAATTCCTTTTTTCGAAAACTGCTTTACTCATCAACAGGAACCCATGACTCCATTGTTACTTATTAATCCGATAGACGGTGATGAGAACTGCAATAAAAGACCGGATTTTACCTGGCAGCCACCCATGCCAATGCCACCCGCAGCAAAGTTCAGATTAGTACTGACAGAAATAAAAGAAAAGCAGGATGCCATAGAAGCAATTAATTATAATTTGCCCATCATCAACCAGGGAAATATCCCGATAAATCAATTGAGTTTTCCATTTAATGCACCCGATCTTAAAGAAGGCAAAAAGTATGCATGGCAGGTAATTGTTTATGCCGGTTCTATTATTTTGAAAAGATCAGAAATATGGATCTATTCTGTAAAATGCAGCGAAGAAAAACAACAGCCAGGTACAGACAGTTACCGTATGATGAAAGAAATCAGTGATGGAAATTTTTATGCTGCTGATAAAGTACTGCGTGTTTCATTTAACAATCCATACAATACAGGAGATCTAAATTATTCTATAACGAGTCTTGCCGATCCGGGAACTATTATTAAGAATCTGCCAAAGTTGAAAATGCAGCCGGGTCTTAACAAATACGACATTAATCTTTCAGAGAATAATGCTTTTAAAACCGGTGAAGAGTATTTGCTGACAGTGAAACTGATCAATGGAAAGGAATTGAAACTAAGGTTTACTTACCGGAATGAAGCAGGATATGGTCAATAAATGGGTGTTAGCAATATTATTGATTGTTGGGTGTAAGGGCAGGACCTCTGAAAGTGAGTTTGCGGATTATATCAACAATCCTAAAAATAAGATAACGCAAAAAATAAAAATTGGTGAAGTGCAGGCGAGTATGAAATGGATACCGCAGGAATATCATAACCTGATGAGTAAGAGATATGATGGGAAGGCAGATGGCGTAATGCAGGACAAGTTTTATTATTTCAATGCAAAGTTTGAAAAGATAGAAGGCGAAAAACCGGAAAAAGATAAGTTGTTATACCTGGACTTTGATATGCAAAATGATTTTGTTTTGGTAGTAGGAAAGGATTCAATAATGCCAGGGATATGTCAGAAAATTGAGAATGGAAAAGCGGGTAGTTATGAATACATGCTTGTTTTTGAAAATGCCGGAAAAAACGAAAGCGAAAATGATTTTACGGTTATCTATAATGATAAAATTTTCGGCATTGGCACGATAGCATTTGTTTATAACCGGGATGACATAAAACGAATACCAAAACTAAAAGTAAAGACTCAGGATGAAGTTTCTTACAAGCCAGAATAAAAAAATAGCGGCGCTGCTCTTAGTTATTATGATGGTGGAGATGGTTGCTCCCAATTTTGCTTATGCTTTGACTTCTGGCCCCTCTCAGCCGGAAACACAGGCTTTTCAACCGATTGGTAATTCAGATATGGTTGACCTGTTCAGCGGTGATTTTTCATACAATATTCCTTTACTTGATGTTGGCGGGTATCCTGTAAATCTTGCGTACCAGTCTGGTGCATCCATGGATGATGAAGCAACATGGGTAGGATATGGCTGGAATTTGAATGTTGGCTCACTGAACCGTCAGCTAAGAGGAATACCTGACGATTTTAATGGAACCGATAAGCAGGAAAGGGAAATGAATATTAAAGACCATGTGACCAAGGGTGGGAAATTTTCCATGACATTAGATCTATTAGGTGTTCCAACCGGTAAAATAAAATTTAAAAAGAAGAAAAGAAAATTGAATCTTAATCTTACTGTTAGCGTAGGAGTGAAAGTGGATAATTATCGGGGTATTGGTATGGAAATCGGCCTAAATCCCGGCGTCAGTTTTACTGATTATACTGCAGGAGAAAATACCAAGAGTAACCCCGATGGGAGTTATGATGTGGATTCACTTTCAAAATCAACTTCATCTTCAATACTTAGCGGCGGTTTGACTTTAAGTTCCCAGGATGGAGCTACTATTGATTTAAATGCATCAATTCTCAGTAAAAATATAGGTAAAGGCGATAAAGCAGGAGCTCTTAGCCGTTCAATTGGTTTTCCTTTTAATTCCCGGGCCGGACTGCAGGGTATGACAATGAGTGGCTCTTTCAGCAGATTCAAGCAGCATGAAAAGGAAAAAAAAGTTAATACTACATACGACAGAAAATTTAGTTCTTTTCAATCTTTTAATAGTGAAACCTATACTCCTACCATAGATCATGCCACCAAAAACGAATCGTATTCATTCTCTTTGCATCTTGGCCCCGAGTTGTGGGTGGTACTTCTTGGATTAGGTGTCAGTGGTTTTTATTCGAAACAAACTGTAAAAGGCGATAATAAATTATCACCTGCTTATGGGTACCTGCACAGTGAAAGAGCTAGTGATGATAATGATGCACTCGTTGATTTCAACCGCGAAAAAGATATTCCGTTCAGCAAAGAAGTAAAATATCTTCCCATACCTGTACCTACCTATGATCTGTTTAGCGCTACCAGCCAGGACGGTTCAGGGCAATATCGCTTGTATAGAGGTAGCTCCGGCGTTTTCTTTGATCAGCGAATAAAAAATACCAGTGATGCATATTCCGTGGGAATAGAAGTTGGTGCCGGCACTTATTTTGATGTTGGAGGCGATTTGTACAAACAGGATGTAAATACGATTTCCCAGAAATGGAGAAGCCGGAACAAGTTTTTAGCCAAAGGTGATTTCCAGGGAGCTTCCGCTGCTAACCCTCTTTATGAACCGGCTTATTTTAAAAGAGTGGGGGAACCGGTGCCTTATGATAAAGATTTTGTCTCGGTTATTAAAGGAACATCACCCGTGGCTGTTAGTCTGCCTCGCTCAATAAGCAATGCGATTGAAGGTGCGGAAGCTTCTGATAAATTACGTACAAAAGCATCACCCAATGGTGAAACCATCAGCACATTAAAAAGAAATAAAAGAGAAGTACGTAATACTACTTTCAGTTATCTCACAGCTAAAGAAGCAGCACAACATGGCCTTGATAAAACGATTAAAGACCTGCATCCCGATTCACTGGTATTAAATAATTGCAACTCCGGCGGTATCAGAACCAATATTCAACGCACCAGTGAATACAGGAAACAGCACCATTTTTCAGAGATCACTGTAACCGGCGATGATGGCAAAAGATCAGTATATGGATTGCCTGTTTACAATACTTACCAGGAAGAAGTATCATTCAGCGTACCGGAAAACCTGGCAATGCGCAATAAAGGCTTGACCAGGTACAACAATGGAACAGACAATTCACGCAATAATAAGAATGGAAGAGAAAATTATTATAGTAAAGAAGTTATGCCTGCCTACGCAACATCCCACTTACTTACCGGAATACTTTCGCCGGATTATGTGGATGTAACCGGTAATGGTATTACCGATGATGACCTGGGTACAGCAGTTAAATTTAATTACAGCAAATTAAGCGGTTCGTATAAATGGAGAACACCGTTTGCTTTTGGCCAGGATACAGCTAACTATAATGAAGGATTTTTAAGTGATCCGAAAGACGATAAGGCAAATTATGTGTATGGAGAAAAAGAAGTATGGTATCTCCACTCTATTGAGTCAAAAACAATGGTGGCTCATTTTATCACTGAAGACAGGGAAGATGCTTTGGGTGTAACAAATAACAGGGGTGGAGTGAATACCTCTTTAAAACTTAAAAGACTGAAAGAAGTCAGGCTTTACTCCAAATCTGACCTGAAATTAAACGGCAATGATCCCTCCAAAACCGTTCCTATCAAAGTAGTGCATCTTGTTCATGATTATTCTTTGTGCAAGGGACTTCCCAACAGTATAAGCAATACAGGCAAGCTTACCTTAAAGAGAGTTTATTTCACATTCGGACAAAACGAAAAAGGCCGTCTTAACCCTTATGATTTTGTGTACGACACTTCTCATAATTTTTATAATTATCGCCAGTATGATCGCTGGGGAAATTTTAAAGATGCGGCAAGTAACCCCGGCGGATTAAATAATTCCGAATTTCCCTACACGCTGCAAAGTGCAGTTACTGATCAGTTTGCATCTGCATGGCAATTAAAAAAGATTATCCTTCCATCCGGTGGTAGTATCAACATTACTTATGAATCCGACGATTATGCTTTTGTGCAGGACAGACGAGCTTCCCAAATGTGTCTGTTAAACGGGATAGGTACTCAAGGAAGCAGTACCGGGCTTGCTGATGCCGATTATATCTATGTTAATTTACCCAATACTGTATCAAGTAGCCAGGAATTGCGTGAAAGATATTTTGAGGGCATTCAAAATTTATATTTCAAATTCTTATTGGATCTGGATGGCAAAGGACATAAAGAATTTGTTCCCGGCTATGCGGAATTAGATCTTAATACTCCGCCACAATTGATAGGAGGCAACATTGCCAAAATAAAACTCAAGAAGATAAAAGGCACTAATCCCATAGCCAAAGCCGGTTGGCAATTTATCCGCAGCAATCTTCCCAAATATGCTTATCCTGGTTCTGATAATCTCGATGATGATGGAACTAATCTTGGAAAAGCAATCAAGGCCCTTGTTGCTGCATTTGGGAGTATTAAAGAGTTGATACAAGGATTTGAAAAAAGGGCTAAAAAAGATGATTTCTCTGATAAAGTTGATCTGTCAAAATCATGGGTGCGGCTTTGCTCTCCTGAATGGAAGAAAAAAGGCGGTGGGCTAAGAGTTAAGCGGGTTGATATTTCTGATGACTGGGCCAATATGGCTGGCACCAGCGGTGCTCAAACGGCTACTTATAGCCAGGTATATGATTATACAACAAAAGACGGAAAGGGCAATTCCATATCAAGCGGTGTAGCATCTTATGAACCATTGCTTGGAAATGATGAAAATCCATTTCGCCAGCCTGTGCGTTATAAGCAAAACCAGTTTTTGGCGCTTGATAATTATTACTACATAGAAGAACCTTTTGGAGAATCATTTTTTCCAGCCGCAAGTGTTGGCTATAGTAAAGTCACGGTAAAAACTATCGGTTCCGGAGATGCGGAATCTGTTGACAGAACAGGGGTCGCTATTAGTGAATTTTATACTGCTAAAGACTATCCGACCAAAGTTGACGTACTCACATTAGAACACAGGAAACCTATATTCGGGAAGCTTTTTAAACTTATAGGTGGAGTTTCCAGTGATGTGCAGGGCCTGTCACAGGGCTATTCGATTGAGTTAAATGATATGCATGGCAAACCCAAAGCAGTGAATATCTATAATAAGTCGGGACAAAATATATCAAGTGTTGAGTACTTCTATCAGTCAATAAATGAAAAAGCCGAAAGAAAAGAATTGCGTAATGATGTAAAGGTTATAGGTGCCGACGGTATTGTTTCTGATGGCGTGATCGGGATGGATGTAGAAATGTTTTCCGACATGCGGCAGGAGACCGTTGATAATTTAGGGGTGAGTGTGAAAATAAGCGGCGGCTCAGGTGCTATATTATTTTTTCCGCTTCCATTTTTTTTCCCGGGTATAGGTGTCAACTATGATCGTCGCTCCTTCCGTTCTTCTTCTACGGTTAAGATCATTAATCGTTTTGCGGTCCAGTATAAAGTGAAAAAAACGGAGAATGGTTCTTCCATTACCTCTGAAAATCTATTGTGGGATGCGCAAACCGGCAATATTTTATTGACTAAAACACAAAATGAATTTGAAGATCCTATTTATTCATTTGCTTATCCTGCTCATTGGAGATATGATGGCATGGCCCAGGCATACAGGAATATAGGAACTGTTTTTACTGGTTTTTCTACCGGATCATCAGGCCAAATATCAAACACAGCTTATAATGCGTTGTTGGTGCCAGGTGATGAGCTGATTGATGTAAATTCTTCCAACAAGTATTGGATTGTTTATTCTCCGATAAGCGGCAACTATCAAAACAGGCTAATTGATTCTGCCGGCAATATTCAGCAGATAAATAATCTGACAGTAAAGTTGCTTCGTTCCGGAAGAAGAAATATGGCTAATACTGCTATAGGGACTGTTTCCTCGTTAAAGAATCCAATAGTGGGAAACAAGCTGGACGTTTCTGTACTCACTAAAGTATTAGATGCAAAATCAACTGTATTTAGTGAAGAGTGGAGTGTACCGTTAGCAGAAAATTGTAACCAACCTCCCTGTCCCGGTAATTGCTCGCTTTCAGAAGACGGAAGTGTTTGTTTCCATGTAGAAACCTATTATCCTACGCCACCTACGATGAGTGATTTTGATACAACTTGTTTTACAGGCAATAATAATTACAGTTCAATAGGAAGTTTTATTTACTCTACCTATGACACAAACGGAACTTACGGTACTACGCCTCCTGTGCAAATTACAGGGAACAATTTCTGGATAAATGCGTCACCAAATAACACGACAAATGGTCCGTTAAACCGTTGCGGAGTTTGGTCATGTAGTTCCATGGCGGACCGAGTATGGTTTGGGTTTACGACCCGCATAAATATACCTGTTACCAAAACTTATTATATTGGTATTGCCGGTGATAACCAGGCTGAGATCGTTGTAGACGGTACCGTTATTGTGAGACAAAATCAGGATTCTATTGCAGCGCAAGGAGGTCCATTATGGAACCATGTGGCACGAACATTCCAGATATGGCATATTTTTCCCGTTACTTTACAAGCCGGGCAAAGAACAATAGAATTAAAAGGATGGAATGACGGAAGTGTAGCCGGTTTTGGTGCTGAAATTTATGATAATACAGTAACTGAATTGCAGCAGGCAAATGGCTATGAAGATTTGAACCTTCTATTTACCTCAAGGGATTTCCGCAACCGCCGTTTTCAAAGTGGTGTTTTCACCGATTATGCAGAATGTGAATCCGGATTTGTTCTTGACTCAGTAAATGGAGTATATGTATGCCGCTCAGAAGACACCACCTATTGCGATTATGGTTTTGGAACAAATACAATATTCAATCCATATCGTAATGGCATTCTCGGCAACTGGAGGGCCAAATCCCAATATGTTTACCAGGTCAACAGAGAAAATATAGCCGGTAATCCGAATAAATTGGGCAGCACCAATATACGCAAGTCCGGCGCTTATAGCATTTTCAATCCTTTCTGGAGTTACGCTTCGTCACAGTGGCAACAAAATACAAGTGACGAAAGATGGATCGCTGCCAACGAAATGACTTATTTCAACCGTAAAGGACTGGAACTTGAAAACAAAGATGCACTTGACAGGTACAGCGCCGCTTTGTTTGGATATCTTGAATCTATGCCGGTTGCGGTAGCCTCAAATTCCCGGTATAGAGAAATAGCATATGATGGATTTGAGGATTATGGGTTCACGTTAGATTGTGGTGGAACAGATACGTGTACCCTGGAACATTTTAGTTTCATAAAAAATCTTAATGGAAACACAATTGATACAACGAGTCTTTACTCGCACAGTGGCAAATACAGTCTTAAACTAAACGGTTCCACTACCATCTTTAAAACCGTTTATCCTCAAAATATACCGGGTATTTTCAGTTACGATAATTCCGGAAGATATGTGCTCACTTCTAATGAACTGGCTAAAGGTTTTTCACCCATACCCGGAAAAAAATATGTGCTCAGTTTTTGGGTAAAAGATGCAAGCCCAAGGAATTCATCTGTCAGCGTACAAGCCATAGTAAATGGAGCTTCATTAATTAGTGGCTTATCCAAATGGCCAATAGTGGAAGGATGGAAAAGAATAGAAGTTCCATTCCTGCTGTCATCTTCTGCTCCAAGCTTTAGCCTGCAATTGCAATCAGGAGGCGGCGATGTGTATATAGATGATATCCGCATTCATCCGTTTGACGGACAAATGAAATCTTTTGCTTACGATCCCTCCAGCCAGCGACTGATGGCTGAACTGGACGAAAACAACTTCGCTGCATTTTACGAATACGATGATGAAGGAACATTGATACGTGTGAAAAAAGAAACTGAAAGAGGTATCATGACCATTAAGGAAACAAGATCCGGTTACAGGAAAAGATAACATGGTTAAACACATTTAGAGTATATGTACAATAAGAAAATAATTAAAAGCCTAAGCATTCTAACCTTAATTATAGTACTGGCATTGGTTTACACATTTGCTCAGAACGGAGAACCCAACAATGCTGTTTCTGAGGAAGAAAGTGAAAAGACTGTTGATGAAATTGAAACGCCGGGTAAACCGACAGATGACGATCCCTGGAAAGAAATGGACAAACTCGTGCAGGCCTACTATGGCGCAAGCGGTGTTTTATATAAGGGATTGATAAAACTTACCGATGATAATGGTGAGCAGGAAAAAACATTGGAACAACACCCTTTTGAGTACAGCTTTTTTGATGGCAATTTTCAGTATTTACTTGACTCAATGGAATTTGTCAGCCAGGATAAATATATTCTTGCTATTGATCATCGCAGCCGGTTAATATCCTTGTCCACAGCCGGAAAACAGCAAACCAGTTCACAGCTTTTTGACATGAAAGAATTCAAAAAAATAATGGAAGAGCAAAAGGCCAATGCAATGGTTACG
>Ga0187892_10009844_pt1 | contig 12355 bp, 10 predicted proteins | sample MA1701073metaG_FD_139345 | JGI IMG/M metagenome (GOLD analysis project Ga0187892, IMG submission 139345) | Bio-ooze microbial communities from a basaltic lava cave in the Kipuka Kanohina Cave System on the Island of Hawaii, USA - MA170107-3 metaG ...
TCGAACATCACTGTCGAATTCAATTTCATTTTTCTTGCTCATAGTTATCCCTCCAAAATTTGTTTCATACGTTTGTAAGCCTTCTCCAATTCGCTCTTGGGTGTCTCTTGAGACTCTTTCTCAAAAGCCGAAAGAAGCCAAAATTCCTTGCCTTTTATACAAAAGAAAATCCGATAGGCAATTTTGTCGTATTCTCTTTTCAACTCTTTTAGCGGCTCCCACCCATTTAAGCTTCGGACCGTAACATTCATCTTTCTCGGCCAAAATTCTTCCAATGTTTGAAGGTCGATATCTAGTTTAACAGCGGCCTTTTTTCGTTGACCATCTTTTCGCAATGTGTCCAAGAAATCTCGAACTTCTCCTGTATTGCCACCAGGATAGTATCGTCTATGCAGCATATTTTATACCTCCATTAGTATATACCTATAAAGGTATATTTGTCAAGGGTTATTTTATCAATCAAAAACGCGCCGTCTAGTTTGAAAACATTTCTATCGACGTTTTCTCGACACATGGCCTGGATGACGTCAAGATTTTTTCGCAAATTTTCTAATTTTTGAATGACGGATTCTCCAGGTTTCATTGAGCCTGGTAAAGACGCCGTAGAGAATGCGATCTGAACTGGGCTCATTACTAAAAACGTTGATGGTCCTGATTCTGCGACGAACTTCCCGAAATGAGCGTTCAATCGAGTTTGTCGTTCGCAGTTTCTTCCAAAGTTCTACGGGTTGCTTGTAGAAATGGAGCAACTCCGGCAAATCCTTCTCGATGCATTTGACCGCTTCCGGCTGAATGGGTTTGACCAACCGCTTGAAATCATGAAAAGCTCGAACCGCTTGTTTTTCGGATTCGGCTTTGTAGATTTCCCTGGCACTGTTGACGACAAGAGCTTGATATTTTCGCCGACACTTGTTCGCCACGTTTCTCATCTTGTGCTGCCAGCAGCGCTGCTTGGCTGTATGGGGATAAACCAAATCCAATGCGCCCAACAATCCTTCGTTACCGTCGGTGGCAATCATGCGAAGATTCTTGCCTTCTAAGCCCCGGCGTGCGAGATCGTTAATAAAGGCTTCCCAGGCGGCGGTCGATTCTCCTTTGGCGAAACGGTAATCAATAATTTCTTCTTTGAGAATCCGTCCTTTCTCGCCCACCTGGAATCCTTTGACCACCAACACTGTTTTCTTGCGTACTTTTCCAGCGGAACGAACTTTGATGACCACACCGTCGAAAAGCAGATAGTGCCAATCGTCGCTTAAAGGTCGCTTGTGAAAAACATCGACCAGCGCGTTGAGGCGCTTCAAACTGTTCGACACCAATTGCGCACTGTAGAGTCGGCCCAAGACAGGTTTAAGAACTTCATGAACTCGGCGGGTGGAAACTCCCGCCAGAAACACGTCTTTGATCAAATCATCCACTTTCATTCGATCTTTCTTGTACGCCTTGAGAATGGCCCATCCCTTTTTCTTCTTCTTACGAACCTTGGGAACCCAGAGTCGTGGGATAAGCCCCAAACTTGTTTGCAGCTTCCGGCAGGTGTGCCCGCTTCGGTGCGTTAAACGCAGCTCGTCATGCTCGTAATATTGGGCCCCACCCACTGCCAACTCGGTCTCGATATTCAGCCACTCCTCAATGGTCCGTTGTAATCCTGCCAGCATTCGCGGTTTGAGCGAATCCCAGAATTCCTCTTCTCGTCCGAGTTGGGGTTCTGACAGTAAGGCGCGGAACCGATCCTCGATTGTCTTCTCCCCGAAATCCAAGCCTCGGGCTCTCATATCAACCGTCTTAAGCGGTCCTTGTCTTTGTACTATTGTGCGCATGGGCGTACCTCCGTGGAGTGTGATAGTTCCTGGAGAATACGCCCTTTCTCTTTTTCAGGCCAAAATAACCGCCCATTTATTCAAAGATCAAAAAATCGAATTCGCGAAAAAAAGATTACATCACCATGGCCTGAAAGTTATTGATACTGAGGAGGGTAGTCAAGATTAAAAGTCGTATGCTCTACCAGCTGAGCTACGGGCTCGACAAGGCAGCGATTATACTAAATCCCTTTCCTAGTCCTGAAGGAGCCGCTCAGCCAGAGGGACCAGTTTGGGATGTTCGTGTAGAAGCGCTACCAAATTGCGCTGCGCATCTTGGCGTGGGTTCTTTTCTTGAACCGTCTTGATCATATGCCCATAGACTTTGAGAGCATCTTCAAACTGGCCATATTTCTTGTACAAGTTTGCGAGGATATTTTCGAGTAAAGGAGGGCAGTCGGAATATTGAATAGCTTCCTCTAGTACAGAGAGCAACTTTCTGTCCTGTCCTTCTTGGCGGAACAAGATGGCAGCCACATAAAGCCGATAGCGATAAAAAGTGGGGTCGCGCTCAATGGCCTCTCTTAAAAGCTCACGGGCTTCTTCTGTTCGCTGAATGTTGAAAGCCAAAGCCCCTGCCACTTCCAGAATAGCCCCGTTAAAAAATGGGTCAAGCCGGAGAATCCGTTTACCATAGGTTAACAATTGAGAATATATTCCATCTCCAAGGTGATTAGAAAATCCTGACGTGGTTTCTTTTCTACCCTTATGATTTTGGTGTTCGTGATCGTGATGTTCGTGGTCATCGTGAGAATGACTCTGTTCAGGAACACCGTAATATTGCAAGAGTTGTATGTATGTGATGTCTGCTGCCAGTCGGTGAGACCCTTGGGATAAGAGCGCAAGATCAGTCGCAAAATGGGGGGTAGGAACAAGCTGTGTTAATCTGGGATACTGCCAACGAAACAAGGCTTCAACCTGCCAGCGAAAGAAAAAAATAACACCCAGCGATAGAACAAGCCAGATAAAAGAGACTTGTGTTGTCTTTTTCATGGGTCGTTCTTAAAACTCCTTTTTTGAAAAGAGGAAAGAGCTTAAAGCCAAGAAAAAACTGGCGTATCCCACTCCGTACATCCAGGCCTTGCCCACATATTGGTAACCCGAAAAGTTGGGAAAAGAAAAGATATCCCGAAAATTAAAATATTGAAAATTGGGGAGTATCCAAGAGATGAAGTGAACCAAAATAGCCGCAACACCCTTAAAGCTGGTATCGATTAAGAAGGCCAATTCAGTTCCAAAATGGCCCGCAACCCAAAAACTTACAGTAAAAATCAAAGCTGAGACAGAAGAAGTCGCGAACAAGGAAAAAAATAAGGCGATTGCTGTGGTCATGAACATCTTTCCAATAGACATCGCAATAATAAGAGGATAAATGTGCCAGAAATCAACTCTCTCTAAAAAAACTTGAAATTGATACGGACGGAATACAATCACAAGGATATGAATGAGAGCCATGAACACCATGGTCGCTGCCACCGCCACAATGAGCCCCACAAACCGTCCAAAAAGATAAGACATACGGTTCACGGGACGCGTGAGGATCAAATAAATGGTCTTGGTTTCTACTTCTTGTAAAACGAGATTCACAGCACCAAAGACCGCTGTGATTAAACCAAAGATCTCAATCGCCACAAGACCTAAGTCAAAAATCACCCGGACCCGATAACCCGGGGCCAAGGCCCCCACCAAAAGGGAGGCCACCAAGATTGTGGCTCCGAAAAAAAGAATCACCAAGTAGAGACGATTGCGAATTTGTTCAATGAGGGTAATTTTGGCAATAGAAAGGATGGCTTTCATGCGGGTCGCTCCAACGAAACACCTGATGATTCCAAGGTTTGCAGAAAGATTTCTTCCAAAAGCCCTTCTTTCATTATCCAATTGTCCTTTGTAAAAACTCGAACCAATTTCCCATCTACCAAAATTCCCACGCGATCAGCCAACTTTTCTACCTCTGCCATATTGTGGGACGAAAAAAAGATGGTTTTTCCTTGTTCATTCAATTCCACGATGAGTTTTCTCACCTGATGAAGTCCAAGAGGATCCAACCCTGTAACTGGTTCATCCAAGATGAGGATTTCCGGATCATGAAGAATGGCTTGGGCCAGCCCCGCTCGCTGTAGCATTCCTTTGGAAAACTCTCGCATGGGTCTTTTTTTGGCGTGATCCAACTTGACCAAACTTAAAACTTCTTCAATACGAGGTCTCAAGGACTTGGGGTGCATTTTTGAGAGCATGCCGTATAAATCAAGAACTTCAACGGGGGTGAGATTACGATAAAAATAAGGAACTTCGGGAAGGTAGCCAATACGCTGTTGTGCAAAGGGATGCGGAACACGGTGGCCGTAAATTTCTACATGTCCTTCCGTCGGGAAAAGAAGCCCCAATAAGAGTTTGATTGTGGTTGTTTTTCCTGAGCCATTGAGTCCCAGTAGGCCAAAAATTTCCCCCTTCTCAATTTCCAGGTTCACATCGGCAATGCCACGGAAACGCTTTACAAATCCGAGGTGGGATCGCTTGTAAGTTTTGGTGAGATGATGAAGAGTTAAAACAACATCAGATTTGGACATACTTAACGTCAAGAATGGATGCGTTGGTCCGAATGGCTTCTAGCACATTATCCGGTACCTTATCGTCCACAGTCAAAATGGAAACAGCTTCTCCGCCTGTGGCGCGCCGGCCGACTTCAAAACCAGCAATATTAATATTGGAAGCACCCAAGATAGTCCCCAAAAACCCCACCACGCCTGGCCTATCAATGTTGGTGAGTACAATCATATTTCCTTCGGGAACAATATCGATCATCAAATCATCAATTTGTACCAGATGAGGCTGATCTGTTTTAAAAATTGTCCCTGCCACACGCCGACGAACCCGTTGCGTTACCACCTCAATTGTTAAGAGCCCCGTGTACTCTTTGGCATCCGGCTCGGCAATTTCTTTTATCTTAATGCCGAAATCCTGCGCTTTGGAAAGAGCATTGACGGCGGTAATGCCTGAGGTTCGAGAAGAAAGAACGCCTCTCACCGCTTCGGTGGTGAGGGGCGCCAAATTATGCCTGCTCAAACTGCCCGCTCCTATCAATTCAATTTCATTAACGGGCCCCTCCACAATCTGGCCCAAGAAGCGGCCCAGCCGTTGGGCCAAAACCAAATAGGGTTTAAGCTCCGGTGGAAACGTCGCTGATAAATTAAGCGCATTGCGAGCCACGCCTTTTTCGAAAAAATCTACTACCGCTTCTGAGAGCTGCACCGCCACTTTTGACTGCGCCTCTTCCGTGGAGGCCCCCAAATGCGGTGTGGCCACCACATTGGGATGCTTCACCAAATCCCAGTTGTCCGTGGGTTCTTTTTCAAAAACATCCAAAGCGGCCCCTTTGACATGACCGGAGTTAAGGGCGTCCAAAAGTGCTTGCTCATCAACCACACCACCGCGCGCACAATTGATAATGCGCACCCCTTGCTTCATCTTGGCCATGGCTTTGGTGCCAATCATATGATGAGTTTCTTCGGTTAAAGGGACATGCACAGAAATAAAATCCGCCTCCTTAAAAATATCGTCATTTGAGGTTAATTTGATTCCCGCCAAACGGCACCATTCCGGGTCAGCCATGGGATCGTGAGCCAATACGTGCATCCCAAGGCCAATGGCGCGTAACGCCACTTCTCTCCCCACTCGCCCTAAGCCTACCAAGCCCAATTTTTTATCCACCAATTCGGTGCCGACAAATTTTTTCCTGTCCCAACGGGCGGCCTTCATAGTGGCATCGGCCTGAGCCACATTATGAGAAAGAGACAAGAGTAGGCTAATGGTATGCTCTGCCGCTGAAACGGTATTTCCGCCGGGTACATTCATCACAATAACGCCTTGCTTAGAGGCGGCCGCCAAGTCAATATTGTCCACGCCCACTCCGGCTCGTCCCACTACCTTTAGATTCTTACCTGACTCAAGAACGGTTGAAGTGACCTTGGTTTCAGAGCGGACCAGAAGAACGTCGGAGTGGCTCAGCTCACGGATTAACTCATCCGGTTTCAAACCTGTTTTGATGGTGACTTCAAATCGGGGATTGTTCATGAGAGGAGCGAGACCGTCTGTATCAATAGGATCAGACACAAGAACTTTAACCATTTTCATACTCCCTCTTTAAGAAACCAAGGCCGCTTTGGCGGCTTCGACAGCTTGCCCTGCTTGGGGAACTTTATACCCTAACTCGCTCAAAGCATTTTCTATGGCATTGAGGCCAATGAGCATATCAAAAGCATCCATGTAACCCATATGAGCCAGGCGCACAATCTTTCCTTTGAGGTGTTTCTGGCCGCCAGCGATGGAAACGCCATAATCCGTCAACATCTTACGAATCACAGCCTTCCCATCAACAGAATCAGGAAGCCAAGCCCCTGTCACAACATCACAAGGATAAGTGGAGAGCGCTTTCAAACCCATCGCCTGAAAACCGGCCCGTACTGCCTTGGCCAAAGTCTGGTGGCGCTTCCAAACGCCTTCCAGAGTTTCCTCTTTAATCATTTTAATGGCTTCATCCAAACCTTGGAAAAGGCTCACCGCAGGCGTCCAAGGGGTTTCATGCGTGGCAATGGATTTTCGGATGCGCCGAAAATCTGAATAAAATCGGGGGAGCTTCGCCGTCTCAACGTGTTTCCACCCTTTCTCTGAGATAGCGGCCATCGAGAGGCCCGGCGGGCACATGAGCCCTTTTTGGGAGCCGCTCACCAAGACATCAATCTTCCAATCATCCATATGCAATTCTTGTGCTGCCAAGCCCGATACTGAATCCACAACAAAGAGCGCATGTGTTTTGGCAACAATGGCGCCGATGGTTTTCAAATCATTTACCGTCGTCGTCGAGGTCTCGGTGTGCTGGGCTGTCACAATCTTGATATCGGGGTTTTTCTTTAAGGCGTCTTCCACTTTTTGAGGAGAAAGTGGGGTCCCCCATTCTTCACGAATGACAAGGGGACTGAGCCCGTACGCTTCACAGATATCAACAAAACGATCCCCGAAAACCCCAATGCTTCCCACCAAAACCTTGTCCCCAGAGGAGCACGTGTTGGCAATGGCCGCCTCCATGGCCGCGGTTCCCGACCCCATGATCATGAGCACATCATTTTTTGTTCTCATGACGTATTTCATGCCCTCTTGGACACGATCAAATAATTCACCAAATTCCTTGGTGCGATGATGAATAATTGGTTCCGCTGTTCGAGCCGCCACGCGCGGTGGAACAGGCGTAGGACCTGGCGTGAGTAAATAATATTTTTTCATGAAAAATTCTTAACGAAATTCGTAATTTTAATTATGTCTTGGTAAGGATGCTGATTTTCTCTGCGAACTTGACGAACGCACAGAAGCCGATCGCAGAGGCGCTGGCTGCAGGGCCAATTTTAGCACATCATCAATAGATTCAACGGGGATGAGTTTGAGGTTTTTTCGCACCTTCTCCGGTATGTCCGGCAAATCTTTCTCATTGGCTTTCGGGTAAAGAACCACTTTCAGCTCGTCACGAAATGCGGCCAAAACTTTTTCCTTTAACCCTCCGATCGCCAAGACCCGGCCGCGGAGCGTGACCTCACCGGTCATGCCAATCTCTTTACGAACGGGGATGCCGCTGAGGGCGGAAACAATGGCTGTTGTAAGCACGATACCAGCCGAGGGGCCGTCTTTAGGCACGGCACCTTCAGGAATATGGACATGAAGATCATGCTTGCGGAAATCTTGTTCTTTGATTTTGAGTTTCTTCGCGCGCGATTTAACAAGGGAATAAGCAGCTTGAGCTGATTCTTGCATAACAGATCCCAACTTTCCGGTCATAATAATTTTTCCTGTGCCAGGAACAGGAGATACTTCTATAGATAAAGTCTCTCCTCCATTCTCAGTCCAAGCGAGCCCAGTGGCCACCCCCACCGCATTTGGGGGGAGCTTTTCTTTCACATATTCCGCCACACCCAAGTACTGAGACAAATCTTTTAGCCGAACCATTTTTGTCTTGGGCCGGGCACTTCCGCCCTTGCTCTTAACCCAATCCACAGCCACTTTGCGACAAATCTTGGCGATCTTTCTTTGCAATTCTCGCACCCCGGCTTCTTGGGTATAGAGATGAATGATTTTTCTTATGGCCTCGTCTTCAAATTGAAGCGCTTTCTCAGGCAGGCCATGCTCTTTTAATTCCTTAGAAAGGATAAATTGTTTCGCAATCGCTACTTTTTCATCGGTGGTATAAGCCGAGAACCGGATTACTTCGAGCCGATCGAGAAGTGTTTTGGGAATCTCGTAGATCGAGTTTCCAGTGGCAATAAAAATGACTTGGGATAAGTCAAATTCCACGTCGAGAAAATGATCGATAAAAGCATAGTTTTGTTCCGGATCAAGGACCTCAAGAAGGGCGGCGGATGGGTCGCCTCGCCAGTCCGAGCCCATTTTGTCGATTTCATCCAACAAAACAATCGGGTTCCTTGTTTCGGCTTTCTTTAAGCCTTGAATAATTCGGCCTGGCATAGAACCAATGTAGGTTCGGCGATGACCACGAACTTCAGCTTCATCTCGCACGCCACCCAATGAAATGCGCAGGAATTTTCGTCCCATGGCCTTGGCCATCGACTTGACAAGAGATGTTTTGCCCGTCCCGGGAGGCCCGATAAAACACAAAATGGGACCTTTGATTTTTTGGGTGAGCTTTAACACTGCCATGTATTCCAGAATTCGTTCCTTCGGCTTCTCAAGGCCATAGTGATCCTTTTCCATAATGCGTTTGGCCTCTTCAACATCAATCTTGTCTTTGGTGGTTTTTGCCCAGGGCAGCGAAAGTAATACATCCAAATAGCCTCTCACCACTGTGGCCTCAGGAGAATAGGGCATCATTTTCTCAAGACGGATGACTTCTTTGAGAGCCATCTCTTCTACTTTTTCCGGCATTTTCAACTTCTTGATTTTTCCCCGCAACTCCTCCATTTCTTCAGAAAAGTCATCCTTCTTTTTCAATTCCCGTTGAATGGCCCGCATCTGCTCATTCAAATAATATTCTTTTTGGCTTTTTTCAATTTGACGGTGGACGCGATTCTGGATTTTCCTCTCAATCTGAAGAATTTCGATCTCCGCATCCAAAATCTCCACTAAACGAGACAGGCGCTTTTGAATTTGCACAAGTTCTAATAACTCTTGTTTTTCCTGAAGACTAATGAGAAGCGCTTCCGCCACTGCGTCCGACAAATGATCAAGCGAATAAATTTCATTCATCTTCTCAAGCACATCAGGAGAAAGGCGGTTTGACTTACGGACATATTCTTCGAATTTTTTAAGAAGAAGCCGTTTTAACGCTTCCAATTCAATGGTTTGCTCCTTTTCTATCGTGGGCGAGGCCAAAACAGAAACATCCCCCATCAAACTTCCGTCGCGAAAGGAGAGATCTAAGAGTTTGGCTCGTTTTTGGCCCAGGACACGGATTCGGACGAATCCATCAGGAAGCTGTGTGGAACTTAAAATTTCAGCGATGGTCCCAAATTCGTACAAATCTTCGCGCGAGGGTTCTTCCATCCGCATATTCCTTTGTGTCACAACAAAAACAAGATGGTCTTTCTGTTGTGCCAAATTTAATGCCTGAATCGAGCGCGGGCGCCCAATGACAAGCGGAACATTCAGACTGGGATAGACAACACGATCTCGAACAGGGAGTACAGGGAGGGATGTGAGATTGGAATCTTTTTTTTCTTCCATTTTTAAGCTGACTTTTTGTCTGCTTGAGTATATAGACGAATCGGAAGTTTTTCTTTTTTCACCACCGCTTCATCAATAACAACTTTTTGTAAATTTCTCTGTTCCGGAAGCTCATACATAAGATCCATGGTCAAATCTTCCATAATGGCTCTTAACCCCCGCGCACCTGAACCGCGATTCAACGCCAAGTTGGCCATTTCTTTCAAAGCGTCTTCTGTGAAATCAAGTTCCACGCCTTCGAGCCGAAACATCTTTTGATATTGTTTAACTAACGCATTCCTAGGCCGTGTGAGGATATCAACAAGAGCCCCATGGCCCAACGGATCCAGAGTGGTGATGACAGGTAAACGGCCCACCAGTTCGGGAATAAGGCCATAAGAGATCAGATCTTCCGGTTGAACATAGCGCAATAAGTCATTTTGATCGTCTTTCCGGGCCGACTTCAAATCCGCTCCAAATCCCAATCCTTTCTTCCCAATGCGAGTTTGCAGGATCGGGGTCAATCCTTCAAAAGCCCCACCACAAATAAAGAGGATGTTTTGGGTATTCACCTGAATGTACTCTTGTTGAGGATGCTTTCGTCCGCCTTGAGGCGGGACAGAAGCCACCGTTCCTTCCAAAATCTTCAAGAGCGCTTGTTGCACGCCCTCACCTGAGACATCGCGTGTAATGGAAGGAGAGTCTGACTTTCGTGAAATCTTATCGATTTCATCTATATAAACAATACCTCGCTCGGCTCTTTTGACATCATAAGAGGCGGCCTGAAGAAGGCGCAAGACCACATTCTCTACATCTTCGCCCACATAGCCTGCTTCGGTCAACACAGTGGCATCAGCAATGGCAAAGGGCACATGAAGTAGACGCGCCAACGTCTGCGCCAATAGCGTTTTGCCTGTTCCCGTTGGCCCGATAAGAAGGATGTTGGACTTGCTCAATTCCACATCATTTTTGTCATTGATTTTGCCGGCTTTATCAGCCAGCTCCACACGCCGGTAATGGTTGTAAACAGCCACAGACAAAGACTTCTTGGCTTTTTCTTGGCCTATGACATACTCATCGAGTGTGGTTTTAATTTGGGCTGGCTTGGGAAGAGTTCGAACAAGATGGCGCTGTTCTTCTTCTGTAATTTTTTGCAGAAGAGAATAAGAATTTCTTACACACTCCTCGCAAACATAGGTTCCTTGCCCGCCAATGAGTTTAAGGCCATCACTTTTTCCTTTGGTACAAAATATACATTGGGGTATTTCCCCAAAGCCAAAATGAGAATCCATAGGGATAATTTACCTCTAGTTTTTCAATAAATCACTAAGTTTTCGAGGAATGATGACCTCGTCTATAATGCCATAGTGTTTGGCATCCTCTGCTGACATATAAAAATTCCGCTCCATATCCGCCTTCACCCTGTCTTTCTTCTGGCCTGTGTGCTTGGCCATAATCTCGACCAGACGTTCTTTGGTTTTCAAAAGCTCATGTGTTTCAATTTTTATATCGGTGGCTTGACCCGCTAGGCCTCCCCCTCCCAGTAAGGGTTGGTGGATCATAATACGAGAGTTGAGCAAGGCATGCCGTTGCCCTTTTGAGCCAGCGGTGAGTAAAACCGCTCCAAAAGACATCGCCATCCCCATACAGATGGTGGTAATGGGGGGACGGATATACTGCATGGTGTCATAAACAGCCAAACCTGCAGTGACCATACCGCCAGGCGAATTGATATAAAGGTTGATTTCTTTTTCAGGGTCTTCTGCCTCTAAATAAAGGAGCTGGGCAATAATTAAATTGGCTGAATCGGTGGTCACGGCGCCGCCAAACCCTCCCACAAAAATGATGCGATCTCTTAGAAGCCGGGAAAAAATATCATACCCTACCACAGCCCCTTGGTTCCAACGTTCAATAATTGACGGAATAATCATTCAACTCCCCTTTAACTTTTTAACTGTCTTTTATTTTTGCATTGTTGATGAGAAAATCAAAGATCTTGGTGTCTTTTAATTCCGAACGAATCTGTTCAAAGTACGTTTCTTTAAGAGTCTTTTGCATTTTGTCTCTTTTATCAGGCTCGGATGAGGCCACCAACTGGTCAACTTTTTTATAGACCTCGTCATCGGTCACGTTTAACTTCTCCTGATCGGCAATGACATTTAACACATAGGCTAAACGGACCTCTTTTTCTGCCTGCTTGCGAATCTCAGGCTTCATATTTTCAATTAATTTCTCTTGTTCTGCACGTGGGACACCCTGCTGAGCTAAGCGAAGCTGCTGACGCCGGAGCAAGGAGTCCGTCTGATTCTCTTGCAAGCTCAAGGGAACGGAGAAGGTGTTCTCTTCTAATAACCTATTAATAATTTGTTTCTCGACGTCACTTCTTTTTTCTTGTTCAGCTTCTTTGATCATGTTTTCCGAAATTCGTTTCTTCAGCTCATCATATGAAGACAATCCCAAATCTTTGGCAAAATCGTCATCCTGACCTGGAATTTTCTTTTCCTTGATTGCAAGGACCTTGACCTTGAAGAAGGCTTGCTTTCCTGCTAACTCCTTGGCTGGGGAATCGGCAGGGAAACTCACGAGAATTTCCTTTTCTTCCCCCACCTTTGATCCGACCAAGCCTTCTGCCAACCCGGCAATGGCCTGAGGGGCTGCTAAATCAATCAAAAAATTCTCCGATTTCGATCCTTCAATTGGTTTCCCGTCTAAGAATCCTTCGTAATTAATGACAGCAAAATGGTGCCACTCGATTGTTTGGGAAGGTGACTCCACCAAACGGGCATTGTAATCCGCGA
>Ga0187892_10009845_pt1 | contig 12353 bp, 11 predicted proteins | sample MA1701073metaG_FD_139345 | JGI IMG/M metagenome (GOLD analysis project Ga0187892, IMG submission 139345) | Bio-ooze microbial communities from a basaltic lava cave in the Kipuka Kanohina Cave System on the Island of Hawaii, USA - MA170107-3 metaG ...
GGACCAAAAAATCGTCGTTTTTATGATGCACAATGGAAATACTTACAAAAAAATGGCTATCAAAAGCTGTTTCTAGTTAAACATGAAGGTAAACCAATAAGTGGAATTTTGACCGTCACTTTTAATGGCAACATTATTCAACATGGTGTTGTAAATTACTCAGAAAGAGATCTTCTTGGTGGCACCTTTTTGACATGGAATGTAATCAAATGGGGAATCAAAATGAAATATTTAACATTTGATTTAGGTGGAGTTAACCCCTATCACAAATCTGCTAAGGAAAAGCAGATAGATTTCTATAAATCAAAGTGGGAAGGCAAGCTAACTCATTACTCCACATACACCAAGATACTTGATAAAATCAGATTTAACGCATCAATTGGAATCATATATCCAGGCAGAGCACTGACAAAAGTAATTGATGCACTAACCAAAAACGGTTAATTTAAGCATTACAGCTGTTTTAAAAACGGCTCTACTTAACTATATTAGTCTCATCAATTCGATTAAGCCAGTCATTGTATAATGGTTCATTTGAGGGCTTAAAACGAATCTCAAGAATGTCACGTTGTTGATCATGTCCAGGAATGTCTGCTCTGTGAAGACAAAGTTGAGGATTACATAATATGGCAGTTCCTTTGGGACCAGTAAGTTTTACTACATGTCTAGGGTCCTCCACAATGTCGTTCGGCAAATTATAATCATGACGACCTCCAAAACCTTTTCTAACCAATTCCTTTGTTCTTTGTTTAGATTGAACATGTAGCGGGCCATTGTTGTCAGTTACGTCAGACAAATTAACAAATAATGTAACCCTAGTAGTATCCCTTCCATCACAATGCCAGTGACTAGCAAACATTTCCTTTTCTGCAACAACTTCCGGTGGAACGTGATAGTTGCGCCATGCTAGAACATGATGAACTTGGAAGTGTCCACGGTAATGACCCTTGATTATTAACCTGATGTCATTTGTTAACAAATTAGCTATCTCAGGAATTTTTTTATATACCATGTTAATGTAACGGCTGTATATCTTACCTTTGTATTCTGTACGAACGGTGGAAAATGCGTCATCTTCTATAATCTTATTGTATTTAGTGAGAATACTTTCTATTACCGAATCATCGTAGAATTTACCCAATTTGGCGTAACCATTGATATCAAGTTCAGCTACTAATGGATTTTTTAATTTGTTATTGTCATAAGATAATTGTTTTTTCATTTTAAGACGTGTTAATTCACCAAGTATGTTATGCCTAAATCCCGCTGTATTTCCATAAATTTTCTTACCTAAGAAAAGATCGAGATTTACTTTAACAACGTAAAATGCATTCTTGGGATTTTGGATTGCTTTGATTACATATCCCTTTTTCATATGAAACGTGGGTTCTATTGTTACTAATAAATATTAGAACTGTTCATGTAAATTCATCAATAATAACGGATTCTATAGTTAGCGAATTGGATCGGCATTACTCTCAAATTTTAAATGAGTTGATGTTAGATAGTTATTTATTAATATGAATTGGTTGACTACTTGTGAACAATAGTATTCTCTTCTTCATAGACGGGTGGTTTTTTAATTTTGGAATAGCAAAACATTTGCAAGGCAGATGTAACTATGATTTTTATTCCATCATAGATGTGGATGATAAAGCAAAAAAATTTTTTCAAAACCAACAGATGGTAAAATACAGAAAGATCTGGTATTTAATGGACCACATTTCTAAAACAACCAAAAAACCTGATCTAAAATACTTGGCATCTTTTGAAGAAAAATATAACATCAATTTATGGAGTATTATTTACTCTGATAGAGAATTTTATCACTATAACCCCTTTCATAAATTCAAAGAGGACGAAATTCTTTCAATGGTTGAACAAGAGTGTAGATTTTTCGAAGGAGTTCTTGACGAAGTAAAACCAAAATTCCTGTCAATATTCATGACAGTTGCCCATTATCAGGAGCTTATATATCGAATCTGTAAGGCTAGGGGCATTAAGATCCTTATGCTGGGATCAGCAAGATTCGGAAATAGGATGATGATATCAGAAGAAGCTGGCATATTAGATCATACTGGGAAACAAACTAGGAACAAGTCCAGTAAAACAATTGAGGAATTACAGAGTTACTTAAGAAGTTTTGATTCATCTAAAGAGGGAAGTGAATATAGGAGAATTTCTTTTGAAGCACATGTATGGGACAGGTACAAGTCTCTTTTGAATTTCTTCTTTTCAATTCGAAATAAAAATTATAAAAATCGTTACACAAACTATGGAAAAACTAGATTCAACGTTCTTCGCATAAAGATACTTAATCTACTGGAAAAAAAATACCGATCTTTCTTCATAGATAGAAATCTTAAAACTACTTTAGATGAAAATACTCCTTTCATTTATTTTCCGCTGCAAATGGAACCAGAAAGAGTATTGCTTATTGGGGCCCAATTTTATACAAATCAATTAGCAGTAATTACGAACATTGCTAAATCATTACCCGTAGGTTACAAACTCTATGTAAAAGAACACCCAATAATGAAAATATTGGGATGGAGAGAAGTTTCTTATTATAAACAAATTATGGATTTGCCTAATGTGGTATTAGTTCATCCATCCATATCATCTGAAGAACTAATCAAGAAATGTTCATTGGTTATAACAATCGCAGGAACAGCGGGACAAGAAGCTGCTTTTCATAACAAACCGGTTATTAGCTTTACAAACCAACTATATTCGCATTTATCCTCTGTAAAAAATTTAAAGATAATAGAAGAACTTCCCACACTTATTAGAGAGTCACTGAAAAAGAAGGTAAACATTACTTCGCTGAATGAATATGTGGAAATGATAAACGAAAGCACTTTTGAATTAAATCTTATAGATACTTCTGCGGACTTTGCATACCGTTTTGGTTTTAAAGGCCTAATAATGGATGCAGATATGCCAATACAAAAAGTAGAATCATTTCTAAAAGATTACGAATCAATATTTGAACAATTGACTATTGAACATATGAAAAAAATAAAACAATATGAAGAAAACGAATCTAGAAACTAGTGTTTATTTCTAGTCGTAATCATCTTTAGATTCAATAAATTTCGTTATACTTTGGTTTCCGGGGGGTAGGTAACCTGTAAAAAGTTGGCATCCTGACATTTAATCCTGCTTTTACCATGTATTCTTTCGCATTATATGTTGAATGTTCAGTATAATGAAAAATATTTGCAGCAGAAACAGCATCTGCCTTTCCAATTTTTATTCCATCTACAAGATGTTGCCATTCTCCTACCCCACCAAAAGATATAACGGGAATGGATACGCTTTCAGCCACCTGTCTTACCAATTCGAGATCATATCCTTTTCCGGTACCATCATTGTCTATTGACGTAAGAAGTATCTCACCGGCTCCTAATTCTTGTACCTTCTTGACCCATTCAATTGGATGAAATCCGGTTGATTTTCTACCCCTATCAATAAAAACCTCATATTGATTTGAGATACTTTTTCTTACATCTATGGATACAACAATACACTGTGAACCAAAGATTTTAGATGATTCAGCTATGAAATCAGGATTATTGACTGCTTCCGTATTTATAGAAACTTTGTCAGCTCCTTCAGTCAAGAATTGCTGAATCTCTTTAACATCTTTAATCCATCCTCCTACAGTTAACGGAATAAAGCATCTTTTTGACAGTCCTTCAACTATTTTATGAAATTTAGTTCTGTAATCAGTATGGCGGCTTACATCTAAAACAATAATCTCGTCAACTGCCCAACTATTAAAAAAATCAACAGCTGTTATGGCGTTGCCAATTATGTTTGTATGCTTAAAGTTTATGCTTTGAACTACTGAACCATTGTTTACAATCACGTTTGGAATTAATCTATGTTTCAACATATTATTTTCTTATATCTTCTATGAAATTTTTCAAGAGTTTTATTCCATCAGATTGACTTTTTTCAGGATGAAACTGCACTGCATAAATATTGTCTTTTTGTAGAGTTGCAGTTATAGATGTGCCACCATAATTACAAACTGATGTGATAATGTCCCTCTCAGTGTCATCTACCTTTAGATAATAACTGTGAAGGAAGTAAAATGTAGGATTCTTAATGTCTTTCAGTAACCCTGCATTTTTTAGAATCATTGTATCGTTCCAGCCCATATGGGGTATCTTTAGTGAGAGATCGCTTGGTTTAATTCTCATTACAGTGCCTTTGAGCCATCCAAAACCTTCATGTTCACCACCCTCAAAACTCTTTTCAGCTAGGAATTCTAGCCCCAAACAAATCCCAAGATAAGGTTTCTTTTTATCAATTACTTCTCTTTTTAGTACTTTGATCAAATCTTTCTGTCTTAGATTCTTCATTCCATCAGAAAATGCTCCTACACCGGGAAGAATTATGGCTTCTGCGCTGGATAATTTTGCTGGGCTGTCTGTAATTTCTACTTGCTCTCCTAATAAATCAAAAGCATTCAAAATGGAACGAACGTTTCCCATTCCATAATCTACTATGGCTAACAATTACAATTTCTGAATTAATTTAAAGAAATATGAGTTCTTCCATTTCTTCTTCAGGAGTAGTATTATCATGTGGTGACTTCTTATGGACAGACTTTAAAAAATGCCACTTCTCCTTTAAAGGCAATCTTGCGTCTTCGACGCCTTTATCCCACAGATGATTTCCAATCCAATCTAAGAGATGCCATTCACCCTTCGAATCCTTTTCCCATACACTGGGGTCTCTTAGATGTTCCATCCTGTCCAAAAATTCTTTTTCTGTGATATCAGCGAACCTTAAAAAGACATCCAAATTTTTAGGTCTTTTAAGATATTCATATTTTTTTATCATTTCAATTCCCTCTTCTCTGCTCATTCTTTGGTGTCTTATTTCGTTTGATGCATGATCAGTACAACGACCATAACCAAATTTTAGATATTTAAGGTAATTATGCGTCACCTCAAAAAAATCATCAATGGAGCTATGTAGATTAAAAGTGTCTTCACGAGTTTGAAATGTTTCAAACCCATAGTTTTTAATCATAAATTCAGCATGTTCTTTTTGATTCCATAGGTCATAATTTCCAAGATATATTCCTCTTACCCCTACCGATTCTATTTCTTCATCAGATGGGTAGAAAAATGGCGCAAGGTCCGCTTTTGTAATATCTTTGTTATCAGGTTCATTAAGAATATCCTCAGGTTCAAAACCTCGCATGGAATGTTCCTGTCTCTGCTTTTTAGTAAATTCTACCCCATCAGAAAGATTATGCATTCCACGCAGAAAAGCCTCGCCATGCTCTCCCCAAACTATCAGTGGAATCTTGTATCTGACTGCAGTTTGAATAGGAAATGTGAATATTCCTGCATGATGATGCCAAGTAACATCTCCCACTTTTGATAACATGTACAATGATAACTTTCTTGCCGTTTTGGGATTTGTATTGTACCTAAGTATGTCGCATCCAAATTTTTCTACAAGATTATTCAAATTGCGTAACCCTAACTTTGAGTTATATGCATGATTGTAAGCAACCAATAAAGGCTTCATTTTATACACCTGTGTAATCATATATGTTTGATAATGACTATCTTTTCCACCGCTAACAGGAATAATACAATCAAATAGTGCACCACTCTTTCTTGCCTTTTCCTTGTAGGACTCCAGTATTGCCTTTAACTCCTCTTGTTTGTCCTTCCAATTTATTTTTGTTCTCTGTTCAAAAGTTCTACAACCACTGCATATTCCCTGCTCATCAAAAATTATGTATGGTTTAGTATTTTCGGGGTAACAACACCTTAGACAATATCGCATTATTGGTAATCGTGTACTCGTAAAGATATATGCCTTATGACGTGAATTATGACATCATGTATGATGTGAGCAAATTATAAGAGACCAATGTTGACCATTTATTGAGAAGATGAAGGAAGAAGAAATTAGACCTGATGATCTGATTCGTGAAAACCAACAGTTACTTGCGGATGATATTCAACAAATGATGAAACACAGAAATGAATTTGTTAATATCCACTGTCCAGCATGCGAATCTAAAAACCATCAATTTATGTTTGAAAAGACGGGTTTTATTTTTGTCAGTTGCAGAAACTGTGAGACACATTTTATCAATCCAAGGCCCACTTTATCTATGCTAACAGAATTTTATGAGTCTTCTAAATGTCTCAAACATTGGAAAAAGATCTTTTCTAGTACTGAGGATGCTAGAAAAAATGAAATTTTCATTCCTCGGGTAGACCGAGTAATAGAATTATGTAGGAAACATAATATACTTACTGGGGTTTTGCTAGATATCGGAGCCGGTTTTGGAACCTTCTGTGAGGAAATAAAGAAAAAAAATATCTTTAGCAAAGTTATTGCAGTAGAGCCTTCCAAAGATTTGGCAGAATCATGTCGTCGTAGGGGCCTAGAAGTCATAGAAAAACCAATTGAAGATATTGATCTTGATAAGGTAAACGTGATTACAAGTTTTGAATTAATCGAACATCTTTTCTGGCCAAAAGACTTTCTTTCTGCCTGTGCAAAAGCTCTATCTAAAGACGGGTTGCTCATACTTACTACTCCGAATATTAAGGGATTCGACTTACTTGCATTAGGAAAATTATCTAATAACATAGCTGGGCCCAATCATCTTAACTACTTTCATCCACAATCACTTAGCAAACTATTACAAAACTGCGGATTTAATGTGATAGAAGTCCTAACACCGGGTAAGCTTGATGCGGAGCTTGTAAGAAAAAAAATTCTCTCTATGGAATTTGATGTATCTAATCAGCCTTTCTTAAAGCATATTCTTATTGATCAATGGAATGAGGCAGGTGGTGCCTTTCAGCGCTTTCTTGCTGACAACGTACTTTCTTCACATTTATGGATTGTTGCAAAAAAGAAATGAGAATGTTTTAGTTAAATCAAAATGTGATAATATTAAGTACTCCCAAAGCTCTTTTTTAAATTGATTGAAAGTTTTGTCAATAATTCAGGCTAGAATGGATTCTTCGCGATTACCAGGTAAAGTGTTAATGAAAATACAAGGAAAACCAATTCTGGAACATGTTGTTGACTTTCTGAGATTTTCAAAATTAACTGACATTATAATAGTGGCAACCACTGATCTCCCTGCTGATGACAAAATCGAGGAGCTATCAAATTATATTGATATTGACTGCTACAGAGGAAGCTCAAACGATGTTCTTGGAAGATATTATGAATGTTCTAAATCTTTCAAGGCAGATGTAATCACACGGATCACTGCTGATAATCCATTATTAGATCCTACCATAATTGATGAAGCCATTCATATTTGCAAGGAAACTGGGTGTGATTATGTTACTAATTTGATTAACCCTACTTATCCCGTGGGATATTCTATTGAGGTATTAACATTCTCTATACTAAAAAAAATCCACGAGACACAAAACGATACACGAAGCAGAGAACATGTAACATATCATATGCGGCAGAATCCAAACTTATACAATATAAAAGAGATTTTTGCACCTCCTGACCTTATTAGACCTCATTGGAGACTAACTGTAGACTATGAAGAAGATTTTCGACTAATATCTAAAATTTTTTCAAATCTATACAGGCCGCATTCCTTCATAAAATATAGTTCTCTTGTTGAATTCTTAGATAAAAACAAGGATCTTTTAAAAATCAACGAAAAGTACAGTTAACTACGCGCTTTCAACTTTCAGCAAGATATATTTGACTTGATAATTTGGAAGGTTGTTGATGAAGGTTCCATATTTTGTACCTTGGATTACTTCTGATGATAAAAAGTCTGTGATTAGAGTAATGAACCAACGTTGGCTAACCAATGGACCCACTTTAAAAAAATTCGAAGAAAAGATTAGTTCATTTGTAGGATCAAAATACTCTGTGGGAGTTGGGAGTGCTACTCATGCACTTCACTTATGTGTTAAATCATTGGGGATAGGTCCAGGCGATGAGGTAATAGTTCCAACTTTTACATTTGCTGCGACTGCAAATGCTGTAAGCTATTGTGGTGCTGAACCCATCTTAACAGATGTAGATGCTGATTCATTCAATATAGCACCAAAGGAAATTGAAAGAAACATAACAAGAAAAACAAAAGCAATAATCGTTGTTCATTATGGCGGTCAAGCCTGCGATATGGATGCAATTCTTTCATTATCAAAAAAGCATGGGTTAGATGTAATTGAGGACTGTGCGCATTCTCTAGGATCCACTTATGGAAATATGAAATGCGGAAATATGGGAATAGGCGGTTGTTTTAGCTTCTATCCAACGAAGGTAATTACTACAGGAGAAGGTGGTATGGTTACAACCAACAATTTCGAGATTTACAAAAAAATGCAATCATTGAAGTCACATGCAATGAGTACCCTCCCTACAGATAGAGAAACTAAAGCTCAGTGGAGATACGATGTCATGGATTTAGGATATAACTACAGATTAGATGAAATTAGAGCTGCTCTGGGTCTTTCACAATTTAGTAGAATAAATAAAATAAATGAAATGAGAAAAAAAATAGCCAAAAAATATGATGAAGAAATAAAGAAGATAAGAGGAATTTCTGTCCCACAAATCTATTCTAATAGAAATCATATCTATCACCTTTATACCATAAAGATTGAAGATGATTATCATCTCAACCGAGATGAGCTTTTTCTGAAGCTACATAAACACGGAATCGGAGCAAGTGTTCAGTACTACCCATTGCATCTGATGTCTTATAACAAGAAAAAATACCGCCAAAGACACAAAAATTTTCCCGTATCAAATATTTTGAAAGATAAGGTGTTATGTTTGCCCATCTATCCAAAAATGACATCAAAACAAATACAGCACGTAATCGCTTGTCTGAGATAATTTGAATTTTGTCCAAATTAGGTACTTTAATGCATCATGTGTAAGATTTTGTTCATGACACGTTGTGAGCCAAAGCCATCGACAATTCGCTTATCATAAGCTCTTTTATGAAATCTATTTTCTGTTATATTCTGCAACAGTTCTTCTATTTTATGTCTTGTTCTATTATTAACTAAACCTAAATTTAATGCCAGACCTTTTCGACGCCATTCTCTTGCAGTGATTAGTTGATGCTTAACTTGACAGATTATAGCAAATGGTATGCCAACAGCTGCAAATTCATACGTTGTTATTCCGCCAGAACAAAGTCCAAATCTGGCATCCGCAATTTCTTTTTGCATATTTGCCGTTTCACTAACAATCTTGAGATGCTTCTTATATTTTCTCTTAAATAATTCAATAGTTCTGGATTTACTAGTAGCTGGACCTAAAATAATTTTTGTATTTATTTTTGGCAAATATCCTCTTAATGATTTTAACAGAATTTCTACTAAGTTCTTTTCATCAAAACCGCCAAATGTAGCTAATAAAGTGTATTTCTTTCTTGGCAAAAGATTTCTTTCAGCAAATTTTTTGTTTAAAATTTGAAACGAAGGACCAATCAAACACTTAGTCCCATATTTATTTCTGATAATTTCGTTCTTATATCCGATAAAACCATTAACAACCAAATCTGCTGGATAATCAATATTTCTTAAATCTGAGATAAGGATTGTTTTTACAAATTTTCTTACCTCTTTTACATATTTGATTCCTATTTTGTACTTATCAATTATGAGAACGTCTATTTCTTGCTGATTTACAAAATCAATTGTTTTTTTAATGTCTGAACTAACATCCATATTTTTTTTCAGGAACAAAATATTATTGTAACCCTTTTTGGTGAGTACCTCCTTTACTCCACCATAGTCTTCTACTGCGAAATAGACATCGCTTGGCTTCAGTTCAGATACCAAATTAACACATCGATAAACATGACCTAATCCTAATTCTCTTTTTTTAGCTCTCCCTCCAGACGTTCTAATTAAGAATTTCAATTTATTTTGTCTCAATTGAAGCCAAATTCATCTCAAATCTGTCCATTTTATAGGATCATGAATTCGTATATTTCTCACAGCTTTTCTTCCAACCACATTACGCAAATACAAAGGTGCTATTCCAGTAGCCGGTCTTTTTATGCCTATCATACTCAAACTTATCCTAGTTCCTTTTTTAATAGTAATATTTGCAGTAATACTTCTTCTTGCATTAATTCTATTCTCTAATTCAGATGATTGACAGCGTTTTTTTCCATCACCTAACATCTCTTCAATCTGTCTTATTTTTTTCACTAACATTTTAAGCTGTGTAGGAGTTGCAGAAATTGAATGATCAGGACCTTTCATCTTTTCACTCAGAGTAAAGTGTTTTTCAATTATTTTAGCACCCACGGCTACGGAAATGAGTGGTACCAATAGATCCCTCCCATTATCTGAATACCCTATCGGATAAGAAAATATTTTACCTAACTGCTCTATCGACTTCAGATTTGTTTCATTAGGTGGCGTAGGATACACTGATACACTGTGCATTATTATGATTTTGTTATTACCTGTAGATTGTACCGACTTAACTGCAAATTTCACTTCATTAATATTTGACATTCCGGTGGAAATTATTACAGGTTTGTTTTTTGATGATACATATTTTATGAGGGGGATGTTTGTTAGATCTCCAGACGCAATCTTAAAAGCTGGTGTGTGTAATTTTGAAAGAATATCCACTGCTTCGTTACTGAATGGTGTAGAGAAAAAAATTATTTCATGACTTTTTGCATAATCAGATAACTCACCGAATTCTTCAGAATTAAATTCAAGATTTTTAAAAACTTTAAAGAATTTAGATTTAGGAGACGCTAGATCTTCTGCTTTGAAAGTCTGAAATTTTATTGCATCTGCGCCAGATTCTCTTGCGTTCACTATTAGACCTTTTGCTGTGCTCATACTGCCATTGTGGTTTATTCCAGCTTCAGCTACAACGAATACAGGAGATCTTCCGCCTATCCATTTATTTGAAATTTTGATTCTCAAAACGCTATTGTATCTTGAGATAGTGGTTACATTTTTGTTTATTTGTGCGTATGCGGTATGCAATTTATAAACTCAAACGATAATCTCAGACATAAATGGAAATTAAACTCAGAAAAGTTGAAAGGAAAGATTGGAACTACATACTTAAACTCAGGAATAGGAGAGAGTTTAGAAGGTTCTTCTATACGCAACACACGATATCAAAAAAGGAACATTACCAATACCTGAAAAAACAACGTTCGAACTCAAATTTTGCAAATTGGATTATATGTTATGATTCGAAAGATGTAGGATATATAAGGATACTAAATAGTGATATCGGAATAATTATTGATAAAAAATATCACAACAAGGGTATAGGAAGCCGTGCAGTGAAATTATTAGAAAAAGAAGCTAAAAAACTAGGAATCAAAAAGCTTGTTGGTAGAGTGATGGTCTTCAATAAAGCAAGTGAAAATATTTTTCGTAAGAATAAATACAAACTGCGAATGTATTGGTACGAAAAGGATGTTCACTGATAAAACTTTAAAATTACTTTAAAACTGAAAACCATCTCTAGATTAATCTAATATATTTTTTGAAGATAATTCAACATATTTCATGAATTGGCAATTAAGAGCTATTCCATTTGTTGTAAAGAATTAATACTACAAATATGTGCTTGATATTGTTATGCTAACTAAAGATGTAGTTGTGGGTCTTGGTGAAATAGGAAATCCAATCTTACAACTATTATCAAAGAAAACAGTTGTTGTGGGCTACGACACAAACCAAAAATTAGTGAATAAAAAGAAATTTAAAAAATATGATAACCTGCAAACTGTTTTTCTTCACGTATGCATACCCTTCACCAAAAAATTCATTCCTAACATTATCTCCCTTTATAAAAAATTTAGACCTCAAGGCATCATTATCCATAGCACAATAAGTCCAAGAACAACAAGCCAGATTCAATCCCATCTTCCAATTCCAGTTATTTACAGTGCTACAAGAGGAGTGCACAAAAGAATGCTTTATGATCTGAAAAGATACACAAAATTCTATGCAATAGAAAAGGATGCACCAAAAAAAGACTGGGCAGCTACAACTTATTCTAAGTTAATGAAAAAATGTGGTGTAAAAACCAAAGAAATGTCAGACCCAATTGCTTTGGAGCTTGCCAAAATCATAGTTGATACATCATACTATGGTTGGCTAATAAACTACGCCCAATTGAGTAATATGATTGCCACAGAACATAAAGTAGATTATGATGAGATGTGGACATTTGCAGATGAAATTCATAAATTCTTGGGCAATAGACCAAAAATGTTTCCTGGATTCATTGGAGGACATTGTCTTGATGGCCAAGAAATAATCTATATCAAAACAGAGAATGGAATGAGGCCTATAACAATACAAGAA
>Ga0187892_10009847_pt1 | contig 12353 bp, 8 predicted proteins | sample MA1701073metaG_FD_139345 | JGI IMG/M metagenome (GOLD analysis project Ga0187892, IMG submission 139345) | Bio-ooze microbial communities from a basaltic lava cave in the Kipuka Kanohina Cave System on the Island of Hawaii, USA - MA170107-3 metaG ...
AAGCTGCTGCGCGACCTTACTCTCGACGATTGGATCGCCGGGTTGAATCACGCCGCTCAGAATCGCCTCCTTGAACGAAGCGACCACCTGATCCCGTTTCGAGACAGGCTGGATCAGCTTTAACGCCCTCTCGCGCATAAACTATTTCCTGTTTGCTAAACCCGATATTGATAAGGTGGGCGCATTCTACCCAGCTCATCCTCAGAAAACAAGATCATAAGATGATCTGAAAATCTCTTCGCTCAGGTCCCCAGGAGCAACGAGATTCCATTGCTCACTCCTTTGGGCTGAAACCAAACAGCCGCAACGCATTTTCCTTGAGGATCAACGGACGGACTTCATCGCGGATAGGGATTTTCTCGAAATCGGCCAGCCAGCGATCCGGCGCGATCAGCGGATAATCGGAGCCGAACAGCACTTTGATGTTCATGTTTTTACTTGAATAGCTGCGGCGCAAATTCCGTCAGGTAATTGCGCCAGTTAATCCAGGTATGCCCGCCCGCAGTTTCCTGATATACGGGGTTGAAGTCGTGTTTTTTCAACAGGTCGAGCGTGCCTTTGGTTGTGCCCAGCAGGAAGTCTTCCTTGCCCGTAGCGAACCAGAGCAGTTTCAGTCCCTTTTTCAAATTTGCATCATCCAGTTTGGCCTGATGTTGCTTGATCCAGGCTTCGCCCGCCGGGGTGATTGCCGGAATGGCGTCCGGCGCGGGACGCGGAGCGCCGGGTTGCGGCGCGCGCATAAACGCGCTGAACAAACCGGAACTGTAGACGCCGATGTAGGCGAACTTTTCCAGATGCGGCAGCGCGATGTTCAGCGTTTGATTGCCGCCCATCGAAAGCCCCGCAATCGCGCGGCTGTTGCGATCCGTCAGCACGCGGTAATTCTTTTCGACATACGGCATGATGTCCGTGACGAAATCCTGCACGAATTCATCCGGCGGCGGCGCGCCCCCACTGCCGCTGGGTGCTGGAGGCGGTGTGAAGCGCGTGTTTTGCCGCGTATGTCCGGCGGGCATCACGATCACCATCGGCTTGGCTTTGCCGGCGGCGATCAGGTTGTCAATGATGAACCCGGCGCGCCCGACTGAAGTCCACGAATCATCGCAATCGCCTGCGCCGTGCAGCAGGTAAAAGACCGGAAATCTGCCCTTGCCGGATTCGTAACCGGGCGGCGTGTAAACGCGCATGCGCCGGAATTTACCGAGCGCGGTCGAATAGTAGGTGACGGCGCTGACGGCTCCGTGCGGGACGTTTTTCGTGTCCTGAAATTCGGAGCCGGGGACATGCGCCATGCTCCAGACGTTGCCATTGGATTCGCTGACCGAAGGATTGCGCGGATCAATCACCGCCACGCCGCCCAGGTCGAACCTGTAGCGGTAGGTTCCGGGTTCGATGGGACCAATTGTCACTTCCCAAACTCCTTTGTCATCTTTCGTCATGTCCTTGCCCGGCCCCATGCCGGGAATGTCGCCGCCAGACAGGCGCACGCTTTCCGCTTTGGGCGCCAGCAGCCGAAAAGTGATTTTGCGGTCCGCCTGCGCTTCCGGCGATGTGACTTGCGGCGCCGCGTTCGGCGCTTGCGCCAGCGCGGGAACTGACAACGCCACAAAGGCGATTGTGACGACAAAAGCTGCGAACAGTTTCTTGTGCTTCATCTATGTTCCTCCAAGAACAGGGGTTTCCTTCAGGCTTTGATCTTGAAAAGTTTGAGTCCGTTTTCCCACGTGAGTTTGCGAATCAACAATTCACGATGACTTCTGCTGGTAGTGACGCGCCATATAACTGCTCAACCAGCTCCGCCCGTCGCTCCAACACCGCGCGCTGATTGATATAGCCTTTATCCGTAATCTCGCCTGCGTCAATCGAAGGCGGTTCAGTCAGAAACAGCGCGTGCGTGGCGTAGGTCGAACTGCCGCCGCCTTCCGCTTTCAGCTTTGCCAGGCCAGCGCGCACACGTTCTCGCACTCGCGCGTCATTGAGCAGCTTCTCTGTCGTCAATTCATCAGGCGGCGTTTGTTCGCTTGGTTCAGCGCACAGACTACGGCAACCCGCCAGATTCGGAAAGATCAAAAAGCGAATGTCATCGCGGTCTTGTCCGGCGATGACGATGTCCTGCGCCACAGGCGCCATCGCGGCGATGGTTTTGATACGCAGCGCGCCGGTGTGAACCCAGACGCCGCTGGTTAATTTGAATTCTTCCGCAACGCGCCCGGCGAACTCTATGCCTTTGGCCGGATCGTCCGCATCAATCAGGCGCGCAGCGTCGCCCATTTTGTAAAAGCCTTCTTCGTCAAAGGCGGCGGTCAAATCCTCGCGGCGCCAGTAACCCGGTGTGACGTTCGGCCCTTTCACCCGCAACTCGTATTTGCAGGCGCTGCCGACCGGAACCATCTTCAAAGCAACGCCCGGAATCGGCAGTCCTATGACGCCTGTGTGCGCGGCCTCGTAATGCACAATCGTCGCGCCCGGCGCGGTTTCGGTGGCGCCGTAGCCGGCGCAGATGTGAACGCGCCTGCCCAACTCTGCTTCGGCCAATCGGTTGAGCCAATCCCACACCGTGACAGGCAGCGCCGCCCCGCCGTAACACATCACCTTCAACTGCGAGAAAAAATTGCGCCGCAATTCGGCGTCGCTTTCAAGAAAGGGTAGCAGCGCATCGTAACCGCGCGGCACGTTGTAATGAACGGTCGGCGCGACTTCGCGCAGGTTGCGCGCGGTCTTTTCGATCAGACCGGGCAGCGGACGGCCTTCATCAATGTAGTAAGAGCCACCCTGCGCGAGCGCCGCGCCGAAAATGTTGTTGCCAGCCATCGTGTGATTCCACGGCAGCCAGTCCACGATGATGGGCGGCGGGTCAGCCAGAAAAGGCCAGCACTGCGTGTGCGCCTGCTGGTTGGAACAGAGCATCCGCTGCGTGTTGATGACGGCTTTCGGCTCGCCGGTCGAACCTGAAGTCAGCAGAAATTTGGCAATCGTGTCAGGCCCGATGGCGGCGAAAGCGCGCTCCACTGCCATCGCATCTTCACGTTCCAGGAGTTCGTCAAAGGCCTGCGCCGGTCGCGCCAGCCCTTCGCCGTTGCGCGCGACCAGCAGCTCAAAATCGTAATCACCGAGCGCCGCAAGCGCTGGGGCGAACCGCTGCCCCTCATCGGCAAAGACCAGCCCCGGCGTGAGCAGCGAAAAGACCGCGCGCAGTTTTTTGAAGTCGCGCGAAACCAGCGAATAGGCCGTTGAGACCGGCACGACTGGAATCCCAATGTGCATCGCCGCTAGAGCCAGCAGCGCATGCTCGATGGAATTCTCCGACAGGATGGCGACCGGGCGCTCAGCAGAGAGGTTGCGGCCAAGCAGGTTTGTCGCAATCGCGCGGACAAGAGTTTGCGCCTTCGCATAGGTCAGCTTGCGCCAACCGTCGCCATCACGCTGCGCCAGAAAGACTGCGGCTGGCCGCTCTTTCGCCCAGCGTTCCAGATGCTCGCCGATGCGGCGCGGGTAATCGCGCAGAGGTTCGGGCGAACGCAGCACAATCACGCCGTCGGCGCGCCGCTCGCATTCAACCTTCGCCGGAAGGAAGTTAACCGGGACGAAATCAGTTGTTTTCTCTGTTGACATCTCTTTGTTTGTAGTACCGGCTTATGGTCTTTGAATAAATAATGCAACGCTGTGGCAGTAGCCCGACCGTCAGGGAGGGCTTGAACTCGCAGCGCCAAGCCCTCCCTAACGGTCGGGCTACTGCCACGCGCGTTGATGCATTTATTTCTCAAAGATCATAAAACTCTACGAGCTACCTGCTCACACAGGTGAAATTCTCTGCCTTGTTGATGTCGCCCTGACTGTTGTAACGGGCGACTTCAGGATAGACGCACTGTGGGCGCGTGCGGACAGTCTCGCCTTTTTCCACGCGCGAACTATTGATCGCGCCGGGCGCAACGCCTTTTTCCACCCAATCCACCAGCGGCGTAAACCAGTCGGCGCGGTCGCATCCGACGCCGCCCGCGCAATGGAACATGCCGGGAATCATGTAGAGCCGGTAAAACTCTTTAGTCTGCCGCGCGCCCATCTTTTTCATCACCGCTTCGTAGTAATCCACCGACATCTGCGGATTGACCAGCGCGTCGGCCCAGCCGTGGTAATGAATGATCTTGCCGCCGCGTTTTTTAAGCTTGGTCAGATCAGGGTTGATCGCGTCAATCACTTTAGAGAACGCGGCCATCTGCGGCGGGTCGGCGTCGAAATTGAATTGCTTCCAACTCCACGCCTTGCCGCGTTGCGGTTCAAAGGCCAGGAAGCGCATGAACGTTTCGCCAAAGACCAGCCCCAATCCACCGTCGCCGCCAATGCTGCCCATCCAACCGCTGCGGCCACCCGCCGCGATTTCAGCGCCGAGCGGTTGCCCCGGATAAAGCAGCGCGCCTTTTGAATTCCGCACGCCGCCATACACCTTCCTCAAGCCTTCCAGTTGCGCCGTAGTGAAGCAGTCCTTGCCTTCAACATCGCCCGCGCATTTCGGCAAATCCTTCAGCGGATCGAAGCGGCATTGGCGCGGATCGGTAATCAACCCGTCCTGCACGCCGTCTCCACCAGGCTGGGGGCCGTCGCACTTTTTGTAAACAGCCTCGGCCAGTAGCGACAGCTTGTCATACGCGATTGCGCCCGGCCCAGTCGAGACGGCCTGCGCATTCCAGATGCCGCGCATGCCTTCGTGCGACTGCTTTAACACGGGCGCGCCGATGAGGTAGCCATCAAAGTCTTCGGGATAACGTTGCGCTTCCATCAATCCCTGTCGCCCACCGGTCGAACAACCGACCCAATAAGAGTATTTCGCATCGCTGCCGTAATAGCTCTTGATGATTTGCCTGGCCAGCGCCGCCGTGTTGTGAACGGAGAGATAAGCGTAATCGAGTTTCTTACGATCTGCGTTGGGATTGTCCGGACGACGTTCAGCGAATGCGCCGAGCGGTTCTTTCGCCGCGTCGTGACCCGTATCGGTCGTCGCGGTTGCGTAGCCTTTCTGCAACCCCGTATTCATCGGGCCGAGACTGAGCTGTCCGGCATAACCGCCGCCGCCGACCATATAAAACCGGTTGTTCCAGTTGGTCGGAAGCTTGACGGCGAACTTTGCTTCCGGCCAGATCGCGCCGCGCACGTCGCAGTGCTCGGGAACTTGCGCAGTCGCCGAAACGAGCGTCGCCGATTCGATTTTGACTTCCGAACCAAAGGAAGCAGAAGCCAACGCTGCGCATTTCGCGCCGTCGGCAAAGGCTGATTGCGCGCTCAGAGTCGCTATCCCCCAAAACAGGAGGGCGAATGTCATTCGAGTCTTCATGCTCAATGCTCCATATGTTTACTTGGGCGCCGCAGGCGTTCTTGCCCAGGTGCGAGGCCAGCGCCGAACGGTGGCCGCTGACGATGTCGGAGTTGGGCAGCGCGCGCGACTTCACGCAATCGAGGAAGTTGCGGACGTGTTGTTGTTCGAGCGACTTGGTGTTCCTGCGCTCGACCGGCGGCGGCGGAGCGCCCCTGCGCTCAGCAGGGATCTCTTGATAGGCGTAGCCGCCGCGGTCAATGTAGAGCCGGCCCTTGGTTCCCATCAATTCCAGCGCAGCGCCTCGCGCGCCGGGAACCAGCGTGGCGTCAAACGTGGCGATCCATTTGCTCGGATATTCGAGCTGAATGCTGATCGTGTCCGGCGCTGTGCGTCCGTCGGGATAAGCGTAAACGCCCCCCGCAGCCGACGCCGCCACGGGCAAATCTTCGCCGAGGCATTTGCCTATGGTTGCCGCGCCAAGACCACTTCCCGCCGCCGTCGCGCAAAGTCGAAGAGCGACGGCTGTTGGGTCTTTCCGTCCTCCAACTCGCGCGGGTCGAACGTGCCGCGAATGCGCCCGCCTTTCACCTCTTCGTAAAGACGCGGCACGCGCTCGACGCCGTAGCCCAACCATTCGGTCAGCAGGATTGATTTATCTTTCGGTTTGTAATCCGCCCGCCACGCCCGCAGCCCGTCCTCGATCAGCGCGTAAATCAGCAAGCCCTGCCGTACATTGTTTGCTTCCAGCGCGACGTTGTCGGCCTGCGTCGCCGTCAGGATTCGCATGCCTTTGTCATACGACAACTGCCCCAGGCCACGACTGCCCATCGGCCCCGGTTTGAAATCCGTGCCTTCGACTGCCGCCGCCGAATGACATGCGTCCACAATCATCCCCAACTCGCCAGCGTCCACATCGCGCAGCCACCGCGAAAACTCATCCGACGAGACACAAAGATCACTCAACCCAAGCTCAGCTAACGTTAGCCTGGCCTTCTCAATTTTCTTTTTTGTTTTCAGCATTCGTCCTTTGAGGGAGCGGATATTATGATCGGAGTTGTGTGGGTAGCCACTGGCGCAACCTGACTAGCCTGCACCACTTGAGGTAGATCAACTTTTCGATATGAAAGTCCATAGGCTACGGCAAAGCGATGAAAGTGTCTCTGACTCAATTCATTCATTTGAAAATCACTGGGCTTGGGCAATTCTACTAACTCTGGCTTCTTTGGGGGACTGTTCTTCAACGTGAAGGCCTCAATTGCCGCATTCCGATAAGCTGATGAGGAAGCACCTCCTCCGCCAAGAATTAGCTTAAGGTCGTGCCAGAAGCCGATCTGTGCTTGTTTGGAAAAGGCTTCTTTAAATAGACGAACCAGTTCACGGTAGACTCTCTCTTGGATAAGTTGCGAAGCCTCATTAAGTGCTTGGCGTAAGTCTTTAGCCTCGATCAAACGGTAAGTATCAGGTCTGTTCCCACCATTCTCTTTCATTTCTCTGAGGCATTCCCGTAATCCGTTTTCCGCAGCTTTTCTGTTTATACTGTTGCTATTGGCCGTGTCTTCAGAGACAAACCATTCATTTTCGTTGAACCAACTAATAGCCAAAGCTTCGATGAACGATGATCCATTTCGTAACACTTCAGCCGCATATTCATTGTGGGCTCGATCACCTTGTGGGGGCGCGTAAAGTCTGAACACGCTCGCATCAACCGTGCCTGCGCCTATGTCAACGAAAGTATACAGACCATCCTGTGAAGTGCGGGATCGAGTGACTGAGGCCACTTCCGCAGCAACTTCTGAATATACGAAGCAGTCAAGGTCGTTTTTCTCAGCAAGGAGTCGTGCGGCTTTGTAACATCTGGCAATCTCTTGGCTGCTGTGTATTGTCGGAATTTCGTCCATTGCCAGAGACATTAGCCAAGCTGTTTTCAATGCGGTCTTAAAACCACTGGCTATCGGTAGCCCAGCAAGGTATTTGTCGGGAACAGCAAGGTTGACACTCCATCGCACTTTTTCTTCCTGGCGGAGACCCGTTGAGTGTTCAAGCTCATTCAAGATGATCTGTTTTGACCTTGAAAGGACTGAGGCGAGAAACAGGGAGGTCACCAGTTCAACTTCATTATCTTTCATCCCCTTGGGGAAAAGCTTTGTATTCCAGTTGGAAATTGGGCACTTTGAACCTCCACATGCATTACTCTTACTACTCTCGCAGGCCAAGCAGATTTTGAAATTTGGGATCGCGTATTCTGAGCCAATGGCTGACTCCTTCAGCCCGTCAAGAGGTGTCTGGAATCTCTCCCCATCAAAATAAACGATGCTGGGTACCAAGTAATCGTCCAACCGGTCTGACCTTTGTCCGAAGAAGCAGACAGGATGGGCCTGCTGACCCAGTCGCCAGACAACCTTTGTGTAGCTGGTCCCTAGATCCAGCCCCAGATGGATGTCTATGCGATCTCTTGCGCTGAGCTTGATATTTTGCTTTTTCAGGTACCGCTCAATTATTTCTTGGTAGTTGTTACCAGCAGAATTGAGGTCTTGTTCTTTGTCCACCATCTTTAACCTTTACGCATTGGTGGGGCAGTTGGCATAGGTTGATGCGAGCGGGGTGAGGTTACTGACCTCAGACTCACGAGTTGGTTACTTTGCAGATCAAGGCTGCCACCTCTCTGAACTCATTCCGGGTTCTACCTTCCATTTCCATTGTTTCAAACTGCGCCCGGCAGTGTTCGAGGTGCCGTTGCAAAGCTGCCTCAAACCCTTTGATTTGGCCAGCAGTCCCGCTTCTGGCCCTCAGTGTTTCGATTCTCCTGCGCCACTCTCCTTCCTTCCGATCCCGATAGCCTTCCAGATGTGACCGGCGTCGTTGCGCGATGGCTAGCGTTCTCTGCGTGAACGTCTGAAACGAGTCCTCTCGCCCCCGCCCCAATTGCTCAATGCAGCTTTCCCATGCACCTGCCACCTCTCCTTTGTCAACCATCCGATGTGCAAACTCCCAAGTACGCCCTTTATTCAGAATTTCCTGGATCAATTCTTCAGCCGACACCTCTGGCTGCGATCCCGCCTGACCAAGAAGGGAAGCAGCAGCAGCCATCTGTACTTCCCTGCGAAACCCGTGAAATTCCCAAAACTCGACCACAACCAGATACAGCCCCGAAGATACCAGCGAGGTTTCAAGTTCGATTGCTGCCGTTGGGAAGAAGGCGTGGGGATTCTGACGATGCTGCTGAATGATCCACTGAATCAGCGGATGAAAGTGCGTGAGCATTTCACGACGTAGATTCACTTGGGCGGCGTCACTTCTGAAGGTGGCAATGATCGGGTCGCGTGATGGTTGCGTCAGTTCAGTGATGGGAATCGGCGTCTGCATTCTGCAGAAAGCGGCGAGATCATTGCGGGCATTGTTCGACAACCGAAAGCTGACCAGTCCCTTTTCCGGCTTGTCCCAGAAAATATTCGTGCCGGGGTAAGCGGTATTGAAGAAATCATCAACGAAACTTTTCAGGTCTTCAGGCGTAATCCAGCGGCCAAGCCTTCTAGCTCGTCCTATCTGTTCAAGAATGTAGTCGGAAGAGCCGAAAAAAACAGAGGACTGTTCGACCAGTTGGTTTTCCATTTGGCGCTTTTGTTCAATTGCAAGCTGCGTCTGTGTAATGCGAACCTCGATTTGCTCCTCGGTCAATCTCTGACTCAGCAGGTCTGCGGTTAGTTCCTGAACCACGTTGCCCAGAATAGGCTCAAGGTCACCGATGCTGTTCTCGAAAATTCCGATTCGGTTATAAAGCCGATCCAGAATCTTCTCTTCAATGGTCCCCTCGACGGCAAAGTTGATGATCGTAATTATGTCAGCCTTCTGACCAAGGCGGTCGAGACGACCAATTCGTTGCTCCACCTTCATCGGATTCCATGGCAGATCGTAATTCACCAAGATGTTGCAGAATTGGAGGTCAATACCTTCCGATCCAACTTCAGAAGAGAGCAGGACGTTGATTTCAGAACCGTCTTTGAATAGTTCCAGCCGCTCCTGACGCTCTTCCATCGGCACGTCACCGTGGATAACAACGGTCTGGAAGCCTGCGGCGTGCAAACGACGCTGAAGGTATGCCAGAGTTTTTTTGAAGTAAGAAAAGATGATGATTTTGCTTTCGGGATTCTGCTCAGCATACCGTCTGAGAGTTCTGGACAGGGTGTCGAATTTACTGTCCGGCGTCTGCGGTAGCCATTCGCTAACCAGTGATCTGATCGCTTCTGTAACGACCGAACCATTCCCCTCGTGTATATCCTCATCCCCCTGAAAGCCGACCTCAGAAAGCAGGTCTTCATTGAGCGGGTCGTCCTGAAACTGTCTACCAGTGTAATGTTCCACCATCGCTGGGATACTGCTGGCCATCTGCCGCTGAGGCATCATCAGGGCGAACGCGGCGACTTGGCTGCCGTGCCAGTGCGCAACATTGTCCTGCACTGCCTTAGTCACGGCGTCGTAAAACTCGGCCTCTTTTTCATTGAACCTAACCGATAGAACTCTAGGCTCTCTAATCACGCGCCATTCGTGGACTTCCCTTTTGCGAGTCCTTGAGATCATGGAACTGAACAAATTCAGGTTCTCAAGCAGGCGTCCGGCCTCTACCAGTGTGTGTGTGTGTTGAGATGTTAAGCCTCGCAGTTTCTCCAAGGTCAGCGTGACTAGCGGACTGCTTCTGAACCATCTTGAGTCCTTCAGCGATTCGATCCCTACCAGCGCGGTCTGCACGTCCGCCGGGTGGCGACGCAGTGCATTCTGCGCTTTAACAACGGGTGCGTTCTGCTCAAGTCGTCTCTCAAAAAGATACTGATCGTTGAACTCATCAGCATCGAGAATAGATAACAGGCGGAACAGATCTTCGTTTTTAAGATGAATTGGCGTCGCCGTAAGCAACACCATTGCTTCGGTCAGATCTGACAGTCTCCTGCCCGCTTGATGTGACTTCGTGCTGATGTTTCGCAGGTGATGCGCCTCATCAATAATCACCAAGTCGAAGCAATACTGTCTCTCCTCCAAATCCTCAAGCGCCTTCTGCACAGTATCCTGCCGGATCGTCTGGAGGCTGCATATAGCAGCGCACTGAAAGTTGTCACCGTCACGGACAAACTCTTCGACTAGGCCCATCAGTCCCTGGCTGTCGTAAATCTGTGCCGGGACGTTGAATCGTTCCTTCAACTCCTTCTTCCACTTTTCGCGCAACATCGAAGGGCAAACGACCAGCAGTCGCCGTGCGTCCACGCGGGCGCGCATCTCCGTCCAGATCAGCCCGGCCTCAACGGTTTTTCCCAGACCGACCTCATCTGTGATGAGAATGCGCCCGTTCAGCGATTCAATGAATTTGTAGACTGGCTTGAATTGGTAGGCATAGAAATCAGTCCGGCTGGCTTGCATCGCGTAGAACACATTTGACAGATCGGACGAAATCTTGTGAAAGGTCAGAATCCTTGCAAGATCACCATGACTTCCGAAACGCAACGCTGTGATCAATTCGCCTGGGCTTTCCATCCTGGTTCCCACAGGTTCTAAGTCATCCTCTTCGATGTAGGTTCGATCATGTGGGCCGATTTCGACCTCAACATACGTTCTTGTTCCTTCTTTTCTTACACGCCCAGTTGTGACGCCACGGCGCCCTGAGTTGGAAATCTGCTGGACGCTGACATTCGGTCTAGATGGATCAATTGCTGACATAGGCTGTCTCCGGTTTATTGTCTGGCATAATTGTCGCCCTTTCAGACCAGTTCATAAACAACCTTTGCTGTAGACGCGCATTCTTCTCCTGAAGCTGAAAAACATCGCTATGGAATTGCATAGGCGGCGTGGCCTGTTCGAGTGCCGAGTCTTTGACCTTGGCGATGCCGAAGTCTATGACTTTCACTTGCAGGTCGCCGCTGTTGTTGCGGCGGATCATGATGTTGCCCGGTTTCAGATCGCGGTGAATCACTCCCGCGTGGTGCGCCGCCGTGAGCGTGCGTCCGACCTGCCGGATGATCTCGGCGACTTCCGCGAAGTCCATGCCGCCGGGCGCTTCCCGGATGGGCTGAGTCAGTTCGGAGCCTTCAACGTACTGCATCACGAGCCAGGGCTGGCCGTTCGGCAATGCGCCCGCGTCGAGAATGCCGACCACGCCCGGATCGTCAATTTTGGCGATGGCCACGGCCTCCTGTTTGAACTTGGTGACGACGTATTCGTTCTTCAGCCACTCTTCCTTCAAGACTTTGACGACGACCAGCCGGTGCGTCACGCGGGTGTCGCGCGCTTTGTAGACGTTGCCCATCCCGCCTGCGCCGAGGTCGCCTAAAATTTCGTAACGGCCATCCAGTTTCTGCTTTTCTGAAATCATCTCGGTCCTCCGGGTCTCTTCGCCGGCCAGCGCCTGCATGCCGAGCGTAAACGGGGAGCTTTGCAGGAAGTCCTCCGCCGCCCTGTCGTCAGCGGCGAGCAGCGATTCCGCCTCGCGCCGCAACTCCTCATCGCCAGCGCAGGCTCGATCCAGAAAGGCGCGGCGTGCGCTCTGGTTCAGCGGCAAAGCGGCGTGGTAAATCTGCTGAAGTCTCTCCCATCGCTCAGGACTCATCAATTCCATCGCATCATTACCTCTGGGGCCTCCGCGAACCACCCGCCAATCCGAAAAAGCCCTCTCACTTTCTTAACGCGACATCAGGTTGCGAAGTCTGTCATCTGCGGTATTGAAAAAAATGCTGCTGGCCCTCCCTGCCACGTCAGTGGTGTGAGCTTAGCCGTGTCCTTTTAGGGCACGGTGTGCGGCTGCGGAAAGATGCCGCAGTCGTGTAGCGACGGTTGAGCGCCCGATTCGTCTCAACCGTCGCTACGCGACTGGGGTAATCGTCCGGCTTGCTTTGCAGGCCATAAATGACCTGCCTAAGATCAATCGTCGCTACGCGACTGCGGTGATCGTCCGGCTCGCTTTGCAGGCCATAAATGACCTGCCTAAGATCAATCGTCGCTACGCGACTGCGGTGATCGTCCGGCTCGCTTTGCAGGCCATAAATGACCTGCCTAAGATCAATCG
>Ga0187892_10009848_pt1 | contig 12351 bp, 13 predicted proteins | sample MA1701073metaG_FD_139345 | JGI IMG/M metagenome (GOLD analysis project Ga0187892, IMG submission 139345) | Bio-ooze microbial communities from a basaltic lava cave in the Kipuka Kanohina Cave System on the Island of Hawaii, USA - MA170107-3 metaG ...
AAGCTGCTGGTGATCGCGCTGTCGGCATCGATCATGGTGGCGCTGATGGTTCTGGTGAACACAACGCGGCTCGGCCGCGCGATGCGCGCCACGGCCGAGAGTCCGCGCATTGCAAGCCTGATGGGTGTGAATCCGAACTATGTGATCGCGGTCACGTTCGCCATCGGCGCAGCGCTGGCTGCGGTGGCAGGCGTGATGATCTCGGCCACCTATTCGGTCGCGCACTTTTACATGGGGTTTCTGCCGGGGCTGAAGGCGTTCACCGCTGCGGTGCTGGGCGGCATCGGCAATATTCCGGGCGCAATGGTGGGCGGGCTGCTGCTCGGATTGATTGAGGCACTTGGCGCCGGCTACATCGGACAGTTGACCGGCGGTGTGCTTGGCTCGCACTACCAGGATGTGTTCGCCTTCATCGTGCTGTGCGCGGTGCTGATCTTGCGACCGAGCGGGTTGCTGGGTGAGCGGGTGGCTGATCGGGCATGAACTCATTCCAACCTGGAACTCGGAAAGACACTGGGTCCCGGCCTGCGCCGGGACGACGAGAACCGCGTCACTCCGGCGCAGGCCGGAATCCAGTGTCGTTGCGCCCGAGTTCGAACGACGCGGCCGTGCGGGCGTGAAAACATTCTTCCCCGGACTTAGCCACAGCCCGCGCGCCGCGTGGATCGCGACCTTCGTCCTCACTGCGGCGCTGGTCGCGCTGCCGTTTGCACTCGGCCTCTACGGCAATGCGCCGGTGCGCGCGCTGGCATTCGCGGCGCTGTACGTGTTGCTGGCGCTCGGGCTGAACATCGTGGTCGGCTTCGCCGGTCTGCTCGATCTCGGCTACGTGGCGTTTTATGCGGTGGGCGCCTACATGTACGCATTGCTCGCGTCGCCACATCTGGCCAGCAACTTTCAGTCGGTCGCGCAGGCCTTTCCCGATGGCCTGCACGGTTCGTTCTGGCTGGTGGTCCCGCTGGGCGCCGCGATCGCCGCGTTTTTCGGCGTGATCTTGGGCGCGCCAGTGCTCAAGCTGCGCGGCGACTATCTGGCCATCGTCACGCTCGGCTTCGGCGAGATCATCCGCATTTTTCTGAACAACCTGAATGCGCCGCTGAATTTCACCAACGGCCCGCAGGGCATCACGCTGATCGATCCGGTCAAGATCGGCGGCGTGAATCTCGCGCGCACGCAGGAGTTTTTCGGCCTGCAGTTGCCCTCCGTATACCTGTACTACTACCTGTTCCTGGTGCTGACGATCCTGTCGATCGCCGTGTGCATCAATCTGCAGAACTCGCGTCTTGGCCGCGCGTGGATGGCGATCCGCGAGGACGACATCGCGGCCAAAGCGATGGGCATCAATGTGCGCAACATCAAGCTCCTCGCATTCGCGCTCGGCGCTTCATTCGGCGGCGTGGCGGGCGCGATGTTTGCGGCGTTTCAGGGCTTTGTTTCGCCCGAGTCGTTTTCGCTGACGGAATCGATCATCGTGCTCGCGATGATCGTGCTTGGCGGGCTCGGCCACATTCCCGGTGTGGTACTGGGCGCCGTGCTGCTGGCGCTGTTTCCAGAATTCCTTCGGCACACCGTGGTGCCGGTACAGGAGCAGTTGTTCGGCCGCGTGATCGTCGATGCCGAAGTCCTGCGCATGGGGCTTTACGGGCTGGCGATGATCGTCATCATGTTGTACCGGCCGAAAGGTCTTTGGCCGGCGCCGGAGCATGGCGTTAGTCCGTCCGAAGCATCCCCACCAGGCGCGCTGCGCACGCCATGACCTCGATGCTTCAGGCAAGCGGCGTCAACAAGCGCTTCGGTGGCTTGCAGGCACTCTCGGAGGTAGGCCTCACGATCGAGCGCGGACAGATCTATGGTCTGATCGGCCCGAACGGCGCCGGCAAGACGACCTTCTTCAATGTCGTGACCGGCTTGTACACGCCGGATTCCGGGTCGTTCGAACTTGACGGCAAACCGTATTCGCCGACCGAAGTGCACAAGGTTGCCGAGGCGGGAATCGCGCGGACCTTCCAGAACATTCGACTGTTTCCGGACATGACCGCGCTCGAAAACGTGATGGTGGGACGCCACGTGCGCACCTCGGCCACCGCATTCGGCGCGATCTTTCGTACTGCGCACGCGCGCAAGGAAGAAGCAGAGATAAAGAAGCGCGCGCTCGAGCTGCTCGACTATGTGGGCATCTCGAAGTACGCGAATTTCCAGGCGCGCATGCTGGCTTACGGCGATCAGCGCCGGCTGGAGATTGCGCGTGCGCTTGCCACCGATCCGAAATTGCTCGCGCTCGACGAGCCGGCCGCCGGCATGAACGCGACCGAGAAGGTCGCGTTGCGCGGGCTGCTCGTGCGAATTCGCAACGACGGCGTCACGATCCTTCTGATCGAACACGACGTAAAGCTGGTGATGGGACTGTGCGACCGCGTGACCGTGCTCGACTACGGAAAGATGATTGCGACGGGCACGCCGGCGGATGTGCAGCGCGACCCGGCGGTCATCGAGGCTTACCTCGGCGGGTCGCATACGACGGATCGTCAGGAGGCTGCGTGAACGCACAAACGGCGCGCATGGCCCCCTCTCCCCCTGCCCCTCTCCCGCGAGGGGAGAGGGGAGAAACCGTGCTCAGGATTTCGGGACTGAAGGTCGCTTACGGCGGCATTCAGGCCGTGAAGGGCATTGATCTGGAGATCTGCGCGGGCGAACTCGTCACGCTGATCGGCGCCAACGGCGCCGGCAAGACAACGACGCTAAAGGCGATCACCGGCACGCAGCCGTGGAGCGGCAGCATTGATGTGCTGGGGCAACCGGCGCACGGCAAGGCGCCTTACGAGTTGCTGCACGAAGGCGTTGCGATGGTGCCCGAAGGCCGCGGCGTTTTCGCGCGCATGACCGTGACCGAGAATCTGCAGATGGGCGCGTTCGCGCGCACCAACGCCACCGAAGTCAAGTCCGACCTGGACCACATGTTCGAAACGTTTCCGCGCCTGCGCGAGCGGGCGAAGCAACTCGCCGGCACGCTGTCGGGCGGTGAACAGCAGATGCTCGCGATGGCGCGCGCGCTGATGAGCAAGCCGAAGCTCCTGCTGATGGACGAGCCGTCGATGGGACTGGCGCCCATCATGGTGGAGAAGATTTTCGAGGTCGTGCGTTCGGTCTCGGCGCAAGGCATTCCGATCCTGCTGGTCGAGCAGAACGCGCGGCTTGCGCTGGAAGCGGCGCATCGCGCCTACGTGATGGACTCCGGACTGATCACACTGTCGGGCGACGCGCAGGAACTGCTGCACGACTCGAAGGTGCGCGAGGCGTATCTGGGAGAGGCGGCGTAGCTGCGAAATCACCGCCGCGGTGATGAGTCTCGTCATTCCCGCGAAAGCGGGAATCCAGTGTCCTTGCAGCCAAAGACGCTGGGTTCCCGCTTTCGCGGGAACGACAAAACGTTCTTAGTTCTCGATGTGCGCGTCGAGCGCCTCCAGCCAACCGCGCGAATCTTCACGCGTCGGTGCCGATGCCGAGCCTTCGCATCCACGTTGCCATCGCCTGCGACTGCGCATCGCCGCGCGCCAGTTGCGCGACCACATTGGCGCGGTCCATCTTCGGCCGGTTCTGGCTCAGCTTGAACTTCGCCTGCCAGTCGATGACCTCGAATCGAAATCCGACAATCGCTTCGAGCATGCGGCTTTGGAATCCGGGATCGAGCTCGTGCCACTGCGCCGCATAGCCAGGCTCGAAGCGCGCGATCAAACGCTTGAGCACGGCTTCCTTCGCCTCGGCTTCATGCAGGAGGTGCACCTTCGCCTGCACGTGCACGACGAGGTAGTTCCACGTCGGCACCGCTTCCTTCACTTCATACCAGTTGGGCGATACGTAGCCGTGCGGACCGTGAAACATCAAGAGCACGGATTCGCTTTCGCCCAGGCGCGACCAGTGAGGATTGGCCTTTGCAACGTGTCCCTGCAAATGCCACGCGCTCGCGTCGCCGATCGCAACGATCGGCAGGTGCGTGACGAACATGTCCCCCTCCCCCGCCTGCGGGGGAGGGTTGGGGTGGGGGCCACTCACCAGCGTGGCGAACGGAAACTCCCGGATCAGCACCAACGCGAGGTTTGCATCGCGCACATCGAAGTTCGCCGGCATGTAAGTCGCCATATCAACTCGCAGGTATCAAAGACTTTTTCAGATCGGCCTCCGATGTGAACGCGTCGGCGAAGAACTGATCATCGGGCAGGCCGCAGCGCTTGACGAAGTCCTCACGTGCGGAGTCGACCATCACCGGCGCGCCGCATGCATAGACCTGCCACGTTGACAGGTCCAGCAGATCCTCCATCACGGCGCGATGAACGAAGCCGCTGCGGCCGCTCCATTCATCTTCCGGCAGCGCATCGGACAGCACCGGCACGTAGCTGAAATCCGGTTGCTCCCGCGCCCATTGTTCCGGCAGGTCGGGTAGGTACAGATCCTTGCGCATGCGGCAGCCCCAGTAGAGGATGACCTTGCGGTCAAGCCGCTTGAAGAAGATGTGTTCGGCAATTGCCTTGATCGGCGCGAAGCCGGTGCCGCTCGCGAGCAGCACGATCGGCCGCGGGTTGTCCTCACGCAGAAAAAACGTGCCCAGCGGCGCTTCCATCCGCAGAATGTCGCGCTCTTTCACGGGCGGCTCGCGCTGGCCGAACAACGCATCGGTGAACGCACCGCCCGGCATGTGGCGCACGTGAACCTGGATCATTTCGTCGGCGTAGGGGGCAGTGGCCATCGAATAGCTGCGGCGCGTGCCATCTTTGAAATGAAAATCGAGATACTGCCCGGCGCGAAACTGCAGGCGTTCGTTGGCCGGCAGTTGCAGCGACAGGATTGCGACATCGTCGACCGGTCGCCCGATCTTCGCGATCCGGCACGGCAGTTTCTTCACCGGAATATCGCCGAAGCCTGACAACTCGCGCTGCTCGATAACAACATCGGTGTGCGGGCGCGACGAGCAGAAAAGCGCCAGCCCGCTGGCCTGCTCCGCCGCCGACAGCGCGTGCGACGAATGCGGCCCGTGCCTCAATTCGCCTTCAACGAGGCGTCCCTTGCACGTGCCGCACGCCCCGTTCTTGCAGCCGTACGGCAGACCGACGCCGCTGCGCAATGCCGCATCGAGCACGGTCTCGTCGCCTTCGACGCTGAACTCGCGGCCCGATGGTCGGACGGTAACCTTGAATGTCATGAAATCGATCGATGAAAGAACAGCGCCCGCTGACTCGAACAAGCCACGCGGGCGCAAGCGCTTTGGTCGTCCGCGTTTGCTGATCGTCGGCTGCGGCGACATCGGCGCGAGAATTCTCGCACGCGTGCGCGACCGTTTTCGCGTTGTGGCAACGACATCGACACCGCAAAGGGTCGCGCAGTTGCGCGCGCTCGGCGCGGTGCCTCTCGTGGTGGACCTTGATCGGCGCGCAACACTGTCGCGGCTGCGCGGCGTGGCAACACGTGTGATCGTTCTCGCGCCGCCGACACCGCACGGGGTGCGCGACCTGCGCGGTCGGCGACTGATCGCTGCGCTGGGAATTCGAACGAAGCGGTTCGTCTACGTCAGCACGACCGGCGTCTACGGCGACGCGCAGGGTGCATGGGTCGCTGAAACGGCGCGCTGCTCGCCGGCTACCGAACGCGCGATGCGACGGCTGGATGCCGAACAGCTGCTCCGTTTCGCGCTCGACGCGAGCGTCGTGCGCGCACCCGGCATTTACGCGGCCGATCGCCTCCCCCTCGAGCGACTGCGCGAGCGACGCCCCGCGCTCATCGATCACGACGACGTGTACACGAACCACATTCACGCCGACGATCTGGCGCGCATCGCACTCGCCGCGCTATTTCGTGGTCGTCCAACGCGCGTCTACAACGCCGTCGACGATTCGGCGCTGAAGATGGGTGAGTTCTTTGACCTGGTCGCCGGCGCGAATGATCTGCCGCGGCCACCGCGCCTCGCGCGCGATGCGCTGTGCGGTGCGCTGACACCGTCGCAGTATTCCTTCATGACCGAATCGCGCCGGCTGCGCAACACGCGCATCAAGCGCGAACTGAAAGTACGGCTGAAGTTTCCGACGGTGGCGGCTGCGCTTGCCTGGCGCGCAGCCGCATCTTGAACAGTCTATTCAGCGTCGCGTGCGAGGCGCAGGCCCGAGAACTGCCAACGCGCCTCAGGCGGAAAGAAATTGCGGTAGGTCGCGCGGATGTGGCTTGACGGTGTGGCGCACGACCCGCCGCGCAGCACGTACTGGCCGCTCATGAACTTGCCGTTGTATTCGCCGACCGCCCCGGAGGTGGGACGAAAGCCCGGGTACGGCCCGTAGTCGCTGCGCGTCCACTCCCATACGTCACCAAAGGCCTGTGCGATGGTTCCGTCGGCGGGCGCTTCGCGCAGCGCGAGCGGATGCAGCGCGCCGCTTTCGAGGAAGTTTCCGGCGAGCGGAGCGTCGCGCGCGGCGACCTCCCACTCGGCTTCGGTCGGCAACCGGGCGTTCGCCCAGCGCGCAAAGGCATCGGCCTCGAAAAAACTCACGTGACAGATCGGTGTGTGGGGATCGACGGGCACTTCGCCATGCAGCGTGAACGAATGCCACTGCCCATCGTGGCGCTCCCAGTATTGAGGCGCGTGCCACCCGCGGGCCGTTACCGCGTCCCGTCCGGCCGAGAGCCATAGTTCCGGCCGGCGGTAACCACCATCGTCGATGAACTCGATGAAATCGCCGTGCGTCACCGGATGCGAGGCGATCTGGAACGCATCGAGCCAGACGCGATGGCGCGGCGTTTCGTTGTCGAAGCAGAAATCGGCGCCCGAGTGCCCGATTTCGTGCAGGCCAGCTTCGAAGGTAATCCAGCGACGCGCGCGCGCGTAGATCGGCGTCAGCGGCCAGCGCTTCTGGTACGCAGGCTTGACGGGGTTGCGCGAGAGCAGGTGCTTCAAATCCGTGAGGATGAGCTCCTGATGCTGCTGCTCGTGATGCAGACCGAGCTCGATCAACGCGCTCACGTCGGGCAGCAATCGTTCCGCCGCAAGCAAGCCCAGCATGGCCTCATCGACGTGATGGCGATATGCAAGCACCTCCTCCAGCCCTGGGCGCGAGAGCATGCCGCGCTCCGGCCGCGGGTGGCGGTCACCCACGGCGTTGTAGTACGAATTGAAGAGAACACGATAGGAGGGGTTGAACAACCAGTAGCCGAGTCGGTGCGGCGCGAGCACGAACGTCTCGAAAAACCAGGCCGTGTGCGCCAGATGCCACTTGACCGGGCTCGCGTCCGGCATCGACTGGATTGCGCAGTCCTCCGCCGAAAGCGGCGCGGCAAGCGCGCGCGTGGTCTGGCGGATTAACTGAAACCTTGCGCCGCGGTCTCCGCGCAACCCGGGTTGCGGTATCGACGTCGTCGGATCGGGAGTCGGGTTCAAGGGACACCTCCGCGAATTCGCGTTTCTTGCGAAGGGTAGTCGAATCAGTCCATACGAAATTACTTGCGACTCCGGGCATGACTCGATGTCGGGTGGCTTAGGTGACTTGAATGCGGGTGGGACAGACGTAGGGAGTGTGATTTCGATAGTTTCCAGACCGCGCTGTAGGTTCAACTGTTCGGTTTGCGAAAAGCTTGGAGCAGTCAGGACGAACAGCGTCAACTCACACCAAAACGATTTTCCGTATGGGGCTGCGGCTTGCCGAGTACGGGTCCGCTGCCGCTTGCGAGTTGCGCGCCCGTCCACGACTCCACGTCTTCGAGACCGACATATAGCTTGTCGTCCGGCTTGGTTTCAAGCTTGCTCATGCGAGCCGGTGCGACGAACTTCAGCCGCTTCGCCTCCCAGTGCGCCGGAATCTGCCCCAGCCACTCGACACCGGAATCTTTGTACGCCGGACACGGCTTGAACCGCCGCGGCGCGCTCATCGCCACGGTCCTCCCGGCGCCCACGTGGCGTCGCGTTTCGCTCCGTCGCGCAGATCGTCCAGCACCGGTGACAGGAACGCACCGAGCACCCGCGCGAGTTCGTTGGCGAAGGACTCCGGAACCGTGAGTCCGGCGCGCCGGGCGAACGCCCGCACCTGCGCCGATCGCGATGGGTTCTTCCAGTACGCCGGCGTGAGTCCGATCGGTTCACTCGCGGGGATCGGCGTATTTCGCCGTTCGAAGGTCCAGCGCACAGCGTGGGCCAGCGTCTTCCGATCGAATTCGAAGTGCGTCGCGAGGTAGTGCAGGTCGAAGAAATCCTTGATGCGGCTGTTGCGGTCGCCGAAAACAACGAGCGCCTCGAACTTCTCGGCGACCACTGCTTCGCGCGGGTATGCAAGCACATCGGGCGCGGGAAGGTCGAGAAGCGCCGGATACGCGCAGCGTTGCGGCGCCGGCCACACCGAATCGCCAAGGCCCATGTCGATCTGCAGCGCCAGACGCGCCGACCCGCACCGGGCAGGAAGTTTGGCCCGAGTCCCGGCGTACTCGTCCTCGGCGCGTATGGCTTCGACGCTGATGCGGCGCCCGTCGAAGTTGACGCCGTCCGGCGGAGCCGGCGCGGAAATGACCGTGCGCAGGTCGTTGACGATTGCCTCGAAGGAACCGTCGCCTCGGCGCAGCAGGTCCAGGTCACGCGTCGCGCGATACGGTTGATCCGACCAGAGACGCAGGAGCATCGCTCCCTTCAGCACGAAGCGATCTCGGAGAGGCGATACCCCCAGGCGATAGAGAAATCGCTCGAAGGCGTACGCCGCCAGCAGCGTTTGGTAGTCGTCGCCCGTTGTTCGCGCACGATTGAGCAGGCGCGCCATCACCGAAGCGCCGAGATCCGCCTGCGCCGTCATGCGATGGCGTCCAGGTACGGCTGCATGACGCGCGTAACCCGGCAAATCCGCGCGAAGCGCGCAAGGTCGGTGGCGCCGCCGCGGTGATGGCGGCTGAAGTCGCGCAGCGCCTCGACCGCGACGTCGATGCCGACCTTGTTCCGGAACTTGAAGCAGTCGGCGACGGTCTTCGCCGCCGAGTACACGCGGATATCGACCCCCTCGACGCGATGCGTCTCGATGCCCTGCGCGAGCGCAGCGCCCGAGAAGCGCGCGACCCGCAGCCGCGGATATTCGAGGTGCGGCTTGCGCGCTTTCTCGGGAAGGGCGATCCACACGTCGGCCGGATTCTGCGTCGTCAGATCGTGAAAGCGCAGGGCGGTCAGGAGGCAGAACACACCGGCGGGCACCCGCTTGCCGACCTGCGCGAGCGCGTGCTCGGCCGTGAGAGGATGCTTGCGCGCGACGTACACGCCCCGCGACTGTCGCTCGACGAGTCCCTGACGAAGGAGGCGATAGAGGTGCCGCCGCGGCACTCCGCGCTCCTCCAGATCGACCGGGCGCACGATGCCCAGTCGTCGCACGAGGCGAACCAAGGCCTCCGAACTCTGTTGGCGGGGTGGCAGCACTGGCGAACGGTACAAAACGTCGGGGGTTGTGCGCAACCCCCGACGTTTTGCCACATCAAGCATCGACACCAAGCGCCGGCACTTACGGTTAAGTGCCGACGTTCATTTTCAGGCGTTCGGGCTCCCCGTCACCGCTGCCAGCATCCGCAGCATGTCGCTCTAAGTAGCAAAGCACCCTTTCATGAGATCGCTAGTAGCACTAGTGATTTCATGAAAAGGGGTTTTCCGGTGCAAGTCCGGGCCTCTCACTGCGCGTCATGTCGTTCGTATCGAAACTGTAGGCCACCCGAACGGAGCGTTGATTTGCGGTTCCGGTATTGCGGGTACAGATCAAAGTTGCAGCAACACGCGGTCGCGACAGTGCCTTTGAGAAGGTCTAGTCAAAGGAGATTCCGAATGCGTTTGCTAAGTGCTCAAGTTCTCGCTCTGGAAAACGCTCATTCCAGACCCTACGCGTCTCCGTGAGATCGGATTCAAGACGCTCGTAGATCATCAACGCCTCGGGCTGATAGAGGTAAGCGCTCCGGTCGGCTAATCCTTCGGCCTGCTCGTAGACATCGCGCAGTGTTTCCTCGTGTGAGGCATAGAAACGATCGAGATGCACAGCAATCTCGCGAGCATCCTGCGCGTACAGTGGCGCAAGAAGTCGTATTACTTCGAGTGACGCGTCGGAATCGGCTCGACGCGTAGTGAGCTTATAGTAGTGCCGCTCAAGGCACTTCAGCAAATAAACCTCGTTGCTGGCCGGCACGTCGCTGCTCAGCCTTTCGAATTCGTTGTCAGCCACCTCGACGAGTCCAGCGAGTATGTAAATGCGTCGCTTAATCGCGTTCGGCAGCGGGTTCAGGGTTTCATCGTTCTTGTAAAAGGTGTCATGCGACATCTCGGACCACAAGTGTTGAGCGAGAGTTCGCACCTGAAGCTCAGCCCGAAACCTCTCGGGGCGAAAAGCCGTCGCCGCCGGATCGTTCGCGCGCAGCGTTACATCCAAGTGCGCGCTAAGGTACCCAACCTGATCTGCTCGAAGTTTGTCGACCTTCTGATCCGGTTCTGAGCAGTCGAATAAGTGAGCCGCCAGACCTAAGACCTCTTCGACCTCGTGTTTGTATCGGACGATCAGTCGGACGCCACACTTGTCGCCTATTGACGCGTATGTGTGTTCAGGTTTCTTGATGAGCTTGCGGATCAGACTATCGATGTCCTTCGCTCGACAGCTTGCCTCGGCCCACACCCCCCTCTCTAGTAGTCCTTCCCTTAGTCTCGCTACTACTTCTCGCCCAAACTGTTCAAATTGCGGTCTTTCGCGTAGCCAGAGCTTGCGCACTTCCTCGAGATCGGTCATTTCTGCGCAATTGTCTGCAACTGGTCATGAACGATGATCTCGTTGGCATGGATTTCGACCAACCGAGTTTCCTCAACTGGCATTGTTACCGTCACGCCCTTTATGGTGTGCAGCGATCGCCGGCGGAGCTTTCCCTGAATGTCAGAGAGGTCTTTGTGGAAGTTGTGCTGCGATATCCCTTTGGACTTTAGGTATTGGACATACGGCGCACGACAATCTGCCGGCACGTAGTCCTCCGCGAATCTCCGAGGAGAAGCATTGGCTCTGTTTGACTTGAGCTCGGACACTAGGTGCTCGTACACATCGTTCTTCAGGACTGGATCGGTCACGTACTCGTTTACGAACTGCACGGTCGCGTCGAACCACCGCTGAGTCGCGACACGCGGCTCCACTACGACAGTGCAGCCGAGAAATCTCATCCAAAACCGAGCGACATCCATGCTCGTAGCGACGTTGCGCTGACCATCACATACGCTAGCGCGGAACTCGTTCTGACCCGTTCGAATGAATATCGCCGCCTTGAACAGCCGCGTGCCGTCGGTTAGCACCAAATTGTCGAGTACCGACATCGCGAACGATCGCTCGCCGTTCGTCTCACGGAGTTCAAGTTCGGCTCCCTGCTCGCGCTCTAGCTTGAGAATCGCGATCCCGGCTCGACCACCGCTTGCTACATCAATCACACACAGCAGGCCTGGAGACATGGCTCCTCCCTGCTGCTCGAACAAGTGCTGAGCAAGGGCGCGCGACATCTCAACGAATTGCTTGAGCGCGCGCGCTTTCGCCGTGAAGTCTTGAACCGCCGAAGGCACAGGCGAACCGGTCCCAGGAACGAACTCAACCGGATAAGCGGACTTTGACCCGAGTACCTGCGTTAGACGCGTTTTCAGCATCGCGCTTCGCGTTGCGTCGATCTCCGTAACGGAATCAGCCAGCGTCGGGGTGTTAGTGCCACCCCTTGCGTTGTTCGGAACGTCGTGAAAGATGATGTGCCGAACTCTAAGCTTGGCCAAGTCGTCACTAGTAACCATGCAGTCGCTCGCTTCCGAAGATCGCACCACACCGCCGAACATGTGGCGCCACGCAATGGGGCCCGCCCTTCGTTAGGATCGGGCATTCCCTGATAGTGAAGCAAGTGACCGGGCTCACCCTCGCGGTGCCCTCTTCCCTTGGCTGTCGTACTCGATACACCTCTCAAGACCAAACGCCTGCCAGAGCACGTCGAGCGTTGGGCGTGCGACGGCATCGATATCTGTCACCGACGCTAGTTCGTCGATCCACGTCTCTGGGAGGACAAGATGATGCCTGTCAGCTACAGGCTTTCTCCTCGGAGGAAGTGGTCCTCCGACACCAAACTCGTAGCCTATGACATTCAGAAACGCGCACCCGACGATCGCCGGGCCACTTACGCCAAGCTTGCGAAGCTCCCCTATAACTTGCGCAAGGCCGTCGCGAAAGAAGCTCGTCACAACCGACGAAGGAATTATCTTCGCATCGTCGATCAAACGTCCTCCAAAGCGCGGAACGTGTCAATGACTTTGAGACACCGAGTTGCGTGAAATTACAGTGCCAACGTCAGTCGTCGTCGATGCGG
>Ga0187892_10009849_pt1 | contig 12351 bp, 10 predicted proteins | sample MA1701073metaG_FD_139345 | JGI IMG/M metagenome (GOLD analysis project Ga0187892, IMG submission 139345) | Bio-ooze microbial communities from a basaltic lava cave in the Kipuka Kanohina Cave System on the Island of Hawaii, USA - MA170107-3 metaG ...
CGAGGCGCTGCGCGACGCCCTCCGCGACGAGCCCGGCATCGGCCCCGATCGCGAGGTCGCCATCCTGGCCCATTCCTTCGGGGGCCTCGTCGCCCGCGCCTTCATGCAGGACCTCGGCGAGGCCGGCCGCACCCGGCTGCTCGTCACCCTGGCCACCCCCCACCGGGGCCCCATGGCCCCGCCCGAGCCCGACGCCCCGTCGCTCCCCGGCGCGCCAGACGACCCCAGCCCAACCGGCGAGGCATGGCTCGGCTGCCTGAACGGGCTCGACCCCGACTCTCCCGCGTGCCCGATGGACGACCCCGCCTCCCGCGCCCGCACCTTCGAGCGCCTCGTCGCCATCGGCCTCGCCGCCCCGGACACGCTGGGCGACATGGCCCACGACGGCCTCATCCCCCTCCCGAGCGCCCTCCTCGACGGCGCCCCGATCCGCGCCCGCTACTCCGGCCTCGGCGGCCAGCAGGGCGGCAGCACGTGCCAGGGCCACGCCCTCGCCCACCTGGCCCCGCTCCACGACGACTGCCTCGTCACCCCCGAGCCCCCGAGCGGCCGTGGGCCCGAGCCCGTCTTCGACGTCGTCGCCCGCGAGCTCCTCGCCGCCCACGCCGATGCCAGCCACGCCGACCCCAAGCCGACCGACGCCACCGACGCCGGCGGCCCCCAGGCCCTCGCCGGCACCCAGAGCCTCATCGATTTCTTCCCGAACCTGGAGATCACGTCCGTGAACGTGAAGACGAACGCCTCGCAGGCCGGCGGCACGATCAAGCTCGGCTACGCGGTCAGGAACAGCGGACTGGCGAGCGCCGGGCCATCGACGACCCGCTTCTACCTCTCCAAGAACCCGCTCAAGGACTCCGGCGACACCCGGCTGACGGGCGTCCACACCCCGGGTCCCGTCGCGATCGGCCAGACGCTGTCGTGGCCCGACACCGCGATCACCCTGACGATCCCGACCAGCGTGAGCCCCGGTGACTACTACGTCATCGCCTGCGCCGACGACCTCAAGAAGGTCACCGAGAGCGACGAGACGGACAACTGTCGCTCCCACACGATTCCGGGCACGTTCGACGAGCTGACGATCGGCCGGCCGAACCTCCAGGTGGACAGCGTGTCCAGCCCGGCCGCCGCGGTCGCGCCGGGCGCCAGCTTCACGGTGTCGGTCACCACCAGGAACGTCGGCAGCGCGGAGACGCTCGTTCCCACCACGACCCGCATCTACCTCTCGACCAACACCACCAAGGGCTCGGGCGACAAGCTGCTCACCGGCACCCGGACGGTGCCCGCCGGACTCACGTCCCAGGATCCCGACACGGGGCCGGTGCAGGTCGGGCTCCCGAGCGCGGTGGCGCCGGGCCCGTACTACCTCGTCGCCTGCGCCGACGACCTGAAGAAGGTCGTGGAGAGCAACGAGACCGACAACTGCAAGGCCGGCTCACAGATCACGGTGGGCCTGCCCGACCTCGTGGTGAGCGCGGTGGCCAATCCGCCCTCGGCCGTGGGCGCGGGCGGCAGCTTCGCGGTGGCCGTGACCACCAAGAACCAGGGCGGGGTGTCCGCCAGCGCCTCCGAGACCCGCTTCTACCTCTCCCTCGACACCGCCAAGAACTCGGGGGACAAGCTGCTGACCGGCGCGCAGTCGGTCAGCCCCCTGTCGGCGGGCGGCTCCGCCGACGCCAGCGTCATCCTGACCGTTCCCGCCTCCGTGCCCATGGGGGTCTACCGGCTCCTCGCGTGCAGCGACGACAAGAAGGTCGTCACGGAGGTCAACGAGACCAACAACTGCAAGGCCGCGAGCGCCCCCATCAACGTCACGCGACCGGACCTCGCGGTGACCTCCGTGCAACCGGACCCGGTCGCATCGGTCAGCGTGCCGGCGGGCGGTCTCCTGGCCGTGTTCGACGAGACCAAGAACCTCGGCCTCGTGGGCGCCGCCGCCTCGACCACCCGGTACTGGCTCTCCCTCGACCAGGTGAAGGGTAGCGGCGACAAGCAGCTCGGCGCCGGCCGCGCCGTCCCCGCCCTGGGCCCCGGCGGCTCCTCGATCTCGGTGGTCCAGGTGACCGTCCCGGCCAGCACCGCGCCGGGCCAGTACTACCTCATCGCCTGCGCGGACGCGTCCACCAGCGTGCCGGAGACGAACGAGACCAACAACTGCAAGGCCTCGAACTTCAAGTTCGTGACCGTGACGCCGTAGCCAAGCTCGAGTCCGACCGCTCGGGGGTCGCCGGGGCCGTGACCCGGCGGGCCCCCCCAGCCGTCCCCGGCGCGCGCGCGGCGGCGAGCGGCGGTCGGCCCGGGGTCATCCGGCGCGGAGCAGCACCCACACCCCCCACGCGACGAGCGTGGCCCCCGTGCCCCAGGCCAGCGCGCGGCCTCCCGGCACCACCTTCTCCAGCAGCACCAGGCCGGCGATGGCCGCCACCCAGAGCAGGTTCATCACCCCCGCCGCGAAGAGCAGCAGCATGAGGGCCCAGCAGCAGCCCACGCAGAAGGCCCCGTGACGGAGGCCCATGACGAGGGCGCCCCGGGGGCCCGGCCGCCACTCGCTCAGGATGAAGCCGATGGGCGAGCGGCAGCGGACGAGGCACGCCGCCTTGAGCGGCGTGACCTGATAGACGCCCGCCGCCAGGAGCAGCACGCCGCCCACGTGCGGCGTGACGGCCAGCGGCGCCGGCGACAGGAGCGCGGCGGACTGGAGCGCCCACTGGCCCAGGGTGGCCGCGAGGCTGAAGCCGCTCCAGGCGACCAGGTAGCCGGCGAGGAACACGCCCACCGACACGCGCGTGCCGCCCCCGCCGCCCTGGCGGCGGTTGATGGTGGCGAAGGTCAGGATCATGGGCGCCGCCGACGGCACCATCATCGCCACCATCATCACCGCCCACATGAGGAAGGTGAGGGCGCCCTCGCCGAGGTCCCACGCCCGGGCCACCGGCATGCCGACCGCCCCGCCAGGCTCCATGTGCAGCGCCATGTGACCCAGGTAGAGCCACGACAGCGCCGCCAGGCCCACCAGCCCCGCCCCGGCGACCCAGCGGTCGCGCCGTATCAGCGTGTCGAGGCTCATGCGCGTGAGTCTAGGTCCCCCCCGGGGACCGGTCAAGCGCGGGCCCCGCCCGAGATCCCTCTTGACAGGGGGTAGGTCGCATATTGTATACAATCGACACCGACGCGACCGTCGCGCCCCCCGGCGCCAGGAGCCCCCGATGCCCGCACGCCCGCTCAGGAGCCGCAACTGGTTCGGCCCGAAGACGCTGGACGGCCTCATGAACCGCGCCTACCTCCGGGCCGAGGGCTTCAGCGACCTCGTCTTCGACGGGCGCCCCGTCATCGGCATCGCCAACTCCTGGTCCGAGCTCAACAACTGCAACGCCCACCTGCGCCAGGTGGCGGAGGCGGTCAAGCGCGGGGTGTGGAGCGCCGGGGGCTTCCCGCTGGAGTTCCCGGTGATGTCCCTCGGCGAGATCCTGATGAAGCCCACCACGATGCTCTTCCGCAACCTCATGGCCATGGAGGTCGAGGAGCAGATCCGCGCCTACCCGCTGGACGCGGTGGTGCTGCTGGCGGCGTGCGACAAGACCACCCCCGCCATGCTGATGGGCGCGGCCTCCGCCGACGCGCCGGCCATCATGGTGACGGGCGGACCCATGCTGCGCGGCATGTGGGGCACGCGGGAGCTCGGCTCGGGCACCGACGTGCGGAAGATCTGGGCGGAGCACCGGGCCGAGCAGGTCTCCGACGAGGAGCTGTGCGAGGTGGAGGCGTGCATCTCGCGCTCGAGCGGCCACTGCATGGTGATGGGGACGGCCTCCACCATGGCCGCCATGGCCGAGGTGCTGGGGCTGGCGCTTCCCGGCAACGCGGCCATCCCCGCCGCCGACTCGCGCCGCCTGGCCCTGGCCGAGCTGTCCGGGCGCCGCGCGGTGGAGATGGCGCTGGCGGGCGGGCCCAGGCCGTCGGAGGTGCTCACCGCCGCCGCCTTCGACAACGCCATCCGGACCGACATGGCCATCGGGGGCAGCACCAACGCCATCGTGCACCTCCTGGCCCTCGCCGGCCGGGCCGGCGTGCCCCTGCCCCTCGGCCGCTTCGACGAGCTGGCCCGGACGACCCCGCTCCTCGTCAACGTGCGGCCCTCCGGCAAGTACCTGATGGAGGACTTCTTCTACGCGGGCGGCCTGCCCGCCGTGCTGCGCGAGCTGCTGCCCCTGCTCCACGCCGACGCGCTCACCGTGACCGGCCGGACGCTCGGCGAGGCCGTGCAGGGGGCGCGCTGCCACAACCCGGACGTGATCCGGTCGCTCGACCTCCCCCTCCAGCCCGAGGGAGGCACCGTGATCCTCACCGGCAACCTCTGCCCCGACGGCGCCGTGCTCAAGCAGTCGGCGGCCTCGCCGCACCTCTTGACCCACCGCGGGCGGGCGGTGGTGTTCGAGGACCACCGGGACCTCGGCCGGCGCATCGACGACCCGGCGGTGCCGATCGACGAGACCTCGGTGCTCGTGCTCAAGCACGCGGGGCCCAAGGGCGGGCCCGGCATGCCGGAGTGGGGCGCGGCGCCGATCCCCGCCCGGCTCCTCAAGGCCGGGGTGAAGGACATGGTGCGCCTCTCCGACGCGCGCATGAGCGGGACGTCCTACGGCACCGTGATCCTGCACGTGGCGCCGGAGTCGGCGGTGGGCGGGCCGCTGGCCCTGGTCCAGGACGGCGACCTGGTGGAGCTGGACGTGCCCGCCCGGCGGCTCACCCTCCGGGTGGACGACCGGGAGCTCGACCGGCGCCGGGCCGCCTGGCGGCCGCGCCCCGACCCGGTGGGCGGGGGGTACCTCCGCCTGTACCTGGACCACGTGCTCCAGGCCAACGAGGGCGTGGACTTCGACTTCCTCCGCGGCCGGCGCCCCGTCAGCGACGAGGCGCAGGAATTCACGCGGCATTGAGGCGAAGGGCGGCCGCGACGGTCATGGCACGCGAGAGCCGCCGGGCCAGGGCGACGCGCGCGGGGACGCGCCCGCGCCGCGCGGCGGGGCCGGCGCCGCCCGAGCCCGGGTCGGCCGGCGCCCGGGGGCCGGGCCGCCGGGACGGCGCGGCCGCCCGCCCGGCCAAGGGCGCCGGGCTCCTGTCCTCGCTGGCCCGCCACCAGACGCTCGAGGAGCTGGCCTACCGGGACATCCGCCGCGCCATCGTGGACGGGCGCCTGGCGCCGGGCCAGCGCGTGGTCGCCAACGCCCTCGCCGCCGAGGCCGGCATCAGCCGGATCCCCGTCATGCAGGCGCTGCGCCGCCTGGAGGCCGACGGCTTCGTGCGCATCAACCCGCACCGGGACGTGGTGGTGCGGAGCCTGTCCCAGGCCGAGTTCCGCGAGCGCTTCCTCCTGATGGCGGCGCTGGAGGGCCTGTGCCTGCGCGAGGGGGCCGGGCGCATCGGTCCCGCCGAGATCGCCCGGCTCCGGGCGCTCCAGAAGGAGATGGCGGCCGCCCGCGCCGCCGGCGACGCCGCGCGGGCGGTGGCGGCGGACAGCGAGTTCCACCGCCTGCTCTGGGAGCCGAGCGGGCTCAACGACGTCATCCAGGTGCTGCAGAACGTGTGGGACCGCGGCGAGTACTACCGGGTCATCATGCACGCGCGGCGCGACGGCTTCGCCAGCGAGTCGCTCGCCGAGCACGCCGAGATCATCCGGGCGCTGGAGGACGGCGACGTGCCCCGCGCCGTCCGCGCCATCGAGCGGCATCGCATGGGGGCCATGGCCCGGCTGGCCGAGACCACCTAGGCCGGGCCGCACTCCGCGGCCCCCACCACCACGGGAGGACAACCATACCAGTCGGGCAACGTGGTGCTCATGTGCCTGATCGGGGGGGCTTCGCGTCCTTCTACGGGCCGGTGCTGGGGGTGGCCGTGTTCCTGGTGCTCCGCGACGTGCTCTCCACGCTCACGGACCACTGGCTCCTGCTCTACGGCGTGCTCTTCATGGGCATCATCCTGTTCCTGCCCGAGGGTATCCTGGGGCTGGTCCAGCGGGTCCGGTCGCCCCGGGCCTTCCACGACACCGAGGCGGCGGAGGCGGCCCGGCGCGGGGCGGACCCGGCCGCGGCCGAACCCCCGGGCGAACGGAGGCCGAGCCCATGAGCCCTCGCTGGCGCCGGAAGTGGCAGCAGGACCTCCACACCGACGGCTGGTCGCCGATCCCGCTGCAGGTCGTCTCCAACGAGGAGTACGCGCCGCTGCCCCAGACCCCGCAGCAGGCCGAGGTGGCTGCGCGCCTCGCCGCCGAGGCCCGGGACCACGCGCGGGCCCTCGGCCTCGGCCGGCGCGAGTTCCTCGGGTCCACCGGCGGGCTGGCCACCGCCTTCCTGGTCATGAACCGGGTGTTCGGCCGCGTCTTCGACGTGGACCCCGCCGAGGCGCGGGAGCCGGCGGCGACGGCGGCGCGGCGCCCGGTGGGGCGCTTCGTCTTCGACGTGCAGACCCACCACGTGGCGGCACCGCGCCAGATGACGCAGCTCCTCGGGCTCAGGCGGCAGGGGCGGCGGTGGAACCCGGACCTCGAGCGCGACCGTGGCACCATGGAGGACCTCTACCTGGAGAACTTCATCAAGGAGGTGTTCCTCGACAGCGACACGGACGTGGCGCTGCTCAGCGGGATCCCCTCGGCGACGGACGAGGCCAACATCCTGCCGCCCGACCAGATGGCGGCGACGCGGGAGATCGTGAACCGGCTGACGGCGTCCCGGCGGATGCTGGCCCACGGCCTCATCGCCCCCAACAAGGGCCCCCAGGACCTCGACGAGATGCGGCGGCAGGCGGAAGGGCTCAAGCTCGACGCCTGGAAGGGCTACACGGGGGCGCCCTTCGGCTCGCCGCCGCGGCCGTGGACGCTCGACGACGACAAGATCGCCTACCCGATGCTGGAGACGGCCCGGCGGCTCGGGGTGAAGGCCATCTGTCTGCACAAGGGCCTGCCGTTCCGGGGGACGCCCGAGGACCCCTGGCACCCGCGCGACCTCGAGCGGGCGGCCCGCGACTTCCCCGACCTCGCGTTCCTCGTCTACCACGCGGGCTTCAAGTCGCTGCCGGCCGGCCTCGAGGCCGCCCGGGACGGCTTCGCCGCCACCCCGCGCGTGGACTGGGTCACCGACCTCTGCGAGATGCGCCGGCGCCACCCGCGCCTCACGAACGTCTACGCGGAGCTCGGCTCCACCTTCGGCATGACCGTCATCACCTCGCCGCTGCTCTGCGGGCACATCCTGGGCATGCTGATCGCCGCGCTCGGCGCCGACCACGTGCTCTGGGGCACCGACTCGATCTGGTGGGGGTCGCCGCGCTGGCAGATCGAGGCCTTCCGCCGCTTCCAGATGCCGGAGCCGCTCATGGCCCGCTTCGGCTACGCCCCCCTCACGGACGAGGTCAAGGCGCGGATCCTCGGGCTGAACGCGGCCGCGCTGTTCGGCGTGGATCCGGCCGCCCACCGGAACCCGATGCCGCCCGACTTCGTGTCGCGCCTGCGCGCGGCCTACCGCGAGGAGGGCCCGGCGCCGAGCCTCACCCAGTACGGCTGGATCGTGGAGGGCTGACCGATGGCCGCGACCCGTCGACCGCTCCCCCCCGTCCCCGCCCGCCCCGGCCACCTCCGGAGGCCCGGCCGTCGCGGCGGGGCGGCGGCGGCGGTCGCGCTGCTCGTCCTGCTCCTGCCCACGCCGCCGGGGGGCCCCGGCGCGCAGGCCGAGGCGCCCGTGACCTTCAGCAACCAGATCGCCCGGCTGTTCCAGCAGCACTGCGTCGAGTGCCACCGGCCGGGCGACATCGCCCCCTTCGCCCTCGTCCGCTACCGCGACGCCTACAAGGCGCGCACGGACATCCTGGAGCAGACGCAGAAGCGGCTGATGCCGCCCTGGAAGCCGGCGCCGGGCCACGGGGAGTTCGCCGACGCGCGCCGGCTCCCCGACGCCGACGTCGACCTCATCGCCCGCTGGGTGCTGGCCGGCGCCCCGGAGGGCGACCGCCGCGACCTGCCCCCCGAGCGCCGCTTCGAGGCCGGCTGGCGGCGCGGCCTCCCCGACGCGACGCTGACGGTGGCCACCCCGTTCCGCGTGCCGCCGAGCCGGGACGACCTGTACCGGTGCTTCGTGATCCCGACCGACTTCCCCGAGGACCGCTGGGTCACGGCCGTCGAGTTCCGTCCCGGCGAGCGCAAGGTCGTCCACCACCTCCTGACCTACCTCGACACCGAGGGCGAGGCGGAGCGCCTGGACGCCGCCAGCCCCGGCGAGGGCTACCCCTGCTTCGGCGGCCCCGGGTTCCTGCCGCGGGGCGCGCTGGGCGGCTGGGCCCCTGGCGCCCCGCCCCACGTGATGCCGGAGCGCGTGGGCATGCTGCTCCCGCGCGGCGCCCGCGTCGTGCTCCAGGTCCACTACCACAACCGGACCCGCGCCCCCGTGGCGGACCAGACGCAGATCGGGCTGCACTTCGCGCGCGGCCCCATCGACAAGCGGGTGCGGGTCATCCCGGTGCTGAACCGCGGCTTCCAGATCCCGGCCGGGGCCCGGCGCCACGAGGTCCGCGCGTCCTACACGCTCCAGCCCACCTGGAACCTCCACGCCATCGCGGTGACGCCCCACATGCACCTGCTCGGGCGCGAGATGACGGTCACCGCGACCCAGCCCGACGGGACGACGCGGCCCCTCATCCGCATCGACGACTGGGACTTCCACTGGCAGGGCAGCTACACCTTCAAGGAGCCCGTCCCCCTCCCGGGCGGGACCCGCATCGACGTGGTCGCCGTCTACGACAACTCCGCCGAGAACCCGCGTCAGCCCAACCGGCCCCCCAAGGACGTGACGTGGGGCGAGAACACCACCGACGAGATGTGCATCGCCTTCGTCCGGGTGACGGTGGACGCCGAGCGCCTCGGCCACCAGCCCACCGCGGCCGCCCGGTGAGCCCGGCCCCCATCCTGGAGGCCCGGGGGCTCGGCAAGGCCTTCGGGGGCAACGTGGTGCTCGACGACGTGAGCCTCGCGTTCGAGCCCGCCCGTCTCACCGCCCTCATCGGCCCCAACGGCGCCGGCAAGACCACCTGCTTCAACCTCCTCACCGGGTTCCTCCAGCCCGACCGGGGCCAGATCCTGTTCCGCGACCGGGACGTCACCCGGCTCGCTCCCCACCGCCGGGCGCGCCTGGGCATCTGCCGCTCCTTCCAGGTCCTGAACCTCTTCAACGACTATACGGTGCTGGAGAACGTGCGGGTGGCCGTGCCCGCCCTGCGCCGCCGCGGGCCCGACTGCTGGACGCCGGCGGGGGCGCTCGCCGAGGCCCGCGACCGGGCCATGGCCGTCATCCGGCTGATCGGGCTCGCCGGCCGCGAGCACGTGCTGGCCCGGCACCTCTCCTACGGGCAGCGGCGGCTCCTGGAGATCGGCGTGGCGCTGGCGGGGGAGCCGGAGGTCCTGCTGATGGACGAGCCGACCAGCGGCCTCGGCAGCCGGCCCATGGAGACCCTGCGCGACCTCGTGCAGCGCCTGAGCGAGCGGCTCACCATCGTGGTCATCGAGCACGACATGGACTTCGTGCTCTCGCTCTCCCACGCCATCGCCGTGCTCCACCGCGGCACCGTCATCGCCGAGGGGCCGCCGGAGGCCATCCGCGACCACCCCGAGGTCCGCGAGGCCTACCTGGGCACGCTCCGCTACACGCGCGCCCGCTGATGGCCGCGCTCCTGTCCGTCGAGGCCATCGACACGTTCTACGGCGACGCGCAGGTCCTGCGGGGGCTCTCCCTCGAGATCGGCGCCGGGGAGACCGTGTGCCTGCTCGGCCGCAACGGGCGCGGCAAGACCACCACCATCAAGAGCATCCTCGGGCTCGTGCCGCCGCGGCGGGGCCGCATCGTCCTCGACGGCGCCGACATCACCGGCTGGCCCGCCCACCGCATCGCCCGCCAGGGCGTGGCCTGGGTGCCCGACAACCGCCGGATCTTCCCGACCCTCACCGTCGAGCGCAACCTCGCCATGGCCATGAACCGGGCGCTGGGCGCGGCGCGGCGGGGGCCGGGCTGGACGCTGGCGCGCGTCTACGAGCGCTTCCCCATCCTGGACCGGCTCAAGCACCGGACGGGCGAGCACCTCTCGGGCGGGGAGGCGCAGCTCGTCGCCATCGCCCGGGCGCTCCTGATGGCGCCGCGCCTGGTGCTGCTCGACGAGCCGTCCCAGGGCCTGGCGCCGCGCATCGTGGAGGACATCATGGCCGTCGTCGAGGAGATCCGCGACGAGGGCATCGCGATCCTCCTCGTCGAGCAGAACTCCTCCCTCGCCCTCGGCATCGCCCACCGCGCCTACGTCATCGAGGACGGCCGCATCGTGCACGCCTCCGCCGCCGCCGCGCTCGAGGCCAACCCGGCCCTGAAGCACCGGCTCCTCGCCGTCTGAGCCCGCGCCGGCGCGGGCTCGCGCGCCCGGCGGCGCCGGCGCGCGGGGCGGCCGGCCAGGGTTGCATCGCGTCGGGCACCTCGGTCAGTATGGGCGGCGCGGGAGCCCGGGGTGAGCGACGACGCCGGTGGCCAGGGGGCGGGCGGGGCGCGGGGGGCGCGGTTCGTGCCCGTGCCCGTCGACACCTCGCGCGTCTCGCTGCCGCCCGAGCTCGACGCCCTCACCGAGGTCCTCGCCCGCAACGCCCACGACCTCTGGGCGCGCCTGCGCCTCGCGCAGGGCTGGCGCTGGGGTCCCGCGCGGGACGACGCGCGCAAGGAGCATCCCTCGCTCGTGCCCTACGAGGCGCTGCCGGAGTCGGAGCGGCAGGCCGACCGCGACACGGCCGTCGGCACCCTCAAGGCGATCCTCGCCCTCGGCTACCGGATCGAGCGGCCCGAGGCAGCCCCGTGAGCGGGCCGCCGCCGGGCGGCCCGCCGAGCGCGGGCGCCATGACCCCGGCGCTGCCGTCCTGGATCGAGCCCGGCCCCCTCCGCGAGGCGCTGGAGTTCATCGCCCGGCCCGTGGACCGGGAGGGGCGCAAGAGCGTCTACACCCTCTACGCCGAGGCCGATGCGCGGGCGGTCACCCTGCGTCGCCGCCACTACCGGCTGGCCTTCGGCGCCGCCGCCCTCGGCCTCGCCGCCGTCCTCCTGGCCCTGTACCAGCTCGCCCACTGGGCCCTCGTCGGGGATCCGCACCATCCGCCCGACTGGCTGGCCACGCTGCACGGCGCGGTGAGCATCGCCGCGATGGTGGTGGCCGCCCTGGCCGCCGCCGTCGGCGTCTACTCGCTCTGCGCCTCCGCCCTGCGGCGGCGGGCCTGGCCGCGGCCCTGGCGCCCGCGCGCCATCGCCGCCGCCGCCGGCCTGGCGAGCCTCCTCCTCCTGCTGGGCATCCCCGTCCTCATCTCCGCCGAGCTCCACGCGCCGGCCGGCGAGTTCGCCATGATGGCCATCGCCGTCTTCGCCGTCGTGTACGGCGTGTGGACGGGAGCGCCGCGCGGCTGGATCCTCAACCGCAGCAAGGCCGAGCGGCTGCACCAGCTCAAGTACGCCTTCCTGGCGTCGCCCGCCGTGTGGGCGGGCGGGGAGGCGGCGCGCAGCCGCTGCGAGGAGGAGTTCCAGGACGGGGTGCAGGCCATCGACGCGCTGACCTTCGAGTCGCTCCAGAGCTGGCTCCTGGATCGGCCCGCCCGCCCGTTCGCGGCCGCCGCCGACGTCCGGCTGGAGGAGGTCACCAAGCCCATCGATCAGCTCCGCCGCTACTACCGGGAGACGCGGTTCTGGGACCAGGTGGGCTACTTCAGCGAGGGGACGGAGCCGCGCCATGCGCCGGTCCGCCTCACGCGGCACCTGCCGGCCAGCATCTTCTTCCTCGCGCCCATCGTCGTCGGCCTGCACTTCCTCCTCGACCTGGTGTTCCACTCCGCGGGGGCGGCCCACGAGGTGCGCCTGCTCACCGGCGTGTCGCTGCTGGTCCTCGCCGTCGGGCTCCCGGCGCTGGGGGCGGCCGTGCGCACCTGGCGCCTGTCGCAGGAGTTCGACCGCAACGCGCTCCGCGCCCAGACGACGGCGGTGGCGCTCATGGCCTTCGCCGAGCGGCTCCGGGGGGCGCAGGCGCCCGCGGAGCTGCTCCGGACCCTCGGCGACTGCGAGGACATCTTCGAGTCCGAGCACCGCGAGTGGCTCCGGCTCATGATCGAGGCCGAGTGGTTCGGGTAGCCCCCGGGCTCCCCCTGGTGGTCGGCCTCGGCGGCCACCGCGACCTCCGCGACCAGGACGTGCCGGCGCTGGAGGCGCGCCTGGGCGAGGTGCTGGACGGCCTGCGCCGGCGGGTGCCCCACACGCCGGTGACGCTCCTGTCGTCCCTGGCCGAGGGCGCGGACCGCCTCGGGGC
>Ga0187892_10009850_pt1 | contig 12350 bp, 8 predicted proteins | sample MA1701073metaG_FD_139345 | JGI IMG/M metagenome (GOLD analysis project Ga0187892, IMG submission 139345) | Bio-ooze microbial communities from a basaltic lava cave in the Kipuka Kanohina Cave System on the Island of Hawaii, USA - MA170107-3 metaG ...
CCAGTGCGCGCAGTATTCCCGATTGACTACCTGCGCCGACCTGCGAGATGATCGCCGCGACCGCGAGCGTCGTTGCGTTTCGGGCGACGCCGAAGGAGAGTGAGCATGCCGGACATCGTCACCCTCGACTACGACATGGCAGCGCATCTGCTGCTGCGAGCGGGCTTCGGGCACAACGGACGCTACGACCGCGACACCGGTGAAGCGACGGAGGTCCGCGATCTCGCCGACTTGGCGTCGGCACTCGGGCCGGCCGGCGCGATTGACGACCTCATGGACTTCAACGTCTCGCGGGCGAAGGGACCGGGAAATCTCAAGGGCCTGGTCGATGGAGATTTTCCGAAGCTGGAACGGTGGTGGATCAACCGCATGCTCAAGAAGAAGAAGGGTCTGCGGGAGAAGATGGTCCTCTTCTTGCACACCCATTTCGCCACCAGCGGTGACAAGGTCGGCTACTCGCGCCACATGGCGGTGCAGAACGCGTTGTTCCGTGAGTTTGCCGTCGGTGATTTCCGGGAGCTCGTCAAGCGCATCACCGTCGACGCCGCCATGTTGATCTGGCTCGACGTCAAGCTCAACGAAGCAGCGGCGCCCAACGAGAACTACGCACGCGAGCTGCAGGAGCTCTTCACGCTCGGCGTGTACGACTTCGCCGGCGAGCGCAATTACGCGCAGAAGGACGTTGTACGCGCCGCCCGTGCGCTCAGCGGCTGGACCGAAGAGACGTCAAACAAGATCATCGTCGAGTTCGACATCGATCGCCATGACACCGGCAGTAAGGTCATCTACGCCCCCGTCCTCGGCGAAACTCCGAACCAGGACCCCGCGAACGAGTTCACCATCCCGGCGAATTACAGCCCGCCTGAGGAGGAATATCAGTTCCTGGTCGACAAGATCTTCGACCACGTCGACACCGAAGGGCGCCCGACGGCAGCGCGCTTCATCACGCGGCGGATGTGGAAGTTCTTTGCCTACGAACCGGAGGTCGACGTGGGCACGCCGCGTGCCGACCTGACGCTGATCGACGAGCTCGCCGACGTCTTCAAGAATAGTGGCTACAACCTGGGGGCGTTGCTCCGCGCCATGTTCCTGCGGACGGAGTTTTACGCGGACACGACGCGCACCATCAAAAGCCCGGCCGAATACCTGGTGGGTAGCCTGCGGATGCTCCGCGGCAAGTTGTCGGGCGAACAGAAGAACGATGTTGGCAGCGACACACTGGCGCGGATGGGTCAGGAGCTGTTCTTCCCACCAGACGTGTTCAGCTGGCGCGGCAACGAGGCGTGGATCACCACGCAGACATTCCTGGAGCGCTACGAGTTCGCGCGCAACCTGGCTGCCACCAACAAGGGCAGCGAGATCGGTCACGACGTGTATGATTACATCGACGTCGACGAGAACACGCGACAACAGGTCGTCAACCGCTTCCTCAAGCTGCTCGGGCCTCTCAGCGTCAACCCCGCAACCAACACCACGCTGCTGAGCTGGCTTGGACCGGCTGACCCCATCGATCTCACCGATGACGAGTTTGTCGACGTCAAAGTTCGCGGTCTCGTCAATCTCATCCTGACTCTGCCGCACTACAACACCCACTGAGCCGGGGCCCCAACTAAGGAGAGCAGCTGATGTTCAACCGCAGGCAGTTCGTGAAAGCGTCGATGGCAGCGTCCGCCGCCTCGGCATTCCCATCGATCTGGTGGCGCGCCCGGCAGGCCAGCGCTCTCGAACCATGTGAGACTGGCGTCAACCTCGTCATCGTCCAACTCGAGGGTGGCAACGACGGCGTCAACACGGTCATCCCGATGAGTAATGGCACCGGCATGAATTACTCCACCTACACGACACTGCGCCCGTACATAGGCATTCCCGTATCCGAGCTGGGTCCGACGCAGGTGGGCAACGATCCGCTCCACAGTGGGCAACTGGCACTCCATCCACACATGGTCGGCCTGAAGAGCCTCTACAACTCGGGCAACCTGGCCGTCATTCTCGGCGTCCACAGCTTGGACACGAGCCTGTCGCATGAGATTGCAGAACTGATCTGGTATCGCGCCGATCCGGCGCTGACGGTGGGCACCGGCTGGATGGGCCGCACCATCGGTCAGCTGTGCGCCGGGCAACAGGCTGCGGTGGCCGCAGTGGACACGCAGAGTGAGCTGACACCGCTGTTTGCGGGACCCAACGCATCTGTGCTGGCGTTCGACGATCTCGGTGATCTCGGGTTTCCCGTGCAAGACACCTTCGGTTCGATGGAGACGGGCGACTACAAGGCTGCGTTCGGCACCATTCACAACAACGCCGCAACCACCGGCACGACGATGATTCAGGCCATCGGCGCGGCCGGCGCGGCGACCGTCGCCAAGGTCGACGCCTATGCCACGGCCAACGAGGATCTGGCGGTCAACCTCAACGATCTCATCAACGGCGACGCCAACGGCTCAGGCGGCTTCGGCGTTGTCGGGTTCCCGCAACGGTTCGAGCTGGCGCGCGGGTTGCGCACAGTATTTGCGCTCATGAAGGGAGCCCAGCCCGGCAATGTCCCGCTCGGTTGCCGCATCTTCCGTGTGCGCATCGGCGGTTTCGACAGCCACTCCGAGCAGGGCAACCACATCCCGCTCGCGACCAAGTCGATCGCCGAGAAAGTGATGGACAACAACGACTTCGGCGAGCTCGAATTTCACGGCCGTCTCATGCACCGCGTGTCGTCGGCCATCTCCGCCTTCTGGCAAGACTGCGTGGATGACGGGGCACTGTACAAGAACACGGTGATCATGACCTTCTCCGAGTTCGGCCGACGCATCGAAGAGAACGGCAATGCCAACCAGAATTCCGGTACCGACCACGGCACCGCGGCACCGATGTTCGTCATCGGCCCGAACGCCGTGCAGTCGCTTGGCCCGACGCACGTCGTCGGCGGGATGTACGGCGCCTATCCAGAGCTCGACCAGCCCGACGATGACGGCAACCTCGTCATCCAGCTCGACTTCAGAGACTTCTATGCCGAGATCATCAACCGCTGGCTCGGCTTGTCGGCGCCGACGACACAGTCCATCCTGAACGGGTGGAGCTACACGCCGCAGGGGTTTCTCGTCCCGTAGAGACGGTCAACGAGTCCGAGCTGAACTGCCGGTGATACATCCGCCGAGGGACATCGCCCGCAACGCCTCGACGGAGGGCGCCACGCCATTGAGGTGCGTATGCTCTGTACGCCGAAGGCGTTACGGGACATAGCCCAGGGTTGGCGTCTTTGTGCCTACCCTGGGCGGCCCGGCGGCGTACCCAGGGTAGCCGCAAACGCGGCAACCCTGGGCTATGTCGCACAACGCCTTCGGCGTAGCTCTCGTCGTTGCAAGGCCCAGGGCACGCAGCCATGAGCGCCGACAAAGTCGTCCTTGCCGGCTACCTGGTGCGCTGCCCACTCGGTGGGTACGCGTGGCAAGTCCTGCATTATCTTGTTGGTCTTCGATCTCTTGGCCTCGATCCCTACTTCTACGAGGACACCGCGTACTACAGCGACTGCTTCGATCCGGTCAGCGGCAACATGCACGTCGCGCCCGACGCCGGCGTGGCGTTCGCTGCCGACTTCTTTGAGCGCTGCGGATTTGCTGATCGGTGGGTGTTCTGGGACAGCCAACGCGATCGCTATCACGGTCTGCACCGCGAGACCTGCGAGACGCTGCTGCATGAAGCGCGGCTGCTCATCACGCTGGCTGCGGTCAATCATGTGCCGCGTGTGCCTCGACAAAGCCGCGTGTTCATCGACATCGATCCGGGATTCACGCAGATCCGTGTCAGCGAAGGCGATCAAGCCCTCCGCGAGCTGCTCGACGACCACGACCTCCACTTCACCATCGGAGAGAATATCGGCACTGCGGCATGCTCGATTCCCGTCGAACGATACCACTGGCGACCGACGCGGCAGCCTGTTGCTATCGAGCTTTGGGGGGGGCCGGAGAGCAGGGGAGCAGGGGAGCGCGGGAGCAGGGGAGCAGGGGTGAATCTTTCGAGTCCCCCAACTCCCCTGCACCCCAGCTCTCCTGCTCCTCTGCATCCTAGCTCCCCAGCTCCCCTGCCCCCCGGCCCCCCCGCCTGGACCACAATAGGCCGTTGGGACGAGCGGCAGCGCGATGTGACGGTTGGCGGGGAGCGGTACGCGTGGAACAAGCGCGCCGAGTGGCTGAAGTTTCTTGATTTGCCCGCCCGTACCGGCGAGCCCTTCCTGGTAGCGATGGACGTCCACAAGACCCCTGCCGATGCCGATCTTTTGATGCGGCATGGTTGGCAGATTGCCGACCCGATCGCAGTGTCGCGCGACGCCTTCGTGTATCGGGATTTCATCCAGAGATCGAAGGGTGAGTTCACCGTTGCCAAGGACCTTAATGTACGATTGTCGACAGGTTGGTTTAGTGACCGCAGCGCCTGCTATTTGGCCGCTGGTCGCCCGGTGATCACCCAGTCGACCGGCTTCGAACGGCATCTGCCGGTCGGGCTTGGACTTTTCGCAATCAAAGACGTTCTCCAAGCGGCGGCGGCAGTTGCCGCAGTGACTGCCGATTACGAGTCCCACGCACGAGCCGGACGCAACGTTGCCATCGAGCGGTTTGACGCCCCTAGGGTTATTACTAAGCTGTTGGCCGCCCTTTGACCTGCAGCAAGCGCCTAAGCATGCGCCCCTCTAGGTTAAATTTCGAATTGACAACCCCACCGCCATCTAGGATTATGACGTGCAACTGAACCACGATTCTTAGGGAAAAGTGTACCCCGTTGGACTACCGGCCGACTGCCCAGAGGAGTAACCGCGTATGACCACCCGGTTGGTTGGGTTGTTGATGGTTATCGGCCTCCTCGAACTGAGCGCATGGCCGGGCTCCGGATCCGGTCAAGTTGTACCCGGCGGAGGAGATGACGCCACTGACTGTTTCGTGACCTTCGACTCGATTCCATCGCCCAACAGCCCTTCCTCGAATCCCAAACAGGTCAAGTGCGCCGACCAGAACGTAGGATGCGGCGACGCCGACCCGCGCCTTGGTTACTGTGAATTCCAGCTCCAGGTGTCATTCAACAGCACGGGATTCGCACCGTGCGCGCCCACCGACCTGCCGGTCGGGGGCTTTCTCGTGCCGTACTCGACCGCACTGGGCGCCGACTTCGACAACCATCCGAAGCACAACCAGGACTTCGAAGCCTTCCAGATGTTCGCCGACGACAACCTGCCGTTCAGTGCAGCCATGACGGATCAAGCGTCCGGTTTCTCCGACGTCACCGTGCCGATGAAGATCGCCTTCACGTCAAAGGGGCCGAAGTTCAAGACCAGCAAGATCACGATGGCGCCGATCATGTGCACCACGGCGCTGGACGTCGACAAATGCGAGGCCGGACTGAAGGACAAGGACAAGTTCAACCTGGTGTGCACGCCGGCGGTCGACATGGCCGGCGATGCGATTAGCGCGTGCACCGGAATTACCGGGACGTTCCAACAGATCCAAGAGCATATCTTCGACCGCAAGTGCTCAAACCAGCCGACCTGCCACGGCTCGGTGACCAGCGAGCATGACTTGTGTTTGTTTCCGTCATGCAACGCCGGAACGCGCTCGGCGCATACCGATCTGGTGGGGGTGATTCCTCACAACTTCGCAGCGAACGATGATGGGCTGCTGCGCGTTCAAGCGGGGAATCCCGGCAACAGTTTCATCATGAGAAAGATTCTCGGCCAGCTCGATAGCCCGGTGTCCGGCGATGACGCGTACGGAAAACGCATGCCGTTCCACGACCCGAGCGATGACCGGAGCCGAAAGAAGCTCGGCAGTGCCGAAGTGCAGTTGATCAGTGATTGGATTCTGGCGGGGGCGCCGGCGACGGGTTTCGTCGCAACCACGGCCAAGGGGGCCTGTCAGTAAAACACGCCTCGAGCCCCGAACGGCGCTGGCGGCGGCGCTGGATGGGTGAGAGGTCAGACAGCAGCACGGGAAGAGGGGGATCTATGGCGATCACCTGGACGTACGAGACGGCGTTCCATCTGCTCCTGCGCGCCGGTTTCGGCCACGACGGCAAGATCGACCGCAACAGCGGCGAGGCAAAAATGGTCCGCAAGCTTGCCGACATGACTCAAGTCGAAGCGGTGGATTACTTGCTCGACTCGCGCCCGACCGATAGGCAGGGACCCGGTAAAACGGACGATGACGACGATTACGACAACTTTAGGAAGCTGCAGAAGTGGTGGTGGGACCGCTTGGCGAAGGCCCGCCGGCCCGCCTACGAAAAGATGGTGTTCTTTCTCCACCAGCACTTCGCCACCGCCCGCTTGGTGGTCAACGAAACCATCTACATGGCCACGCAGAATGCGCTCTTCAGGGAGTTCGCCTTCGGTGACTTCCGCGAGCTGGTGAAGCGGGTCAACATCGATCCTGCCATGCTGATCTGGCTCAACGGCGAGCAGAACACCGTGACGGCGCCGAACGAGAACTATGGCCGCGAGGTCATGGAGCTATTCACGCTTGGGGTGTTCGATTGGAACGGCGCGCGCAACTACTCACAAGTGGACGTCGCCGAGGCCGCGAAAATCCTTACCGGCTGGAGAATTCTCGAAGACGACCCGCACATCGCTCCGGAATTTCGTTTTACCTCGCGCCATCACAAGGGAGTGAAGAACGTGTTCGCCCCCCTAGCCAGCGAGACGCCCGGTCAAAACGCGGCCAACCTTCACAATGAACCGGCGAATGCCGCCGACGCGGTTCTCGGCATGAGCGAGCACCGGCGGTTCATCGATGCCATCTTCGGCAACGGTACGCCCGGGCGACCTCCCCATGTCGACACGGAAGGTCGTCCAACGGCAGCGCGTTTCATCGCCCGAAGGATGTGGAAGTTCTTCGCATACGACCCGGACGTCGACGTCAGCGCCGGCACGGGGCAACAGGACAAGGCCCTGATCGATGCAATGGCCGATGCGTTCAAGGGACCCAACCCCGAGGGGCAACAGTACAACCTCAAGACGCTGCTGCGGAGCATGATGCTACGCGACGAATTCTACGCCGACACGCGACGAACCGTCAAAGGCCCGGTCGAGTACGTCATCGGTGGAATTCGGATGCTAGGCGCAAAGGTCAAGCCCGATCGTAAACTCGATCTGGCTGGTATTGACGACCCCATTGTTGGAGGCGATGGCGTGACCGCTCGGATGGGACAGGAACTACTCAACCCACCGGACGTGTTCAGCTGGCGCGGCAACCTGTACTGGATTACCACGCAGACGCTGCTCGAACGATACGAATTCGCAGACGAGTTGGCCTTCGGTGAGAGTGGCGACGATATCGGCTACAAGATCGAGAAGCTACTGACTCACTTCGGCGACGTCGATCAAAACCGCTCGGTGGTCGCCGACCATCTCATCCGATTATTAATTCCAAACCCAGCCATCATCAGCGTCAACACGAAGAACCAGCTGATCGCCCAGCTTGGCGCAGCCGATCCGATCAACCTTCAAGACTCGGGTGTGCAGACGAACGTGCGCCGGACGATCCAACTCATCCTGATGTCCCCGCAGTTCCACGTGCACTAACGGCGCGACGCGCGAGAAGGAGCAAGTCATGGAGCTCACACGCAGACAGTTCCTCAAGACGGGCGCGGCGGCGTCCGCAATCACCATGATACCCGACGTCTTCACGCGAGCAGCGGGCGCACTCGAGTTGTGCGAGCAGGGAGTCAATCTGGTCATCGTGCAGCTCGAAGGGGGAAACGACGGCATCAATATGGTCATCCCGATGAGCGACGGATCGGGGTCGAACCGCAGCGCGTATGAAGCTGCGCGGTCATATATCGGCATCAACTATAATGACCTGCTCGCCACGGAGATCGATGCGGATCCGCTCACCGGCGGTCAACTGGCGCTCCACCCGCATTTCATCGGACCGAACAGCAACGGCCTCATGTCGCTATACAACTCCGGCAACATGGCGGTCGTCGTCGGCGCGCACTACCCGAATAAGAATCTGTCGCACGAACTGTCGGAAAACATCTGGTACCGTGCCGACCCAACCCTCTCATATACGAGCACCGGTTGGATGGGTCGCACGCTCGATCAGCTCTGTGCCGGGCAGCCCTCGGCCGTCCCGGCGGTCGACACACAAAATGAGCTGACGCCCCTGTTCTACGGAAACAGCTCCGTGTTGTCCTTCGACAGTGTGAACAGTCTGAACTTCCCACTCAGCGGGAGCCCACAGACGCGCTTCACGAACATCTGTCAGGAAGCGGCCAGCAGTGGCTTGTTCCACGTCAAGTCGATCGGTAACGCCGCCTACTCGACAGTTACCAAGTTTGCCGCGTACAAGCTGACGCAGGAAAGTCTGGCCACCAATCTCAACGACGTCATCAACGGCACCAACAACGGCGGCTTTGGCCATGGGGTCGCGGGGACGAGCCAAAGCAGTAACACGCTGGCAAAGGGCCTGCGCACGATCTACGCGCTGATGCGCGGTGGCCCTCCAGGTACGCCACTCGGATGTCGCGTATTTCGTGCCCGCATCGGCGATTTTGACAGGCATAGCGAACATGGGTTGCACATCCCACTCGGTACGGGGATGGGTCAGAAGACGCTCCAGCAGAAGGTGCAGAGCGGGCTGACGTTCGAGCAGCAAGAGCGCCATGGCAGGCTCATGCACCGGGTGAGCAATGCCATCGCGGCGTTCTGGCAGGACCTGAAGAACGCGAACCTGCATCGCAATACGGTCATCATGACCTTCTCCGAGTTCGGCCGCTCGGTCAACGAGAACGGCGAAAGTGACTCCGACTCCGGAACAGATCACTCAACGGCAGCGCCGATGTTTGTCATCGGCCCCACCGCAGCGGAAGCCGCTGTTGCCCCGGGCGTCGGGGTTCGCGTCAACGGCGGTGCGGTCTACGGTGGCTACCAAGACATCGCCAACCTCGACAATTCGGGCGATCCGGTCTTCGTCGTCGACTTCCGCAATATCTACGGCGAGATCATCGACAAGTGGTTGGGCCTGAGCACCCCGCAAACCAATACGATTCTGGGTAACGGGTACTCCTACAGCGCTTTGGGCCTCATCACCTGAGCATTGGTGAGCGAGGCGGCGAGACCGGCGGCGGCCCGGCATCAGCCGGTGCCGCCGCTGCTGTTTTTGGGGGAGTCTTGTGGAGTGCGCAAGCCACGCTTGCGCGGTGCATCACCTACCACCTACAACCGATCGTGGCGAGAGGTGCACTGCCGATCAAGACGCGTGGCGCGTCGAACGCCAGTGGGGCGGTGCCTGATACGAATTAACCGAGCATCCTTGTGGCTGGCCTGAGCCACGCCGAAGGCGTCGTGCAACACAGCCCAGGGTTGCGGAGCTACCCTGGGGTCAGCAATCGCGCGCTCCATCTACCTGAGGGGTGGCGCAACCCCTTTGGGGTTGGACGGATCGTTTATCTGCCACTCCCAGGGTAGCCGCTACGCGTCAACCCTGGGCTATGTCGCACAACGCCTTCGGCGTAATCAGCCATCTCAGCGTTGAAGGAGCAGCCTCCCCTTCTTGGGCGCGTTCCCGCTTCTCGCTGAAACGCCCAGACATACCTGATGTCAGGCGGGGTTGTCGCCGCGGTTTTGGGCCGCGGCAAACTCTGGTGTGAACTGCTCCCAATCGACCGCATACCAATCACACAGTCTGCCAACGATCCCCAGCAGCCGATCCAGTCGTTCCTCGCTCAGCACGCCACGCCGCAGATACTCGTCGGCGAACCAAGTGCTGTGCAGGAAGTAAGTCCGTGGATCCGCAATCAGACTCAACCGCAGATACTGAAACTCGTATGCATAACGTGCCAGCCGACGAAACAGCGCCGGTGCGGGCGACACGAGGGCGAGAGTGTACACGTTGTTGCGGATGTAGGTCTCGCGTTCCTCGACGGTGAGGTAGCAGCGTGCCAGGATGTTGGCCTGGAAATCCGGCACACGGCGCAGGACGATGTCGGCCAGCGCCGCTCCAATTGCCGCCCCGCCCCTCGTCAGCCGGGTGAGATCGTCGGCAGCCAACGCTCGTACTGCCGCGGGCGCTTCCTGGTGGATCTCTTCAAATAGCGAGGCCAGCTCCTCGCGCAATGCGGCGACTTCGTGCACGCGCGCCGGCGCGACCGGCACCCATCCGGCGTCCACGGCAAGGTGGCCCCACTCATGCGCGGTCCGCGCCGCTAGCATGAAGCGTTCGTACGGCGGTGCGGGCACCCGCAAACGCTCCATCCCGGGCTCCCGTACGTTGTACGCGATCAATCTGCGCTGAGCGTCGACATAGCTCAGCCCTTGTTGTGCCATCTGCAGATGCGGCGCAGGCAATTGATCCGGGTGGCGTAGCGAGTCGAGAAATCCCCTCGATCGCTGATGGATGATTTCAAGGTCCGCATGGATGCTGGCAACGGCGGGCGCCGGTACATCGCGCAGCAACGCGCGCAGTGCTCCCAGACGGTCCGCCGCTTGCGGCTCCCATATCAGCCGACCACGCTCACCCGTCACCACTACGTCCGGGCGACGGTCGCGTAACCAGTCGCACAGTCGTCCCACCTGGCTCGACGCGCGACCTGCGTGTGCACGATAGAATGCCTCCATCGCGCCGCGTGCAGCGTGTGCCCACTCCTGCACGAGCGTGTCCAACTCGGGCTGCTGCGTTCGTAACATGACGATTCCAGTCTGCGGCAGCTCCATGGTCGCGCCGGGCGCAATCACACGAGCGGGGTTGATGGACTGGTGATGCAGGCGTCGGATCCATGGCAAGGCCTTGGCCAACGCCCGATAAGCTGCCGCGTCCGGTCGCGGGGTGCGGTCGCACGCCTCGCGAAACAAGGTGATCTCCTCGTCGGTCCGCAGGAGCCAATACCCGAGGTTCCGCACCACGGTCTGCGTGACCTCCTGGAGCAGGCCCATGCGTTCGGCCTGCACCAGCTGAAACGCCCCGAACTCGACGTTGGAGACGGACGGATCGAAATCGCTGGCGTACACCAACCAAGAGCACTTGTTGAATGGCTGGAAGTACGGCCGGACGCTCGCCACGTCGGTCACCACGCAACAATGCTGCAGACGAGGTGGAAACCAGTGGCGCGGCGCCTGCGCGGCCAGCGCTTCCGTACGGCCCCAGTAGGCAGCAAAGGCGGCGTCGAACAGATCAGCCCAGCCTACGGGAAGCGCCGTCCGTTCCGCCAGATGCGACCTGAACGCCGCGCTCATGCCGCGCCGACTGAGGTGCTCGATGGGAACTACAAACAGCGCGTTGGTGTTGAAGTAATAGCCGGTGAGGTCGTCCATCGAAATCTGGATTGCGAAAGCAGGGACCGCAGGGTACGGCAGATGGATGTCGGGCCGCAAGGTGCGTGTCGCACTGGCTTCGCACCCCCTCGCTAGCGTACTTGCCAGTATTGCTTCGGTGGGGGTTCTTCTTGCTCAACCTGCAGCGACTTGGGGCACCTCAACCGGGATCTCGGGATTTTCCGGGAAGACGCCAAACGTGACCTGTAACGTGTGCCACAGTGGCGGCATGCAACCAGTTGTCCGGTTTGCCGGTCCCTCGACCCTGCCAGTCGGCGAACGTGGTGACTTCACGTTCACGGTCGAGTCGGTCGACTCGTCCCGGCAGGATGGTGCTGGCCTGAACATCGCAGCAAGTGGGGGTATACTGCGCGCCGTCGCTGGAGAGAAAACCAAGAAGATCGGTGACGACCTGACCCACAGCTCCCTGCAGGACAATAGCCCTGAGGGCATCGCCACGTGGCAGTTCCGGTGGGAAGCCGGCGCGGCAGGAAACTACATCTTGTACGGCGCCGGCAACAGCGTGAACGGCAACGGCTCGACTAGCGGTGATCTCGCCAATACCGCGGTCTTCTTCGTCGCTGTCGGCGACGTCACGCCCTTGCCGACGTTCACGGCAACTGGTGGATCAACGGCAACCCCGTCATCAACGCCCACGCGCACACCAGTACCGCCCACCGTAACCTCCTCACCCACGCGTACCGCTACTGCGACTGTCAGCGCCACCCCAGTGCTGCCCACCGCGACGTCGTCACCCACCCGGACGGCTACCCCGGTCCCGAGCGCCACGGCCAGTCACAGCGCGACTGCAACCAGGACGGTCACGTTTACGGCCACCCATAGCCCAACGGCGACTCCCAGCACGGCATCGACAGCAACCATCACCCCAACCTTGACCGCTCCGCCGTCGACGCCCACCCATAGCCCAACTGCGACTCCCTCCACCGCATCGACAGCGACCCTCACGCCAACCATGACCGCCACGCTGTCCCCAACATTGACGGTCACTCGGTCGCCAACGCCCACCCCGAGCGCATTTTCCACCCAGACACACACGCCAAGCCCA
>Ga0187892_10009852_pt1 | contig 12350 bp, 8 predicted proteins | sample MA1701073metaG_FD_139345 | JGI IMG/M metagenome (GOLD analysis project Ga0187892, IMG submission 139345) | Bio-ooze microbial communities from a basaltic lava cave in the Kipuka Kanohina Cave System on the Island of Hawaii, USA - MA170107-3 metaG ...
TGCCGCCGCGCACGTCAGGACGTTTCTGGAGAAACTGACCGCTTTGCCCCTCGCGGACGATCGCCGAGTCGTCATGGCCTGGGCCAGCCTGGCACGCGTGCTTCTCTGCGCGAACGAGTTTGTGTTCGTCGACTGAGCCGCCTTGAAAGAAGGGCCTCGTGAGCAATTCGGATCTCAGCGTAACGCGCCGCCACGTCATCCGATCCATGGTCGGCGGTTCAGTTCTCTTTCCCGGGATCCTCTCCGATCTGCTGGCCTCCTCCGACCCTCTGGCCCCGAAGGCGCCGCACTTCGCGCCGCGGGCCAAGCGTGTCATCTTCCTCTTCATGCCCGGGGGTGTCTCACACGTGGACTCCTTCGATCCAAAGCCCAAACTCTTTGCCGACGACGGGAAGGAACTATCGGAGGGCCACAAGAAGCGCCTTCTCATGCGCCCGAATTGGAGATTCCGTCCGCACGGGGCATGCGGCCTGGAGATCAGCGACCTTTTTCCCCACCTCGCCAGGCGTGCCGACGACCTTTGCGTGATCCGATCGATGAAGACGGACCACGCGAATCATTTTGAGGCGACTCTGGGCATTCATACGGGCTCGGTGACGCTGCCGAGGCCCAGCCTGGGGTCTTGGCTCAGCTACGGGCTGGGGACCTTCAACCGGAACCTGCCTTCGTTCGTCGTTTTGGCCCCGCACGTGCCCTACGCGGGCGGGCAGGCGTGGTCGTCGGACTTCCTGCCCGGCTACCATCAGGGCCTTCGCGTAGAACCGGGCCGAGAACCCATTCCCAACATGAGCCGCCGTTTGCCGTCGGCGGAGCTTCAGGAATCGGAGCTCGACCTCGTCCAAGAGTTGAACCGTCGTCACTTGCTCCTGCGGAACGGCGACTCCGCGCTGTCGGCGCGTATGAAATCTTTCGAGACCGCCTTCGGAATGCAGCGGGAAGCGCCGGAGGTCTTCGACCTGGCCCGGGAATCCGACGCGACTCTGAAGCTCTACGGCCTTGAGCGCGGGACTACGCGGGGATTTGGGTGGCAGTGCCTGGTCGCGCGCCGGCTGGCGGAGCGCGGGGTCCGGTTCGTCGAGCTCATCGATACCGGGAGCGCCGACAATTGGGACGCGCACAAAGACATGGCCACGCATGAACCGCTGGCCAGAAATGTCGACCAGCCGATCTTCGCCCTGATCGGGGATCTCAAGGCCCGCGGGATGCTGGATGAGACTCTCCTCGTGTGGACCACCGAGTTCGGCCGGACGCCCTTCAGGGAATCCAACGGCAAGGGACGCGACCACCATCCCCGGGGATTCTGTTCGTGGCTGGCCGGCGGTGGAGTCAAGGCCGGGCTCGCCTACGGATCGACGGACGAGTACGGCATGGAGATCGTGGACGGCGAGGTCCACGTGCATGACCTGCACGCGACGATCCTCCACCTTCTGGGGCTGGACCACACGAGGCTGACCTATCGTCACGGCGGGCGCGACTTCCGCCTGACTGACGTGCGCGGGAAGGTCGTCCAGGGGATCCTGGCCTAGCAAGCGAGGACAGCGGCCATGACCGTCCGGATCGAAAGGGGGAGCGACGTGGGTGGATTGCGCAGGGTACGGTACTTTCGGCTGCTGATGGCTCTCGGGGCGGTTGCGGGGATCCTTGCGATGGGCGCGCCGGCCGCCCGGGGACAATCCAAGCCGGAGAAGTCCGCGCCCACTCGCGGGGCGCTTGAGACGCTCTACATCGTCGACGAGGATGCGACCCTGTACCATGAACCGTGGGGGGAGGACGAAGTATCGTTCCTGCCCGGAGTTCCCCGGGACTGGACGACTCCGATCAACTACGCCGACGGCACGATTCATATGAGGATAGAGGTCACGGAACTCCAGAAACCTTTCCTCTTCATGTTCATGCTGAACAACGAAGACCCGAAGTTCAAGGACAGCACTTGGTCGATCTACACCGCCAACTTCTCCAAGCCGGAGGTGATTACCAAGAGCGTGCCGGTGAAGTCCGCCATGATCGGAGACGGCGGCCCGCACTGGCACCAGATCGCGTACTGGTGCTTCATCATCCAGAGGTCGCTCGGCGACCACGTGCGCGGCGACCCCGCGTGGTATCCGATCCGGATCAGATTTAAGGCCGCGGTCGTCCCCAAGGGAGGCACGCTGGATCTGGACTTTTGGAGTCCGTACGGGCGATACGGAGCCCTTCACTGGAAGGACGTGACCGAGCTCAAAACCGTAGCCACGCATTTGAGGGCCGGCGCGATCGGAAAGGCCATCCAAGAAGCGGGGAAGGAAACCGCTTCGCGAGATCCCAAACGAAGCCAGGAGGCCAAGCGAGTTCTTGAAGCCTTGAAGTCATACGTGGAGAAGCGCCGCAAGGAGCTCGGGGAAACGAGGTTGGAATCTCCTGATTTCGCGCTGCGGGAGCTGAGCGAGTTGGCCAAGAGATGCGTGCCTTCCGAGATCGGAAAGAATCTCGGGGAGGAAGCCAAGGCGTGGACGAAGGACCCCCAGGTCGCGAAGGCCCGCAAGGCGAAGGCGATCTTCGAGGCGGTCCGCGAAGCCGCAAGCGAGTTGGCTGGAAAAGGAAAGGCGACGGACCCGAAGTTCGCCGCTCAGCACGCCCGCCAGATCCAGACGATTGCCGCAGGAGCTTCCAAGCTCGTGAAAGAGCACTCGGACACGAAATTCTCCAGGGAAGCGGCGAAGATCGCGGATGAGCGGGGCATCCGCCTCGATCCATAGGAGGGCCTTCGATGATCCATCCAAGCGTCTACGCTCCCTCCTTCGGGAGCATTGCCAAAAAGGCATTTGTTGTCATGGCGGCGCTGCTGATCTTGTCGGTCGGCGCAGTCCCGGGATACGGTCAAAATCAGCCCAAGGGCGAATTCTTTTTCCGCGACGGGGACCGCGTCGTCGTCGTCGGCGATTCGATCACGCTGGAGGGCTATTATGTCAACTACCTCGAGACCTTTCTCCGCACGCGCTTTCCGTCGTGGACGATCGCCGTGCGGAACGCCGGCATCAACGGTCAGACGGCGCTGATGAGGCTGCCGCACATCGACACGGACGTCTTCGTCTGGAAGCCGACGGTGGTGGTGATCAATTACGGAATGAACGACGGCCGGTGCGCTGACGGCGTGAAGGACTATCGCGATGGCATCGTACCCTATGTCGAGAAACTCCTGGCCAGGAAGTTAAGGGTGGTCCTTTGCTCGAATTCTCCACTGGACTTGGGGGATCAACCGGGGAAATTCACGAATTACAACAAGAACTTTCACGAGATGGCCGTGTTTGCCGAGAAGTTTGCGCGAGAACGGGGAATTGCGTTTGCGGACCAGTTCCACTTCTGTCACGACCTCTGGGGCCGCAACCGAAAGCGCGAGAAGCCCGTACCCGTGACCGACCAGACGCTGGAAAGCGGCCCGGCGGACTATGTCCACGCGCGCGCGCCCGGGCAGCTCACCATGATCCATGTGATCCTCAAGACTCTCGGGGCGCCGGCCGAGGTCTCGCACGCTTCCGTCGATGCCGCCAAGGGGGCGATCGCGGCAAGGAACTGTGAGATCCGGGATTTCAAAAAAACTGACGAGGGACGACGGCTGGCTTTCGTGCGAGCCGATCGCGCGTCCGCCTGCTGGATGAAATGGGGCGCCGGCGCCTTGGAACTGGTCCCGTTCCAGGAAGAGCTGAATCGCATGACCCTCCAGGTCACGAGCCTTTCCTCCGGGACTTACGAGCTCACGATTGAAGGCAAGGTCCACGGCCGTTTCCCGTCGCGCTCGCTGGCCGAGGGGATCAATCTCTCCCTCAACCTCGAGAGCGCCGTCTATGAGGTGGGCCGAAAAGTCGACGCCTGGGCATGGGATCAGCGTCGGGAAAGCATCGTGCGGGCTCGAACCGGGATCATTCCATTCTCGGATGTGGACAAGCTGGATGCCCAGACGGCCGCGGCCGCAGTTCCGGCGCCGCAGCGGTACGAGCTCGTCCGCGTCGAGGATCGTGAGGACAAGTGATGACGCCGGGATCTCGTGGGGAATACCACGCCGCTCTTTGCAATGTCGGTATCGAGGACTACTTCTTCGCGTAGCCGGCCAGGCGCCGGCGTCCCTCGGCGGTGAGGCCCAACCCGTCGAGCTCCTTCCGGAGCTGGGCGGCGGTGCCGTAGCCGCCGACGTACCCGTTGGCGCGCGCCGCGGCCGTCGAGTCGACGAACTCCTTATCCGACGGGCACAGGCGGCGGAACTCAGCGGCGAGCTCGGCGTCGTTGCGCAGGTAGTACTTCTGATGGTAGTCCTCGGCCAGGTAGAAGCGCGTGAGGGACAGAATCGGCGTCTGGATCGGTTTGCCCAGCCGCTTCTCTTCGCGCGCTTTGGACTCGAGGGCGATCTTTTTCTGCGCTTCGCCCCGGGTGAAAATCGCCGACATGTACTGGCGGCTGTACGAGGTCGCGCAGGGGTTGTGGCTCTTCCAGATAACGTCGAGGATCTGCTCGTAGGAGATCTGGGAGGGGTCGAAATCGATTTCCGTCGTTTCCGTGTGGTCTCCGAGGCTGTGGTACGTCGGGTCGGCCTTCGTGCCGCCCGCGTAGCCGACGCGAGTCCGGACGACGCCGGGCAGGACCCCGAACTGGGAGTCCGGTCCCCAGAATCAGCCCAGCGCGAAGGTCGCGGTCTCGACCGTGGCCGCCGCGGCCGCTTTCGCGGCCGGAGCGGACCCGTCCACCGGCGAAGGGGGGGCGATCGTCACGGGCGCATCCTCCATCCGGGGTTTCCGGCAGGCACCTCCCAGCGCCGCGCCCGCCAGGGCCAGGACCAGGAAGGTTCCGCGCATCGTCATCCCCAAGTGTAACACGGCCGGCACTCTCCTTATTTCCTTGTTCATAGGACGAAATCGGGGAGGCTATAATTCTGAAGATTCGCCCCCCGAGGGAAGGATGAGAGAGATAGCCGCGGCGGCGCTGGCGGCCGAAGTCACCCGTCTGGGAACCATGGTCAGCCACGTCTTCATCGTCGACCGCTCGGGTGTGGAGCTGCACGCGCCGGGGGACGTGCTGGGCCCGGGCCACGCGAAGCTGCTGGCCGCCGAGGGGCTGGGCAACGTCTACCTCCTCGAGCCCTCCGACAAGATCGACGAGGTCGTCGACCAGCTGGGCGTCGTCCGCCGCCCGCCGGTCGAGATCCGCGAAGGCGACGTCGTGGCCCGCGAAGTGCGTTCTTCCGACGGCAAGGTGAAGATCGCGCCCGGAACGAGGCTGGACGCGGCCGGCGTGGCGGCGGTGGGCGCGGCGCGGGTGGCGACGGTGCCGGTATGCGCGCGGGAGCGGGAAGTAGAGGCACAGCTCGCGTCGGCCTACCTGTCCAAAGGCGGGCTCTCGCCGGTCCGTCCGGTGAGGCCCGACCCCGTGCAGCTCGCCGCGCAGGCGCCCGTCTTCTTCCCGATTTCCCCTCGCGCGGAAGTGCTCGTCGCCGTCGAGGACGACGGCGTGAGGCTCCGGATCTTCAATCTCCTCATGTCCGCGGGGCACGGCGTGAGGGAGCAGCGGACGTGGGACGACGGCGCGGCCGAGCGGGCGCGGGCGGACGTGGTCCTCCTGGGCGTCGACGCCGCGGCGGAGGCGTGCCCGAAGGTCCGGGAGTCGATCCTGTACCGCGCCAGCACGATTCTCGTCTGCGCCGAAGACGGGAAAGGGCCCCAGGTCTACAAGGCCCTTCAGGCCGGGGCGAACGACATCCTCTCCCTCCCCGTGCGGCAGGACGTCCTGCTCGAGAAGGTGCGCGCCTGCGTCGCCCTCCAGGGCAAGCGCACGACGGTCAAGCCGGGCATCCTTAAGGAGCGCCGGACGACGCCGCGGGAGAAGCGCGCGATGACCTGCGAGCTTCGCGACCCGGCGCTCGGCCGCCCGCTGGAGGTGACGACGGCGACCATCGTCGAGTTCGGCGACGGCGGCGTGCGAATCGAGTACGGCCTCCTCGAGGCGGCGCGCGTGGCGGACTACCGGCCCCACTCCGTGCACCCGGGACATTTCTTCTATAACTATGCGCGCGCCAACCCGCTGGGCCGGGATTTCATGGTCACGATCACCGCCCCCGGCCAGCCCTCCCTCGAATCGTCCGCGCGCGTGACCCACGTGTCCCGCTCGCTGAGCGCGGAGGTGGCGGGCCTCGCGTTCACCCGAGTCCAGCAGGGGGCGACGAAGCGCCTGACCTCCGTCCGCAAGCCGCAACCGTGAGCGCCCTTTTCTTTACGATCGCATCATGAAACAGCTTGCCCGCGCCCTACTGGAGGATCTTGGGGACTAAAACCTCGACGCCTCGGGGGCAACGCCTTTCCGTCCGCCTCCATGCCCAACGCGCGTCCAGCAGGGCGCAACGAAGCGCCTGACCTCGATCCGCAAACCGTAGACCCCGGCGATCAGGGTGAGGTGCTGCGGGAATCCGACATCGGACATCCGGAATCCGTCCCAAAGCCCTACCGCTCGAGGCGGCGCCAGGCGTCGATGAGGGCGCCCAGGGCCTTGGCGTCCTGAGTGAGGTTTTCGGACAGGGTCCCCGCGGCGGCCGGGCCGGGCGCGGCGGCGCTGAGGAGTCCGACCGCCTGGTCCAGGCGGGCGAGCGTCACGTCGAGAAGGTCCTTGGCCCCCTTTTCTCCCCCGAAGAGCGCGCCGTACGGGTCCCCCAGCTTCGAGAGCCCGGAATCGTGATGCCGCCGGACCGCGCCGCGCGCGCCTTCGGCGGCCAGGCGGAGGAGCGTGCGGACCCTCTCGTCCGGCCAGTCGTCCCGGATCGCCGAGGAAACCTCGGCCTGCACGCGCACCAGCTCCGCCGCGCCGGCCATCGCGTACTCGCGCACCGCCAGCTCGCGCACGCGCGCCAGCGAGCCCAGGAGCGCGTCTTCCCGGTAGGTGGAGAGGTCGTTCTCCCCGTTCGTCTCGCGCTTCCCCGCGTCGCCGCCGTCGGCCGCCGCGTCGTCCTGGCCGCCGCCCGCCGCCGCCCGGGCGGTGAGGGCCACGCGGTAGGCGCCCCAGGCGGCCACGCGTCCCAGCACCCGGCGGAGGTGCCCCAGCGCGGCCGGGAAGGGCGAATCCGCCTCGGCCTTCTCGATCTTCGCGAGCGTCTCGTTCAGGTCGGCGCACACGTTCGTGATCGCGTCCCCGTTGTTCCCCTTGGAGACCTGGCCGAGCTTCCGGACGAGCTTCTCGGCTTCCGACACCCACGCGAGGTCGGCCCCGAAGCGGGACGACATGCCGCCCAAGCGGGACGACGGCGTGCCCAGAAGGACCGTCTTCTCCCAGCGCAGCCGCCCGAATCTCTCCCCCATCGCCTTCTTCGCGGCCGCGCGGTCCTCCTCGAAGAGAAGCTCGGGGTTGAACGAGACGTCGACGCGGATTTCGCCCTCGCGCGGGAACGGCTGCGTCGCCGAGAACTCCCCCTTGCCGCGCCCGGCCGGCTCGACCCGCACCTTGCGGACGACGGGGTTCCCGACCGCGGCGGCCACGATCGCCTTCCTCCCCTCGTCGTACGCGGGCACGAGCGCCGTCAGGGTCACGTCCAGGAACGTCCGCGCCGGGAGGTCGGTCGTCGCTCGCAGCGTGAGGACCTGCTTGCCGGCGCGCTTCTCGAGCGTCACGCGATCGACGTCCAGGCGGTACGCCGGCTCGGCGGGAGGATTATCCTGTGGAAAAGCGACTCCGGCCGCCAGGAGGAGCGCCAGGGAACACAACCGACCGGTCATTCTGTTCCTACTCGATGCAGTAGCTGATGAAGACATCCTGGCCCGTCTGGTAGAGAAGCGTCACGTCGTCGACGATCGGCGTGGCGCGCAACTCCGAGTCGAGCTCCAGGTCCTTGACGCGCAGCTTTATCTTATACGAGAAGGGGCCTTTTACAACGATCGGCCGGCCGGACGACTCGACGAGCCGGCTCAGGCGCGGGTCGAGGAACGGGCCTTGGGGGGCTCCGCCCTGCCCGACGATGTACAGCTCCGACTCGGCCTGCAGAGGCACGCCCTCTTCGCTGACGTGGGTGTCGAGCATCATCTCCGGGAAGCCTTCCCGTTCGGCGTCGGCGAATTCGCCGTAGAACGTCCACTGCGCGGCGAGGAGCCGGACCTCGGGAAGCGCCGGCGTCGGCGACGGGGGGGTGACCGTCGAGCCCGGACCGCCGCCGCCCGGCGCCATGCCCGACGAGGGGGCGGGAGGGACGCGGGTCCCCAGGCCGATCGTGATCTCGCGCGACGTGAACGTCCCCTCCTCGGTCGGGTCGTTGATCGGCTTGTAGTAGCGCCCGAGACGGGACAGCGTGAGGGCCGCCTCGAGCTGGCCGGCCGACGTCCACCAGAAGAATTCGTCCAGGGTCGCGTCCGCCGGCCAGTTCCGGGCGTAGCGGCTGACTCCGCTGCTCGTAAAGCCCGACGTGGCCCCCAGGCGGAGGCAGTTCTGGTTGCCGTTTTCGTGCTGCCACCAGCGGACGTTGCTCCGGGGCTGCGCCGTGGGATAGAAGGCCGTCGAGGTGCCGGGCAGGTCCTTGCCGTTCACGTAGACTTTGCAGGTCTTCTCGTCCGCCATGTTCCAGGTTGCCGCGACGTGGGTCCAGCGGTGGCCGCGGACGTAGCTGGGACGGAAGCTCGAATCCGGGTGCGACAGGTGGCTGAGGGTGGGCGTCACGCAGCCGCCTTCGGACAGGCACCTCTGTTGACCCTGGGACGGGGCGTAGCCGGCGTAGGCGCTGTACCCGTACCCGAACGTGAGGGAACTCGTCCGCATGGGGATCACGCCGAACGGGTTCCCCAGGTTGTAGATCGGGGTGGCCATCTCGCTGGGAGAGGCGGCAAAGCTTGCGCTGTCGTGGCTGGCGAGGTACCAGAGGCAGAACGGGCTGGGCTGCACGTACCCCGTATTGCCGCCGTGGAAGCGGTCGGCGCTCAGGAACTGGCGCGTTTTCCCGGTCATCTCGGGCAGGAACCCCGGCTTCACCCAGAAGGCGAACGCCCCCTGGCACTGGTTGATCGTGTCACCCATGGTGGCGGCGTCGAGCCAGTACCCGAGTCCGCAATGGCGCTCGAGGTAGATCCCGTCGATCCGCAAGTCCAGCGGCGCCGACGTGACGATCGCCGGGGCGGACGTGCCCGAGCCGATCGGGGGCATTCGGAAGCTTCGCGCCATCCGGTGGCGGTTGCCCCCGCCGGAGACCGGGGTGTACGGCCCGGCTTCCGTCTCGGTGGGGTCGGGCGCGTTCACGAGGAACTCGTTGGGCTCCGCGGCGCTGGCGAGCTCGTTGCACCGGTCGCTCACGTGGTGGTGGAGGCGGCTGTCGAGCGCGTAGTGAGCGTGCATTTGGGAGCCCCATTCGCTCGCCCCCGTGGGCGTCCGCTCGATCGTGTGCGGCTCCTTCCGCCAGTCGGGACCCTGGCGGTCCCCGCCGATCGTCGGCAAGGCCAGGTATCCGCTCCACTCGTTCTCGGCGGGTCCGAGCCCGTTATCGGGCTCCGGCCCGATCTCGATCGAAAGGTTGTTGTTCGTCGTCGGCGAGCCGTAGCGCCGCGAGAGCGTCCCGCGATAGAACTCCGCCTGGTTCGTCTCGCGGAAGACGTCGAAGAGCTTCACGCTCGCCACGACCTTCTTTTCGGCCACGATCTCGTTGTCCATCGCCGTCAGGGCGTCCTTTCCCTGGAGCGGCCGGAGGACGCGTCCGATGCACTCGATCTCGTAGTACCCCAGCGGCGTGAAGCAGAATTCTGTCGAGCTGACGATGAGGTCGGTCTTGTCGACGCGGTACCAGATCGGCTCGTCGGGGTTGGACTCGTTGAGGTGCAGGTTGGGGTTGAAGTTGGCTTTCAGCACGTCGGCGATGGCGCGCGCAGCGTAGCGCCTCTGGATCTCCGAGTCCATGCGCCCGTTGGAGATGGGATGGTAATCGTAATAGATGGCGCGGTCGTCCCGCAGGAATCCGCCGGCCATCCCGTCCGCCAGCCGGTCGCAGAAGAGGTTGAACTGGCGCCAGCTCAGGAACGGCCCGCCCCAGGCGACGGTCCCGTAGTCCAGCCCCGCGACGTGCGGCGAGCGGCGTCGGTCGCGGCAGGCGATGATCTCTTCGGCGATCTTCGTGGCCCAGGTGTTTCCGGTCATGGTGCCTCCGCCGCCGGGCCCCTGGATGGCGACGGTGGAGTAGAGGTACGCGAGCTCCCCGCCCAGGTAGGCCGGGCTGGAGGGCCGGTAGTCGTAGGCGCGCGGGAGCCAGTTGTAGACGGTCTGCATGGCGGGCGGTTCGTTCCGGCGGCGCTCCACGGCGAAGAACCCTTTCAGGCCCGTGAGCACGGCGACGAGCACCTCTCGCGGCGCGGCGTTGACGTTGATGGGGGCGCGCTTGACGATCTCGATCCACTGGGGGTTGACCTCGTCGAATCCGTAGATCGCGTTGTCGTTGTTGGGGGAGGCGACCTCGGGCGCGTAAATGAGCGGCATCGGGAGGGCGTTGCCCTGGGCGTCCTTCCCGCGGCCGTAGCGGTAGACGGCGGGCGTCCCGCGGCGGTAGGTCACGGGGTACTCGCCCTGGGCGATCATCGTCTCGGAGAGGGGAACGGGGTTGGCGACCTTGTCGTCCTGCCAGGCCCAGACGGTGACGAACTCCTTGAAGCGGCGGAAGACGGCCTCGTCGTAGTTGACGGCGGCCAGAAGCTCCTGCTTGTTCCGGTAGCCGGAGACGGGTCGTCGGTCGATGATTTTGTCGCCGAGGCCGGCGACGTTGACGGTGGTCTGCGCCCCGAGGTTGTTGAGGATGCGTCTCAGGTTCTGGCTCACCGACCCGGTCGGGCCGTGTTCCAGACCGTCGTTCACGTGGATGAGGGCCTGAAGGTCGGTGATGCGGAGCGCGTAGACGTCGCCGTGGAGGGCGTAGCTGCCGGACTCCATGGTGCCGCTGATCCCGAGGGGCTTGATCCCGTTGGGGCCGCGGACGAGGACCTGCTTGGGCTGCGGGTTGGACGGGTCGAGCGGGTTGGGGTCGTTCTCCACGGCGTAGGAAGGGTTGCGGGCGCGGTCGAGCGGCGCGCGAAGGAGCGTTTCGTCCGTGCCGGTTTCGTCCACGTCGTCGCCCCAGTATTTCCAGACGCGGTTCTCCATCCGGGCGTTGGGCCCGCCGGGGTCGGCGGTTTCGACGAGGTGGGTCAGGCGCTGGACGGCGTCCTGGACGCCGGACATGGCCAGGAGTTTGGCGCGGACCGTGTCGAGGTAGTTGCGGGAGATGTGCCGTTCGGTGGCCTGGAGGCTGGCGAACGTGGTCGCCAGGAGGGCGAGGAGGGCGAGGACCCCCAGGACGACGATGAGGACGGCTCCCCTATGTTCCCTCATCCCGACGACCTCCTGACCGCCCCCTGGACTCGCCCGTGCCGCCGCTCCTTGGACCCGCTTACATGCCGCCGCCCCTTACCCGATAGCCCGGGACGGGATCTCGCGCCCGCCGACCGTCCCGCCCGACCCGGCCGGCACTCCGTGCCGATTAGACACCGGCGGGGTCGCGCGGAGTACGACTTCCTCTTCGAACGGGCCGGCCGACGGGAATATACGTTAGACGTAGGGTACTACCCATACTATTGGGGTATCCCTCGCGAATCTTAGAACAAAAAAGAGCGGGCCCTTCCGGCCGGCGGCCCCGTCGCCGGGGCGACCCATAGAGCACGCATCCCGGCGTCCTCCGCCTCCGCTCCACCCCCTTATTCCTGCCGGGCGGGCAGGCCTTTCGGGGAATCCGGAATTTCGTCCCGCCCCGGCGCGCCGGATGTTATAATAAATGCGCTGAAAGCATTAATTATGGACGACGCCCCGCTCCGTCAGGCCGAGCGCCTCATGGCCGAAGGCGACTACGTCCGCGCCGTCGCCGAGCTCGAGAAGGCCGCGCCGTCCGACCCCAAGGTCGCCCGCGTCATCCACTCCGCGCTCGACCGCATGAAGCTCATCGCCGCGCGCGAGTTCGCCGTCGGCCGCTGGACCGTCGCGGAGGGGATCTTCGACGCCGTCCAGGAGCACGAGCAGTTCCTCTCCGCCGCCGAGCGCCAGGAGTGCCAGCTCCTCGTCAAGGAGATCGAGCGCTGCCGCGACCGCGAGAAGGACGTGAACGTCGTCGTCCGCGCCGCCGCGCATCTGGCGGCGGACGGACGCTACGCCCAGTCGCGGGAGGTCGCCCTCCGCGTGATGCAGACCTGCACCGACCTCCACCTGGTGGCCCGCCTGCGCCGGCTCCTCATGGGGCTGCCCCACCCCCTGGGACGGCTTGTCTACGGGTTCGACTCGGCGCTCGAGGTGCTCCACTTCACCCGCGGCGGGGGCGGCGCGCGCCTGGCCCAGGTCGTCGACGAATCGCACCA
>Ga0187892_10009854_pt1 | contig 12346 bp, 12 predicted proteins | sample MA1701073metaG_FD_139345 | JGI IMG/M metagenome (GOLD analysis project Ga0187892, IMG submission 139345) | Bio-ooze microbial communities from a basaltic lava cave in the Kipuka Kanohina Cave System on the Island of Hawaii, USA - MA170107-3 metaG ...
GACCGAGGACGGCGCCGCAGTGGGGCTTTGGTCCAGTGACGGCTGGAAACCGGCGGCGCCCTCCGAGGCGAAATCGATTCGCCAAGCCGTAGAGATCCTCGACCGCCGGCAATCTCCCGCGCTCGTCCCCCTCCCGGTCCGAACGCGGAAGGAAGGGGATCGCTGAGCATGGGCCTCACGGTCGCCGTCTTCCTTCTCGCGATGCAGGACCCCGCTTCCCAGGACCGCATCAGCCGCGCCCTTGAGGACGCGCGGCGCGAGCTGGCTGCGGAGCGGGACCGCATGCACCGGGAAGAAGAGGCTTTGGAGAAGGAGCTTAAGGAAGCGCAGGCGAAATCCGGCGCGCTCTCCGATGAGCTCGTGGACCGGACGGTTTCCCTGGGTCAGAAGACAAAGACGGTCGAACAGCTTCGCTCGGAGCGCGCGCGGCTTCGCCAGGCACGCCTTAGCTCGAACGAAACCTGGTCGGAGGTCCGCACGGCGCTGTCGGACGCGGCCTCGAAGATTTCCGATCTCCTTTCGACGCTTCCGGAGTCCGAGACGAGAGAGGCCCAGAAGGAACTCGTTAGAAGGGTAAAGGCCGAGCACAACTGCGCCGGATCGGAGCCGCCGGACCTGAGCGCCGCCCTCGCGCTCTTTGAGTTGGTCATGACCGAGATTGGAACGACGGCGGTCTACGACGCCACTATTCGCAACGCCCGGGGCGTCGAAGAGACGGCGGACCTTCTCCGGGTTGGAATGATTCTCTGCGCCTATCGGGGGAAGGCTTCGGCCCAAGTGGGACTCAGAATGGCGGCCCCGGGCGGCGAGGAAGGCTTCCGGTGGAGCGAGGATCTCCCCGCTTGGGCGAGCGAAGAGGTGGTGAAAGCCCTGGACGGAATGCGTTCGGGAGCGGGGGTCTACCTTCTCCCCGTCGATGTGGCGCAGGAGATCTCGGTCGATCGGCGATACGCAACGCGGGGCGCCTGGGATTTCCTGGTCGCGGGCGGCCCGGTCATGGTCCCCATCGGCGCGGTGGCTTTCCTCGCCGTACTTCTCGTGGCGGAACGACTTCTCATTCTCGGCCGCCGGGGGAGGGCCTCGGCAAGCGTAGGCGAGGCCGTTATTGAAGTCGTGGGCACGGGGGATCTCGTGGAGGCAGAGCGCCTGGCGTCGCAGACTTCAAGCCCGGTGGGCCGGGTGATGGGGGCGTGCATCGCGCGGCGGGAACAGGGCGTGCGCGCCATGGAGGATGCCGCCCAGGAGGCGATCCTGCACGAGCTTCCGAGCCTGGAGCGGTTCCTGCCGGCGATCGCCGTCCTGGCAGGGGTGGCGCCCCTCCTGGGACTCCTGGGGACGGTCACGGGGATGATGACCACGTTCGACATGATCACGGCCTACGGAAGCGGCGAGGCGGGGATGATGGCGGGAGGGATCTACGAGGCCCTGATCACGACCGTCGCGGGTCTCGTCATCGCCATTCCACTCCTCCTTCTCCACAGCTTTCTTTCGGGGCGTGTGGACCGGGTGCTCGCGGACATGGAGCGGTTTTCGGCGACCCTGATCAATCGCCTGGCGAGGCGGTGATGGATCAAGTGGCTCAGCTTTTCCGCGAAGGCGGGCCGGTGATGTGGCCCATCGCGGCCGCGTCGCTCGCGGCGTGGTGGCTGGCCCTGGCCAACTGGAGGACGTCCGGCTGGCTGCTCCGAAGCCTCGCGGCGGCAAACCGCTACCTCGAAAGGTCCCGGGCAACGAGCCGCACGACCGACGCGCGGCGAATCGAGCCGGTGTCGATCGAAGAGCGTGCCCGCCTCGACCAGAGCCTCGCCGTGGTGAAGACCCTGGTCGCCCTCTTGCCCCTTCTGGGGCTCTTGGGAACAGTGACCGGGATGCTGGCCACCTTCCAGGTCATCCAGGGGCACGGCACGGGAGAGCCGCGCCTCCTGGCCGGCGGCATCCGGGAGGCGCTCATCACAACGGAAGCCGGCCTCCTGGCCGCCTTTCCCGTCCTCATCCTCCACGAAAGGCTCTCTTCGCGACTTCGACGGGCTGAAGGGGAGGAGCTTCTTTTTCTCCACAAGCTCAGGGCTGCGGACCCGCCCGACGCGCGCTTCGGAGAGATTGCAGCGGATCTCGGCTTCGTCAGCCGGGCCGCCGTAGACCGCGCGCTGGCCCTTCAGGCGGAGCGTCCGGGCATCCGCATCGGAGAAATCCTCTTGGAGGGAGGCGATTTGAATCCGTTGGAGCGGCGGATTATCCTGATCCTGCAGGAGCGGAGTCCGGCATGATCCGGTCGATCCGTCTCGGGCGTCGAGGCCGCGGGCAGGCGGAAATTCAGATCGCGCCGCTCATCGACATGATGTTCACGCTCCTTCTTTTCTACATTGCCACGACGACGTTCGTCCGCGAGACCGGCCTCCGGGTCGAACGCCCGCGGGCGCGCGCGGGAGAGGCGCTCGAAAAGAACTCGCTCCTCGTGGGGATCGGAGCCGCCGGCGAGGTCTCCTTGGAAGGCCGCCGGGTGGATCTCCTCTCGCTCCGGACGATGGTGGCTCAGCGCGTGGCCCGGCGTCCGGACCTGGGGGTGGTGCTGGTGACCGATAGGGCCACCCCCGCCGAACTGCTCGTCAAAGTCATGGACGAGGCCCAGCTCGGAGGGGCGAAAAAGATTGCCATCGCCTCCCGCAAGGAGCGCGTCCCATGAGGCGAGGCCGCCGCTCGCGCCGCCTGGAATGCTTGGCCGCCGGGTTTGCGGCGGGCGTGAATCTTCTCCTTTTCGTCGTTCTGGGCTTGCTCAACCGCGCTCCCGCGCGCCCGCCCGCCCGAGAGGATTGGTTGGTCCGAGAAGTCTTCCGCGCCGCCCCTCCGCCGGAGGAGGCGCCGCCGTCCCAAGAGTCGGAGCGGGTGACGCTTGAAGAACGGTCGGTGCCCCCGGCGGCGGTCCTCGTGGAGCTGGACCCTATCCCGGAAACACCAAGTCCGCGGCTCGACCCTTTGATCCTGGCCCTGCCGCCCCCTCGTCTGCCTGGAGAACCTGTGCCGCTTTCGGGCGTCGCGTTCGCGGCAAACGGCGATACGGCACCGGGCCCCTTGAGCCTCTCCCAGGTGGACCGCTCCCCGGAGAAGACTCATTCGCCGCTCCCCACGTACCCGGAAGGGGCGAGGCTGAAGGGTCTGGAAGGCGTGGTCGAGCTGACGTTTGTCGTCGATCGGGAGGGCAACGTCCGCGATGTCGACGTCACGCGCGTCGAAGGGGACGAACGATTCGCCGAAGCGGCCCGGGAGGCCATCACGCGCTGGAAATTCAAGCCGGCGCTCCTCGACGGGAAGCCCGTGCCGGTTCGCTGCACCCAGCGGATGCGTTTTGAACTCATTAAGGAGCGTCGGTTCGGAAGATGATCGGCCTCGTTCTCGTTTTGGCGGCAGTCCAGGATTCGTCAGCGCTCGGCGACCATGCCTTTCGCGAAGGCCGGTTCGCGGAGGCGGCCGCCCACTACGAGAAGGCGCTCGCGTCGGGGAAGTCGGCCGCGCTCTACGTCAACCTGGGCCATTCCTATTCCCGGCTCGACCAATGGGAGAAGGCCATCGAGGCTTACCGATCCGCCCTGGAGATGAAGGCCGATCTTGCCGATCCCCACCGATTCCTTGGGCAGGCGCTCTTTCAGGTAGGCCGATACTCGGACGCCGCGGAGAGCTTCCGGAAGGCTGAATCCCTGCAACCCGGAGCCGGCGATGGGCTCTGGATCGCCCGCTGCCGGGTCGCGCAGGGAGAATGGATACGCGCCGAACATGAACTCGTGCGCCGCCTGCGAGACCGGGAGAGGGACGTCGAGGGCCGGGAGTTACTGGCACACGTGTTTTTCAGCACCAGCCGTCCCCGGGAGGCGGCAAATCTCTACCGCGAGCTGGCGTGGGAGGAGCCATCGCGGCCGAGATTCTTTCTCCTTCTCGCCCACTCCGAGGCGGCCGCGAAGCGCCACGGCGAAGCCATCGACGCGCTGGAGATCGCTTCTCGCGTCGCCGGCCCCGACGCGGAGGTTCTACGCCTGCTCGCGGATCTCTACCTCGAGGAGAGAATGGCCCGGGAGGCGGCAAGCTGCTACGCAAGACTCATGGCGGCGTCCAAGGAGGTCAAGGCGGAAGACTACCACAGACTTGGGCACGCCTATTTTCAGGCGCGAGAGTTTCTTTCCTCAAAAGAGGCCATTGGAAAGGCGCTCAAGCTCGACCCTGTGCACCTGAACGCTCTCATGTTGCTGGGTCACGTCGAGCTCGAGCGAGGCGATGCCAAAGCCGCGCAACTGGCGTATGAGAAGGCCGCACAGGTTTCTGCCGCTCCGCTTCCTAATAGGGCGCTTGCCGCACTGCACCTCAGGGTCGGAGCCTTCGAGGCCGCCGCGGAAGCTCTCGACCAAGCAATCCGTCGTGGTGATACCGAGCCGATCGTATTTCACGACTACGTCGTCGCGCTTCTTCAATCAGGTAAGCAAGACCGTGCTATCACGACCCTGAAGGAGGCACTGCAGGCACACTCGTCGAACGAGCGTCTCAGGGCGCTTGTCTTGAGGCTCGCCAAATAGGTTCCTCGGTCCGGCGGTCAAGGCGAATCAAGATCGTAATCATGCCGCAGGTCCGAGGTAGCAGGCCGCCTGGTCCGTGCGGTTGCGGCTATGACCGAGCCGTTCCACCGCCTCCTCCCGTGCCCCCTGCCGAGCCTCCGCGAGGGAGGACCCCCCGGACAGGCGTCGGCTGTATTCCGCGCCGTAGAACGTCTGCGCGGAAAGCCGCCGGAGCCCGTGGGTTCCCGTGACGCGGCCGCCCGCGGCCCGTATCGCGCGGCGATATGCCGTGCGGTATCCATACGTTTCTGTTTCTTGGCATCCCCTGCCGGAATCTCAAGCCGAGGGGATCGCCCAGCTTCAATCATGCCTTCACCGGCAGTAGGGGGAGCCGCCTGAAGGTGGAGCGCGCGGCGTTCAGGACGGGGCGCGGACGCGAGGCGAGGCGAGGGTCAAGTCCAGAAGCAACGGAATGGCGGTGAACCGGCGCATTCCTCGCGAAAAGGCGCACGGGACTGCCGCTCAAGTCCGAACCTTCTTCCGCCTCACCCGCTTTGGGATACTTTCGGAATGAAAGGCCGCGAGGTAGAATACGGGCGTCTATCGAGGCCATGGGGAGCTCAGATGTCGCACACGTTTGCCATTCGGCTGGAGATGCCTGACGACCTCGCGCGGTTCCGGCTCCCTCCAGGGGTCAATGAGCGCCTCCAGGAACTCCTCGACCGGCAGGACAGCGGCCAGCGCCTCACCTCCGCGGAGCGTAAGGAAGCAGTCCCCTCCCGCCTGCGCGGCGTCGTCGTCCGACGCGCCCGAGGCCGGTGCGAGCCAGACAGGCCAGGAAGCGACCTTCCACGTCGACCACGTCGTTCCCAGAACCGCGGGCGGTCAAACCCACAGCCGTAATCTTGCCCTGGCCTGCGTCTCCTGCTCGCTGCGCAAAGAGGCCCGGCAGTCCGCCGCCGACCCCCGTACCGGTAAGCTCGTCCCGCTCTTCAACCCGCGGCGGCAGCACTGGGCCGAACATTTTCGTTGGGACGGCGTGCGACTCGTCGGGATATCCGCGACCGGGCGCGCGACAGTGGCGCGGCATTCGGGAGGAAGAACGCCTCAGGGGTCGTCTTCGCTGATCCGTCACCTTAGGGGTTCGGGTCGCCGACGGGTCCAGGGCTGGCCCGTCCTGGCCTCCGCCGCGGCGTCCAAGTGCTCAGGCGGAGGTCTAGGGCACGAGCGACCGGTTCGTCGTGTTCGAGGTCCTGTCCAAGGAAGAAAAGGACACGTGCTCGGCACGGCTAGGTCCAGGAAGCGCGTGCGCGGTCATGCGGTCTCTCGCTCCCGAAGGGATGCCTCCAGCAGCGCCCTCAGTCGGTCCGTCCAGGCGGCCGCGTTCCGGTAATCGTCGGGGCCCTTTCCCGTCCAGACGAAGCGGATGCACGACAAGGCGCGGAAGCCTTCGATCCCAAACTCAGCGCCTGCCGGCCCGGGCTCCCCGTCACGCACGGCCCCGACCGGGAGGACTTCGGCGGCGTGGCGGAGAAACGGCACGAGCGTCGCGCGGCCGACGACGGCGTCGCGGACTCGGACGGAAGGCTCCTCCGCCGGGCGGCGCTTGAGCGCGACCCTGCGGGAGCTCATCCGCCGCAGGTCCGCGGCCTCGTTCCAAGTCGCTTCGCGCACGAGCGCTCGGTTATCGTCGCCCTCGGGGACGAAAAGGCCCCAGGAGACGCGCGGCCCGGATCGTCGGTGCCTCCAAAGGCGGAGGACGAGGGCTCGGCCCTGGAGGGTGTCCAGAGGCGAGATCTGGTCCGGGTGCTCGAGGGTCCATTGCGCCCTCGCCTCGAGCCGCGCCCAGCCTTCCGGGTTTTTCACGTCAGTTCATCCTTCCGTACAGGCGGGTGGGCGGCCGCGCGCTCGAGGGGCGGGTCTCGCGGACCGTCAAGACCTTCCCCCGCAGGCAGTGGAAGTTCAGGCCACGGACGGCCGAACAGGCCTGGAAGGGATCGGGCATTTCGACGGAACCGAACCCCAGGGAGCGTCCGGTTCCGCTTTCTTTGATGAGCCGCACGCTCGAGACGTCGCCGTAGACTTCGAAGGCTTCGCGGAGCTCGTTTTCCGTGATCTCGTCGGACAGGTTGGAAACGAAAAGGTTCACGATCGGGCCCTTCCTTGTCGGGGGCAAAAAGGCGGAAACCTCGGGGGGCTCGCTCAAGAGGGCTCGGACACGCGGGTCGCGGGCGGACCGAAGTGAACATCCCGAACGGCTCCCATTCTAGCCGATCGCCGACAGGAGAGCAATTGCCGGTTCGCCGCTTTTTTGTTTTCGCGCCTGGGGGTCGATCCGTATGCTGCCCTTATGATCGGTGTCGGGATCGCGGGCGTCGGGTTCATGGGGTGGATCCACTGGCTCGCTTACAAGGCGGTTCCCGGGATCCGCGTCGCCGCCGTGTCGTCGCGAGACCCGAGCCGGCGGGCGGGCGATTGGCGGAACATCCGGGGGAATTTCGGACCGCCGGGCGAGCGGGTGGACCTGGCGGGCGTGAAGGCGTTCGACCGCCTCGACGCGATGCTCGAGGACCCTTCGATCGAGCTGGTCGACCTCTGCCTTCCGCCCCACCTTCACGCCGAGGCGGCCCTGAAGGCCCTCGCGTCCGGGAAACACGTCTTCTGCGAGAAGCCGCTGGCGCTGACGGGGGAGGACTGCGGGCGGATGGTCGACGCCGCGCGGAAGGCGGGAAAACAGCTCTTCGCGGGCCACGTGCTTCCGTTTTTCCCGGAGTACGCCGAGGCGAGACGGATCGTCGCCGAGGGCCACCATGGAAAGCTCCGGGGAGGATGGTTCAAGCGGATCATCGCGGACCCGGCGTGGCTCCCGGACTTCTACGACCCCGCCCGCGTCGGCGGGCCGCTCCTGGACCTCCACGTCCATGACGCCCATTTCATCCGCCTGCTCTTCGGGATGCCGACGTCGGTGACCAGCCAGGGACGGCGGCGGGGGAAAGTGGTCGAGTACTGCCAGACGATGTTCGGGTTCCAGGACCGCTCGCTCGTCGTGGGGGCGGCCAGCGGCGTGGTGAACCAGCAGGGGCGCGCCTTCACGCACGGGTTCGAGATCCACCTGGAGCGGGCGACGCTCCAGTACGAGTTTGCCGTGATCGGCGGCCAGGGACGGCTGATCCTGCCGTTCACGATCTACGACGACCAGGGCCGCGTCCTGCGGCCTGAACTGGGGGACGGCGATCCGTGCCGGGCGTTCGAGGCCGAGATCGCGGAAATCGTGCGGTCGCTGGACTCGGGCCGGCCGTCGCCGATCCTTTCCGGCGACCTGGCCCGGGACGCGGTCGCCCTGTGCAGGATGCAGGAGGAGGCCGTCCCGCCGGCATTCCGAGATTCCTTGGAGATGCCGTGATGCAAGCCTTGAGAACGGCCATCACTGGATCTCCGTTTATGTCCCTTATCTCATCGTGACGCGCGCGTCCCTACCGAGAATCGCACGGGGGACACAGCCGGCGTTTTCCGCGTAACAGGCCAGGTCCAACTGTATCATCTCTGTATCATGTTCTCATCCTCCACTTGGCAGAATCTCCTGGCCAATCCTCGGAGCGGGGACCATTACATCCAGCTTTACGACGAAGATCAGTTTCTCTTCGAGACCGTTGGGCACTTCATCGCCACGGGACTGAAGGCCGGGCGCCCCGGGATTCTCATCGCGACGCCGGCCCATCTCGGCGGCTTCCGGGCCACCCTCGAGGAAAAGAACATCGATGTGGCGCGGGCCGAGAAGGAGGCCCGCCTGGTCCTTCTCGACGCGGCGCAGACTCTGTCGCGCTTTCTCGTGAACGGCTACCCCAAGCCTGAGCCCTTCAACGCCGTGGTCGGCGGGGTCGTGGAGCGCGTCAGCCGCGGCGCCACGGTGGAGCTTTGCGCCTACGGCGAAATGGTCAACCTCCTCTTTCAGAAGGGGGACCGGCCACAGGCGCGGATCCTCGAAGACCTGTGGAATACGTTGGCCCGGAAGTATCCGTTCACCCTGCTGTGCGCCTACAAGGTCGACACCTTTGAGCAGGGTGTACTGAGCACCCTCATGGAGATCACCTGCAGCCACTCGCATCTCATCCCCGTGCGCGACTACGAGCGTCTGGAGAAAGCCCTCGACCGGGCGCTGGAAGAGGAGCTCGGACGCGACGGACTTGCGCTCCGTTCGATCCTCGAAGCCTATCCGCCGAGGCTTCCCCATATGCCGCCGGCGCAGGCGGCCCTCGTCTGGCTTCAGCAGAGCCTTCCGATGATCGCCGAGCCCGTGGTCGCCCGCGTCCGGGAGCTGTATCGCGCGGCGGGAGAGATCCCGGTCAAGGCTCGCTGACCCCCCGGACGCTCGGCTTGGGTCACTCTTTCGGGACGGCGACGTAGAGCGTGCCCCCGCGTCTGCGAACCATGAGGAGCACGGGGTCTTTCGCGGCCTTGTCGGTTTTGGCTCACGAAACCTAACGGCGGGTGTAGCTCCGGATCTCCAGCTATCTCCGGATCCCCTTTACGATTCGAGGCCGGACCGCTCCTGGACGAAGCGCGTAAAGATGGCCCCGACGATAGCGACGAGCGGGTCGGGCCGGGCGGACTTGACGACGTAGAAGTTCGCGCCGAGCAGGGCGGCCTGCTGCTGGTCTTCCGCGCGCTCGCTCGACGTGTAGAGGATGAACCCGACCGGCCTAAGCGCGGGGTTCTCGCGGATGTCCCGAAGGAGATCCAGGCCGGAACGGCCCGGCAGGGTGAGGTCCGAAATGATGAGGGAAGGGAAGGGGAATTTCGTCCGATCCCGGTACTTCCTTCCGCCCCGCAGGTACTCGATCGCCTCCTCGCAACTTTCCACCGCGCGGTAGAACGAGGGGAGGCCCACGTCATTGAGGGCTCGCGTCACGAGCAGAAGATCGCCCGGCGCGTTCTCGACGATCAAGGCCAGGAATTCCCCCCCCCGGGCCGCCGCCGCCATCGCAATCGCCGTCGTGATGAGATCTCGGGTCTTTCGCGACGTCATGCGCACGTCGGAGACTCCGGGCCTCGTCCATGTCGAGAACTTCCGGTCCCTCGCCAAGAGCGCCTCCAGGACGTGGAGGAGGCCTTCGGCATTTCTCCCCGCGTTCTGTCTCTGGTGAAGGACGACGTCCGCTCCCATCTGTTCGCCCAGCATGAAGATCACCGGGTCCGAAATCGTGGTTAGCATGACGAGGGGAATGTCGGGCCAGGCTTTTTTCACGCGCACGACGCCCGCGATTTCGTCCGGCGTGTGGACGACATGGACGACCGCCCGATGCGGCTTTGCCGTGAGACGCGAAAGGGCCTCGTCGACGGGCCCGGCCGTCTCGATCTCAAGGCCCGGCTGCCGCTCCCTCAGGGCATCGGGAAAGCTGTCGCGAGCCAGGCGGTCCGAAGTGACGAAGAGGACGGGACCGTCCGCGGGCCCCTTCGTCTTCGGCAGGGTGAGCTGCCGCGATGCCTGAAGAATCTCCTGTCCGGCTTCCCTGAGGTCTTTCATCTCGTCCATGATGCGACGCGACCGGGAGACCTCGGCGGCAAGGGCGGCTCCGGCTTTCTTCAGATTGAGGATCGCTGCGAGATGCTTCGCGACGGCCTCCGACTGGCGGGCCGAAGGAGCCCACGTGGTCGGGCCCGCGAGGGGCATGCTCCGGACGGGATTCTCCTCCTCCGCGGAGACGAGCTCGATCGGGAGATCGGGCCGTCTTTGCCGAATCCGGCGTATCCGTTGGAGCTCGGTCTTGGTCTCGACGCGGCAAAGAAGCGCGTCGCACGTTCCGGAAGTGACCGCTTCACTGGATTCGTCCAGCTCGGGAATGAGATGAAAGTCGGCGTCGGGGACGATCCGTTTGAGCGAATTCGAAAGGTCGCCAAGCGAATCGTGTCCGTTCGACGCGACAAGGACGTTATACAGATGCATTGCCCCTCTTCTTCATCGCGTCCGCCGCCTCTCCTTCACCGTCAAGGGGACCGCGTCTCGCCTAGGCTGGTCCTAGCGAATTCGTAAAGACATGTTGTACCACAAAGACACGAAGACCACGAAGCATTCCCATCGAAAGGCTAATTGGGACGCCTTTTCTTTGTGTTCTTCGTGTCTTTGTGGTGAGACTCATCTTTCTGAACTCAATGGTTCGTACTTAGGATGGGCCCGTTGCAGAAATGAGTTCGCGATTCGGAGGAACTGAACTCCCGTCGGGGATTCGCCCGGCTGAGTAACGGTGCCCCACTCGGCGGCTCAGACCTGTAGCCGCAGACCATGTTGAAGACTTCAAAGGCTTCCAAATCCCTGAGCGAAAAGCTGGCCCTTATGGTCGGTGTCGAGGAGTGCGGCCGCTGGATTCGCGCCATGGCGTGCGACGGCGAAGAAGAAACGGTCGGCATCCTCGAGAGCGCGCTCCGCGGGGGCCGCGTCAACCCTCCCCACGCGTTCCCCGTCCTCTACGCGTGCGAGGGTAAGGCGAACACGCTGGCCCAGATCGGCAGGTCCCTCGAGCAGGATGACGGACGCGTTCCGGCCATCGTCGTGGCCGAAATCGAAGTGGATCTCTCCCGCGTCTTGCACCTGACAGACGCCAAGGTCCGCGCCACGCTCGACATCACGGTCGCGGAACTGACCGACGCGCGGGACTTGAGCGTGCCTCAGTCCGTCGGGGCCGCGGCGTACCGCGCCGGATTCCAGGGGGTCATCTACCCTCGGCCCCTGGGCGGCAGGGCGAGAAACTTGGCCGTCTTTCTGGACCGGATCCAAGCCGACGATCTGCGCGTCATCCGGGCGACGTACCTGGACTGACTGGCGTCGCCCCTCCAGATTCCCTCAGCCTCGGGGGATTCCTGACTGGGGACAGGGGACGTAGGACCGGGGACTTCGAACCTGGAGTCGCGCTCGACTGTCTCAAAAGAAGATCGAGGCGACTCAAGGAGGCGGCGATGCGTACCCTGGCCCTCGTCCTGAGCCTGCTCCTGGCCGGGTGGCGACAGGAGGCCGCGCCGCGCGCGGGAGAGACCGCCCTCGACCGCTACGTGCGCCGGCCCGATCCGATCTATTCGTGGAAAGTCGTCAGCGAGTCCCGGGGGGAGGGAACGACGCAGTTTGTGGTCGACCTGAAATCGCAGACGTGGCGGACGGAGAAGGACGTCAACTCGCCCCTCTGGCAGCATTGGTTGACGGTGGCCAGGCCCGACGAGCCCGCCTCCTCGATGGCGTTCCTTCTCATCGGAGGCGGCGGGAACGGCGGGGAACCTCCTCGAGCGGCCGACGCCCGCCTGTCCAAGATGGCGGCGGAGCTTCGCGCCGTCGTCGCCGAACTGAAGATGGTGCCGAATCAGCCGATCGTCTTCCACGGCGACGGCAAGGGGCGCAAGGAGGACGACCTGGTGGCCTACACGTGGGACCAGTACCTCAAGACGGGCGACGAGACCTGGCCGGCGCGGCTGCCCATGGTGAAGAGCGCCGTCCGGGCCATGGACTGCGTGCAGGAGCTGCTCGCCGGCGAGCGGGGCGGGAAGGTCCGCGTCGAGAAGTTCGTCGTGGCCGGCGGTTCCAAGCGGGGCTGGACGACCTGGTGCGTCGCGGCAGTGGACCCGCGCGTCGCGGCCGCCGTCCCGATGGTGATCGACGTCCTCAACGTCGACGCCTCCATGCGGCACCACGTGGCCGCCTACGGCTTCTACTCGCTGGCCGTCAAGGACTACTTCCAGCATGGGATCATGCAGCGGGTGAACGATCCCAAGCTGAAGGAGCTGTACGCCATCGAAGACCCGTACTCCTACCGCGACCGCCTGAC
>Ga0187892_10009859_pt1 | contig 12341 bp, 10 predicted proteins | sample MA1701073metaG_FD_139345 | JGI IMG/M metagenome (GOLD analysis project Ga0187892, IMG submission 139345) | Bio-ooze microbial communities from a basaltic lava cave in the Kipuka Kanohina Cave System on the Island of Hawaii, USA - MA170107-3 metaG ...
GAAAGGTCGACCTCGTGATCGATCGCAGTCTCGGCCATCATCCCGGTTACTGCTGGGAGCCTCTCGTTCGCCGGCTCAACGTCGAACGCCGCGTGGGGCCCGTCGACTATCTCATCTATCCCGCAGGCATCGCGGGCTGCCCGGAGATCTTTGCGTTGCGCGACTGCCTTCTGGCTGCGGATGAATTTCCCGTAGTCGACGAAGGTCGACCGCGCCGCTCTTCTGCGTGATCGGCGGTCTCGATCGCTTACCCGCGCAGGGCATCGATGATCTTGCTCTCGTTCAACTCGCCCAGTCCAAGATCGACCAGACGCTGATAGGCATCGGCGGCGGTGCGGCCGAGCCGTGCCTCCACGCCCACGGCCTGCGCGAGCCGCACGCCGTAGCGCGCATCCTTCAATCGCAGCCGGCCGGCGAAGACGATGTCGCGGTCGTGGTCGCCGCGCAGCATCCGCCCGCTGTTGCGGACGACCTGCGGGCTGGCGGCCTGGCCCTTGGCGAGCGCCTCCACGACTTGGTGGAGATCGAGCCCGGCGCTTTCGGCGACCAGCAGGGCCTCGGCGGTAGCGGCGATCTGCACGGCGCCCATCAGATTGACGATGAGCTTGTAGGTCGTTCCGGCGCCGACCTCGCCGAACCGGATGATCTCCCGGCTCAGCGGCCGCAAGTGCGGTTCGGCTGCCGCGAGATCATTGATCGCCGCGCCGACCAGCAGCGTCAGTCCGCCGGCCGCCGCGGTCTCTGGGAGGCCGGTCACAGGGCAGTCGACATAGCGCAGCCCGCGCTGCGTTGCGGCCTGCGCCAGCTCCAGCACCCAGTCGCGCGACAGGGTCGAGCATTCGATCGCAAAGGCGCCCGGCCGGATATCGCCGGCGAGCGCGCCGTCGGCGCCGAGCCAGATCTGGCGCGATGCCTCGTCGTCGCCGACCATGGCGAAGATGGCCTCGGCGCCGGCGGCGGCGGCCCGCGGCGTCTCGGCGACGCCGGCGCCGCGCCGCCGTAGCGCATCCGCCTTCGCGGGGGTGCGGTTGTAGACCGTCAGCGCATGGCCGGCGTCGAGCAGCCGCGCCGCCATCGCCTGTCCCATGTTGCCCAGGCCGAGAAACGCCATGCGCGCCATCGCCAGATCTCCCTTTCCTCATTAATGTCATTGCCGGGCTTGACCCGGCAATCCAGCCGCCGTGCGAATATCGCTGAATTCATCAGCTTCTCTGGATCGCCGGGTCAAGCCCGGCGATGACAACCCAGAGGGATCAAGTCCACACCACCACCGCAACCGGACAATGGCCGAGCCTCCTGGTCCTTTCCCAACGCGCCCGACTTGATAGTATCGGCGCCGATGGAGGCTGAAGGCAGGCGATGGCAAAACATCCGGATTCGGAACCAAGCAGGCTCGATGATGCGGCGCGGGCTGGCTGGCTCTACTACATCGCCGGGAACACTCAGGACGAGATCGCCGAAAAGCTCGGCATCTCCCGCCAGACCGCGCAACGGCTGGTTTCGCTGGCAGTCAGCAGAAAGCTGATCAAGGTCCGGCTCGACCACCCGATTGCTCACTGCCTCGATCTCGCGCACCGGCTCAAGGACAAGTACGAGCTCACGCTGTGCGACGTCGTTCCGGCCGATCCGGCGTCGCAGTCGACGACCGTCGGCGTGGCGGAAGCGACTGCGGTCGCGCTCGAGCGCCGGCTCGAATCGCCGGATCCCATCATCGTCGCGCTGGGATCGGGACGGACGCTACGGGCCGCGGCCGAACAGCTGCCGTCGATGGCTTGCCCCCAGCACAAGATCGTCTCGCTGGTCGGCAATATCGCGCCGGACGGCTCGGCCTCGTTCTATGACGTGCTCACGCGCGTGGCCGACGCCGTGCGGGCGCCGCACTTCCCGATGCCCGTGCCGGTGATCGCCAGCAGCGTCAGCGAGAAGAAGCTGCTGCTGGCGCAGAAGCCGGTGAAGCATGTGATCGATCTGGCGCGCCGTGCCGACGTGACGTTCGTCGGCGTCGGCCAGGTCGGCGACGGGGCGCCGCTGCTGCAGGACGGCTTCGTCAATCGCGATGAGATGCGGGCGCTGACGAAGGCCGGCGCCGTCGGCGAGGTCGTCGGGTGGGCGTTCGATCGGGGCGGCCGGTTCATCGACGGGATGACCAACGATCGCGTCGCCAGCGTCGCCCTCGACCAGCCGGCGAAGCGTCTGGTCGTCGGCGCCGCCATGGGGCCGGCCAAGCTGAAGGCGCTCGCCGGGGCTCTGGCGGGCCGGATCATCAATGGCCTGATCACGAACGAAACGACGGCTGCGCATTTGCTCAAAGACTAGGCAATCGCCCAAATCATTTTCTACAATAAAATCAGATCCTTATAGGAAGTTTCCGCGCTGCAGCAACGAATCTGCCTTGACTTTCATCGCAAGCATCTGAGTATATGCCCACAAGATTGGCAAACGCTCATCAGCCAGCGCAAGGGAGGACGTGATGAATACAGCGCTCCGAGTGCTCTTGGGTACGGCCGTGGTCGCCGGCTTCGCGTGGTCGGCGCAGGCGCAGACCAAGCTGACCATCGCCACCGTGAACAACGGCGACATGATCCGCATGCAGCAGCTGACCGACGATTTCACGGTGAAGAATCCGGACATCGCCCTCGAATGGGTGACGCTCGAGGAGAACGCGCTGCGCCAGAAGGTGACGACGGACATCGCCACCAAGGGCGGCCAGTTCGACGTGCTGACCATCGGCACCTACGAGGTGCCGATCTGGGCGAAGAAGGGTTGGCTGGTGCCGCTCGACAATCTCGGCGCCGACTACGACGTCGATGATCTGCTGCCGGCGATCCGCGCCGGTCTGTCGCTCGACGGCAAGCTCTATGCCGCGCCGTTCTACGGCGAAAGCTCCATGGTGATGTACCGCAAGGACCTCGTGGAGAAGGCGGGCCTCAAGATGCCGGACGCGCCCACCTGGGAGTTCATCGGCGAGGCGGCCCGCAAGATGACGGACCCCGCCAGCGAAACATACGGCGTGTGCCTGCGCGGCAAGGCCGGCTGGGGCGAGAACATGGCCTTCCTGACGGCCACTGCCAACTCCTTCGGGGCCCGCTGGTTCGACGAGAACTGGCGCCCGCAGTTCGACCAGCCGGAATGGAAGAACACGCTGGATTTCTACGTCAAGCTGATGAAGGACGCGGGACCTCCGGGCGCGTCGTCCAACGGCTTCAACGAGAACCTCGCGCTCTTCAACTCCGGCAAGTGCGGCATGTGGATCGACGCCACCGTCGCCGCGTCCTTCGTGACGAATCCGAAAGAATCGAAGGTAGCCGACCAGGTCGGCTTCGCCCTGGCGCCCGACAACGGCCTGGGCAAGCGCGGCAACTGGCTGTGGGCCTGGTCGCTCGCCATCCCCGCCGGCTCGCAGAAGACTGAGGCGGCGCAGAAGTTCGTCAGCTGGGCCACCAGCAAGGGCTATCTGGAGATCGTGGCCGCCAAGGAAGGCTGGGCCAACGTGCCGCCGGGGACGCGCACCTCGCTCTACACGAACCCGGAATATCTGAAGGCGGCGCCGTTCGCGCAGATGACGCTCGACTCGATCAACTCGGCCGATCCGACGCAGCCGACGGTGAAGCCGGTTCCCTATGTCGGCGTGCAATTCGTCGCCATTCCGGAGTTTCAGGGCCTCGGAACGTCGGTGGGGCAACTGTTCTCGGCGACGCTCGCCGGCGACAGCTCGGTCGACGATGCGCTGGCGGCCGCCCAGGCTCTGACGACCCGCGAAATGACCAAGGCCGGCTACATCAAGTAATCGCTGCGTCTCCCAAACTGCAAGCGGGCCGGCTGCGGCCGGCCCGCTTTCTCTCCGCCACCGAGGTCAGGGGTCAAAGAGGGAGCAGGCGATGGCCACACGCCATTCACGCACGCGGGCGCACGCCGCCGTCGCACCATCGGTGCTGGTGCTGTTCCTGTGGATGATCGTGCCGCTGGGCATGACGATCTGGTTCTCGCTGCTGCGCTACAACCTGCTCGATCCCGGCAACGAGTCCTTCGTCGGCCTGCTGAACTACGAATACTTCCTGACCGACCCGGCCTTCTTCGCCGCCCTCGGCAACACGCTGAAGCTCGTCGGCGGCATTCTCGTGCTCACGGTTGTCGGCGGCATCCTGTTCGCGCTCCTGCTCGACCAGCCGTTCTTCGGGCGCGGTATCGTCCGCCTCATGGTGATCGCGCCGTTCTTCGTAATGCCGACGGTCAGCGCGCTGGTGTGGAAGAACCTGCTGATGCACCCGGTCTCCGGGATGTTCGCCTGGGTCGCGAAATCCTTCGGGCTGCAGCCGATCGACTGGTTCGCCGAGGCGCCGCTGGCCGCCGTCGGCCTGATCGTTTCCTGGCAGTGGCTGCCCTTCGCCACCCTGATCCTGCTGACCGCCATCCAGTCGCTCGATCAGGAGCAGAAGGAGGCGGCGGAGATGGACGGCACGCCGGCGCTGTCGTTCTTCTTCTACATCGTGCTGCCGCACCTGGCGCGCGCGATCACGGTCGTGATCCTGATCGAGACCATCTTCCTGCTCAACGTCTTCGCCGAGATCCTCGTCACGACGGGCGGCGGGCCGGGCTTGCAGACGACCAACATCCCCTTCCTGGTCTACGCCCAGGCGCTGCTCCAGTTCGACGTCGGCGGCGCCTCGGCCGGCGGCATCGTCGCGGTCGTCCTCGCCAATATCGTGGCCTTCTTCCTGGTGCGGATGATCGGCAAGAACCTGGAGGGCTGATCCGTGGCACGCGCAACCTCGACGCAGCGCAAAGTGGTGACGACGGCGTCCGCCTGGCTGGTCGGGCTGCTGATCTTCTTTCCGATCCTGTGGATGGTCATCACCAGCTTTAAGACCGAGCTCGATGCCTTCGCGACGCCCCCGAAGTTCCTGTTCTTCGAGTGGACGACGGAGAACTACGGCATCGTGCAGGAGCGATCCGACTATCTGCGGTTCGCCCTCAACTCGATCATCATCGCCGGCGGCTCGACGCTCCTCAGTCTCGTGTTCGCCGTGCCGGCCGCCTGGGCGATGGCGTTCCAGCCGGGAAAGCGGACCAAGGACCTGCTGATGTGGATGCTGTCGACCAAGATGATGCCGCCGGTGGGCGCCTTGATCCCGATCTATCTGCTGTTCCGGGACGCCGGGCTGCTCGATTCCCGAGTCGGCCTCATCGCGGTGCTGTGCCTGCTCGACCTGCCGATCGTCGTCTGGCTGCTCTACACCTACTTCAAGGAGATTCCCGGCGAGATCCTCGAGGCCTCGCGCATGGACGGGGCCACGCTGTGGCGCGAGATCGTCTATGTGTTGACGCCGATGGCGATTCCCGGCATCGCCTCGACCCTGCTGCTCAACGTCATTCTGGCCTGGAACGAGGCCTTCTGGACGTTGAACCTCACCACCTCCGATGCGGCGCCGCTGACCGTCTTCATCGCTTCCTATTCGAGCCCCGAAGGCCTGTTCTGGGCCAAGCTCTCGGCCGCCTCGACGATGGCGATCGCGCCGATTCTCGTCCTCGGCTGGTTCTCCCAGCGGCAGCTGGTCCGCGGGCTCACCTTCGGCGCCGTCAAGTAAGGGCAGACATCATGGGCAAGATCCAACTGAAAGGCGTCAGCAAATCGTTCGGCACGGTGACGATCATCCCGTCGCTCGATCTCGACATCGACGATGGCGAGTTCGTCGTCTTCGTCGGGCCGTCCGGCTGCGGCAAGTCGACCCTGCTGCGGCTGATCGCCGGGCTGGAAGATGCCAGCGGCGGCAAGATCGAGATCGACGGCCTCGACGTCACGGAGGTGCCGCCGGCGAAGCGCGCCCTTTCCATGGTGTTCCAGTCCTACGCGCTCTATCCGCACATGAGCGTGCGCAACAACATCGGCTTCGGCCTCAAGATGGCGGGCCAGCCGAAGGAGGTGATCCGCCAGAAGGTCGAGAAGGCGGCGGCGGTGCTCAACCTCACCAACTATCTCGACCGCAAGCCGCGGCAGCTCTCCGGCGGCCAGCGCCAGCGTGTCGCGATCGGCCGCGCGATCGTGCGCGAGCCGAAGGCGTTCCTGTTCGACGAGCCGCTGTCGAACCTCGACGCCGCGCTGCGCGTGCAGATGCGGCTGGAGATCGCGCAACTGCACCAGTCGCTGGACACGACCATGATCTACGTCACCCACGACCAGGTGGAGGCCATGACCCTGGCCGACAAGATCGTGGTCCTGCATGCCGGCGTGATCGAGCAGGCGGGCACGCCGCTCGAGCTCTATCATCATCCGGTCAATCTCTTCGTCGCCGGCTTCATCGGGTCGCCGAAGATGAACTTCGTCGCCACGACCGTGCGCGCCGCCGATCCGCAGGGCGTCACGGTCGAACTGCCGGGCGGTGGTGCTGTGGCGGTTCCCGTCAAGGCGGACAGCGTGGCTGCGGGTGCCAAGGTCACCCTCGGCGTCCGCCCGGAGCATCTGAAGCCGGCCGATCGCGGCGAGCTCTCGGGCGACGTCATCGTCACGGAGCGGCTCGGCGGCGACACCGTGCTGTACCTCCGCCCGGCGGGCGGCGCCATGATCGTCGTGCAGACCGACGGCAACAGCACGACCCGCGTCAACGACCGCATCGCCGTGCAGATCGACCCGGAGACCTGTCATTTGTTCGGTGCCGACGGCCGCGCCATCCCGCGGCTGCGCCGCCATCCGCTGGCCGATATGCAGCACCCCAGCCAGGCTCATTGAGAAGGCGCGCCGATGTATCTCGACAAGTTCAAGCTGGACGGCCGCGTCGCCGTCGTCACCGGCGGCGGCCAGGGCATCGGCTTCGCCTGCGCCCAGGCCCTGGCCGAGGCCGGGGCGAAAGTCGTGATCGCCGACCTGATGCAGGAGCGCGTCACGGCCGCGACGGCCGAGCTCCGCAGGATGAGTCTCGATGTGTCCGGCGTTCAGCTCGACGTGACGAAATCGGCCGACGTCGACGCGGCCGCGACCCAGATCGAGCGCGAGCGCGGCCCGGTCGACATCCTCGTCAACAACGCCGGCGTGGCCAAAAGCGACGTGCGCGCCGAGGACACGAGCGACGAACACTGGCGCTTCCACCTGGACGTCAATCTCGACGGTGTCTTCTGGTGCTGCCGCGCCTTCGGCCGCCGGATGCTGGAGCGCCGCCGCGGCTCCATCGTCAACATCGGCTCGATGTCCGGTTTCATCGTCAACAAGCCGCAGCCCCAGGCCTTCTACAACGCCTCGAAGGCGGCGGTACACCACCTGACGAAGTCGCTGGCGGCGGAATGGGCGCCACGGGCGGTCCGCGTCAACGCCGTGGCGCCGACCTATATCGAGACGCCGCTCACGCGCTTCGGCATGCAGGAGAACAAGGCGATGTACGAGACCTGGCTGGAGATGACGCCGATGCGCCGCGTCGGCCAGCCTGAGGAGATCGCCTCCGTCGTCCTCTTCCTCGCCTCGGACGCGGCCAGCCTGCTGACCGGCAGCATCGTCCTCGCCGACGGCGGCTACACCTGCTGGTGACCGGCGGGATCGGCACTCGGGACGCTCGGTTCGCCAACGCTACTCAGGACGGTCATCGCCGGGCTTGACCCGGCGATCCAGGAAGCAGCATGAATGCGTCGGATCTCGCACGCCGACTGGATTGCCGGGTCAAGCCCGGCAATGACACTATTGGGGGCAGTGTTGCATGAGCGCTTTGTGTCCAATCCCACTGCGTCCAAGAGCGCGACGACCAAGCAAGTCATGAAGTCCGCCACCCGCCTTGTCATCTTCGATTGCGACGGCGTCCTCGTCGACAGCGAGCCGCTGGCGATGCGCGTGCTGCTCGAGGCGCTGGCGGCGGCCGGTTACCGCATCGACGAGGCGTCCGCCTATGAGCGCTTCCTCGGCCGCAGTCTCGCGACCATGCAGACCATCCTTCGGAGCGAGCTCGGATTCGAGCTGTCGACGGATCGTCTCGAACGGATGCGCCTCCACCTGTTCGAGGTCTACCGGTGCGAGCTCAGGCCGATGCCGGGGATCGGCGAGACCCTCGACCGGCTGACCATACCCTACTGCGTCGCGTCATCGAGCCTGCCGGAGCGGATCCGCGTGTCTCTCGAGGTGACAGGGCTGCTGCCGCGCTTCGCGCCGCACCTCTTCAGCGCCACCATGGTCGCCAACGGGAAGCCGGCGCCGGACCTGTTCCTGCATGCCGCCCGGCAGAGCGGCGTCGATCCCGGCGCGTGCCTGGTGCTCGAGGACAGCGGCCCCGGCATCGAGGCGGCGCGGCGCGCGGGCATGCGCGTGTTCGCCTTCGCCGGCGGCAGTCACGCGCGGCGTCCCGGCTATCGCGAACGGCTCGCCGACCTGAAGCCGGACCGGCTGTTCGACGACATGCGGCAGCTGCCGGATCTGATCGCTCCGAGCGGCGAGGCGGCCGGCTAGCGAAACATCTCGCCATGTCGCTCCAGCAGCACGGTGAGGCGGTCATAGGCATCGTCGAGATGGTGGGTCAACGCCTTGACGCTGCGGTCGGGGTCATGGCGCGACAGGGCGGCGACGATGGCGCGGTGCTGCGCCAGAACGAGCTCGTTCTGGCCCGGCAGCGGCGCGCTCATGTGGCGGACGCGGTCGAGCTGGGCCTTCACACCGTTGATGACGCGCCACAGCCGCGGCAGGCCGCTCACTTCGCTGATCGTCCGGTGGAATTGGTCGTCCCAGGCGATGAAGTCGGCGTAGCGGCCGCGCTTGGCCGCGCGCGCCTGCAGCTCGACCAGATCGTTCAGGCCCTCGATCTCCCCCTCGCCGATGTGGACGGCGGCGAGCCGGATGCCCTCGATCTCCAGGGCGCGGCGGATGAGCCGGCCCTCCTCCAGTTCGTGGCGGTCGATTTGCGCCACGAAGGTGCCGGACTGCGGCTTGATGCCGACCAGGCCTTCGTCGGCGAGCTGGCGCAGCGCATCGCGCACCGGCGTGCGGGAGATGCCGAGCCGGTCGGTGATCTGCTTTTCGATGATCGTCGCCCCCGGCGGCAGCCGCATGGTGATGATCGATTGGCGCAGCAGCCGATAGACCTGCTCCGGAATGGGTTGGGCGCGGTCGATCTGCGCCGCCTCCGGCAGCGGCGCCACAGGCATGGCGGGAGCTTGGCTCCTGACTCGCTCGCGTCTGACCGGATCTGTCCGCACTCACGGCACTCCCACCGCTGCGGTCGCGGGTTCGCGTTGACAGGGACAGCTAGAATATTAGTATATCTGTTGAAATGCCAGCCCGGCGCGCCATTCTGGCGGGCCAAGGGCATGGATGCCTGTCGGCCCGGATCGATCGCATCCGGCGGCGACGCAACAGGGAGGACGTCATGAATCAATGGAAGAGACTGAGCTTGGCGGCGTTGTCGATCGGCTGCGGCGCCGTGGTTTCGGCCCTGCCGGCGGCGGCGCAGATGAAGTATGAGGGCGTCCAGGTCAACATCGTCACCTTCACCGGGCCGCAGATCGCCGAACCGCTGCAGCGCCGCGCGCCCGACTTCCAGAAGCTGACGGGCGCCAACATCAACGTCATCACCGTGCCGTTTTCCGACCTCTACCAGAAGCTGCTGACCGACTTCGCGACCGGCACCAACAGCTATGACGCCGCCGTGTTCGCCCCGCAGTGGATGGTCGACTACATCGAGCCCGGCTATCTCGAGGACATCACGGAGCGGGTGAAGGCGGACGCGGCGCTCAAATGGGACGACATCGGCCCGTTCTTCCGCGACTTCAGCGCCACCTACAACGGCAAGGTCTATACCATCCCGCTCGATGGCGACTTCCAGATGGTCTACTACCGAAGCGACCTGCTGCAGGAGGCGGGCATGGCGCCGCCGAAGGTGTGGGAAGACTACATCGCCATCGCCAAGGCGTTCCAGGGCAAGGACCTGGATGGCGACGGCGCCGGCGACTACGGCTCCTGCATCGCCAAGAAGCGCAGCGCCCAATCCTACTGGATGGTCCTCTCGGTCGCCAGCGCCTACATCCAGAGCAAGGGCACCAGCCAGGGCGTCTTCTTCGATACCGAGACCATGGCGCCGCTGGTCAACAACGATGCCTTCAAGGCGGCGCTCGCGGTCTATGCTGAAACCACCAAGTATGCGCCGCCCGACGAGATCAATCTCGACGTCGGCGACACGCGCGGCCTCTTCACCACCGGGCGTTGCGCCCTCACCCTCGATTGGGGCGATATCGGCACGCTGGCGGTCGATCCGACGACCTCGAAGGTCCAGGACAAGGTCGGCGCCGCCATCCTGCCGGGCTCGCCGAAGGTGCTCGACCGCGCCTCGGGCGCTCTCGTCGACTGCACGGCCGAGCTGTGCCCGCATGCCATCGACGGCATCAACCACGCGCCGTTCGCGGCCTTCGGCGGCTGGTCGGGCGCGGTCAACGCGGCCAAGGATCAGAAGGTGAGGGACGCGGCCTACGAGTTCCTCTCCTATATGAGTCAGCCGGAGCAGGCCAACGAAGACGTCACCATCGGCCGGACCGGCTTCAATCCCTACCGCACCTCGCAGTTCGAATCCCTCGACCTCTGGGTCAAGGCCGGCATGAGCAAGGCGGCCGCCGAAAACTATCTCGGCGCCATCAAGGCCAGCCTCAACAGCCCGAACATGGTGCTCGACCTGCGCGTGCCGCAGAACCAGCGCTACGAGCAGATCGTCTTGGATACCGCGGTCGCGCGGCTCCTGGCCGGCGAGATCGACATCGATCAGGCGGCGGCCGAGATCGAGACCGGCTGGAACGAGACGACCGAAGAGCTGGGCCAGGACGCCCAGCTCAAGGCCTACCGCGCCGCGCTCGGCCTGAAGTAAGCCGGCGCATCGGTCGTTGCGCTTGCATCTCTGCAGCGACTCGATCCGTTCCCCCGCCCCTTGTGGGCGGGGGACAGGGGGCGGGGTCCGCGCGCAGCAGCGCGCCAGCGAATCGGCCGTGGCAACAGCGACGGTTGGCGTCCCACCCGTCGCGACGCCGCAGCCACGCGGAGACGCGGAGGCGCCGAGAATCTGTAGGGGCGGCCGGCGGCCGCCCGCCTATCTGCCGCATGATGCTTCGAGATGCCGACCCGGCATGTTGACCGCGCGGGCGGCCGCCGGCCGTCCCTACGTGATTCTCGGCGCCTTCGCGTCTCCGCGTGCAAAAACCTTGTTGCCGGTCGGCTCGATCATCAAATGCGATCGCCCTGCCACTGACCCCAGGGCAACTGCCTATGATGCAATGCCCGTGTTTCCTTTCATTGTCATTCCCGCGAAAGCGGGAATCCAGGGCTTCAAGATCCGTCGCCTGCCCTGGATCCCCGCTTTCGCGGGGATGACAGTTGAGAAGACGGGCCTCGCGATCAGCGAACGCGATCGCCCTTCCCCTAGCCCCCGCCCGCGAGAGGCGGGGGAATGACCGCCGCCGCCAGTCTTTCCTCCGGCATGGGCCGCCGCGACGGCTTCGTCGCCTGGGCCGACCGCTGGTCGTCGGGGGTCTTCATCATGCCGGCGGTGCTGGTGATCCTGGCGCTGTCGATCTTTCCGCTCATCGTCTCCGTCTATCTGTCGCTCGCGCGCGTGAAGTTCGAGAAGGGCGGCGTTACCGTCACCTTCGTCGGCTTGTTCAACTACAAGAAGCTGCTGTTCGGCTCCCAGCAGTTCCATCTGGTCGGCACGATGATGCCGGTCACGCCGCTGGGCTGGGCGCTCGTGGCGGTCGTAGCCGTGCTTCTTGCCCTGTGGCTGGTCACGGCCGGGCGCCGCGGGGTGGCGCCTATCGGATTCATCGGACGACTTCTCGTCGCCGTCGCGGTGGCTGCGTTGGCGCTGCTCGTGGCTTCGACGGCAAGCGAGGGCGGACAGCTCGGCACGATCGGCGTGACCCTGATCTACGTCCTCATCGGCGTGTGCGTGCAGTATGGGCTCGGCCTCGGGCTGGCGCTGCTGTGCGTGCAGAACCTGCGGGGGCGCGGGTTCTTTCGCGTCGTGTTCTTCCTGCCGATGATGATTACGCCGGTTGGCGTCGCCTACACCTTTCGCATGCTGACAGATACGACCAAGGGGCCATTCGCGCCGCTCTGGCAATGGGTCGGCCTCGGCGATTTCGCCTGGGCCGCCACCGCCTGGGGCGCCCGCGTCGCCGTGATGATCGGCGACGCCTGGCAATGGACGCCCTTCATGTTCATCGTGCTGCTGGCGGCGATCGAGGGGCAGCCGCGCGACCAGGTCGAAGCGGCCCATGTGGACGGCGCCAACCACTGGCAGATCTTCCGCTTCATCACCTGGCCGGCGATCATGCCGGTGACTGTGACGCTGGTCCTGATCCGCGTCATCGAGGCATTCAAGATCGTTGATCTGCCA
>Ga0187892_10009860_pt1 | contig 12341 bp, 10 predicted proteins | sample MA1701073metaG_FD_139345 | JGI IMG/M metagenome (GOLD analysis project Ga0187892, IMG submission 139345) | Bio-ooze microbial communities from a basaltic lava cave in the Kipuka Kanohina Cave System on the Island of Hawaii, USA - MA170107-3 metaG ...
CGCATCTCGACGAGGCGGGCCCGGAACAGCTCGTAGCCCCGGGTGAACGTCGACTTCGGCATGCCCGCAGTCTGCGGGCGGCGCCCTCTTGCCCGCAAAACGCGGGCGCGCTATCTTCGCCGCACTTCGGACGGGGGGTCGGCGCCGGGAGGCGGAACTTCTCGTTCATGGCGGGAGCTGCTCCGGCACGGACAATCCCGTTCGCCGCCGAACCGGGGGAAGTGAAGAACGAGATGCCCGCTCCCGACCTCGACGCGACCATCCGGAAGGTCCGAGAGCGCATCCTCGGCTACCGGAAGGCCGGACGGGTCCTCGGCGAGCAGAACACCAAGGTCAACCTGATCGAGCCGGTGCTGGCTGCCCTCGGCTGGGACGTCCACGAGATCGGCGAGGTGCGGCGCGAGTACCGGGTCGGCGCCAAGTACCCGCCCGTCGACTACGCGCTCCTCTCGCACCTGACGCCGGTTCTCTTCGTCGAGGCGAAGGCCCTCGAGGAGAACCCGCGCGACCTCCGCTGGGCGATGCAGGTCACGAGCTACGCCGCGGCGGCCGGCGTCGAGTGGTGCGTCCTGACGAACGGCGACGAGTACCGGATCTTGAACGCCCTCGCCCGGGCGCAGATCGAGGAGAAGCTCTTCCGCGTCGCGCGCGTCTCGGACGCCGACCAGCACGCAGCGACGGTCGACGCGCTCGACCTCCTCTCGCGCCGGAACTTCCGCGGCGACCGCCTCTCCGTCCTCTGGAAGGCGTTCCACGTTGACCGCCAGGTGGCGCGGGCCGTCCAGAGGCTGCTCGCCCGGCCGACGGAGCCGTTCGTCCGGGTCGTGCGGGCCGGCACGCGGGGCCTGGCGCCGCGCGAGGTCCGGGCGTCGCTCGCGAGGCTCGCGATTCGGGTCGAGATACCGGACGCATCGCAGGAGAAGGCCCGTTCGAAGCCGCCGCGAGCCCACGCAAGGAAGCGAGACGCCAAGGCGCCCGGGAAGGGCGCGGCGACCCCGGGGCTCCGTGACATCATCCTGCGCGCCGGCCTCTCGTTTCCCCTCGAACTCGAAGCGCGCTACAGGCGGCGCACCTTCTCGGCCACCGTCCGCGAGGACGGCTCCGTCGCGTTCGACGGCGCCTCGTATGCCTCGCTCTCGACCGCCGCCGGGATGGCGCGGAAATCAATCATCGGAGCGCCCGCGGGTCGCTCGTACCCGCAGACAAACGGGTGGACGTTCTGGAAGTTCAAGGACCCGAGGACGGGGCGGATGGCGACGATGGACACGCTGCGGCGGGCGGAGCGGTAGCTCGATTCAACGTGCAGCGAGGCACGGCTGACCAAAGACGGGAGACTCGTGACGACGACCACCGACTACGGTGCCGTCCGATGAGGTCCGACATCCGATCCAAAGCACCTCACTTCGGAGGTGGGCGTGCAGCCTACGATCGAGAGGACGTTCGACATGGACGAGATTGGCCGTCGAGTCGAGCAGCTTCTCGGGACCGAGCCGACGGGGATAGAACCGGCTACCGCCTGATCGATCTCGGCGTCCGATTCCTCGCCGGAGGGCGCGACAACTCAGCGAGGTACGCTCGCCGTCGCAGCTCTTCTGGAACGACAGACTCCGACGTCGCGACTACGAGCCGCAAGTCGACGTCGGGCCGGCCCTTTTACTTTCCCTCCGTCCGGGATACGATCGGCGGCTCTGGACTCGCGAACGCGTCCTCGTATCGATCTCCACGGAACCCGAGCTCCCTCGAACCGCGATAGCCCTCCTCAGGACCATGGGAATCAGAGACCGCCGGTACATGAGCCGGCAGCCGGACGACGACTTCGAGCGCCCGCGCGGTCCGCGCAACACGAGCCCTCCGAACGTCGTCGAGGTGTTTTTCCGGAGGCAGTTCCGGAGGCACCCGAAGCTCTATACGTGCCTCGGCCTCGGGGTGGTGCTCTTCGTAGTCGCTGGCGTCATCGTCGCCAAGCTCACAGCTACGAAGTGAGCTGTTGGGGCGATTGAAGCATGGACATCCTCTGGAAGGTATTCAGATAACAATGGGAATTCGACCTCACTCAAACAAGTTAGGCGGGATGCGGCGGATGAGGACGCGGAAGAGTTTTGCTATCGGGCCAGCGGCGCCAGACCCGCTCGGAGTTCCCGGTCGCGGCCAACCCCGATGCTCTCGATACGGCCCCGACCTTCTCCCCATTACTACTCCATCCGTGCGATTGCCATAGGCAGCGAACCGCCGTAGCATGCAGGTGCAATGGAACCCTCAGACTCCCCACCGCCGCACGGACAGAAACCACACGCCACTCAGACCGTCCTCCGCTTGACCGAGGAAAGTGATCGAGGCTGCGTTATCGTCTGCGCCGCAATCGCTGATGACATTCTGAACTCCTGCATCAGAGCTCGCCTGACTCCCTCCATGGAGAAGCGGGATTCCCTCCTAGGCCCGAATGCTCCGGCAGCAACGTTCTCAATGAGGATCGAACTCGCGCATCGACTCGGCATCGTTGGTCCGAACATGAGACGAAGTCTTCACATTCTCAGAAGTCTTAGAAACAAGTGTGCACACGTGGCGGCGCGTGCGACTTTGGATAACCAGCAGCTGAGCGGGTTCATTCGCGCGCTACTCAACTGTAACCCGCTATTGGCCGACTCCTTCTGGCACGTAGTAAAGCGAGAATTCGTTGACACTCACAAGATTCCTCCCTTGCTCATCGCCACGTTTCCCGATGGCAATCCGAACATTGACAAGCTCCTGCATCTAACAAAGTGGCGCGACGTGTTTAACGTCCTCGGCTCTCTACTCATCGACCATCTTGAGGAGATTGCAGAGGAAGTTATCCGTCTTGAACCAATTCACAACTGCATCTATCTCGACTCGCGACTGGGCAAGAGACTCGCTCCTATGAAGCCTGAGTCCTGACCTTGAAAGCTCCCCTGTCGCGCTTTGTCGCCCCGGTCCGTCGCATGAAGCCCGAAATGCGCGCCGGCCCCCTGGCGCAGAACGCGGCCTCCCCGACCGCCTCGCCTACCACGAATACCCGGGCAGCTGGACGAACGAGATCCGCGGAACGGGACGCGTCGGCCGTCGCTGCCAACACGCGAGGCTCAACGCGATCACGCAGTCATCGTGAACGCCCGACGGCGCGCTCGTTCGCGTCGTGCCGGCGTCGGTCACCGAAAACTCGAACGCCTCAAGCTCGTCAATGAGCTCGGGACAGAGCTCCGGCCGCGGTAGTGTGACGAGGCGCTTCTCCAACATGACCGACAGGTTGTCGATCAACGCCGTTTTGCTCTTCGTCGTGAAGGCGTACGGTTGCGCGCGGCAGCCTTCCTTCCGGAGATTCTCGAAAACGGGCTCGCCCGCGCCGGTCGAATCCACGAACACCGTCGCACGATTGTAACGGTCGAGCGCGCCCTTGATCCGCGCGACCTGCAGGTGCCAATCTAATCTGTGAAACCGATCCATATACACAACACAGCACTTCGAGTTTACGATGACGAGAACCGTAAAGTCCTCGGTCTTAGCGAGATCGAGTCCAGCGAAGTAGACCGCACCTTGGCATGGCGGCAGTAGGGCCCCCGTCGCACATTCGCGAATGTTGCGGAACACTTGGCCTGCGCCTTCACAGAACTCGCCGCCGTACTCCTGCGCGAACACACGCGCGGGGATCCGCTCGCGCTCGCGCTCGATCAGCTCGCGGTCGAGGTAGGGGTTCGACCAGGATGGGACGTTCCAGGACTCAAAGTCCGGATCGACGCCGCCCTGTCCACGGCGGTAGAGATCGTAGAAGAGGCCTTTGCCGCGCGGCGTGCTGATCAAGAGCGCCCAGCCCTTCCGATCGATGAGGCGCTGCGAGAGGTAGCTTTGCCAAATCGTGGGCTTGAGCTGGGCGGCCTCGTCGACCACGAGCCAGTCGAGGCCTTCGCCAAGAAGCGACACCGGGTTGTCAGTCGACTTCCCGCGCAGCTCGGAGAGCCCCCCGGCCATATTGCGCAGAACGAGCCGCTTCTCATGTTCCTTGAGTGTGACGATTCTGTGGCGTAGGCGCTCAGCCGCGATGACAATCACTTCTCGATACATCTTGTCGCTCAAATCGTACGTCGGCCCCACTATCCAGCCCATCGAGTTCTTGCGCGGCTGCATCATCGCAGCGAGCGCTTCCATCGCAGCGCACCGAGTCTTTCCCCATCGCACACCAGCGGCCAACACACGCCGAGGCGCGGGCGACTCGTGGACCTTCCGCTGCCCTTCGTGTGGCTCGTAGCCCCAGTCCGCGAAGAGCGTCTCCATGTTGAGACGGGCGACTCGACGCTGCGTAACATGTGGCCGCGGTCGGGGTGAGTCGATCGGCGCGTCGCCCGTGGAACTACTGGTCGCGTTCTCCACCGTCCGCACTCTCCTTCTCAGGCGGCCCCATCCAGCGAGAGTACTCTTTTCGGATCAGTTCCTCGATCGCCACGGCCGTGCGATCGGACGGCTCGCCGCGAGCGAGTCGCTCGAGCTTCACGGCCAAATCGAGCGCCCTCATCACGTCCATTCCGCTCGCGATGCTCACGGACTGCAATGCCTGGAGCGCCTTCGCCTGCATGGTCTGTGCGATCTTGAGATGTCGCGCGTTCATCGACTCGATCGTCTCGATCGCCTTGCGGTCCGCCGCGTCCCGCGCCTTCTTCTCGATCTCGATGGCGCGCTGCTTCCAGCCCTCTCGCGTCGCCCGCTGGACCACGGCCTGCTTCGAGACGCCGATCGTCTTCGCCAGGGCCGAGTAGCTTCTCGCCGGCCCGAGCGCGAGATACCGATCGAACGCGTCGGGCGGAATCTTCCTCGCCATCGTCACACTCCGGGGCGACGTCGGTCCTCGCGCCAGATCCGGAGTCCGTGGAGCGAGAGCGCGAAGTAGCATAGTTGGAGTAGGGCCTGTGCGGGGAGCCCGTGACAGAAGTCGGCGTACGCCCAGACCGCGTTCGTCACGGCCCAGATGGCGAAGCAGGCGCGGCGCTTCTGGATGTTCAGCAGGACCGCTACGAGAGAGGCGGCCCCGGTCAGCCAATAGAGCACGGCACACCTCTCTCCGCGGCCACTGCCTCGAACGACTTTCCGCCCGAGCCGTCGAGCGTCGCCTTCCTCCCGGTCGCCTGCTCCCATCGCCGGACCGCGACGTCTACGAAAGCGGGCGAGATCTCAATCGCGTAGCACCGGCGCCCGAGCTTCTCCGCCGCGATGAGCTGCGTGCCACTTCCGCAGAAAGGCTCAAGGCAGATCTCGCCGGGCCGTGTGTGCCACTCGATCGGGCGCTCGAAGATCGCGAGAACCTTCATCGTTGGGTGAAGTCCCAGCGATTCACCTACCTGATCGAGATGCCAGACCGTCGTCATCTCAGCCGGCGGGCGTCGACCCTTCTCCGGCATGAAGCCTTCTCTCCAGCCGTAGAACGCCGGTTCGTGCGCCCAGAGAAAATGGCTGTGCGTGAGGACGCCACGAGCCTTCGCCCAGATGATCGTCTGATGAACGAGCAGCCCGGTTTGCTTCCACGCCTCTTCGACGAGAGATTGACGGCGGGTCGCGTGCCACTGATAAACCGCCACTCGTTCGACGCAATGTGTGAGAGCGGCGCTGAGGTAGTCGGAGTAAAACGCTACGCTCGAGACCGGGTCGACGTATTCGTCCCAGTGTTTGTTTCCTAGTTCCTTCCCAGGGCCCGGCCTACGTCCCGCCTTTTTGTGATGCTGACTCGGGTGATTCGCGCCGTCGTAGTCGACTAGGTACGGCGGGTCTGTCGCGAGGAGCGTTGCCTTCGCGCCGGCCATCACGCGCGAGACATCCTCCGGTTTCGTCGAGTCGCCGCAGAGCAGCCGGTGTTCGCCGAGGAGCAAGAGGTCGCCCGGCCGGCTGACCGGATTCGTCGGGATCTCGCCCGGGCCCGGATCCTCTACGTTGCCGGCGTCGCTCGCGCGGAGCTCGTTCAACAGCTCCGTGATCTCGTCCGCCGCGAAGCCAAGCCCGTCGAACGACACGTCCTCGCGACGGAGCTGGTCGATTAGCTTCGCGAGCGCCGGCTGATCGAACGAGGAAAGCTCGTGCAGTTTGTTGTCGGCGACTCCGTACGCGGCGGCCTCGAGATCGCAGCCGCCGAACCAGACGACCGGGGCGCTCTGCATCGAGAGCGACCGCGCGGCCTTGAGCCGCGTATTGCCGGCGATCACCTCGCCATCGCGCTTCGCGACGATCGGCTGTTGCCATCCGAAGCGCGCGAGCGAGGCCGCGACGTGCGGCACGGCGGCGTCGTTGATCCGCGGGTTCGCGGGGTTCAGCGTCAACCGGTCGATCGAGACCCACTCGACCGCGAGGGGCCCGGAGGCCTTGCGCGAGGACGTCATGACGGCCAACTCCTCGTCCGTCTCGCGACGGGACGCGGCGGGACCACGGTCTTGGAGTTGGCTCGGACGTCGCGGCCGGCGTGACGGAACGGTGCCGGCCCTTGGAATTCGCTCGGACGGACCGCTCTCAGTCTACATTCGATCGGGGCACAAGATCGGGGAGGGTCGCGCGCCGAGACGGCAAGATCCCGGCGATCGCCGGAGGCAGGCTGTCGCCGCGGATGCTCTCGCGACGCCGTCGTTGCCGCGAAGTTGACCGGCCCGGCTTGCGCGATCGGGGCAGAATTGACAGAATCTCTTTTCGTGCACGAACTTATCGGATTCGCGGGATCGGCCTGACGCCTTGTCGGCGTCAACCTCCGGGCAAGCGCCGGACAAGTGAGGGTCGGATTCCCTGAATCATGCGACGGTGTGGTAGTCGCCGGCACCGATGACGGAAGGGACGCGCCTGAGACGAGTATCGTCGCGCTCGTTGAGTAGACCGACTTTGAGTGAGCCATTCGAGTGGACGCACACGGACGCGTTTCCTCCGTGTGTCGAACGGGCCCGTCTCGCAGCCGAAGTGCTGCGCGAGACCGTGCTGCGACCGTTCCCCGATCTTCCGGAAGCCAAACCTTCCCCTGACGAGTTGAAGCGAATAGTAGCTGCCGCGATCGCTTGGGGGTGCACTGTCCACGCTGCGTACTATAGACCGCGCAATACACAGACCGATCCGCAAGGTGTCTTCAGTCTGTTCGCTCCGTCAGGTGGTGAATCGTACGGCCTGCAGTTCGTCGGTGGGAATCCATTCGAGATGACCGGCGAAGCTGCCTCCTCCCTTGGCACCTACCGCGTTCACTTGAAGCGCGAGAATGCGTGGCCCCAATTGGACGAGGCTACGTTCGTGCTCGGGCCGATTCCAGCGCAGTATGCGGAGCCCTGTATCGACCTCCTGTTGAGTTTCGGAGTTGATCACCACTTCACCTCAATCACTCCGACGAACGACGATCGACGCCTCAAGCTCGACCCAGAAAACTGGAAGGTCATTCGCCGTACGCTGCGCGCAATCTACGTCACGATTCTAACCAAGAGTCTCGGTCTGGCGGCGTGGATCCGCGAGAGGGTCGAGCAGCTCACTGAGGCCGTCCTGCCGCTGATTGAGATCGGTGGCGACGCTCCCAAGGCCCGTACACATGTCTACGTTAGGCATGCCGGTTCCATGCGTGACGTCCTGCTCGGGATCGCAATGGCGGAATTCCTGGACGGCCTCGCGAGGAAAGGTAAGGCGACCACGGCTCGAAGTACGAAGAAGCACTTGATTGAGCGCATTCCCGAGCTCGCTCCGTGGATTCAGGTCGCACCTCATCGCGGCTCGGCGCAGATGGAGAACGCGTCGACCTATCGAATCCCGAAGGCCATTCAGAAGCGCATTAGCCGGCGTTATTCATGAGACCACGGAGTGGCGTGGAACGCCCGCATATCGCATCGTACAGGCGAAGCAGCAGTGCGTTCGAAAAACGCACGGCGTTTCTGGGCGAGGGATCGGCGCCGAGATCGGCGCCCGCGGCCGCCGTTCCACGTCCGAAAGTCGACGAAGTCGACCAAGTGGTCGACGAGGAGGCGGGGCCGCCCGCGGCCACTCTTTCAATGTCGAGATCGGCGTCGAGACCCGTCCAGAAACGCTCGGCTTCATGAATAATGCGGGTTAGAAACGCGCCGGCTTCGATAGAGTAACGCAGCTGCTACGCGCGCTCTCAGTCGTAACTTGTTGTGCACGAGAGACGTACGCACCATTCGTGGGATAGGATTGGCGCGCATGTAGCAACGCAGCGGAGTCGAGACTTGACCGATGATGTCTTCGGACGGGCAAGCAAGCCCTCCGGAGGTTCATCGTGCCAAGCACTGTTCATGATCGTCCCGCACCGGATGCCGAAGCGTTCCTGTCGGTCGCCGAGGTCGCCCAGCTTCTCCGCCTGAGCGAGAAGACCGTCCGCCGCTGGATTGAGTCCGGGCGCCTCCCCGCGATTCGCACGTCCCCACCGCGCGGCCGGATCCGAGTCGCGCAGGAAGCGCTCCAGGAGTTCCTCGCCGAGTGCCGCGTCGTCGCACACGACGAGGACGAATCAGCGGCCGTCGAGCAAGGGGGATGTCGATGAGCGGTCCCCCGCTCCTCCTCCCCCAGCACGCGGATCGGATCTTCCGCGAGTCCTCGATCAGCAAGGCCGTCGCTGGGGCGCGCGGATACCGTTCGGTCACGGTGAGAGCCGACCTTCAGCGACTCGGGTTCGCCCCTTCGCAGCGCATCGTCCCAGCCCTCCTGATTCCGGTTCACAACGTCCAGGGCGAGATCGGCCTTTACCAGATCCGCCCGGATGTCCCGCGCATCGGTAAGGACGGAAAGCCGGTCAAGTACGACTTTCCCAAGGGCGCTCAAATGGCGCTCGACGTTCACCCGTTCGCCCTCCCGTGGGTGAAGGATCCGAAGATCCCCCTCTTCATCACCGAGGCGGTCCGAAAGGGAGATGCGGGCGTCTCACGAGGTTACTGCTGGATCGCGCTTCTTGGCGTCTGGAACTGGCGCGGGACGAACGAGTTCGGCGGCAAGCTCGCACTTCCCGACTGGGAGCTGATCGTGCTCGGGGGGCGCCTCGTCTACCTCGTCTTCGACTCGGACATCTTGACGAAGCCGAACGTCCACAAGGCGCTCGCCCGGCTGAAGGCTTTTCTCGAGAGCCGTCATGCGCACGTCAGCATCATTCGACTTCCGGGCGGGCCGGGCGGAGCGAAGGTCGGCGCCGACGATTTCTTCGCCGCGGGGAAATCGATCGACGACGTGCTGCTGCTCACCACGGACGCGTTGCCGCCCCCGCCGCCGGACGAAGACGATGCGCCCTCGAGTTCCTTCGTCGAGACCCCCGGTGGAATCGTCCACGCTCGCCTGACGCGGGACGGTCTCTCCCGGGAACTGATCACCAACTTCACGGCGAAGATCGTCACGGAGGTCATCGAGGACGACGGCGCCGGCGAGGCGAGCCACATCGAGATCGAGGCGCGTCTCGGAGAGCGGGCCGGGCGGATCGTCATCCCAGCCGGGAAACTCGGTGCCGTCGACCAATGGGCGCTCGAGGCGCTCGGGCCCGCGGCGATCGTGTCGGCTGGGTTCGGGGTCAGGGACCGCGCTCGGGAAGCAGTCCAGAGGCTTTCGACGGAGATCGCTACGCGCCGGGTCTTCACCCACACGGGCTGGCGGACGATCGACGGTCAGCGCGTCTTCCTTCACGCAGGCGATTGTGGACCGATTGGACCGGATGGACCGGTTATTCGGGAGGGAGAGAGCCTTAGTGTTGCGCTGCGCGACACGCTATCCCGGTTCGCGCTCCCGGCGCCGCCGAAAGGCGACGAACTTCGCCAGGCCGTCCGTGCAAGCCTTGCCGTCCTTGACGTGGCGCCGGACTCCGTCACGTTTCCGTCGCACGCGGCTCCGTTCCGCGCCGTGCTGGGCGACGCGGACTTCAGCGTCGTGCTCGTCGGCCCCACCGGCGAGAGGAAGTCCGAGATGGCGGCCCTCGAGCAGCAGCACTTCGGGAAAGAGATGGTGCGCCTTCGCCTGCCGGCGAACTGGACAAGCACCGATAACGCCCTCGAGGACCTGCTCTTCCTCGGGAAGGACGTGCTCGTCGTCATCGACGACTTCGTCCCGCGGGGGGGCGCACCGGACGTAGCGCGTCTTCACCAGAAGGCCGAGCGTGTCCTCCGGGCCCAGGGCAATCACTCCGCCCGGCAGCGGCTCCGCTCCGACACAAGCCAGCGGCCCGCACGGCCGCCACGCGGCCTGGTGCTCGTGACCGCGGAGGATCTGCCGCGCGGTGTCTCCACTCTCGCGCGCACGGTCCTGGTCGACATCGGCAAAGGTGCCGTCAACCTAAATCGCTTGACGCAACTTCAGAAGTACGCGGCGGATGGGCTGTTCGCCGCCGCGATGGCTGCGTTCATCAAGCACGTCGCCCGAAACGGTGAGCACCATACCGCCCTGGTTCAGAAGGCGATCGCCGACGCACGATCGCGCAAGCCGCGACGGGGCGAGCACGGTCGCACCCCCGATGCCATCGCCAGCCTCAAGGTCGGGATGACGGCTTTCCTGGACTTCGCGCTCGAGGTCGGCGCGATCATGGCCGAGGAGTCCAAGTCCCTCCGGAGCCGTTCTGACGCCGCCTTCGCGGCCATCGAGACCGCCCAGGCGCGGCATCACGTGGCAGCTGACCCGGCGCGACGATTCCTCGAGCTCGTCGCGGCGTGCTTCCGATCCGGCCGCGCCCACGCGACGGCGACGGACGGAACGGGAATCCCCGGCGATCCTGCGGCTTGGGGCTGGAGGCAGGAGGGCGGGCAAAGTTGGCGGCCTTGCGGCGAGCATGTCGGATGGATCGAGGATCAGAACCTCTACCTCGATCCCGAAACCGCACTCGGCGCGGCACAACGTCTCGCCCGCGACCAGGGAGCCGAGGGCGTCACGGTCAGCCTCGAGACCCTCAACAAGCGGCTCCACGAGGCGGGGCTTCTCGCCTCGATCGAGAAGGACAACGAGGGCCTCCGCTACGCCATTCGCAAGCGCCTCGGCGGCGTGAGGCAGCGCGTCCTCCACATTCACGCTTCCTCTCTCTCGTGCGAGAAACCGGTCCCACCGGTCCCACCGGGCCATGGACCGACGGACGATACAGGCGCGGGCGGACGATCGGGACCGGATGGACCGGAAGAGAGGAGAGGAGACAGCGCCCTTGGAACCGCTGAAGCGCAGCGCGGGAACGGCATAGGCGACGAAGAGGAGGCAAGGCGGCGCGAGCCGTCGCCGATTGGTGCGGAAGGGAACGCCGCCGAAACTTCCGAACCCGACGGCCCGGAGCGGGAGAGACCGCGTGCCCTCAACATCCCCCTCGAGTCTCCCTCGTCCGGAAAACCGGTCCAACCGGTCCCAGCGGTCCCGTGCAGCAACCGAGCGGGCGATTCGAGGTCGGTCGTCCCCGGATCCGACCGAAATAATAAGCCCTCGCCAACTCCGCCTGACATCTCACCGCCGCCCGCGGTTCTGCTCCGACTCGGAGGGCAACTCGGCTACCCCTCGCTCCGGCTCTTTCCACACCTGGCCGTAGCCGCCGGCAAGACGTTCTGGGAGACCTTCGCCGCGACAAGCAATCCGGAGGACATCCAGCTCGCGCTCCAGAAAGCGCGGCAGATCCTCACCGTTCCCACGGGCTCCGGTGCCGGAGGTGACTCTCATGGATGACGCCTCCATCGTCAGCGACATCCGGTTCAGCCCGGCAACGGCGGCAGACAGAAAGTCCGGTCTTCTCGGCTGGATCGAGGCGACCGTCGGCCACGTTCGGATCGACTCTGTCGCTGTTCGACGGAGTCGCAACGGCCGGTACGTACTCAGCTTTCCGCAGCGCCGCGATAGACGCGGCAGCCCGCATCCGGTCGTTCGCCCTCGTGACGACGCCAGTCGTCGGCTGCTCGAGGAGGCCGTGATCCGCGCCCTCGGCCTCGACCGCGACCCCGACCGCGAGGAGGCCCGACCTTGACTCGCGCCGCCCTCGCGCCGCCCCGCCGACCCTTGTCGTCTTCCCGTCCGAATCCACCGAAACCCTCATCTACCAAGGAGCACTCCGACCATGAGTACGCCGACCTCGATCCCGTTCACCGTTCTCTCGATCACTCGCGCATTGGAGGACTGGAGGCCGGCGCTCCGCGCGCGGGCGCGGGTCAAGGTCGCCGACGTGCTCGTGGTCGAGCTCGAGGTGCTCGAGGCCCGGAACGTGTTCGTCGCCTACCCTTCGCGCAAGGAGAAGCGGCACGGCGAGGATGCGTGGACGTCGATCGTCGAACTGCTCAATCGCGACTTCGAGCGGAGCGTCTTCGCGGCCGTGAGGAAGGCGTACGGCGAGATCGAGGCGCGCTCAAAGGCTTCCTCGGCGCCGGAGCCGCAAGACGACCAGA
>Ga0187892_10009861_pt1 | contig 12340 bp, 11 predicted proteins | sample MA1701073metaG_FD_139345 | JGI IMG/M metagenome (GOLD analysis project Ga0187892, IMG submission 139345) | Bio-ooze microbial communities from a basaltic lava cave in the Kipuka Kanohina Cave System on the Island of Hawaii, USA - MA170107-3 metaG ...
GCGAACCGTCGACGCTCTTTGGGACGAAATCGGAAAGCTCCTCGAAAGCTTCCCCGAAAAGGAATGCGCAAATTATCTCGAAAGCTCCGGCTACCGAACCATCTGATCTTCAGGATGCTCTAGTTCGTTGACAGACAAGCGCCGCCGGGATCGAATCCCGGCGGCGCTTCCCCCATCGAAGGCGGCGGATTACTCCGCCGCGCGGAATTGCGCTTTCTCGGTCGATTCACCCATCGCCGTCGTCGAGGACTGACCGCCGGAAAGCGTCGTCGCGACGAGGTCGAAATAGCCGGTCCCGACTTCGCGCTGGTGGCGGGTCGCTTCGTAGCCGGATTTTTCGGCGGCGAATTCTTTCTCCTGCAGCTCCGAATAGGCCGCCATGCCGCGTTCGCGATAGCCTGCGGCGAGGTCAAACATCGAATAGTTCAAGGCGTGGAAGCCGGCGAGCGTGACGAACTGGAATTTGTAGCCCATGGCGCCGATTTCGCGCTGGAATTTGGCGATCGTCGCCTCATCGAGCTTGGCGCGCCAGTTGAACGACGGCGAGCAATTATAGGCGAGCATCTTGTTCGGATGTTCCCGGCGGATCGCTTCGGCGAATTTTTTGGCGTCGGCGAGGTTGGGGTGCGACGTCTCCCACCACAGAACATCCGCCGATTTCGCGTAAGCAAGACCGCGCGCAATGCAATGATCAACGCCGGTTCCTTCCTTCAGGCGATAGAACCCCTCCGACGTACGGCCTTGGCTGAAATCGATGAATTCGTGGTCGCGCTCGTCGATGTCCGATGTGATGAGCTTCGCGGACTCGGCGTCGGTGCGCGCGACGAGCACGGTCGGGACGCCGCAAACATCCGCCGCGAGCCGCGCCGCGGAGAGGTTCCGCTCGTGCGCGCGCGTGGGGATCAAAACCTTGCCGCCGAGATGGCCGCATTTCTTCTCAGAAGCGAGTTGGTCCTCGAAGTGGACGCCGGCTGCGCCCGCCTCGATATAGGCCTTCATGATCTCGAAACAGTTCAGGGGCCCGCCGAAGCCCGCCTCGGCGTCGGCGACGATGGGGAGGAAATAATCTCGCGATGTTCCGTTCTCTGAATAATCGATCTGGTCGGCGCGCCGTAATGCGTTGTTGATGCGGCGACAAAGATCAGGGCCGGAGTTCGCCGGATAAAGCGACTGGTCGGGATAGGTCTCGCGCGCGACATTGGCGTCGCCGGCGACTTGCCAGCCGGAAAGATAGATCGCCCTCAGGCCGGCCTTGGCCATTTGCACGGCCTGATTCCCCGAGAGCGCGCCGAGCGCAGCGACATAGGGCTCGGTTTTCAGGAGCTCCCACAGCTTGTTCGCTCCGCGATCGGCGAGCGTGTGTGCAACTTGAACCGAACCCCTAAGCCGGCGTACCTCCGCCTCGCTGTAATTGCGGGCAATTCCGTCAAACCGGCCCTTTGGCGCAGACGGCGTCACGTCCATGGTCGCTCCTCCCCCAGCTGCGGCGGGGCCCTCTTATCCGATCTTCGCAGTTGCAGCAATTCATGACGAATGAATTAAGTTCAAGCGGGGGACCGACGAGCCCTGGTCCTGTTGCCAAGCGCGCTTTGCTATTTGATCGGCTCGCTGGCACCGTAGCTCGGGCAGGGCCCGAGGCCCTCACACGGGGTGGGGAATGCGATTCATTCTGCTCTTGCTCATAGCCGCGGCGGCCATCATCGCGGCGCTGATCTATGTGCCGCGCTACGCGTACGAAACCATCATGACGCTTCCGACCGCCGATGACGGCGGCGGTTATGTCTCGGTCGGCTCGCCCGGCGAAGAGGTCGCGATGAGCTGCCCGGTCGGCATCGATTTCATCGAGGATAGGCGCCTTGCGCTCCTCGACGCGGAGACTGCGCGCGTGCTCGACATCGACGTCGAAGCGCGATCGCTCGTCTCCACCGATCCGCTGACCCTTCCCGCCGGCGCCGGCCCGGTGGCGATGACCCATGCGAACGGCCGGCTCTTTGTGCGGCTCGAGAATTCCCTCGGACAAGGCGCCGTCTTTCCTTTTGCGAAGACGGAGGCGGGCTACGCGCCGACGATCGAGGGTGTCGGAGATTCTGATTTTGCGCCCGACGGCGAGGTTGGGCGCCGGTTCGCCGAGCTTGGCTATCCGTTCGGGGTCGACGAAGCGAGTCTGGCGGCGGGCGACACCGCGCCGCAAGACGAATGGAGCTGGCGGAGCGATCTTACTTCAAAAAGCGGACAGAGTTTTTCGCTCGACTTCACTCTCTCCGGCGGAAGGCTCCAGATGACACTTGCCGCACCCGGCGGACTGAGTCGCTCGACCGCCGCCGGGGCGCCGGTCCCCATTCTCACAGCGCGAGCGCTGAAGGCGACGGATGGCGGCGACGTCTTTGTATCGGTGTTGGCCTGGGATCCGTCGTCTCCGTCCATTCATGTCGACGAGGCGGTGTACAGGTTCAACTCCGCCGGCGGCCCAATTTCGCGCTACGATGTCCCGCTTGACGAAAGCGAATGCGTCGCCAAGCAGCATGTGGCGGTCTCCGATGCGGGCGAGATTTACGTCCTGCGCGTGCGAGAAGACCAGGTCTCGGTCTTGCGCCTGCGCCCGCGCACGAAACTGACCGATCTTGTCCGCTGGCTAGATGACCATCTGGTGCGCCGGTTGCCGCCGATCCGCTTAGGCTCGCTGAGCGAGGCGTTCGGGGTCGCTTACGCGCAGACCGAGCTCGTCGTTGCGGAGGCGCTTCCCGATGGATCCATCGGTCCGATCTCGCGCGCCGACATCGTACGCAACGCCTGCAAGTATTTGCAGTTCGGCTGGGCGCCGACGGACGACAATCTCAAGATTGATCGCTGGAAACAGACGGTTCCCGGCTATCCCCTCAGCAAGGATCTGTGCGCATGCGGCGCCAGCGGCGATTGCTTGCAATGGAAGGCGCCGAACGACGTGGCGGACCGACGTTTGGGCCTGCCTTACGCCTGGGGGGGCGCTGACCGTCTCGACGATTTCTTGCGGAAAATCACGACCGACAAACGCCCCGCCGGCGACGAATGCACGACTTCCGGCGCCGGCATCAACATGTCGGCCGATCCGACGCGCAAATTCGCCGCAGGAGTCGATTGCTCGGGCTTCGTGCTGCGCTCGTGGGGATGGCCCGGGCGCCGCCGCCCCGACATCTCGACATCCAATCTGGAGACGATTTCCAATAACGAAGACATCAACTGGACCAAGCTCCGTCCCGGCGACATCGCCAATCGCGCCGGACATCATGTGGTTCTCATCCAGAACAAGGCGCGTTCGAAGCCCGGAGGGCCGGTCGATTCGGTGCGGCTCATCCAGTCGACGACGAAGCGCGGCTGCGATGGCGTTTGTTCGCGCAAATTCCGGGTGGACGAACTCAGCCTGCCGGGCGGCGATCTCAGTGTTCCGAGGCTTGGCAAAGAGGCGTTCAACGCGCCCGGGACGACCTATGTCTGGCGACGCGCCGATCACGTCGATCCGGCCCAACCTTTGACGAACAGCGACTCGCTTGCGCTCTGTCCGCCCCAGTAGACCGCGTCTGGAAAGGAAAACCGGGTTCCCGGCGAGCCTCGTCATAGGCTAATCGGGCGCTATGCCGCACAAGCCGCCCCTCTCCGCCTATATCCGCGCCAAAAATGAAGCGCGGATGATCGGCGAAGTCGTCAGGGCCGCGCTCGCCGTCGCTGATGAGGTCGTGGTCGTCGATTCGGGATCAACGGACGACACCGTAAAGATCGCCGCGGCCGCCGGCGCGCGGATCATACGGCATGAATGGCTCGGCAACGGACATCAAAAGCGCATCGGCGAGGACGCCTGTCGCCATGACTGGTTGTTTGACCTTGACGCCGATGAGATTGTGACGCCTGAGCTCGCCGCCGAAATCGCCGCACTCTTCAACACCAGCGACCCGCCTTGCGCGATCTATCGCACCCCGATGGTCATGGCGCCGGCGGTCGGAGAGCCGTGGCGCGGCTTCGGCGGCCAGATCCGCCACAAGCTCTACGACCGGCGCGTCGTGCGCGCGCCGGCGCACGCCGCCTGGGACCAGTTCGATATCCCGAAAGGCGCCGTCGTCGGGACGCTCAAATCGCCGATCGTCCATCACGCCTTCACCGGCGCCGAGCATCTGATGGAAAAGCTCAACCGGAACTCCTCAGTGCGGGCGCGCGAGACCCGGCAGAAATCGAATTTCGCGCTGATCCTGCGCATCCTCTTCGCTCTGCCGTTTTATTTCCTGAAGCGCTACATCCTCGACGGTCTTATTCGCGGCGGGGTCTATGGCTTCGCCTTCGCCATGATGTCCGCATTCGGACGATGGCTGCGCGACGTGAAGATGTATGAACGGCGGATGAAAAGCGAATGAGCGAGCCGTTCGGCGCCTTGAAGCCGTCGCCTCGCCAGGAAGCCTTCCGCCGCATCGGGCATCGGCTGCCTCCCCACTACGCCGGGCGGAAACTCGCATCGCTGCTGCTCGGCCCCGCGGGAGGGCGTCTTCGGCGCGCCTATGACGTCGAAGTCTTCGGCACGCAGAAGGCCCGCCTCCATCCGTACGACAACATCTGCGAAAAGCGCGTCTATCTCACGCCGCAATTCTGGGAGAGCGACGAGCGCAAAGCGCTGGCGCGCGCGATCGCGCATCATCGAGGCGATGCCTTCGTCTTCGCCGACATCGGGGCGAATGTCGGCCTCTATACGCTTTATGCGCGCTCGGCGGCTGAGGCCGCGGGCAAAAGGCTCACTGTGATCGCCGTCGAACCGGATCCCGAGATGCGCGCGCGTTTTCTCTTCAATATGCGCGCCTCGGGCGCGGAACACGATGTCCAGCTTTTTCCCTATGCCGCCGCGGCGAAGTCCGAACCCTTGCGCTTCGCGGCGAACCTCGCGAGCCGGGGATTGAGCCGCATAGACCCGGCCGGCGCGAGCGAGGTCGAGGGTCGCGGCCTCCTCGATATCTTCACGGAGGCGCAAGCGACGCGCATCGACGCGATGAAAATCGACATCGAGGGCCATGAATACTCAGCGCTCGAGTCGTTTTTCGCCGCAGCGCGCGAGCCGCTTTGGCCGGACATGATCATTCTCGAAACGGCGCATGAGTCGCAGGGGCGCTCGGCGCGTGCGCTGTGCGAGTCGGTCGGCTACTCCGTCAGCCTGACGGCCAGGCGGAATGCCGTGCTGGTTCGGCCGCGCAACGCGGTCACCCTGCGGCCGGCGACGGCGTCTGACGTGGCGCAGCTCGAGCGCTGGGACAAGGAGCCTCATGTCATCGCCGCGACCACCGACAATCGGCGCGCGACTACGGCCTTTGAGGGAAACAATTGGCGCGACGAAATCGCGGGCGCATCGGTTTATTCGCAATACTTCATTGCGGAGCTCGACGGGCGGCCGATCGGCGCCATGCAGATCATCGATCCGCATCTCGAGCCGACGCATTATTGGGGCGACATTGAACCGAATCTCAGGGCGCTCGACATCTGGATCGGCGAGGCCGGCGCGCTCGGCAGGGGCTATGGCGAGAGGATGATGCGCATAGCGCTTGATCGCTGCTTCTCGGACCCGGCTGTTCGCGCCGTCGTCATCGATCCGCTCGCGAGCAATCGGAGAGCCCGCAAATTCTATCGACGCTTGGGTTTTGCGCCGGTCGGCCCGCGCCGCTTCGGCGGGGACGACTGTCTCGTTCACCGGCTTGAGCGCGACGACTGGATGCTTCGTCGGACCTCATCGGGCCTCCTCACTGGGTCTCAGCGTACCAATCCTTGATCATCAGCCGCCGCTCGATGTCCGAGGCGGTGTAGCCGGCTTCTTCGGCCGTCTGGCGCACGGGCAACACGACGGGGCGGAACGCGTCCTCGTTGTATTCGTATGGAATAAGACTGAGGATCGAGCGGATGCAGTTGAGGCGCGCAAGGTCCTTGTCGTCGCCGTCGACGACGCGCCAGGGCGCATGGTCCGTATGCGACCTTTCAAGCATCCGGTCGCGATATTTCGAGGACTCCGCCCAGCGGCGGCGGCCTTCAAGATCGAGAGCCGACAGCTTCCAGCGCTTGCGCAGGTCCGCGGCGCGCTCCTGGAAGCGCCGCTCCTGCTCTTCGGCCGAAATCTGCACCCAGTATTTGATGAGATGGAGGCCGCCATCGGTCAGCATGCGTTCGAAATCCGGAACCTCGCGCATGAAGGCTTCGTATTCCTCCTCGGTGCAGAAGCCCATCACCGGTTCTATAATCGCGCGATTGTACCAGGAGCGGTCGAACAGGACGATTTCGCCGGCGCCGGGCAGCTCGGCGACATAGCGCTGGAAATACCACTGCGCGCGCTCGACGTCGGAAGGCTTCGGCAAAGCGACGACCCGCCAGATGCGAGCATTCATCCGCCGAGTAATTGTCTTGATAAGCCCGCCCTTGCCGGCCGCGTCGCGGCCCTCGAAGAGAATTGCGATCCGCAGACCCTTGCGCGAAACGGTCTCCTGCAGCTTCGCTAGCTCGAATTCGAGCCTTGCGAGTTCTGCGGCGTAGGCTTTCTTCTTCACGGGTCCTCTCTCCTGCGGCCGAATTCGTCGAAGGAATACGCTCTCCTGCAGAACTCGCAGCTGACGCGAATCGCGCCGCCTTCGACCATCTCCGCCAGCTCGTCGCGCGAATAGCGGCTCAAGACGGCCTCGATTTTCCCGGCGCTGCACGGACATTCGGCGCGCACGGCGAGCGGTGAAAACGCGCGGACGCCATCCTCATGAAATAGCCGAAAAAGCAGCTGCTCCGGCGGCAGCGCGGGGTCCACAAGTTCATCCGCTTGCGTCGTTTTAAGCGCAGCCCGCGCCCTATCCCATCCGTCGAGTTCGATCGCGTCGTTCACCCCGCTGTCGCGAGGCATGAGTTGCGCCATGATTCCCCCCGCGCGCCAGCGTTCCGCGCCGCCCGGCTCGACGACGCGGCCGACGGCGAGCCGGAGCGCGGTGGGAATCTGCTCCGATCGCGCGAAATAGGATTCGGCCACGGCGGAGAGCGATCCGCCCTCGATCGGCGTCACGCCCTGATAGCGCTCCATGTCGGGCCCCTGGTCGATGGTGATCGCGGCATGCCCGCGCCCGAGAAGCGTTGAAAGATCGTATGCGGAGGATAAAATCGGGCGGGCCGCCGTCGCTGTCGCCCGGAGCGCGCCGCCGGACGCGTAATCGGCGACGATCATCGACACCGGCCCGTCGCCCTGAGCCTGAAAAATCAGCTTGCCGTCGAATTTGAGCGCCGACCCGAGCATGGCGGCCAGCGCGGAGGCCTCGCCGAGAAGCGCTGACAGCAGATCGGGGAATCGATGCGCGGAAAGAATGTCGTCGACGGCCTTGCCGAGGCGAGCGACGCGCCCCCTGACGGCGCCGCCGCCGACCTCGAAAGGCAGGATCACGTCGTCCGCGCGCGCCATCAGGTTTTCAGCCTATAGCCGGATTTCAGGAGCCGGTAGCAGGCGAAAACAAGCGTGAAATTGATCGCCATCGTCGCTGCAAGGCCGACGAGGGGCCGCGCCTCATAGACGCCCGTGAATCCATACCGAAACCCGTCGATGAGGTAGAACACCGGGTTGAAATGGCTGATCGTCAGGAATGGTTCCGGCAAGTTTTTTATCGCGTAAAAGGTGCCGGAGAGAAATGTGAGCGGCGTGATGACGAAATTGGTGACCGCCGCCATCTGGTCGAATTTCTCCGCCCACACGCCGCCCAGAATGCCGAGCGCGCCGAACATGACGGATGCGGCGAGCGCGAAGTAAAGGATTGCCCACGGAGCATCGATCTGCATCGGGCTGTCCGAGAACGCCATGAAGACGGCGCTGGTCGCCGCCGTCACAAAGCCGACGAGAAGACCGCGAGCCGCCGCTCCAACGAGGAAGGCGCAGGTGAGTTCTGCGGCGGAAAGCGGCGGCATCAGGACATCGACGATCGAGCCCTGGACCTTGCCGATGATTAGCGACGAGGCGGAATTGGCGAATGCGTTGGTCAGCACCGCCATCATCACGAGTCCAGGCGCCAGGAATTCGACATAGGGGACGCCGTTCACGTCGGCCCGCGATGCGCCGAAAGCCTGCATGAAGACGACGAGGAAGAGGATGGTCGAGATCAGCGGCGCGACGATGGTCTGAAAGGCGACTTTCATGAACCGCCGGACTTCTTTGGCGCAGAGCGTCGATAGGCCGAGCCAGTTCACCGCGCCGAAGCGGCGCTCTCCGAAACCGGGAAGAGGCTTGGCGAGAGCGGTGTCGGTCGCGGACATCGCGCCCCTTATGCGCGCGACCGCAGGCGCTGTCCCGCGGTCGCCTGCGGCTGACTTCTCCACAACATCTTGTGTGCAAAAAAATTCGTGTCCTGCATATTGTATTTGCTCGCTGCTGAGATACTATATCTAGGCGCAACGGAGCGCGGCCTACGCAGAAACACCTACATATAGATTAGCGAACGCGGAAGCCGGGCTGACCGGCTTTTCTCAAGGAGCGGACGCCATGGCGTGGAACGACGAACGCATTGATCTCTTGAAGAAATTCTGGGCCGAAGGGCTTTCGGCAAGCCAGATCGCCTCGAAAATGGGCGGGGTGACGCGCAATGCGGTGATTGGAAAGGTGCACCGTCTCGGCCTGTCGGGCCGCGCCGCCCCGGCGACCCCCCAGCGCGGACGCAGCTTTGATCGCAGCTTCGACGATTTCGACGAGTTCGGTGGGGCGCCGACGCCGAAACCGATCGTTCCGGAGCCCGAGTTCATCGCGCCAGTGGTGCTTGATGGGGGCGACAAGGCGACGGTTGCGACCTTGAAGAACAATATGTGCAAGTGGCCGATCGGCGACCCGGCGACCGACGATTTCCATTTCTGCGGGCAGGGGACCGGAACTGGGAAATCCTATTGCGCCTATCACGCGCGGCTCGCCTTCCAGCCGCCGCAACCGCGCAAATCCGATCGCCGCATCGGAGAGCCGCTGCCGGCGCTGCCGCGCCGCGCCGCGGGTTGACCCGCCAGGCGCTTCATCAGCCCGCCGCATCGAGCGAATATCCTGCGGAGCGGACCGTGCGTATCGGGTCGCCTTGATCGTAGCGGTTCAGGGCTTTGCGCAGGCGGCCGATATGCACGTCGACGGTTCTGACTTCGACGAAAGCGTCGGAGCCCCAGACCGCGTTCAGAAGCTGCTCGCGCGAGAACACCCGGCCGGGATGCCGGATCAGGTGATCGAGCAGCCGAAACTCGGTCGGACCTAAGTGAATCTCCTTGTCGTCGCGCCACACCCGGTGCGCCGACCGGTCGAGCCGGATGTCGCCGAAGCGCGCCTCGTCTTCGACGAGGCCGGGACGAATCCTGCGCAGCACGGCGCGCATGCGCGCGATGAGCTCGTTGGTCGAGAAGGGCTTGGTCAGATAATCGTCCGCCCCCGTCTCAAGCCCGCGGATGCGGTCAGACTCCTCGGCGCGGGCGGTCAGCATGATCACCGGCAGGTTTTTCGTCTCCGCGTTCGCGCGCAGCCGGCGGCACACTTCGATTCCTGAGATCTTCGGCAGCATCCAGTCGAGGATGGCGATGTCAGGGCGGAATTCCTCGACCTTCAATAGCGCCTCTTCGCCGTCGCCGGCGATCGCTGTTTCGAAGTCGTCGCGTTTGAGGTTGTAGTCGAGGAGGGTGGCGAGATCCTCTTCGTCCTCAACGATCAGCACGCGCGTCTTGATCATGAGGCTGGTCCCTGCGGATCCTTGACGGTGGTCAGCGCCGTCTCGTCGCCCTTCGGTCGTTCACGGCCGAGCGCGGAGCCGGTCAAAAGGAAGTGCAGCGCTTCGGCGATATTCGTCGCGTGATCGCCCACCCGCTCGAAATTCTTGGCGATGAAGACGAGATGGGCGCCCGCGTTGATGTCGGAGGGGTTCTCCATCATCGCCGCGAGGATTTCGCGGAAGACGGAATTGTAAAGCGCGTCGAGATCGTCGTCGCCGCCCCACACCGCCTTGGCGGCGTCGAGATCGCGCGCCGCGAAGGCGTTGAGGATGTCGCTGATCTGCCTGAGGCTCGCGCGGCCCATGCGCGCGACGGCGGCGTAGGGGCGCGGCGGACGCTCGCGGCTGACCACAAGCGTGCGCTTGGCGACATTCTTGCCGAGATCGCCCACCCGCTCGAGATCGCCGGAGACCTTCATATTGGTCATGATCTCGCGCAGGGTGCGCAGATCGTAAGGACCTTCCGCCAGCAGCGACATCACCTTCGCGTCGATGGCGTGGTGCAGCGCGTCGACCCGTTCGTCGGCGCGAACGAGCCGCTCGGCGAGCGCCACGTCGCGCCGCTCGAACGCGGCGATCGCCTCTGCGAGCTGGCTTTCGACTAGCGCCGCCATATGGGCGAGATCGATCTCGAGGCCTTTTAATCGATCGCGAGTTCTCGAAAGTCCGGCCGCCATTCAACATCCATTCATTCGGGACTGGGGACAGTGGACTCGGGAAGGCTAACGCCTTTTGCTTTCGCTCCCAAATCTCCGATCCGCAGTCCCGAGTCTTGAGTCCTCAGCCCCGCGGTGCGCGTCTTGAGCGCGCGGAAATAGCAGGTGATCGCCGTTCCGCCCGCCAGCCGGCTTTCGATCTGCAGTCCGCCTTTGTGGCGATTGACGATGTGCTTGACGATGGCGAGACCGAGGCCGGTGCCGCCGGTCTTGCGGCTCCTCTCAACATTGACGCGATAGAAGCGTTCGGTGAGGCGCGGCAGGTCGGCGCGGTCGACGCCAGGGCCGAAATCGCGCACCTGCACGTAAAGGAGATCGTCGGGACCGGCGCCGCGCCGCGCCGCCACCTGGATCGCCGAGTCGCCGGCGCGATGCGATATTTCTCCGTCGTCGGCCATAGCGGGGGCCGGCCCGCGGCCGACCCGGACCTTCACCAGCGCCGGGTCGCCGCCATATTTGACCGCGTTGTCGATCAGATTCTGGATCGCCTGGAAGATTTCGTCGCGATCGCCCAGGAGTTCGAATGGGGCCGCCGCGGGTTCGCATTCGAAATCGACGATGGCGCCCGAGCGTTCAAGCAGCGGCGCCGTCGAATCGATCACGTCCCGCGCGATGTCGTGAAGGCTGACGACGGTGCTCGGCGGCACGTGCTCGTTAAGCTCGATGCGCGAAAGCGACATGAGGTCGGCGACGAGCCTTTGCATGCGCTCAGCCTGGCCCTGCATGATTCCAAGGAAGCGCTCACGCGCCTCCTCGTCGCTCTGGGCCGGCCCGCGCAAGGTCTCGATGAAGCCGACGAGCGAGGCGAGGGGGGTCCGGAGCTCATGGCTCGCGCTCGCGATGAAGTCGGCGCGCATCTGTTCGAGCCGCCGCTCCGTGGTGAGGTCGCGAATGAAGATCAAGGTCCGCCCGCCCTCGCCGTCGTCGAGCGGCGCAATATAACCCCGGCAGGAGCGTTCGACTTCCCCGGTGGTCCCGAAATCGACGGTCTTCGGCGAGCGCGACCGCGCCGCGTCTTCGGCCGCCTCGAAGACCGCCGGCGCTCGCAGGGCCGCCGCGAGATGGCGTCCCTCGATTTCGGCGAGGCCTAGAAATTCCTGCGCCGCGCGGTTGGCGAGCTCTATGACTCCGTCCTGATCGACGATCAGGAGCGGCTCGGGCAGGGACTGTGCGACCCCGCGCGCCAGCCGCAAAGTCGTCAGTTCCGCCTCACGCACCGAAAGCTCGGCCCCGACTACGCGCTGCACCGGCTCCGCCCAGTCGCGCCCGGATGAAAAGCGATAGCGAACGAAGAGGGCGGCGAGGAAGGCGCCGAAGGCGATCAGAGGCAACGACCAGGCCGGCAGCCAGCCCGGCAAGGCGACGCTTTCCGGCGCGGCGAGGCGGGCCGCGAGGATTGCGCTCACCCCGGCGCTGATCCCGACCGCCCAAGCGAAGTCGCGCGCGCGGACGCGCGCGGCGGTCTTGCGGATCAGGGTTGCGAGGTCGTCATCCACGCCCTGCCTTGCGTCCTTTCTCCGCGGCGATGAATGCGTCGATCTTCGCTTCGAGCACGGACAGGGGCACCGCGCCGTTTTCAAGGACGGCGTCGTGGAAGCGGCGCAGATCGAATTTCGGTCCAAGCGCCTTCAACGCCCGTTCCCGCAGCTCCTTGATCTTCAGCTGGCCGGTCTTGTAGGCGAGCGCCTGCCCCGGCCAGGCGATGTAGCGGTCGACTTCCGCCGTGATGTTGTGTTCGGAAAGCGCCGTGTTCTCCTTCATGAAAGCGATCGCCTGGTCGCGCGTCCAGCCCTTGGCGTGCATTCCGGTGTCGACGACCAGCCGGCAGGCGCGCCACATCTCGTAGGAGAGGCGCCCGAAATTCGCGTACGGATCTTCATA
>Ga0187892_10009862_pt1 | contig 12340 bp, 6 predicted proteins | sample MA1701073metaG_FD_139345 | JGI IMG/M metagenome (GOLD analysis project Ga0187892, IMG submission 139345) | Bio-ooze microbial communities from a basaltic lava cave in the Kipuka Kanohina Cave System on the Island of Hawaii, USA - MA170107-3 metaG ...
CCTAATCGCCTTGCTGCAATTGCTCCGTCTCGTCGGGCGATGGGAGGTGACCCTGAACGGTGCGGTAGTCCCGATTTGGCCAAGTGGGATCGCGTTCGTCGTCGCCGCCGCGCTTGCGGTGTTACTCTGGCGGGACGCGCGCCGGTGAACGACAAAACAGAGCTACGCGGTCAAACGCCACGTTTCTCGGTATGGCCCATCTGCCTAATGCACTCGCTGACTTGAGTTGGGTGGCCCGAAGCCAGCCGTGAACGTCTTGCTGTTTATGCCGCCAACCCGCATGTTGCGCCGGCTTCGCGTTGCGCGGGCGCTCCCATCGTGCGCGAAGATAACATCGGCAGAGTACGTAAATCACTGCGGCCACCGGCAGCAGGTTGTCCCATCCCCGAAGAGGGCGCCTGGGGCTGGCCCGATTGTCCGCGAGGCCTCCTGACGTGGCGACGCTGAAAGACGCGCTGAAGGAACTCGCGGCCGCCCGCTGGCAACGGCGGCGCTCCTCCTGGCTTTCGCGACGGCCGGCGCCGCTCCGGTGGTCGTCGTCGAGGATTGGATGCGCGATCCGGCGGGTCACAAGGGGATTCCGTCCGGATGGAAGGGCGAGACGTTCGGACGGCGTGCCGACTTCGACTTCGTCATCGAGGAACGTGGCGGCCAGCACGTCCTGCACCTGAAGAGTCGAGACGAGCACTCGACGATCGCCAAGGAGCTCACGGGCACCGTGAGCCTGAAGAGCACGCCGATGCTCGAGTGGAGGTGGATGGCGACCACCCTGCCGACCGGTGGGGACTTGCGCCGCCGGGAGCCCACCGATCTGGCGGCGCAGCTCTACGTGGTGTGGCCGCGACGCCCCGCGCTGCTCCGCTCCCGGATCATCGGCTACGTCTGGGACGCTACCGCGCCGGCCGGACTCATCGCCCAGAGCAAGAAGACGCCCACCGTGACCTTCGTCGTGCTCCGCTCGGGGGGAGGCGAGCTCGGCCGCTGGCTCACCGAACGCCGCAACGTGGTCGAGGATTACCAGCGCATCTTCGGCGAGGCGCCGGACGACCCCGGTGCCATCACGATCTCGATCGATTCCAACGACACGCATTCGGCGGCCGAGTCCTACGTGGGGGCGATCACGTTCCGGGGCAAGGTGGAGGCGCCGGGCCGCTGAAGGGCCCGGTCCATCATGGCTGGCACGCCTCTTGCTCTTTTCACCTCGGGGGAATAGCCGACCACGGGGGCGACGTATGACGAAGGATGGCGAGAAGCGTGCACTCTGGACCGGGTCCATCTCGTTCGGGCTCGTGACGATTCCGATCCGCCTGCAGCGCGCGATCCGCGATACGCGGCCGCGCTTCAAGCTGCTGCACGCCAAGGACAAGTCCCCCGTCCACTTCCAGCGGGTCTGCCAGCGCGAGGAGCGTCCGGTGCCCTGGTCCGAGGTGGTCAAAGGGTTCGAGTCGGAGAAGGGGAAGTACGTCGTGCTGACCCGCGAGGATTTCGACAAGGCGGCGCTCGAGAAGACCAACACGCTCGACATCCTGGACTTCGTCCAGGCCCAGGAGATCGACGACCGCTTCTTCGAGACACCCTACTACGCGGTGCCGGGTAAAGGCGGCGACCGCGCCTACGCCGTGCTTCGTGAGGCCTTGAGAGAAACGAGCAAGACCGGCGTGGGGAAGATCATGCTGCGCGAACGGCAGCACCTGGCGGCGCTCGAGGCGATCGGCGACGCCCTCGTCGTGACGATGATGCGTTTCCCCGACGAGCTGGCGGACCTGTCGGACTTCCGCTTCCCGCCCCTGACAGGGGTGCGGGCCAAGGAAGTCGACATGGCCAAGACGCTCATCGAACGGCTCACCGACAAGTGGTCGCCGGAGAAATACACCGATGACTACGAGATCAATCTCATGCGCGTGATCCGCGCCAAGCTGAAGGGCAAGGAGCCCTCGCTCAGGGAGGACGCGCCGGATGCGCGCCAGGCCAAGGTCGTGGATCTAATGGAACGCCTCCAGCAGAGCCTGGCCGGCGGGGCCGGCGCCAGGGCGCGCGGACGCGCCGGCGCCGAGGCAGCGCACCGGCGACCGCCGCGAAAGGCCGCCGCGCGGAAGAAGCCGGCCCGCGTCGCCTGAGGCGCGAGCCGCCCGGCCCCCGCGCCGAATCGCCCGTTGGCCGAGGTTGCAACGGGCGCCGCCCTCTGACACCATCAGCACGGTCGCGTATGGCGAGCTCCTGCGTTGGCACACCCCTCTGCTGAACGACACGCATCGAAGCGGCGGCGCGCCAAGCCCGTTGTCACGGAAGGGGCTCGGCACCTTCCGGCGGAGACTCCCCCGGCCCACGACGCCATCCGGCTCGAGGGCGCCGACTGGCTGATCGCGCTCGGGCTCGCGCTGATCACGGTCGCCGTCTTCCTGCCGGCCCTCGCGAACGGCTTCGTGTGGGACGACGACGTCAATTTCGTCGGCAACCCGTCGTATCGCGGCCTGGGCTGGACGCAGCTCCGCTGGATGTTCACGAGCGCGCACCTCGGGCACTACATCCCGCTGACCTGGATGACCCTGGGCTTCGACCATGTGCTCTGGGGCATGAACCCGCGCGGCTATCACGCGACGAACCTGCTCCTGCACGCCGCGAACGCCGGGCTGCTCTACCTGCTGGCGCTCCGGCTGATGGCGGCGGCGTGGCCGGCCGCGCCAGAGGAGCGCGGCGGGGTGCGGCTGGGCGCGGCGGGCGCCGCGCTGCTCTTCGCGCTCCACCCGCTGCGCGTGGAGTCGGTGGCCTGGATCACGGAGCGTCGTGATGTCCTCTCCGGGCTGCTGGCCTTCCTGACGGTGCTCGCGTATCTGCGTGCGTGTCGGGAGCGCGCTCCCGCCTGGCGACGGCGCTGGTACTGGGTCGCGCTCGGGCTGTTCGTGCTGGCGCTGCTCTCGAAGTCCATGCTCGTGACGTTGCCCGTGATCCTGCTCGTGCTGGACGTGTATCCGCTCCGGCGCCTGTCCGGGGATCTCCGACGCTGGGTCGAGCCCGCCGGCTGGCCGGTGCTCGCCGAGAAGATCCCCTTCGTGCTCGCGAGCCTCGCGGCCAGCGTGGTGGCTCTGCTGGCGGTGAGAGAGGCCGGCGCCGCGGTCAGCCTGAGCGAGGTCGGATGGGCGGGGCGCGCCGCGATCGTCGCGTACGGCTTCGGGTTCTATCTGTGGAAGACGCTCGCGCCGCTCGGGCTGTCGCCGCTCTACGAGGTGCCCTCGGGCCTGACCCTCTTCGACCCGCGATGTCTGCTCGGTCTGTCGCTGGCCGTGGCCATCAGCGCGCTCGTGATCGCAAGGCGGCGCCGCTGGCCGTGGCTGACCGCGGCCTGGGTGACGTACCTGGTGACGCTACTGCCGGTCGTGGGCATCGTGCACAACGGACCGCAGATCGCCGCCGACCGGTACAGTTACCTCCCGACCGTCGCCTGGGCGCTCCTGGCCGGCGCCGGGGTGCGCCTGGCGTGGCGGCTCTGGCAGACAGGCCGCCTCGGCCGCGCGCCGGCCGTGGCGCTCGCGGCGCTCGGCATCGCCTGCCTCGTCGCGCTCGCCGGTCTCACCTGGAGGCAGATCCCGGTGTGGCGCGACGCCGAGGCGCTCTGGGGACACGCGCTCCGCACCGCGCCGTCCGGCTTCGCCCACGCGAGCCTGGGCGTGGCGCTCGCCCAGCGCGGCCGGCTCGACGCCGCGATCGCGCACTACCGCGACGCGCTGCGGATCAAGCCGTCGCTCGCGATCGTGCACTACAACCTGGCCAACGCGCTGGCCGATCAGGGTCACGCGGCGCAGGCCGTCACGCACTATCGAGAAGCGCTGCGGTTGCGGCCGGGCGACCCGGACACGCACTACAACCTGGCGTTCACCCTCGCTGCTCAGGGACAGACGCTTCCGGCCATCGATCACTATCGTCAAGCGTTGCAGATCAATCCGCGCTTCCGGGAAGCGCGCGCCAACCTCGACCGCTTGCTGCGGGCTCGCGAGCGGGCCAAGGAATGAGCGCGTCCCTCCTGGCCGGGCCGGGCCTGCAGCGGCTCTCCGACATCACCGCGACCTGGGCGGCGAGCACGCCGGATCGCATCGCGCTCACGGCGCCCGGCTGGCGCCCGCTCACCTATCGTGAGCTGCACGAGCAGATCCAGCGCACCGAGCACGCGCTGCGCGCATCCGGCATCGGGCGGCAGGCTCGTGTCGCGGTCGTCTTGCCGGCCGGCCCGGATCTGGCCGTCGCCCTGCTGAGCATCGCCTCCGCCGCCATCTGCACGCCGCTGAACCCGAGCTCGACCTCCCGCGAGCTCGACGGCTACTTCGCGGAGCTCGAGCCGGCGGCCGTGGTGCTCGGCGACGAGACGGCGGCCGCAGCGACCGAGGCGGCACGGGCCCACGCCGTGCGGATCATCACGCTCACGCGGACGCCGGCCTCCGCGGCCGGGAGCTTCGAACTGGCCGCGGACGGCCTTGGCGCCGCGCAGGATGACCGGCTCGCACAGGCCGGCGATGTCGCGCTCGTGCTGCCGACGTCCGGGACCACGTCCCGGCCGCGGCTGGTGCCGCTGACTCACGGCAACCTGCTGGCCGCGGCGAGCGCGATCGCCACCGGGCTGCGCCTGAGCCCGGAGGACCGCTCGCTCACGGTGATGCCGCTGTTCCACGTGCACGGCATCGTCGCCGGTCTGCTCGCGCCGCTCCTGGCCGGCGGCGGCGTGGCGTGTCCGCCCGGGTGGGTCGCGCCGCGCTTCTTCGAATGGCTCGACGCGCTCGAGCCCACCTGGTACACCGCCGTGCCGGCGATGCACCAGGCCGTCGTCGCCCACGCGCACGCGCACGCGGAGGTGATCGCGCGCCGGCGGTTGCGCTTCGTCCGCTCGTGTTCCTCGGCGCTGCCGCCGAACCTTCACGCGGAGCTGGAACGCGTCTTCGGCGTGCCGGTGATCGAGGCGTACGGGATGACCGAAGCGGCGCACCAGATCACGAGCAATCCGCTGCCGCCGGGCACGCGCAAGCGCGGGTCCGTTGGACGAGCGGCCGGCGCCGAGGTGGCGATCCTCGGCGACAAGGGCGAGCGGCTGCTGGCCGGCTCGCCGGGCCAGGTGGTGATCCGGGGCCCGGGAGTCATGGACGGCTACCTGGCCAATCGGAGGGGGCCTCGACGGCCCCCTCCGAGCCTCCCCCCAGAAGCGGATTGCGCCGGCGATGCCGGCGCTCGAAGCGGCACGTCGCACCCGCCGCATTCGGTGGAGGCTGGCGTCCATGTCTCCGACATCCTCCTAGGGGATATCGAGGACGCCGGCGATCGGACGTTCGTCGATGGCTGGCTGCGCACGGGCGATCTCGGCTACCTGGACGGCGACGGTGATCTCTTCCTCACCGGGCGCGTGAAGGAGGTCATCAACCGAGCCGGCGAGAAGATCGCCCCGCGCGAGGTCGAGCACGCGCTGATGGAACACCCCGGTGTCGCCGTCGCGGTCGCGTTCCCAATCGCTGACCCGAGACTCGGCGACGATGTCGGCGCCGCAGTCATTCCTCGCCCGGGCACCGCGCCGACCGTCGAGGAGGTGCGCCGCTTCGTCGGCTCGCGCCTGCCGATCCACAAGGTGCCGCGCCGGATCCGAATCGTGGAGCAGATCCCGACGGGCCCGACCGGCAAGATCCAGCGCCTGGGCCTGGCCGAGAAGCTCGGCCTGGCCCCCACAGCGGCGGCGCGCGAGGCGACGCGACGATCGGCGCCGCCGCGCACCCCGCTCGAGCAGACGATCGCCGCGGCGTGGCGCCAGGTGCTCGGCGTCGACGAGGTCGGCGTCGACGACGACTTCCTCGATCTCGGCGGCGACTCGATCCTCGCCACCGTGCTGGCCGTGCGACTGCGCGAGCTCGTGAAGGCGGACCTCGTGCTGGTCGACCTGCTCGACGCGCCGACGATCGCCGACCAGGCCCGGCTGATCGAGGCTGGACGTCCGGCCGCCGAGGCCGCCCCCGGGCGGCGGCCCTCCGCCGGCGCACCGATGTCACACGCGCAGGAGCGGCTCTGGTTCATGCAGCAGCTCGAGCCCGACACGACGGTGAACCATCGCGCGTGGGCACTTCGACTCACCGGCCGGCTGGATGCCAAGGCGCTCGAGGCGAGCCTCCAGGAGATCGTGCGGCGCCACGAGCCGCTGCGCGCGCGCTTCGCCGCGATCGACGGTCGCCCGGTGCCGTCGATCGCGACCCGCGTGCCCGTGCCGCTCCCGGTGGACGACCTGGGCGAGGTGCCGGCGCCACATCGCGAGGCCCAGCTCCGCGAGCTGGCTGCGAGCGAAGCCGGCGCCCCGTTCGACCTGTCGCGCGGCCCGCTCTTCAGGGCCCGCCTCGTGAGGCTCCAGGCCGAGGAGCACGTGCTGGTGCTGTGCGCGCACCACATCGCCTTCGATGCATTCTCCGAGCGCGTGTTCGATCTCGAGCTGGCGCGGCTCTATCCCGCGTTCACCGCCGGTCAGCCGTCGCCGCTGCCGCCGGTGGAGACGCGCTACAGCGATCTGGCCGCGTGGCAGCGCGATCGCATGCAGGGCCGCGTGCTCGAGGGGCTACTCGGGTACTGGAAGGTTGCGCTCCGGGCGGCGCCGGACACGCTCGCGCTTCCGATTGACGAGGCGGACCCGGGCGCCCGTGGCGCCGCCAGCGCCGTCGGCACGCGCTCACTGCCAGCGGAGCTGAGCGGCGAGCTCGCCCGCCTGGCGCGCGGCGAAGGGGTCACGGTGTTCATGCTGCTGACGGCCGCCCTCCAGCTCCTGCTGGGCCGATTGGCAGGGCAGGACGACGTCGTGGTCGGCGTGCCCGTCTCCGGGCGGGACCGCCCGGAGACCGAGACGCTCATCGGTCTGTTCATCAACATGCTGCCCGTGCGGGTGGATCTCTCCGGGAACCCCGCCTTCCGGCAGCTGCTCGCGCGTGTGCAGCGTGCCTGCCGCGACGCCTACGCCCATCAGGAGCTGCCGTTCGAGCAGCTCGTCGCCGCGCTCAGCCCGAATCGCGCGCCGCACACCTCGCCGCTGTTCAACGTCGTTGTCAACCAGCGCCCGGCCCCGCGGCCGGAGCCGATCCCGGGTCTGCAGGTCGAGCCCGTCGAGCTGGCCGAGCTCGACGCGGGATACGCGCTGACGCTGTACCTGGCCCAGAGCGCGGAGGCGATCCACGTGCGCGCCGTGTCGCGGCGCGCGCTGCTCTCCGCGGCGCGGCTGGCGGCGATGCTGAGCCAGCTGGAGGGCCTGCTCGAGCAGGTCGTGCACGATCCCGACGCGCCGATCGGCGCGTACTCGCTCCGCTCGCGCGACGCGCGAGGCCTGCTGCCGGACCCGGCCTGCCCGCTGCCCGAGCCGCGGTATCCGATGACGACGGAGCTGTTCGCGCAGCACGTGCGCCGGGACCCGGACGCGCCCGCGGTCACGCAGGCTGGACGGCGCTGGTCGTACGGCGAGCTCTGCCGAGCGAGCGAGGCCCTGCAAGGCGAGCTGAGGCGCCAAGGGCTCGAGAAGGGGGACGTGGTGGCGGTGAGCGGGCGCCGGAGCTTCGGCCTGATCTCTGCCCTGCTCGGCGTCCTCCGGAGCGGCGGCATCCTGCTCGCCATCGATCCCGAGCTTCCGCCGCGACGCCAGCAGCTCATGCTCGAGGAAGCCCGCGCGAAGTGGCTCGTCCTCATCGGCGATCCGCCTTCACCGGAGGTGGCCGCGCGGCGCACCGGCGCGCTCCTGGTGATCGGTGAGCAGGATGGCCGGCCACACGGCGCGGGCGGGCACGCATCGACCGACGGTTCGTCGGTATCGCCGCCCGGTCCCGACGACCCTGCGTACGTCTTCTTCACCACGGGCACCACGGGACGGCCGCGCGGCGTGCTCGGCCGGCACAAGGGCATCGACCAGTTCCTCGCCTGGCAGCGGACCGCGTTCGACCTCGGCCCCGCCGATCGCGTCGCGCAGCTCACGAACCTGTCGTTCGATCCGATCCTGCGCGACGTGTTCCTGCCGCTGACGAGCGGCGCCGTCATCTGCTTGCCCGATCCAGGCGTGAGTCCGGCTGCGGAGGATATCGTGCCGTGGCTCGCGCGGGAGGGCGTCACCATCCTGCACGTGGTGCCCTCGCTCGCGGAGTCGTGGCTCACCACCGCGCCGTCCGGGATCGCGCTCGACAGCATGCGCGCGGTCTTCTTCGCGGGCGAGGCGCTTCGCGGCAGCTTCGTGCGCCGCTGGCGCGAGCGGTTCCGCTACCGGGGGGAGATCGTGAACCTCTACGGTCCCACCGAGACCACGATGGTGAAGTGCGTTCATCGCGTGCCGCAGGACGCCGGCCCGGGCGTCCAGCCGATCGGCCGCGGGATGCCCGACACCCAGGCGCTGATCCTGAGCCCAAACGGCCGGCCCTGCGGGATCGGCGAGCCAGGCGAGATCGTGCTGCGTACGCCGTTCCGCACGCTGGGCTATCTCGATCCCGTCGACACGGCCGCGCGGTTCCGGCCGAATCCCTGGTCGTCGGACGCCGGCGACCTGCTCTACTTCACGGGCGATGCCGGGCGGTATCGGCTCGACGGCACCATCGACTTCCTCGGTCGACTCGACCACGAGGTCAAGGTGCGCGGCGTGCGCATCGATCCCGGCGAGGTGACCATCGCGCTGTCGCGGCATCCCGCGGTGCGCACGGCCGCGGTGGTGGCCCACGCCCAGGGCGAGACGGGTCATCGGTTGACCGCCTACGTCGTGACGGAACCGGCCGCGGTGACCGCGGCGGATCTGCGCGCGCACCTGGCGGCGGAGCTGCCCCCGGCCATGGTCCCGGCCGCGTTCGTGTTCCTCCAGGCCTTGCCCCTGTCGCCCAACGGCAAGGTCGACATCGCCGCGCTTCCGCCGCCCCCGCGGGCCGAGCCGAGCGGGGCCGCCGCGCCGGACGACGAGCTCGAGGCAGAGATCGCGCGGATCTGGGCTGACATGCTCGCCGTGCCGCGCGTCGGCCGCGACGACGATTTCTTCGACCTCGGCGGCCACTCGCTGCTGGCGCTCAGGATGCTGGCGCGCATCGCCGAGGCGACAGGACAACGGCTCCCGCCGCTCGCGCTGTTCCAGGCGCCGACGGTCGGCCAGCTGGCCCGCCTCGTCCGTGAGGCCGAACCGGCCACCGGCGGCGCCACGGTGATCCCCATCCAGCCGCACGGCCGGCGGCTGCCGATCTTCTGGGTGCAGCCGGTGGGACGCCGAGAGCCGTCCTACGAGCTATGGCGGAGATACCGGGAGCTGGCGGGCCGTCTGGGCCCCGATCAGCCGTGCCACGCCGTCCAAGTGGCGCAGGCGCCCGGCGAGGCCCCGCTACACTCGCTCAGTGCGGAAGCCATCGCCCGGCAATGCCTGCCGGCGCTGATGGCATTCCAGCCGGGAGGGCGCCACATCCTCGGCGGTCTCTCGTTCGGCGGCGTGATCGCCTGGGAGCTCGCACAGCAGCTGCTGGCCGCCGGACGGCGCGTGGAGCTCGTGATCCTTCTCGACAGCTTGAGACCCGGCGCGCCGTCCGGCAGCTTCAGACGGCTGCATCACTACGGCCAGCGCTTCGCGTTTCACCGCGCTAATCTCGCCCGGTTCGCGCGGCGAGGCCAGGCGTCGTACATCATTGAGCACGTCGCGATCCTGGCGCAGCGCACGATGCACAGGCTGCGGCGGCGGCGCCGCGAGCAGAGACTCGAGGCCCCGGCTCCGCCGCCGCTCTATACGGTGCGCCCGTACCCGGGACGCGTGCTGCTGCTCCGGGCGCAGTCCCAGCCGTGGGGTCGCCAGTCCCGCGACCTCGGGTGGTCGGATTTCACTCCCGGCGGGCTCGAGATCCGCGACATCCCCGGCGGGCACCTCACCATGGTCACCGAGCCCCACGTCCGCCTGGTGGCGCGTCACCTGACCGACTATCTGGCGCGGCTGCGCGAGGAGAACGCCGATGCGTGAGGCGCCGGCCCTCGGGCGCCTGGTTCCGTTCGCGCCACGGGACAGTGTCCACGTGTGGCACGCGCGCGTCTCGGTGCTCGAGCGCTGGCTCGCGGAGCTTCGGGACGTGCTCTCCGACCAGGAGCGCGCGAGGGTGGAGCAGTTCCGCTTCTCGAGGGATCGCCACCGGGCGATCGTGGCCCGCGGGCTGCTCAGGGTCATTCTGGGGCGGTGCCTCGACGCCGAGCCCTCGCGGCTCTGCTTCACCTACGGGCCGCACGGCAAGCCCGCGCTGAGCGAGGACCGCGGGGTGTGCTTCAACGTCGCTCACTCCGGCGATCTCGTCCTCTGGGCGGTCGCACGGGAACACGACATCGGGGTCGATGTCGAACGGATGCGCGCCGGACTCGAATGGCCGGCCATGGCCCCGAGATTCTTCGCGCCGGGCGAGGTGGCCGCGCTCCACGCATTACCGGGGGAGCGTCGTCAGGAGGGGTTCTTCGCCTGCTGGACGCGCAAGGAATCCTACCTCAAGGCGACCGGGCTCGGCTTGGCCCTGAGGCTCGAGGCGTTCTCGGTGAGCGTGGACCCACGAGCGCCGGCCGCGCTCCTGTCCGTCGAAGGGGTCCCGGATGCCTCAGCGCGGTGGTCACTCGCCGATCTCACGGTCGATCCCGGTTATCGCGCCTGCCTGGCCGCGCCGGAGCCGCGCGTGCGGCCGGTCCGCCACGAGATCGCCGGCGGCGCCTTGTGACGTGAGCCCGGCGCGGATGGTCGATCTGTCGGATACGCCTGCGGTGGACGGCCACTGCCATCCACTCCTGCCCGATCCGCGCGCGATCTCACCGGAGCGCTTGCTCGATCTCTTCAGCGAGGGACGGCCCGGCACGATGCGCGCGCACGTGCCGCACACCGGCTATTTCCACCGGGCGCTCGAGCACCTCGGCCGTCGGCTCGGGACGGCGGCCACCGTCGAGGCGATCCTGGACAGGCGCCGGACGGGGGGCGGCGAGCTCGGCCGCCGCGCGCTCGCCGAAAGCCGCGTGAGCCGGCTGCTCGTGGACACGGGCTATCCGCCCGAGGCGATGGCGCTCGACACGATGCGCGCCACGCTTGCGTGCGGGATCCACGAGGTGTTCAGGATCGAGCGCTGCGCCGAGGCGCTGCTCGCCCGGAAGCTCCGGTTCGATCGCTTCCTCGAGGCGTACCGCGCCGAGCTCACCGCCGCCGCAGGCCGCGCGGTCGCGCTCAAAAGCATCATCGCCTACCGCTCGGGGCTGGCGATCCGGTCCTGGCCGGTCGAGCAAACGGCCGCGGCGTATCGAGACACGCTCGAGCGGGAGGTTGCGGCCGGGTCGGCGCGACTGGTCGAGAAGCCGCTGCTCGACACGCTCCTCGAGGTCGCGCTCGAGGTGTGCCGCGCCACGGACCGGCCGCTCCAGCTCCACGCCGGGTTCGGGGACCCGGACATCGATCTGCTCCAGTCGAACCCGCTCCTGTTACGTCCCGTGCTCGAGGACCCGCGCTGGGCCGGTGTGCGACTCGTGGTGCTGCACCTGGCCTATCCGTACTTCCGGGAGGCGGCGTTCATGGCGGCCGTGTGGCCCCAGGTGTTCGTGGATCTGTCGCTCGCCATCCCCTACCTCGGCCCGGCGGTGGCGCCGCCGCTGACCGAGGTCCTGTCGCTGGCGCCTTCGAGCAAGCTCCTCTACGGCTCGGACCTCGGGGGCCTGCCGGAGCTCCTGGCCATGTCGGCCGACTGGGCGCGGGCCGCGCTCGGAGAGTCGCTCGGCTGGCTGGTCGACCACGACGCGATGAGCACGGAGGAGGCGCGGCGTGTCGGCGGGCAGATCCTCTCCGGCAATGCGACCGAGCTCTACGGCCTCTAGGAATCTACCGGAGAATGGTCGCCCGTTCGGACCGAGCGCCATGCGTTTGGTATTCTGCTTCGAGCGCCGGCTTCGAGACGGTGAAGAAATCGGCTCATCATGCTCGACGAGGCTGGCGTGACATGACGCCGCGTTCGAGCACCAGCTTCGCCGGCGCAACCGATTCCTTGGGGGTGAGTATGGGAGGGGGCCGCCGAGGCCCCCTCCCATTGGCTAGATGAGCCCGGCCGGGTGGCGGATGATGATGCTGGGCGTGCTCGTGGCCTCGCTGCCATGGGGGTCGGTCTCGGGCCAGACCGACGGAGTCTCGCCGCTCAGCGGGCCGGAGCAGGAGTTCCTCGAACGTCACTGGCGGCAACCGCTGCCGCCGCAAGGCCGGCCGCCGGCGCGCTTCAGCCCGATCGAGCGCTCGCTGAGTCCGGCCGACTGCGGAACCTGTCACCCGGTCCAGTTCGCCGACTGGCGGACGAGCATTCACGCCAAGACGATGGGGCCCGGCGTCGCCGGCCAG
>Ga0187892_10009863_pt1 | contig 12340 bp, 6 predicted proteins | sample MA1701073metaG_FD_139345 | JGI IMG/M metagenome (GOLD analysis project Ga0187892, IMG submission 139345) | Bio-ooze microbial communities from a basaltic lava cave in the Kipuka Kanohina Cave System on the Island of Hawaii, USA - MA170107-3 metaG ...
TGAAAGGAATGTTTCGTGAAGTGCTCATCGAAGCCGTTCAGGCCGTGCACGCCGGCTTGCGCCGCATTCCGCCTGAAGTGCAGGGGCGCCTGGACGGACGCATGGGCAGCCACAGCCTGACTTCACGCGAGGTGCAGGTACTGGGCCTGATTGCAAAAGGCAAGAGCAACCGGGAGATTGCGGCGGTGCTTTCCATCGGCGACGGTACCGTGAAATGGTTTGTCAAAAACGTTCTGAGCAAGCTGGGAGTGAACGACCGCACGCTGGCTGTGACCACCGCTCTGCAGCGCGGGATCATTCGGCTGGAGTAAAAGATTCGTTGATGGAATGGCTGCCACTGCCGGTCTTGTCACTGTGAGTTGCAGAGAGTGAACACTTGCTTGAGCCACGCTGGGTTGGGGTTTTGCCTAACACACTTTTGTTCGCCACCTTGAAGGGCACCAGTTTGTCGGACCTTCCTTATTCTGGGCGGGCACTGATGGCGATTTTTTTTCTGGGACTGACAAGTCTCCTGGCTTGGAGGTTCGGCGTCGCCGCGAACGAAGGAAGCAGTCTGAAATTGTCGATTGTCGATGCGGCTTCCGGTCAACCTACCCCGGCCCGCGTGGAGGTGCTTGATGCTACAGGCAAACCGTACGTGGCTGAGGACGCCTTACTCGTGGGGCCTGGGTACAGCGATCGGAAAAACCCCTGGAAGGGCAACCTTAATCAAGCCCTGGCCTTGCTGTCCAAGAGCGTAGAAAACCCCTATACCCGGACGACCCAGTTCTACAGCACAGGGAATTCCAGAGTTGCGTTGCCGCCGGGACTGTACAAACTGAAGCTCTACAAGGGAACCGAATACGAGGTGCAAGCCCGCGACGTTCAGATTCACGCTGATGAGAGCATCGAGCTTAAGGTTGCGATGTCGCGCTGGGTCGATATGCCGAAAGAGGGGTGGTACAGCGGGGACGATCACATTCACGTTTCCCGCCCTCTCAAGGAACTCAACCCCGTAATTTCGAAGTGGATGCAAGCCGAGGACATCCATGTCGCCAACCTTCTTCAGTTCGGCTCCTGGAACCGATTTTTCGCATCGCCCCAGTACGAGCACGGCCAAGGAGGCGTGTATCGGGAGGGCAATCATCTGTTGGCCTCGGGACAGGAGAATCCGCGCACTTATTTCCTAGGCCATACCATCATTCTCGGGGCACAGTCACCTCTCCATTTCGCGGACCGCTACGTAATCTACAAGCATTTCTGGGAGGAAGCGAGGCGACACGGGGCCTTGACCGGATATGCCCACTGGGGTACTGGCAGCGAGGCCCAGACGGGTTTGGCTATCGACCTTCCTCATGGGCTTCTCAGGTTTCTCGAGGTGCTGGAAGCCCACGATGCGAACTACGATGTCTGGTACGACATCCTGAACACAGGTTTCCGGCTGACACCAACCGCAGGCACGGACTATGGGTCTGTTCCCTGCCTCCCGGGCCGGGAGCGGTTTTATACAGAAGTCAAAGGCCACTTGAACTATGAGGCTTGGTTGGACGGCATCCGCCGAGGGAAGACCTTTGTCACTAACGGGCCTGTTCTGGAGTTTAGCGTCCAGGGGAAAAGCATCGGGGACGAGGTTGTTCTCAAAAAGCCCGCGTCGGTCCTCGTGGTGGCACGCGTGCGCTTCGATCCGGCGCGGGACGACGTGAAGCGGCTGGAAGTGATCCAGAACGGTCATCTCTTGCGAAGCTTCCCCCGAGAAGGGCCATCAGCGGAGATTCGCTGTCGGTTTGAGGCAGAGATCGGAAAAACCTCGTGGCTGGCCGTGCGGGCTTCTGGGCACAAACGGGGGGAAGCACCCCCGCCGGAAGGCTTTTTGCCACCCTATCGAGACCGCTACAGAGGGGCAGCTGCTTCTCTTGCACACTCGGCGGTGATCTATGTCACGATCGAGAACACACCGGGCCTCTCGCAGCATTCCAGGGCCAAGTCCCTTGCTCGCGCATGGATTGCCCGACTGGAAGAGTTGGAGATGCGCCTGGCGGACGACAAGATTCAATACCTGGCTGAGGGACCGGGCGACGATGTTCCCGATGTGGAATACCTCCGCAAGAACCGCGCGGCCCTGCTTGAAGCCATCGAGAGTGCCAAGAAGCATTTTTCGGAACAGACGCGATGATCCTGAGAACAGCAGACCGCGCGCTATCCTCGGATGGTGCTCCAAAATTTTTTCTTTCCCCTCCCGAACGGGAGGTGACAGGATAGGTAGACCATTCTAAAGTGGGATCATTCAATACACCCAGGGGCTACGTTTGCCCACTCGCACTTGGAAGCTTGTGATAGGTGCTTTGGCAGATCCGCTCTGAGGGAAATGCAACTGTCATCAATTGGAGCTGTCGGCTTTGCAGATTCAGCTGCCATTGCAAGGATTGCTCCGGCAATGCTGGAGACAATCAAGCTTTTCTCTAATTTCTTTCAGTACAACGTCAGTAAACGAAGGAGAGAATCATGAAACGATCAATTCGGTCAATTGCCATGATCGCACTTGGAGTGCTGTCGTTTGCCGTCTCAGCCTATGGCCAAGTTACGAGCGCCACCATCTATGGGAATGTATTGGACCCATCCGGCGCTGCCGTCGTGCAAGCCGCCGTGTCAGCAACGAATGAGCTGACAGGTGTCGACTTTACTGCTGCCTCGGACGAACGGGGGGAGTTCACGTTAACGTTTCTGCCGGTCGGCCGCTACACGATTTCTATCAAGGCCCCGGGATTTAAAGAGCAGAAACAGACCGGGCTAGAACTGACCGCGGGGCAGAAACTTCGTTCCAATTACACCCTGGCGGTAGGCGAGGTCACAGAAAACGTGACGGTGACGGCTGAGACGGCTCTGCTGAATACGGTCACCGCCGAACAGCGAGAAGGGGTTACCGAAAAGCAAACCAAGGAACTGCCACTGTTCAGGCGCGACTGGACCAATCTGGTGAACATCGGAACTGGGGTTTCCACGATAGCATCTCTTGGTACGGTCTCTCTGAACGGCCTGCCTGGCGCCAGCTTCAGACTTAGCGTAGATGGTACCGATGCATCAGGTGACCCTGAACTTCCCTCCCTTTCGATGTACCAAAACTTTAATTTGGTTAAGACGGTAAGCCTGGAAGCGATCTCCGAGGTCCAGGTTGCGAAAGGGATTTTTTCGGCTGAGATCGCCAACACCATGTCGGGTAACGTGAATCTTATCACCAAGGGCGGGACCAATCAGTTCCACGGTAGCTTGTTTGAGAATTACCAGGGGGGAAAATCTCAGGCGCGTCCTCAGTTCCTAACTACGAAACCTCCCGTGGTCTTCAACCAGTTCGGCGGGTCGGTTGGAGGACCGATTATCAAAAATAAGCTATTCTTTTTTGGCGTTTACGAAGGATATAGACAGAAACGAGCTGCATCTGTCAATGGCGCTGTGGCCACCCAGGAATTTCGGGCTCAAGCGATTGCGGCGGTTCCGGCTTATAAACCGTTCTTTGACCTTTTTCCTCTCCCCAATCAACCTTATCCAGCGGGATCGATCACGGGTTTCTTTCAAGGCGCCGGGTCCAACAGCGCGAGTGACAACCATGTGGTGGCCCGCGGTGACTATCACTTAACGGACAACAATCTAATCAGTGGCAGATACACGCGAGGCCGGCCGTTTCAAGAGGTGCCATTAGTTGGTCTCCCCGTGGACTGGAGCGGACTCACCGAAGCGGTCACTGCCAGCTTCACCCACACAAGAAGTGTCTTCAGCGCCGAAACGAGATTTGGCTACAACAAGAACGATGTGAGACGGCTGCATCACTTCTATGCCACCGGCGTGCCGGGCATCACTTGCTGTCTCGGATTTGGGGCGGCCGGCGAAACCCTTTTTAAGGGAGGTTCCACCACCAGCATCGAGGAAGTGCTGGCGCTCACGCGAGGGCGCCACTCCATCAAGTTCGGCGGCCTCTTCATGCGGTTCCGAACTGGCCGCGATAATATTGAAGCCCCAGAAATACAGTTTTTCAACGTTGCGGATTTTCTCGCCAACATTCCCGGTCAATCTCAGGTCACCTACGGAGTCAATCCTTTTCTGATGCGCCAATGGCAAACTGGCTATTTTATCCAGGACGACTTTAAGGTTCGTAGCAATCTCGTGCTGAATCTGGGAGTCCGCTACGATTACTTTTCGGTCGCTAATGAAAGGGATGGCAAGATATTCAATCGGAGCGCTCCCTTCGGATTTGGGCCCCTCCGCCCGGCTGACAGCATGTACGACGCCGATAAAAATAACTTCGCGCCACGAGTTGGCTTTGCCTGGACAATCGATTCATCGGCAAAAAACGTCATCCGCGGCGGATTTGGGATGTTCATCAATCCGCACACTCTCTTTGGAGGCCCAGTCGAGACCGTCAGGAATGCCATTGACGAGCCCACCCGGTTTATCTTTAGCAGAGATGATGCCATCCGGCTCGGATTGAAATATCCCATCACCAATGCCTCAACACTCGATTTGGTGAAAAACCCGAACGCGCCCTGGAGCGGCACTGCGATCAACACAGATTTTCCAAACCCCTATAGCTTACAGTGGACGCTGGGTCTCCAGCGGGAATTAACCAATACGCTGGCTTTGGAAACTGCCTACGTCGGCAACCGGGGAGTTAAACTAATTATGGTCCGCGATCAAAACCTGGTGGACCGGCAGACAGGTCTGCGCAATCCTGCTTTCGGGCAGTTCCGTTATTACGACACCTCGGAGTCGAGCCACTACAACGCCTGGCAGACGTCGGTCAGAAAGCGTTTTTCCCAGGACCTGAGTTTCAATATTCATTACACCTGGTCGAGCAGCATAGCCTTCCAAGAAGGGGACCTGCTTTTGACCAGCGCGCGTCCCCAGGACAATAACAACCTGGCGCTGGAAAGGGGGCCGTCCCCTTTCGACATTAACCACCGGTTTGTTTCGGACTTTCTGTACGAGCTTCCCTTTGCCAGGTTGGCTGATGCCAGCACCCGAGGCAAGAAGCTTCTACTTGCCGGCTGGCAGTTTGCCGGTATCTATTCCGCAGAGAGTGGTTTCCCCTTTTTTGTCGCTCAGCCGGGATATCCAGGGGCGAGGGTAGACTACGCCGGTGGATCCACCCTTCTCGATAACGCTTCCACGTCTTTGCAGTATCTGAACCCAGCTGCCTTTGCCAAGGTTCCGGTAAATCCGGTTAGCGGCGTACCCGCACGACCAGGCACATTGGGTCGAAATGCGCTGCGCGGGCCAGGATTTTGGAATATTGATCTTGCGCTGTCCAAGAATCTGGCGATTAGTGAGCGGATAGGCTTACAAATTCGAGCCGATATGATCAATGCTTTTAATCACACCAACTTTGTTGGAATCGCGACAGATATTAATGCTGCCAACTTTGGAAGATTCACTTCGACCCGCGGAGCCCGGTTAGTGCAGTTCAACGCGAGGCTCACTTTTTGAGGAAGGTACGTAGCAAAATTCCCGTCTGTAGGGGAGCTTGAAAAAATTGCTGAGGCAGCGCGGGAGGGCGAGCGTCCTAGCGAGCCGAGTTTGCCATGAAGATCTACGCTGAGTAGCCCTGCGGGGCTCGCTCTCCCGCGTCATCAAGGCCGGCGGCGCGGGCCTTCCATCCCCACTAGGATTCTCGAGATGCCCCGCCATCCAGCCTGTTCGCAGATTCGGCCGTCGAGGGGTTGAAACTGGAGTGATTGTTCGCCCGCGAACAGTCACTATCCCAGAAATGAACAGGTGCTTGACGTGGGGACACTGTAAATCTGTGTGAGGACACGGAAACGAGTTGGTCTTTTGAATGCGATGGGACTAGAGCGGCAGCACAATGCGCCGCGGAGTGTCTCAAGTAACTTCGAGATTCAGGTTAAGCGTCTGAAAGGTTGGTTATGCGTTCTCTCTGGCAAGATCTTCGTTACGGTCTACGGGCATTGCGAAAGAGGCCGGGATTTACGCTCCTGTCGATCCTAACGCTGGCGCTTGGTATCGGCGTCAACACTGCGATCTTCAGCATCGTCAATGCAGCGTTGCTCCGCCCGCTGCCTTACGCGCAGCCGGATCGATTGGTGCGAATTTGGGAGACGCATACCGCGAAGGACTTGTCGGAGATGGAGGCGTCGTACCCCAATTACATTGACTGGGTCAAACAGAGCACCGTGTTTGAAGAATTGGTGGCTTACGATGGAATTAGCGTGACCCTTCTGGGGCGCGGAGTTCCGGTGCGTATCTCCGGCGTGCGTGTTACACCGAATTTCTTTTCAGTTCTAGGTGTTTCTCCCGTATTAGGTCGTAACTATCGATCTGAGGACGCGCATGCCTCGTCTGCTCCCGTTGCGCTGATTAGTTACGAGTTTTGGCAGCGGTACTTTGGAGGCGACGTAGGCGCTCTGGGGCAGGCCGTGAACCTAAGCAGCCAGCTTTACACCGTAATTGGAGTGCTGCCACCCAACTTCGAATTTGCTTTAGATGCGTCGCAGGTCTGGGTGCCATTGAGTGTCAACGCTGACAACGTCCAGCGCAATAATCATTGGCTAAGGACGATTGGTCGGCTGAGGCCTGGAGTATCGCTGAGCCAAGCCCAGGCGGAAATGACGACGATTGCGGAAAGGCTGGCGGACGAATATCCTGAGACCAACAGTCGATCAGGGGTTCGTCTCTTGCCTCTGCGGGACGCCATTGTTGGCAGCACGCGCGCGCCCTTGCTCTTCCTTCTGGCAGCTGTAGCCCTTGTGCTACTGATCGCTTGCGCCAATATTGCCAGTCTCGTCTTAGCTCGCGGCCTGGCGCGCCGTAAGGAGCTAGCGATGCGGATGGCACTGGGTGCAGGGAGGCTTCGGCTCGTCCGACAGTTGCTTGTCGAAAGTCTCTTGCTGTCGCTGCTAGGCGGACTCTCAGGCCTGCTGCTGTCCGTGTGGACTCTGGGTCCGCTGGTTCGGCTGATTCCCATGGGCTCTTTGGCGGACTTGAGCGTGGACTGGCGGGTGTTGAGTTTCAACTTTCTGGTCTCCGCGCTGACAGGTGTTCTGTTCGGGCTCGCGCCAGCATTGCAGACTTCCCGATTTTCGATTGTTCAGACTCTGAAGGAGAGTGGACCGTCGTCCTCGGATCCCGGGACCAGAAGGCTTGGAAACGTTCTGGTCATCTCGGAAGTTGCCCTGGTACTCGTTCTGCTGGTATGCACGGGCCTTATCACAAAGAGTTTGTGGCGGCTATTGTCTGTGGATCCAGGGTTCCGTCGAGAGAAGCTGCTAACGGTCAGCCTTTCCTTGCCCGCAGCGCGGTACTCAGAGGATGAGCAGGTGGTCCGCTTCTACGATGAAGTTCAAAGACAGGTTGCGGCTGTGCCAGGAGTCGATGGCGCTGCCATCATCGATGAGTTGCCTCTGACGAGTGACAGGACTGCCGTGGACATCTACGCCGAAGGTCAACCCCAGTCAGCCTTCGATCGAGAGTTTGCATCTGTCTGGCGCACTACCAGTTCCAACTATTTCGCCCTGATGGGAATAACGTTGATCAGAGGTCGCTCATTTACTCTGCGCGACAATGCGTCGTCTCCGCGGGTCGCGATTATTTCGGAGATGCTGGCACGCCGGCTCTTTCAACAGGAAGACCCTGTCGGCAGACGTATCGTGATGGCGCAAAACCGCAGTGTCTGGCAGGTGGTTGGAGTGGTGGCTGATGTCAAACTGGGAGAATTGGAACGAGCTGCCCGACCGGCTTTCTACACGTCCAATCTGCAGGAGTCCTCGCGCAACAGCATCCTGGTGATCCGAAGCGCTGCCAGCCAGACAGGTCTGGTCGGCGGCGTTCGCCAGGTGGTCCAGGGTCTCGACCCGGAGTTGCCAGTTTACGGAGTCCGCACGATCGAGGAGCTGATTCAGAACACCAAAGGTGTCTCTTCAAGACGATCAACAGCCGTTTTGCTGAGCTCCTTCGCAGCCGTAGCTTTGCTTCTGGCTACGATTGGTCTTTACGGGGTGATGAGCTACGGTGTCGCTCAGAGAACTCGGGAAATCGGTGTCCGCATGGCGCTGGGTGCGAGGCGAAGTGACGTCTTGCGTCTGGTCTTGAAGAACGGTTTGATGCTGATATTGCCGGGCATTGGGTTTGGACTGGTTGGCTCTCTGGCCGTCTCGAACCTGATATCGAGTCTGCTGTTCGGCACCAGCGCCGCCGACAGTTTGACTCTCGTTGGCGCATCAGTGTTCCTGACAGGAGTGGCGTTGATCGCTTGTTATGTTCCCGCACGCCGGGCCGCGAAGGTCGATCCTATCGAGGCACTCAGGTACAGCTGACGGTCGGAATCAATCTAGGGCTGGCATTTCAGTCTGCTAGGACCCATCTGCAACCAGTGCAGGAGAAGCAAGGGCGAGGGGTGCCGATTCTCGAGAGGGTGCAGGATCAGACTAAGCACCCCCAAAGGGGTCACTATAGTTTGTGGTTCTCAATAATTGCGATTCGTCAATTCTTGCCGGAAAGGTAACCATGAACCTCAAATACACAATTCTAGCTCTGTGCCTGTTTTCCAGCGCTGCGAAGGCCGCTGGTCCGGTTGCTTTCAAATCCGAGCCGGGAAAAATTGCCGTGGAAATCGACGGCAAACTCTTCACGAACTACTACTACAACTGGAAAACGGCGAACCCCTTTCTGCATCCCTTGAAGACCACGACGGGATTGACCGTCACCCGTGGGTTTCCCGTGGAGAGGATCGAGGGAGAGAGCTCTGATCACATCTGGCAGCACGGCCTGTGGTACTCGCATGGAGATATCAATGGCGTGGACTTCTGGCGGGAAATTACAGGCGATCCGGCACAGGACAAGAAATTTCCGATGCCGGTAGGCCGTCTCGTGCCGAAGTCAGAGCCAAAAACCGCTTCGAAAGGAAACTCGGGAACCCTTACGGCCGAACTTGACCTGATGACGCCGCAGAAAAAGTCTCTGGGCACAGTCGTGGAGTCGATTACGTTCTCCAGGCAGGGCGCCAACCACGTCGTGGATTTACACATCACGCTGCGAGCCGATCAGGGTGTCCCTCTAAAAATGGGCGATACCGAAGAATGTTGCCTTGGCTTGCGTTTTGCGGATGAGTTCCGGCAGGATCGGGGCGCTACGCTTTTGAACTCCGATGGCCTCGTGACCACCGAGAAGATTTGGGGCAAGAGCGCGAAGTGGGTGGACTATTCCACCACGCTGAAAGGCCAGAAGGCCGGGGTGGCCATTCTCGATCATGCGAAGAATCCCAAGCACCCTACCTATTGGCATGCGCGCGGGTACGCCTTCTGCGCCGCCAACCCCTTCGGCGAACATGACTTTTTCAACGACAAGTCACGTGATGGGAGCGTGACGATACCCAAGGATGGCAAACTAGAGTTTCGTTACCGCGTCGTGATCCATCCGGGCGATGCGAAGGACGCGAAAGTCGGGCAACTCAGCGCTGCGTACAGGTAAGACGAGAACCTAAGCCGAGAACGTGGGAGCCGCTCTCCGAGCGGCGATGGGTGATTCGGAGCTGGCCCGTTCGCCGCTGAGGACAGCGGGCCCACATTCAGCCTATTCGCAAGGGAGCAAGAAAAGGCTATGTCCCAAGTTGCCTCGCGCCGCCGGTTTCTTTCCACTGCCGCTGCAGCGGTGACGTTGCCGGTATCGGGGCTTGCCGGTACCTCCAGCACATCCGACGGGACCACAGGCGGCCGTATCGACTGTCAGAGCCATTTGTTCGTGCCTGAGCTCCTGGACTTCATGGAAAAACGCAAGACGGTTCCCTACGTCTACCGTAAAGGAAGCGATCGGTATGTCGTGGTTGGTGAATGGCATCGGCGTATCCTGCCGAAGCACACCGATGTCGCTGCCAAGCTGGCTGATATGGATGCGAATGGCATTCAGATGACGGCGATCAGCATCAACGATCCTGGACCCGAGGTCTTCGGCAAAGACGGATTGGCGATTGCCAGAATGGTTCACGATTATTTGGGTGGCTTGACGAAACAGTATCCAACGCGATTCTTTGGCTTGGCTACCCTGCCGTTGCAAGACATGGATGGAGCGCTGGTTGAACTGGACCGCTGCGTAAATCGTCTGGGGATCCGTGGGGTTTTGCTATATTCGAATCTGGACGGAAAGTTTCCTGACCTCGAAGAATTTAGGCCCCTATTTGCGCGTGCGCAGGAACTGGATGTTCCGCTCTTGCTCCATCCTGCCTATCCGATGACTTATGCCGCGACCAAAGGGTACGAGATGGTGGCAGGTCTGGGGTTGATGTTTGACACGACGATCGCGCTCAGCCGGATCATTCTGGCAGGAATTCTCGATCAGTTTCCCAAGCTGAACCTGGTTTGCCCGCATGTGGGCGGCGCGTTGCCCTACCTCATTGGTCGAATTGACCACCAGACACAGGTCTTGAAGCGCGGCGCTGAGAAGATTCGAAAGCCCCCAAGCGAGTACCTGAAGCAAGTGTATTTAGACACCGTGACACCGATTGCGCTGGGCGTTAGATACGCATACGACTTTGCAGGGCCGGAGCGCCTTTTGTTTGGGAGCGATCATCCCTGGGTGGACCCGAGGCTGATTGCCGGAAATATTGAAAGCCTGAAGTTTCCGGCTGCGGATGAACACAAGATCTTCTCGGGCAATGCTCGCAAACTGTTCAAACTCGCATGACGAAGACTACACATGATTGTAGCGGCGCATTGTTAGGATCTGCGGAAGTGATCGGTAGGCATCCCTGAGACGTTGGTTCAAAGCCGCAGACCTGCAAACTGCGCAGGTCTGCGCTACATGATTTGCTGGATCGTTCGTGAACCTAACCCGACGAGAACTGCTAACCAGCCTGGCCGTAGCCGTGTTGCCCCGAGTCTCCACTACGACGAACCACTTCCAGCTGGCGATCTGCAATGAGACATTTCAGGGCTGGACGTTTGCGGAAATGTGTCAGGGAGCCCGTCGGCTCGGATACACAGGACTTGAGATTGCGCCGTTTACGTTAGGCGATGACCCGGCAGCGCTGCCCGCCGAAAAGCGGCGCGAACTACGGCGCACGATGGCTTCGGAAGGAATCGCCTACGTTGGCCTACACGCCATCCTGACGGCGCCCAAGGGGCTGCATGTCACGACGCCCGATGCGGCGGTTCGGCAGCGGAGTTGGGAATATGTCCGCAAATTGGTCGATCTCGCCGCCGACCTTGGTGAGGGTGCCATTGTTGTGTTCGGCTCTGGCAAACAGCGTTCGGCAACCGGGGATGCTTCCGTGCCCGAAGCGACCGCCCGCTTTCAGGAAGGTCTGGCTCGCCTGGCACCCGCAGCCCAGGCTCGAGGCGTGACCATCCTGATCGAGGCGCTGGCCCCGCACCTGAGTAATGTGGTGACCAGCCTGGAGACCTCCGTACAGATGGTTGTCCAGATCGGCAGCCCCGCTGTCCAGACGATGTTCGATACGCACAACGCTGTAAAAGAGTCCGAACCCCACGGAGTTCTGCTTAAAATGCATGCCCGTCACATCAGGCACATTCACCTCAATGAAATGGACGGGCGCCATCCGGGCACGGGGACCTACGATTTCAAGGCCGTCCTGCAGGCGTTGAAAGAAATGTCTTACCGGAACTGGGTCTCACTGGAGGTCTTCGATTTCAATGCCGGGCCGGAAACCATTGCCCGTGAATCGGCACGCCTGGTGCGGCAGTGGGAATCTGAGTTGAGGTGAAATGTAAAGATCTTGCGTCAGCCATGCGTTTGGTGTCGCGGTGTGATGTGAGAAGGCAAATGACGACAGATTCCCCTCTCGGGAGGGGATTTCAAAAGAGGAGGACTTTTATGAATCGACGATACTTTCTGAAATCAACCATCGCCACGGCAACGCTGTCCAAGAGGCTCGTTGCCGCCAGTGACAAGGTCAACATTGCCATGATGGGCGTCCGCGGCCAAGGCAAGAACCTCACGGGAATGTTTGCCTCCCTTCCGGACGTGAACATTCCTTACCTCTGCGACATCGATCCGAGTGTCTTCGGACCCGCAGCGAAGATTGTCGAGGACAAAAAAGGCGTTAAGCCCCAACTCATTGGCGACATCCGCAAAGCGCTGGACGACAAGAACGTGGATGCCATCGTAATTGCTACGCCCGATCACTGGCACGGTCCGGCAACACTGCTAGGCTGCGCGGCTGGGAAGGACGTCTATGTTGAAAAACCCTGCTCACACAACCTGAAAGAAGGACGGCTGATGGTGGAGGCGGCGCGTCGGCACAAGCGTGTTGTGCAGCACGGAACGATGTATCGTAGTTTTCCAAGCTCCATCAGGGCCATGGAATACATCCATTCAGGCAAGATCGGTAAGGCGCTGATGGCCA
>Ga0187892_10009864_pt1 | contig 12339 bp, 15 predicted proteins | sample MA1701073metaG_FD_139345 | JGI IMG/M metagenome (GOLD analysis project Ga0187892, IMG submission 139345) | Bio-ooze microbial communities from a basaltic lava cave in the Kipuka Kanohina Cave System on the Island of Hawaii, USA - MA170107-3 metaG ...
CCTTGACGGCGCCCCGATAGCAGACGGCGGCGCGAAACCCCGCAGCGGGGCATTCGCGCCCTACAAACCCGTTGAGCGCCTTTTCATCAACTGCCACCGGCTCCAGTGTCAAGATGCGCCCTCAGCCACGTGCCCTCCGATTCAGGCTTTGCGTTTTGAACTGAAGTTTGGTAAATGTCCGCTCATGGTGCTCCGCTCACACTGGCTGCCCGCTTCCGTCGCCGTCGGACTCGTCTTGCTGCTCGGCGCACAGTTGGCGTTCGCGCAGCGCGGCGGCAACCGCAGCGGTTCAATGCCACACGTCGGCACGCTCTCTGTAGGCGACGTCGCGCCTGACTTCAAGCTCGCCAATCTCGACGGGAAATCCGCCGTGGAGCTTTCCAGTTTCAAGAGCAAGCGTCCCGTCGTCCTGATCTTCGGCAGCTACACGTGACCGCCCTTCCGCGCCCAGTCTGGGTCGCTCGAACGGATTTATCAGGCTTACAAGGACCGCGCTGAATTTTTCCTCGTGTATATCCGTGAGGCGCATCCCGCTGACGGCTGGCAGGTGCCCGCCAACCACCGCGATGGCATCGTGTTCGACGACCCCAGAACCCTCACGGACAGGACAAAGGTCGCCCAACAATGCAGCGCGAAGTTGAACCTGACGATGCCCACTCTCGTGGATTCCCTCGATGACGCCGTGAACAAGACGTATTCCGCCTGGCCCGACCGCATCTACGTCGTCGGCTCTGACGGCAAAATCGCATACAAAGGCGCGCCTGGACCGCGCGGATTTCGCGCCGATGAGTTGGAGCAATTCTTGAAGATTCTCTTCAGCGCGAAATGATGTTTTAACGCGCCGACCGCGCGGCGCATCACGTTTGCCCCTCTCCCCTTTCGCTTGAACCCGCCCTGCCCCTCCCCACTCTCGCGGTTCACGGAGAAACCCATGAGCAATCGCAAATTTCGGGTCGGCATCATCGGCGCGGGCGGCATCTTCCGATGGGCGCACGCGGGCGGCTGGAAAAACCTGCCCGACGCGAAAATGGTCGCTGGGTGCGACGTGAACGAGAAAACCGCCGCGACCGCCGCCAGGGAATACAACATCCCCAAGGTTTTCACCGAATACCGCGACCTCGTGATACTCGACCTCGACGCCGTGGACATCTGCACGCCCAACCGCGTCCACCCCCTGCCGTCTGTAGCGGCGCTTCTGTGAAGCGCAGATTCGGCTACTTCGCTTCAGATTCAATTTCCCCGTCGCGCACGACGGTCTTCAGCTTGTCGCCGCGTTTCACCTGACGCCTGCTCGTCACCACGCGACCGTCGGCGCGTTGCGTGATGCTGTAACCGCGTTGAAGCGTCGCGCGCGGATTGAGCAACGCCAGTTTGCCGCTGGCGCGTTCGACGCGATGACGCAACCCATCCATGACGGATTCCGCCCCGCTCTCGATTTCCGAAAGCAAGCCGTCCACGCGCTGCTGGTAGTTGCGGACGATGTTCGCAGGCTCGCGGAAGACGTAGCTGCCAGCCGCGCGAGCGACTCGGTTTTCAAGCCCTTCAAGAGAATGTGTGACGCCCCGAAACAGCCGCGCGCGCTGGTCGCGCACGTGTTCGATCAGCTCCAGTTGATGCGCGACGACCAGTTCCGCCGCCGCGCTCGGCGTCGGCGCGCGCAGGTCGGCGACAAAATCGCAGATGGTGAAATCAATCTCGTGTCCCACGGCGGAGATGGTCGGGATTTTCGAGCGCGCGACGGCGCGCGCGACGATTTCCTCGTTGAACGCCCAGAGGTCTTCCAGCGAGCCGCCGCCGCGCGTGAGGATGAGCACGTCGAGTGGTAGGGACAGACCGCTGGGCTGTCCGTCCGCCTTCGGCGCGCCCATGGGTCGCGCCCTCCCTGCTCGTTCGCTGAGCGCGTTGAACTCGTCAATCGCCGCCGCGATTTCCTGCGCCGCGCCGTCGCCCTGCACCCGCACGGGCGCAATGACGATGTGCACGTTTGGAAAACGGCGGTTGATGACGTTGAGAATGTCGCGGATCGCCGCGCCCGTCGGCGACGTGACGATGCCGATGCGCTCGGGGAACGGCGGAATTTCACGTTTGCGCGCGGGGTCGAACAATCCCTCGGCGGCGAGTTTCTGTTTGAGCGCCTCGAACTGCGCCTGCAACTGCCCCACCCCTTTTTGCTGCACCAGCCGCGCAATGAGCTGGTAGTTGCCGCGCGGCTCATACACGTCCACGTCGCCGTGGATAACGACCTGCTGACCGTCGGCGAGTTGGAATTTCAGGAGCGACGCTTCGCGGCGGAACAACACGATGCTCAGTTGCGCGCCCGCGTCCTTGAGTGTGAAATAAACGTGCCCCGACTGCTGCTCGCGCAGGTTTGAGATTTCGCCCTCGACCCAGACGTTCGCGAATTTTTGCGAAAGCGCCGACTTGATCTGCTTCGTCAACGCGCTGACCGAGACAACGGCGGGTTTTTCTGAGGACGATTCGGGCGCGGTCGGCGGCGGTTTCGTTTTGGGTTTTTCCAGCGGCGACGGCGCAATTGTCCCGAACAAATCCCCCATCGCGGCGGGTGTGTTGCGTCGTTTCGGCATCGCGGCTTTTATAGTGGAATCGGCGCGGGAATCCAAGCGCGAGGATGTTGTCACAGACATTCCTCATTTTGATTCAGAAGATTGACGCAGAGCGAGTTGGAGGGTCACGCTCCGTCGTGACCGCATTGGCGAATCGGACGCGACAGAGCGCGTCCCTCCAATTTGGGGAATGTCTGATGTTGTCAAAATTTTACTCAATCCCCTCTTGCGCCACTCAACTTTTTTGTGCTAACAACACGCAGCCCCGTTTCAGGCGAAATTCATGCGTTGCCCCAAGTGCGGCGAAATTGAAGACAAGGTGATTGACTCGCGCGAGTCCAGGGATGGCGAGGAAATCCGCCGTCGCCGCGAATGTCTCCAATGCGGCGAACGCTTCACGACCTACGAAAAGCTCGAACGCGAGACGCTCCAAGTCGTCAAACGCGATGGGCGCCGCCAGCCGTTTGACCGACACAAACTGCGCGCGGGCATCCAGCGCGCCTGCGAAAAACGCCCCGTCAGTTCCGAGGCGATTGAGCGCGTCGTGGACGAAGTGGCGGCGACGGTTGAGCGCCAGTTCGACCGCGAAACGCCTTCCACCGCCATCGGCGAGGCGGTGATGAAAAAACTGCGCGACCTCGACGAAGTCGCGTATGTGCGGTTCGCGTCGGTTTATCGCCAGTTCCGCGACGCGGACGAGTTCGTGGAAGAAATCCAGAGCATGAAGAAGGAATGATCGCGATTCACACAGACACGGTTTTTGTGACTTACGAGGACGGTCGGCGGCGGCCGTTCGACGCACGGAAACTGGCGCGCTCCATTGGACTGGCGGCGAGCCTCGCGGGTTATCATCAATGGGAGCTTGCGGCGCACATCGCGGCGGCGGTCGCCACGTATTTGCGGGGCGATTGGGCGGGACACTGCGTGACGCGCGAGCAGTTGTTTGAAGCCGTCGCGGGCGCGTTGAAATCAGTGGGGCATCCCGACATCGAGCGCGCGTATCGGCAAATGCACGAGCACGCGGTGGTGGATTTGGCGGCGTTGGCGATTGAAGCGCCCAGCGGGTTTGAACTGGAATTTTTCCGAATGCTCGGCGAACGGCTCGACCATCTCAACGCGCACGGCGAACGCCGCGTGCAATTCCGCAACCTGCGTTATTGCGTGAAGATTCTCAGCGGCAAACGCAGTTGGCGGACGCGATGCCGCAGTCTGAGCGGCGAAATCCTCGCGTTCATCCGAGAGAAATGCGCGGCGGCTTCAACCAACGACCGCGCCATCGTGATTGCGGGATAGAGAGAATCGCAGTCGCCGCTCGGCTCAGTAGCCGTGTTGATTCTGCGCGCGACGCCCAGTCCCGCTGTGCTCGGCGAAGACTTCGCGGCTCAAACTCAAACCGCGCGTCTCCACTTCGTCAATGAAAGTGGGGATGACGCCCGTGGCGGTGAAGTAGCCGAGGACTTTCCCCTGCGGGTCAATGCCCGTCTGCTTGAACTCGAAAATGTCCTGCAACGTGATCGTGTCGCGCTCGATACCCGTGACTTCCGTAACTTTGACCACCTTGCGCGTGCCGTCGCTCATGCGGTCTTCGTGGACGACGAGGTCAATGGCGCTGGCGATCTGTTCGCGAATGGCGCGGCTGGGCAGTTCCATGCCCGACATCATGACCATCGTTTCGAGGCGCGAAATCACGTCGCGCGGGCTGTTGGCGTGGACGGTGGTGAGCGAGCCGTCGTGACCCGTGTTCATCGCCTGCAACATGTCGAGCGCTTCGCCGCCGCGACACTCGCCGACGACGATGCGGTCGGGGCGCATCCGCAGCGCGTTGCGGACAAGGTCGCGAATGACGATGGCGCCCTTGCCCTCGATGTTGGGCGGACGCGATTCGAGCGAGACGACGTGGTCCTGGCTGAGCCGCAATTCCGCCGCGTCCTCGATGGTGAGGATGCGGTCGGTTGTCGGCAAAAAGCTGGAAATGACGTTGAGCAACGTCGTTTTGCCTGAACCCGTGCCGCCGCTGATGATGATGTTCTTGCGCAACAGGACGCAGACCTTGAAAAATTCCGCCATCTGCGGCGTGAACGTGTTAAACCGAATCAAGTCCTGCACCGTGAACGGCGTCTTGGAAAACTTGCGGATGGTCAGCGTCGGTCCCTTGAGCGAAAGCGGATGGATGATGGCGTTGACGCGCGAGCCGTCGCGCAGGCGCGCGTCCACCATCGGCGAGCTTTCGTCAATGCGCCGCCCGATGCGGTCCACGATGCGGCTGATGATGGCGAGCACCTGGTCGTTGTCCACGAACGCGCGTTGCGTGAGATAAATCTTGCCGCTGCGTTCCTCGTAAATGCGGTCGAATCCGTTCACCATGATTTCCGTCACTTCGGGGTCGGCGAGCAGGTCTTCGAGCGGACCCAGACCGATGGCTTCGTCCACGATGTCCTTCGCGAGCATCGGCAGCGAGATGTGCGTGGGAATCTTGTCGCGAATGTCGTGAATGATCGCGCCGACGGTGTGACGGACTTTTTCCTGCAAATCGCCTTCGTTGATGCCCGATGCGGCGAGGCGCTTGAGGTCAAGCCGCCGCAACAACTCCGCGTGAATCTGGCGTTTGATGGAGCGTTTCTGCGCGACATCGCCGCCGCCCAGCGATTGCTCGGCGATTTCCTCGGCGCAACGAATCACGGGCGCTTCGGGCGCGCGCGCGGGGGCGGACTCGCGTTTCGACGGTGGCGCAGGACGGCGTTGCGGTTCCCGCGCTGGAGACGGCGGCGCAGGAGGTTGCTCCTCGATGGTGTCCTGTTGCGTCTCCTCGATTTCCTCGGCGGGCGGCGGCTTCGGCTTGGCGACGTGCGCGGGACGCACGGTGATGCTGCACGTGCCGATGCCGATTTTCTGCCCGTAACGCAACTGGCAGGGACGCTTGATGCGCACACCGTCAACGAACGTGCCGTTGGTGCTGTCGAGGTCTTCGACGGTGATGACGCCGTTTTCGATGGCGACCAGCGCGTGTTTCTGCGAAACGCCCGTGCCAGGAATCACCACATCGCAAATGTCGGCGCAACCGAGAACATACCGCCCCTGGTCGAGAATCGTCTTGAACGGCTCCTCGCCGCGTTGCGCAACGATAAACTCCACGCGGTCGTCGGTGGCGAATTCGATTTTCTTGCCCGTCATCATTTTGCGGCTCAGCGTTGTTCGGTGGGCGGACGCGCGTCCAATCCCCTGCGGCGGATGCGGTCGAGGTTGAGTCGCCCGATGTTTTTCTCGATGTAATCGAAGTTGATGGTCTGCGGTTTCCACATCAGCGTCGGGTCCACGCGGTTGCGCAGGGACAACACGAGGTTGCCGCCGCCGCGCCGCACGGCGAACGCGAGAATCTCGGCTTCCTCTGGCGTGACCTGCAACGAGACCTGGCTGTAGTTGGCGCTGAGTCCGCCGCCGCCGCCGCGCGATTGTTGCGCCATGAACGCGGGGTTGTTGATGTCTATCGTGGTGAGTTTGCCAGTGGCGAGCACTTCCACGTCCTGCAGGATCGTCATCGTCACCGTGTCGAGCGCGGGATCGGGCTTGGACGACGGGAACGTGAACGTGGCGATGATGTCCACCTTGTCGCCCGGAATGACCATCTGGGTCACCGAAGCGACGATGTCCACGGGAATGGAAATCGCGCGCCATCCCATTTCCTGGACGCGGTTGCCGCCGACCGTGTCGCTGATTTTGCCGCTGGCGATCGTGTCGGAAAACGATTTGATGCCGCGCCCCGACCGTTCGACGGAATGCCAGTAGATGACTTCGCCCTTGCGGATGGTCTGGAGGGTGCGCAACCCGAGGATGAAATTCGCCTCCTGGTTGGCGGGCACGGCATTCTGGCGCAGGAACACGGCGGGCAGTTGCGCCCCGTCAATCATCTCCTTGGTGATTGGCGTCCCCGCTGGAATGTCACGGTCGGCGACGAGGATCAGCGTGGTTTGATACGTCCCCCTGTATTCGCTCAACTTGCGGTTGAGGTAAGTGACGGACGAGAAGTAGGCGATGATGCCCGCGACGATGGCGAGCACGAGAAGAATGATTTGCCTCATGGAATGGTATCTTTCAACAACACGACGATGGTCAACTCTCCCGTGGGATGCGGGTCGCAGTTGATCACGCAAAGCTGGCTGCCCCTGCGAAACGCGACCTGCGCCCCCGCTTCAACCGTGCGGTCGTCCCGCAACGGTTTGCCCATTTGCGTCCAGCCGCTCTCGACCAGCGTCATCTGGAAATAATCCAGCACGACGGCGGACATGCCGCCCGCCGAATACGCCGCCAGCCGCGCGCCCGTTTCGCGATGATGAATCGCGATGTCGAGCGTCGAGCCTGGATAAACGGGAAAGTCGGCAGGCACCACGTCCGCGTTGCCCGCGACCTGCGGAGGATACGAGTGGTGCAGCGCGTAAAGCAAGGTTTGTCTCGGCTCCAGTTGTGCGAACACGTAACGGCTCAGGCGCTCCTTGTGTTGGGCGAACCCGACCGCGCCCGTCAATTCGACGTGAAACCAGGCACGCTCTGTTTGCTCCTTCGCCGCCGCCGCGAACCGAGACGCGACCGCGGGCAGATCGCCGCGCGCGGAGAACACCTCGACTTGAGTTGCTTCGCCGTTCACTTCGAGCGTGCCCTTGTAAATCGAAGTCAGTCCCGCGTCGCCATACCTCGCAGGTGGCGGCGGCACCCGATTGAGAAACCCCGCGTCGAGCCAGTCGTTTGCGGTCAGCCACATCCCCGCGGCGAGCGCGACACCGCCGAACCTGAGAATTTGCCTGCGTCGTGAGGTCATGGCACACCTCGCGTGTTGAATGGCGGCAGCACGGTCTTGCTGCCAATCATCAGGGAACGCTGCGAAAACACGAGCCGTTGGAACGCGGTGTCCACGGGCACTTCCTGGTAATCCACGCCCACCGCCCAGCCGCGCGTCGTCGAATAATCGCCACCGTTCAAATCCATGAACTGCGCGATGCCGTTGTTCTGGATGTAGGGCGGCGTGTAGAACGGATACTGAAACGGTCGGCTCAACGCGCGCGACGCGATGCTCATGAAATCATCCGCCGTGGCGGGCGTCGGGGTGTCGTCTTCAGTGTAGGTGTAACGGTCGGCGCCGTCCGACCACGAGCCGACGAACGGCGTGGGCACGGCGCTGAACTCGTCCGCGATGGCGGCGCGTCCCGCGTTGGCGCGCGACCAGATCATCGTTTCGACCTTGGTGCGGCAGAACAGCCCGATTTGCAGCAGCCCGACCGAGACCACGACGAACGCGATGAGCGCGATGCAAAATTCCGTGATCGCCTGCCCGCGAACGGCGCGGCGCTCTCTCGAAAATCGGTTGTGATGTTGTGGACGCATTGTTGTGAAACCTTAGTGCGGAATTCTCACGCCGCCTGGACGCAAGTTGGGCGACTGCCCTCCTCCCCCGCCCCCTGGCTGCCCTGGCGGCAATGTCGGTGGCGGCGGACAATCGTGCGTGGAAAGCCAGTCAATTCCTTCCTGACGAAAATCAGGATTCTCCCATCGGCGCAGCTGTTCACAGTAATAACAGCCGAAATGAAAATACAACGGGTCAACGCCGTGATTGAGATAGACGGGCAGATGGAAGAACCGATGCCAGTTCCACGCGCCGCCGTCAAACCCGTTTCCGCCCGACGCATAGACAACTGGAATCAATCGCACCGTGTCGAATACGGGCAACACGACGCGATGCGAATCGGGGCGCATCATCTGCCCGTTGAAATTGATCGCCCCCAACGGCTTGGCGGCGGCGGTCGAAACCACGGTCTCCTGTTTCGACAACTCCGTGAGTTCGCGCATTTCGTAGGCGACGCCGCCGCTGGCGCTCGGATGCATCCAGTCGGTGCGCGGCGGCGGCTCGAAGCTCGGCGTCTCGGAGCGCGGACGCAACCCCATGAGAATGCTCGGTTCGACCGCGACTTTTGCGGACGTGTCGGCTCCCGTGTAACTGAACTCAGGCTTCAGTTCCGAAACAAGCGTTTCGCTCGGAGGCGGCGCGTCGCTGTCCGCTCCGAATTCCTGCCACGCGCTCGGTCGGAAAATCGCCCACGTCAACCGAATCGGGCGGATCAACGGCGGCGGCGGCGTGAACGCGGGGAAGCGCGGTGTTTGCCAGGTGTTCCAGTTCGGGTTGCGCTCCAATTCGCGTTCGCTCAACATTCCGTCCAGCACCGTGCGTAACTCGTCAATCTGCTCGGGCGACAATTGCCCGCCGCCCACGCCCTGCGGTCCCGTGAGCCAGGCGTTGGAGCGGAAACTGACGCCGATGTTGAGATATTCGCTGCCTTCCAACGGCGGCAGATGCACGCTCATCTGTCCCCAAAATGTGTAATCAGTGTAATTCTGGTTGAGCAACAGATCGCGCAGGTAACACCAGTCGCGCGCGGCGATGGCATCATAGAACGCGCGGTTGCCGAGGTATTCGTCGGCGAGCGGGTTGGTGAACTCCGTGCGCCCGTCCATGAACCGCGTGTTGGGAAATTCCACTGCCACACCCGCGTCCGCAATCGCGTCGAGCATGTCCGCATAATCGTAAGCCCAGCCAGGATAACCGCCCACCCAGAGTTGCCAGTCGTCGGTGAACATCGGCGAAATCCCGATGTCCGCCAGCCGCCGTATCCAGTCGGCGTGCCGTTTCAAGGCGCGCGCATGGGCGGGACGCGCGCGCACGCCGTTGAGTTTCGCCGCCTCGTTTGCCTGCAACATCCCGAGCATCGGTCCCACGAACGCAAGCCGCCGTTGCATGCCCGTCAACGAATCCACCACGCGCTGCGCGGTCGGGCGTCCCGTCAAGCCTGGAGGCACATCCGAGTAAATCACGGTGCTGACCTTCATCAAGTTCAACTCACCGATCATGTTCAGCGACAACCCTTGATACTTCGCGCCCGTCAACGCAGCGGAGTCCGCCGCGTTCTGCGCGCGCATGCGCTGGGTGATGACGTGGTGCGTGTCGAAAATTGCGAGAATGACGAAAAACAACACCACGACGACGATGAGGATGTAAATCAAGGACTGACCCGAACGCGACGCGATGCGGCGCGCGCGGCGAATGCGGGACACCTTCCTCAAAATGTCTTTCGTCGGAATCATTTGTTACGGGCGTTGCAAAAAGTAAGGGTAATGGTTCTCCATCCCCGCGCGTCCCTCAAGCCAGACGTAATCGCGCGCGTAGAACAACTGATGAAACGGCATCGCCATCGGATACGGTTGCTGGGTCGTGACCGCGAGGTAATTGTCGCCCAGCACAGGATACGAAAAGGTGATGTAATCCCAGTTTTCGTAATGCAACGCAGCGATGTCCTGCAAATACCACGGGATGCGCTGGCGCTCGACGGCAAGTTGGGCGCGGGAACTCAGCCCCTGCTGCGGCACGGTCATCCGACCCGCGTTGGGAATGTTGGCGACGCGGAACGCCTTATAGACAATGCCGTCGTGGAAACCGACGGTCTTTGAGCGCGCCGTGGCGTAAGCGGTGTAATCGAGAATCTGTTTCGCGTTGATGAGCAGCGCAACCTGGAGAAGCCCGAAGAAAATCAGCGTGACGATGATGATGACGATGACGGACTCAACGATGGTTGCACCGCGTTGGCGTGTTTGTCGTTTCATGGGAGTCAGTCATCCCGAAAGGCAACTTCACCGTTCAGCACGCCAGCGGACTGAATTGAAGCTGCGCGCCCGTTTGCACGCGCGCCAAACCTGATCCCGTCGCTGAAGATGGAACCTGATTCGCCGCCTCTCGGGCAAGGAGCGATGCGCGGCGCGGTTATTTATTGACCCGAAGGCTGCGTCTGCTGGAGGAAGTCCTTTGACTTTGTGCCGACAGCTTGCTGGACGTCCGACTGGCTGCCGCCGAGCATTTCCGTCGCGCCGCCGAGCATCCCGCGCAACCTGTCGCTGAACACACCGAAGATCGCCAGCGCCGCGAGCGCCACGACGACCACGATGATGATGTATTCCGCCATCGCTTGTCCGCGTTTGCTTCTGATTTTCATACGGCTCCTTTGCTTATGGATATTCCGATGCAATCAAATTCACGACTCGGTAATGGTGCGCCATGTAATATCTCAGGAAGACTCCCATCGCGATGAACAACACGATGCAAGTCATCAATACCACCATGAACTCCACCATCGCCTGTGCGCTGCGTTTGCGTGTCGGTTTTCCCATACCCACGCCTATCATAGCGGCGGCTCCTTCATTTTCAACTCCAAACTTCCCGCACCCAATGACGACGATAAAGTGGAGAAGGTTACGGGTTCGTCGCGACGATGTTGCCGCTGCCGACTTTGCAGATGCCGATCCCGCGCGCCAAGCCGAGCAAATACGCCGCCACCGCGCACCCAAGATAAAAAACAATCTCCATCGTCTCGGCATTGTAGAAGTGCCCGAAACCGCGCGAGTTGGTGATTCTCGGCTCGCATTACGACGGGCACGATATTTCGCAAGGCGCGGTTGATCCCGCGTCGGGAACGGTGGTGGTGATGGAAGCGGCTCTCTGAGAGAAAGAGATAACTCTCGTTGACTTCTATTTTTGTTCTGGCGTCTTTTCCACTTTCTTGCGAACGCCTGTAATAGTGACCGACGCAGAACGGGCGATGTCTTCTTTCCCCTTGCGGATCATCATTTCTAAACTGCATTCGCCCACCCCGAAGCATTCAGGAGGTAATTCTATTTTCAGCAGCACTGACCGTCCTGGGGCGATTTCGACAAGATTTCTGTCAACCGCAACCTTCGGAGATGCTACGTGTTTTTTCTCTTCGCCGACTGGGATGAGGGATCTAATGACGAGATGGGGCTTGTCGCCCATTTCAGATTCAGAAGTGGATTTGCTTGCGGCGGGTTCAAATTGTGCGCCATCGGGGACAAGACTCTCACGCTCGATCCAAGTTAGGTCAGCAAAAACAGTTTGCTTACGATTTGTGTCATTTTGAATCTCAAGGATTATGGGGAATGGTTCTCTCACGAGTGCAGTCCGACTCGAGTAATAGATGGTCAGTTTTACCTCACCACCGTTGCAAAGGACCGGTGTGGCGACCGCCCATACCCAAATCCAAATTAAAGACAATAATGAAACATTCTTTTTCACATTCATATTCTGACCTCCATTATTTCCAGTCCTTCAAACCTGGAAGGTTGGTTACATTTTTGAATTCGCCTGACCCCAGCCCGCCTCGTGCGCAACTTGGGTCTGGCGGCGGCGGTGGTGGACTGGTTGCTGTCCATGCGGCATTATCGTTGTTCCAAGTAAATCCCCACTCAGCAGTTTTCAAAATATCGCCTGTAGCCTTATCGCGGACTTCAACTTCAAAACTCCTGATCTTTTCTGCTCTGCGTATCTTCAAATAATACTTGCCGCCGATAAGAACCCATTCCTTAAATATATTCGAAACCTGATTGTCGTATTGTGCTCCTTGCGTTTTTGCATCGTTGAGGTCTCTAAGGGGAGACCAGTTCCAGTCCACTTCGAATTTTCCCTTTGTGTCGACAGCACTCGCACTTTCTGCTGTTTTTTCGGTCATAATCTGATCAAAAGTCCTATCAGTGCCATCCCAATTTTTTTCGGTGCTTGAAGATTTAATTCTTTGACGGATTTCCACGCCATCGAGCCCAGTTCCGTTAAGGACACTCTGAAAAAGGTCGAACGTTTTCGGGACTAAAGCATCCAAGAAGGTATGCAAACAACTTTTCTGACCGTGGGACTCAAAGGCAAAACCTTGAAGTGCGAGCGTTTCCTCAATGA
>Ga0187892_10009865_pt1 | contig 12339 bp, 6 predicted proteins | sample MA1701073metaG_FD_139345 | JGI IMG/M metagenome (GOLD analysis project Ga0187892, IMG submission 139345) | Bio-ooze microbial communities from a basaltic lava cave in the Kipuka Kanohina Cave System on the Island of Hawaii, USA - MA170107-3 metaG ...
GATTGCCTCCGTCCAGACGGGCGACGCGGGAAGCTACGACTGCGTCGTGACGAACGGCTGCGGGAGCGCCACGAGCAACGCGGCGGCGCTCACCGTGAGCGTTCCCCCCTCGATCACGAGCCATCCCGCGAGCCAGACGGTCTGCGCTGGGGACTCGGCGGCATTCAGCGTGGCGGCGACCGGGACGGCGCCGCTCGGATACCAGTGGAGGAAGGACTCGATCGACATCGCCGGCGCGACGGCGAGCACGTACTCGATCGCCACGGTCCAGCCCGTCGACGCGGGCAGCTACGACTGCGTCGTCGGCAATTCCTGCGGAAGCGCGACCAGCAATGCGGCCACGCTCGCAATCTCTCAAGCCTCGCCCAGCATCACGACCCATCCGTCGAGCCAGACGGTCTGCGCCGGCACGCCCGTCACCTTGAGCGTGACGGCTGCCGGAGCGCCACCGCTCTCCTATCAATGGAGGAAGAACGGGAGCGCCATCGCCGGGGCGACGGGAGCCTCTCATTCGATCCCTTCGCCCCAGCCCGGCGACTCGGGCGCCTACGACGTCGTGGTGAGCAACAGCTGCGGGAGCGTCACGAGCAACACGGCGACGCTGACGGTTCAAGATCCGCCGACCATCACGGGCCACCCGGCGACGCAGTCGGTGTGCCGAGGCACCCGGGTGACCTTCACGGTCGCGGCGACCGGCACGGCGCCCCTCGCGTATCAATGGAGAAAGAACGGCGGCAACATTTCCGGCGCCACCCAGAGTTCCATGACCATCCTCTCGGTGCAGCCGGGCGACGTCGGCGACTACGATGTCGTCGTGACCAACGTGTGTGGAAGCCGAACGAGCAATCCGGCGACGCTCTCGATCCAGGAGCCGCCGCAGATCACGACTCATCCGTCGAGCCAGTCCGTCTGCTCCGGCAGCCCGGCCGCCTTCAGCGTGACGGCGAGCGGAGCAGCGCCGCTCTCCTACCAGTGGAGGAAGAACGCGGTCGCCATTCCCGGGGCCACGCAGAGCGGATACTCGATCGCGTCCGCGCAGCCGGCGGACGCCGGCAACTACACCGTCGTCGTGACGAACGCCTGCGGCAACGTCACCAGCAACGCCGCGACATTGACGGTTCTGACGCCGCCCGCGATCTCCGTCCAGCCCCAGAGCCACAGCGTCTGCGTGGGCGCCGTCGACTCGTTCTTCGTGGCGGCGACCGGAAGCGCGCCCTTCGCCTATCAGTGGCGAAAGAATGGCGTCGCCCTTCCCGGCGGCACGAGCCAGACCCTCTCCATCGGCCCGGTCGTGCTCTCCGACGCCGGGAACTACGACGTGATCGTGAGCAACGCCTGTGGCAGCGCGACCAGCGCCCTGGCGACGCTCACGGTGGTCGAAAACGCTCCGGCGATCGTCTCGGAGCCCGCGAGCCTGACGGTGTGCGAGGGGGATCCCGCGAGTTTCGGCATGACCGCCACGGGGTCGGAGCCGATTTCGTATCAATGGGGAAAGAACGGCGTCGCGATTCCCGGCGCGACGGCGCCGATGTTCTCGATCGCATCGAGCACGCTCGCCGACGCCGGCACGTACACGGTGGTCGTGCGCAACGCGTGCGGATTGGTCACGAGCGCTCCGGCGACGCTCGTGGTCCTCACTCGCGTGCCGACGCTCGTGACGTTCTCGCCGGACTACGTCTCCGGTGCCGGCACCGTTCCGGCGATCGTCGAGATCACCTGTCCCGCACTTCCGGGCGGTGCCGTCGTCTCGCTCTCGAGCGCCGTTCCCGCGGCGGCCGCCGTCCCTGCGACGGTCGTGATCCCGTCGGGCTCGACGAGCGCTCCATTCGACGTGACCACGAGCGCCGTCGCGGACACGGAGTTCGTCGCGATCACGGCGTCCCTCAACGGCGGAATCGCGAGCGCGGTCCTGAAGGTGATGGACCCCGACACCGCGTTCCTCACCGGACCGGGCGCCGAAGACGCGTACTTCTACGACGCGCTCAACGACGTCGGCACGCTCGATCTTTCCTCCACGAAGAGCTGGGCGCTCGTGCTCGAGGACGCGGACGGATCGCGACTGACGGGCGATCGGCGTTTCCACTTGTGCGTGGAGGATCGCGGCGCGGGTACCGGCGGAGAGTCGTTCGGATTGCGCGCAACTCTCGACGTCTCGGGGGCGGGGGGACCGCTCCTCGAGTGCGTCGATCTCGGCTCCGTGGTGCGGAGCAGCCACCAGTTCGACCCGGGAGAGGTTCCGGGCCCGTTCGATCTCGCGCTCCGTTTGACGCAGCTCGTCGACGGCCGCTGGCACGTCGATCCGTCGTTCCGATTGCCCTCGCAATCGTGGACGCCGTTCGACGGAGCGAGCTTCACGACCTCGACGGCATTCGATCTCACGGCAAGCCGGGTCGTGGTGAGGATCGATCTCGCCACGGACGGCTCGCTCTGCTTCGCGAGTCCGACGGCGAACGACACGTCGTGTCTCCGGGGCACCGTGAGCAACGCCGACGGAACGCCGGCAAACGTCCTCTTCGTGAACGGCTCCGCCGGGGACCCGCTCGGCGTCGTGACCGCGGCGTTGCGGCAGGAAATCGTCGTCTCGATGTCTCCTTCGCCGCTGGGGCCCGATCCGTCCGGCTACGCGATGTTCGTCTGGCGCGGGGGGAGCGTCAATCCGCAGATTCTCACGGTGGGCGCCACGACTCTCGGCTGCACGGTGAACCCAACCCCGTTCAACGTGGGCCAGACCCCGATGGCGTTCCGATGCCTCTCCGGACTGGGGCCGGAGTACTGCGAAGGCCTCAAGGTCCTCGCGGGATCCCCGGCGTTCGTGCCGTGGACGAGACGCAAGCGCTCCGGCTTCGGGTCTGCGGCGACGTTCACGATGCAAGGGGTCGTGAATGACAACGGCGCCACGAATACCGACGATCTCAGCGTGACGAATGCGGTGTCTCTCGTGATTCGATGAAACGCCGAGGGGGAGATACCGCAGGGTGAAACACCTCCGCCACAATCGTCCAGTGAACTGCCGCGGACCGCGACCATGAGGGAGAGCGCGGAACGCAGGCAACTTCTCGCCGCCGCACGCCTTCGCCGAAAACGACAATCTTCAACTCCCTCGACACGCCGACCTTCTCGCACCACACGCGATCGAGTCATCCCACGCTCGGAGCAACCGAGGCCGACGAACTCGGTGCCGCATCGCTACGATCCTCGGTCGACCACCATTCTTTGCGAAATCGCGACAGCACGGCATTGAACCGCACAGCCGCGCCCCGTAGAGTACCCCCCGTGCCGTGCGCTCGTTCCTCCTGCGTGACCGACGCCGAATCTGACTGAAGTGGACTCTCTCACGCCGTGATGCCGGCCCCGACGACGTCCAACTGGCGATAGCCGACTCGAACAAGTCCGTTTTGCCTGACGACTGGAGCAGCCATGTTTCGATCCGTCTCGCTGAATTCGATCTCGACGGCAGCCTGTGCCTTGGCGCTCTCCGCGTTCGTGCTTATTGACATCGCGGCGGCGCAATGCAGTTCGTCGCTACTCGGAAACAAGTCGGCGATTTCGTACACGAACGCCGTGGATCTCGAAATCACGGACCTGAATGGCGACGATTCTCCGGATCTCATTTACGGTGGAACCAACTCGAACGTGGTCGTCTATTGGAACGCGACTTCGACGACCGGCGGGCAACCGAGCTTCTTCACGAACCTCGGATCCGTGCTCACCGACACCAGGGGATCCTACGATCTCGGCATCGGGGATTTCATTACCGATTCAGCCCATGTCGACCTCATCGTCAGCTTCGTCTCGGCACCATCGCCTCAGGATGGAAAGGATCGAGTCTACAAGTGGAATACGACGACGCAGTTCTTCACCTACGTGGGTCTCGTCGATCCCAATGAAGCGAGCGACTACTGCCTCGACTCCGGCAACAACCCCTATCCGTACAGGAAGACCACTGGCGTCGACTTGGGAGACGTTGACGGAGACGGAAAGATGGATCTAGTCCAGTCCTATCGAGACTCGCGCTGCCGGCTCTTTCTGGGAGACGGCCTGGGAGGATTCGGCACGATCAGGATCTTTCCGCTCTTCTCTTCGGAGCAGAGTGACCCGTATCCCGGGAATGGAAACCGAGACATTCACCTCGGCGATCTCGACATGGACGGCGATCTCGATTGCGCAGTCGTGCGGTATGGAGAGGGAGGACAGCCTCCTTGCTCGCGCCCAGAGACGAAGAACGTCGTCATCTACAAAAACCTGGGCAGTCCGATCAATTCGTTCCTTCCCTGGCAGTCACTGAGCCTGGGAGCCTCGATCTCCGTCGAGTTTGCCGACATCAACGGCGACGGATATCTCGACTTGGTGCAGCCCTTGATGAATGTACTCTCCGGTACGCTCCACACGCGAGTGTACCTCAACAATGGTAACGGCATACTCGGATCGATGGCCGCCGGGCAACCGGACATTCTCGTTCAGCAGAGCGGTGTCATCGCATCGAGAACGTCTTCCGTAGCGATTGCCGACCTGAACGGCGACTCGTTAGTCGATCTCGTGCTGACTCATCCCCTCGATGACGGTACGGACTTGTACTACGACGAAATATGGCTTCAGAAGGCGACGAATCCCATTTCTTTTTGTCTTCAGGAGACCGTCAGCCCGTTCTCAGGCACTGCCAACGACGAAACACTGTACGTCGAAATTGACGACGTCAACATGGACGGCATGCCCGACTACCTTGACGTGAATCACCAGAGCACGACACAGCAGGTCATCGTGCACGTTCCGTGACGATGAAGCGCCGTGCGAGTGCTCGGTTGACGGCGGAGTTCGGCTCTGCTGAGTCTCTTCACGTCCCCCGCAATTCCTCGCCGGCGAGGATCGGAACGGCCGGCGCCGGACATCCCGCGGAGCGCAACGTCGCCGGCGCTCCAACCGGATGTCCCGGTCAGCAGCGGATCCGCTTCCTCTCGCGAGACCGCTCGTGCGCGGCGGGGCTCTCGAATCCCTTCGACGTCGAGTGCGCCCACGACTTTTCGATGTACTGCGCGGCATCCGGTGTCTTGCACGACGTGTCGCCGTGATCGACATCGACCTTGCCGATCCTCTTCGCTGCGGCGAGGGCCGCCTTGCGGAGCGCCGCGTTTCGGCAGCCGATGCTGATGACGGCGTAGTTCATCGCCTCGCGTTCGGCGTTCGGCGAGTTGTGGATCGAAGCCTCGATCTCGGCGAGACGCTTGAGGAACAAGGCGTCCGGCGCCGATGCATCGAGCATCGCCATCTGGCTGAGCAGGCTCCACCCGGCCGAGCGCTCGGGACCCTCCGGCGCGGCGAGCCATTGGGCGGCCTTCGCGGCGGCGTGGGGACTCTCGGCCGCGAGCATGGCGACGTATCCTCCGCAGCTCCGCACGTGCACCTCCCGCGCCCAGCGGTCGAGCTCGGCCGGCGAGACCCGCGCCGGGTCGGCGATCTTGAAGGCGAGGATCCTCGCGTCGTAATTCCCGGTGTTCCAGAGCGCGCGGGCCAGTTCGTGGTCGACACCGATTCGTTTCACGAGCGCTGCGAGCGTCGCGAAGCTGACGCCGAAGAGCGGCTCCGGGGCGCCGTGGCGGCGGTACGTCTTGCGGGTCTGCTCGGAGCCCGCCTTCTCGAGGGCGGTCATCGCCTCGGCGAGTGACATGCGCGCGGCGGCGGGCTTCGCCCTTGGGCCATTTGGTTTCGCGACGCGCTTCGCCGCTGCGGATTTGCTCGTTTTGGCTTTCGTCGGGGCCATCTGCTGATCTCGCTTTCGTTCGGTCGCGCAGCGCCGCGTGAAGCGCGAAGTGGATGCGTACGCGGGCTCACTCTCGTCCGACTCCCGGGCCGACCTCCCGCCGTCCGTCCAGCAGGTCGCGATCGAGCCAGATCGTACCGCTTCGGAGACTTCCCGCAAGTCAGGCTTCGGTCGCGTCACGTCGATCGCGCCGATCGAACGGTTCTCCTTCTCCTCCTCCGCACCCTCCTCGCGGGCCATCGCGCGCCCGTTCGCCCCGGCATCTAGTCTGGTGCGGGATCCGATCGCGCTTCTACGGACTCCTCAACTCGCAAGAGCATCGCAGTGGCCACGATCGCCCCGGACGGGCGGCGCCGGATGACCCGGGGCACGCAAGGCCGCATCGGACGGCGCTTGCCGCGAATTGCCGAACGTCGATCAGCGGCGGCGGAAGAGCCAGACCCACCCATGCATCTCGGGCTGGCCGCCCTCCTTCCTCCACGGCGCCGCGTTGTAGTCCCCCACGAGAAGGTCGAGGTCCCCGTCTCCGTCGAAGTCGGCGGCGCAGGCCTGCGTGCGAGTCCCAGGCCACGTCGGCTCCGCGAGCGACCCGCTCTCCTTCTTGCGATCGACGATCACCTTGGCGGGAGCGAAGACGGGCGCGCCCTTCTTCCCCACGTTTCGATACCAGACGACGCCACCCTCGCCGCCCCCGCTCAGGATGTCCGGGAGCCCGTCGGCGTCCCAGTCGGCCACGAAGGGGATCGCTTCCCCGCCCGGGACCGACATCGGCCGGCCTCCCGCCAACACCCGAACGCTCTCGATCTCGAACTCCGGCTTTTCCCTCGATCCGGCATTGAGGCGAAGGAAGACGTCGCCCTCATTTGCTCCGATGACGAGATCGGTGTCGCCGTCGTCGTCCCAGTCGAACGGGGCCACGCCGATGCCGAGGAACTCCTTGAACTGCGAGTTCTCCACGCCGGTCCACTTGTTGGCGACGTCATCCCAGTACTGCCCGAGCCGGAGGATGTTGCCGGCCTTGTCGACGAGCTTCTCCGCGGCGGCGAAAGTGCCGTCCTTTCTGCCCTTCAGCACGTAGACGCCGCCTTCGAAAGAGCCCGTGAAGAGATCGTCGATGCCGTCGCCCGTGAGGTCCGCGAACCGCGGACCGAGGCCGATGCATCACCAGTTCTTGACGAAGGCCGGCTTCCCGTCGGCCTGGAGGAGTCCCAGCGCCTCGAACTCGGGGGCCTGCCGCGTACCGATGTTCCTGTAGTGTTGGAAGTTGCCCTTGAAGTTCCCGACGAGGAGGTCGGGCCGGCCATCCCGGTCGAGGTCGTGGAACATCGGCCCGGAGTGGGCGATCGACTTCCCGGTGTCGATGTACTCGTCCCCGGCCTGGAGCCGGACGGGAGCGTCGAGGATCGCCTCGGCGCGATTCGGACCCTCTCCGAGTCTCTCCTGCTCCTGGGCGATGAGCGCTGGGGACCCCGTCATGGCGAGCCCTGCGAACGCCATCCCGATCATCTTCTTCATGGCGGACCCTCCGATATCGTCGTCTTCGGCCTTCATCGGGTTCGAGAACGCATTGCAGGGGTGGCTCAACCCCCGCGCCTCGATCGTACCGCCGATCGGCGTCAAGAAAAGCGCCGCTCCGAACGCTCGCCGTCTCGGTCCACGCCGAGTCGCGCGCGGTTCCGGGCCGGGCGGCGAACTCGCATCATCGGTGCCGGTGGCGCGGGTCGTCGCCCGGCGCCGCGCAGGGCGACAATTCGCCTGCGGCCAGAAGCCGCGAGCCCTGCGACCGGACAGAGCGCACGAGCGCGCGAATCCACCGAGCGCACGGACCTCGAGTCGCGGGCCCGAGCGACGCGAGGCCGCTCGCCAGCATCGAGGCGGCGAGGACGCCGGAATGCGCGAGCACGCGCGGCAATCATCGAGGTGTCCGCGGTGAGGAGGACGACGCAGATGACGCGGGCAGATTCGGGAATCGGGACCTCCGAGGGCGCCGAAGTGTTCTGGACGAGCGCCAATTCGAGAGCTCCTGCGGCCCCTCCCTTTCGACGCAAGGCTCGCGTGCGAGGTGGATGACGCGGCGAAGCCGGGCCCGGCCGCGATGACTCGTCGTGGCGAGGGTCGCGCACGCGAGATCCTCATCATGATGGGGCGTCGTTCCCGGCCCGTGGCAAGCGCCGCCACCGAAGCGATCGTGATCGTTCTCTGTCGTCGCGGCTACGGCCGAGGCGATCCCGCCGATCGCGGGGACGCAAGAGAACTGGGCACGGCCGGAGACTGCCACGCCGTGGACAAAGGACCGCTGGCCTTTCGCCCAAGGGAGGGGCGCGGGACCGCCGCGCCACTCGCCGAACGCCGTCGTCGCCCGCCTGGACGATGCCTCCCGCGAACCGCGCTGCGCCGCGCGCGATCGGACAATTCACCGGAGGCCACGGGTTCGCAAGTATCGGCGGTGCGGCTCCTTTGCGGACCGCTCGATGAAGGTCCCTCGAAGCAAGCGCGGATCGATGCGCGACCCCGTCGCGAGGAAACAAGGGCCATCCCTTGCCCTCTTTCGCATTCGCGAGTAGAGTGCCGCGCTCTCGGACCGCCGTATCTCGATCCCTTAACACGACTAAGGAGCCACGCGATGGCGAAGAGTGCGAAGCCCCCGACCAAGAGTGAAGTCCTGGCCAGCATCGCCGAGAAAACTCAGCTCTCCCGAAAGCAAGTCGCGTCCGTGTTCGATGCGCTCTCCGGCCAGATCAAGGGCGCTCTCGGAAAGAAGGGTCCTGGCGTCTTCACGCTGCCGGCTCTGCTGAAGATCACCGTCATCCAGAAGCCCGCGACTCCGGAGCGGAAGGGGATCAACCCCTTCACGAAGGAGGAGCAGATCTTCAAGGCGAAGCCCGCTCGCAAGGTCGTGAAGGTGCGGCCGCTTCGGGCGCTCAAGGACATGGCGAAGTAACGGGCTCGGAGCCGGGTCCCGGCGCTCCGCGCGACTTCCACTGGCGGCGGTTGGACTCGGACGTCGCGGCCGCGTCGAGTCGCTTTCGGCCCAGGCGGACTCTCTTCGTGGCAAGCCTTCGGCGCTCGTCGTCGGTCAGGCCGGGCGCTCCGTTTCCACCTGTCGGCGCGGGATCGAGTTGTCCTCCCGGAGGAACTCGACTGTCCGATGCTGCCTTTCGTTCAGCCGTCCGGTGAGGACGGCGACGATGATGGCGAACTGGGGAATCACGGTGCCCTTCGCAATCGGACGCTTGCGCCGAAGCCATGAGTCGTCGAGAAGCTCGGCTCGGCGGAGTTGTTGCGCGGCGCGGGCAAGCCCGGTGGGAGTTCGAGTCCTTCCCTCTCGCACCCTTGCCCGTCCCGCGCCCAAGCCGCGAACCGTCAGTCCCGCACCACGATCTCCACGCCGTTCGTGACGGCTCCCGACCCGTTGTAGCCCGCGGGATCGCGGATGATCCCCTGCACGTAGTAGGTGCCGCGGCGCGGCAGGATCGGGCGGCCGCCGAGGAGGCGGGTCGGCGCCGCCAGCGTCGGCGGGCCCGGCCACTTCTCGCGGCCGAGGCGCGCGGGGAAGCCGAGGCTGTTCGCGACGAGGCGCGGCTGCGGCGATCGAAACGGGTCGATCGGGGTCGGCATCGCCGCGTAGCCGAGCCGGCGCGGGAGCGCGTGCGCCGTTCCCGGCCGCGGGGAGCCCTCCCAGAACCAGACGGCCATCGGCGCCGGACCGAACGGAGTCGACGGCGGCGCCAGCACGTCGATGACGAGCGGCGCGCGCGTCGACGCGGCCACGCGCCGCTCGCGTCCGGAGCCCGCGGATCCGTTCACGAAGAGGATGTCGGCCACCTCTCCGGCGGCGAAGTTCACGTTGCCGGCGCGCGCGTCGAGGTAGGCGATGAACGACTCGTTCGTCACGACGACGACCGATCGGTCGTACTCGAGCACCGCGGCGAGATCGGCGTCGCCGTCGGCGTCGACGTCGCTCGCGACCACGCCCGCCACCCCGGAGCGGAGCCGGAATCCGATCGGCCGGCCGAAGCCGCCCCGCCCGTCGCCCCGCCGGATCGTGAGCGACGCCAAGTGGGACAGGACGAGATCCGCGTGCCCGTCGGCGTCGACGTCCGCCGTCGCGACCCGCCGGCACTCGTCGGCCGCGCCGGAGACGGCAGGCCCCTCGCGAAACGTCCCGTCGCCGCGGCCGAACCAGAGCGACACGGAGTCCGGGAACGGGTACTCGTTCAGGTTCCACGTGTCGAACGCGAGGTCGGGGAATCCGTCCTCGTCGAAGTCCGCGACGGCGACCGACTCGCTGTGCGCCGACGGGAGCGGCGTCGTCACCGCGGCCGCGAAGCCGCCGCGGCCGTCGCCCGCGAATACGTGGACGGAAGGACCCGCGTGCCACGGGTTGAGGACCACCTGGCCGACGTCCAGGTGGCCGTCCGCGTCGAAGTCGGCGGCGACCAGCCGGCCGACGACCTCGAGCCCCGGGACCACCGCCTCGCGGAGCGTCCCGTCGCCGTTGCCGAGGTACGCGCGCGCCCGTTGAGCGGGGACGTTCAGCACGAGATCCTGGACGCCGTCCTCGTCGAAGTCGACGGTCGAGGGACGAGCGGCGGCCGTCCGACGGCTCGGATACGGAGAGAACTGCCCCCTCCCGTTGCCGTAGCGCACCTCGGCGCGCGACCCGTCACGCGGGCTCGTCTGGAAGACGAGGTCCTCGTGCCCGTCACCGTCATAGTCGCCGGGAAGGGTCGTCGCGAGCGTGCCGGACAGGAGCGAAGTGACGAAGTCGCCGCTCGACCGCCGGCTCAGGAGCATCGCCGTCCGGTCGGCCGCGCCGGCGACGAGATCGGGACGGCCGTCCTCGTTCAGGTCGAAGGACGCGACGACGGTCGGAGCGAACGGGACTTCGATCGCACCGACCTCGGCCGGAGCCGCGAACGTCCCGTCGCCACGGCCGCGGTACACGGTGGCGCCGTCTTTCGCGGTGACCACGGCGTCGAGACGCCCGTCACCGTCGACGTCGCCGAGCGACAGCGATTTGCCGAACACGACCGTGCGACGCACGTCCCTCACGACCCCGCCGCTGCCGTCGAGCGCCACGTCGATCCGGGCGGCGTCGGAGAGCGCGGCGACGTCGGTCCGGCCGTCGCCGTCGACATCGGCCGCGACGGGGACGTCGTCCAGGGAGCCGGTCGAAATCCGGATCCATGGATCGAAGGCACCCCGTCCTCGGCCGCGCAGGATCTCGAACTCGTACGACTCGGACCCGCCCTGCGCGACGGCGAGGTCGTCGAAGCCGTCCCCGCCGAAGTCGAGCAGCGCGACCGCGCTGACGCGCGACGTGAAGTTCCTGTCGGAAAACCAGCGGAACCCGCCACGACCGTCGCCAAAGTAGGTGCGCAGCCGGCCGCCGAAGCACTGGAAGAAATCGCAGCCCGTGAAGGAGCCCACGAGCACGTCGACCCGTCCGTCCGTGTCGGCGTCGCCGACCGCGAGCGATGTGACGACGTGCGGCGCCATCGACTCCGTCCGCGCCGGCACGAAGCCGCCCGCCGCGTCCTGGAGGAGGAGCGTGATCGAGTGGCCCGTCGCCGCGACGAGATCGGTCGAGCCGTCGCCGTCGAGGTCGCCGGTCGCGAGGCGCTCGACGGCGCCGAGCGACACGTAGCTCGATCCGAGCGGCGCGAATCGGCCGTCGCCCAAGCCGCCGAGGACGTGGATCCGGCGTCCGTTTCTGGAGACGACCGCGAGATCGAGTCGGCCGTCGCCGTCGAAGTCCGCGAGCGCAGCGCGACCCGGAGGGTCGGGCACCGGCACGGCGATCGCCGGCTCGGCGAAGCGGCCTTCGGCCGAGCCGCGCTGCACGCGGACCAGCGGCGCGCCGAGAGGCACGCCGGTGCCGGCCGTGTCGACGGCTACGAGATCGGCACGGCCGTCCCCGTCGAGATCGGCCACGAACGTCTGTCCCGCGGCGCCGGGAGCGGCGAGCCGCGGCGCGGCGAAGTCGACGCGGCCGGCCTCGGCGCGGGGAGCCGGGACGAGCGCCGAGGCGAGGACCAAGGCCAGGCGTGCGGCCGGAGATCGCGTGGACGGGCAGGACCGAGCGGCGGCGAGAAGGCGGACGTGGCGCATGGCTTCTCCTCTCATAGGCTCGGGGGGATAGTGGCGACGGGAGCACCGATGGATATCGAAACGAACGTCCGGCCGGGCCTCTCCCTCATAGGAAATCCGTTGCAAGAGGGTTGGAGCGCGCAGCGCTCGATGCCACAGGGCCCCTCCGCCCTACCGGATCCGAGATCGCAACTCCCTTTCACCACGCAAGACCGTTGTCCCTCCTGAACAGTCCGTTGCGATAGGTTTTGGGCGCGGAGCGCTCGACCCGATCGGTCGGCATCGCCAGAAGAGCCGGAAACCCGCTCCGGGCCAGGCGACGACGGTCTCCGGCTTGACGACAACGAGGCAGGAGCGCCAGCCGGAAAAAAGCGGTTCTCCTGACCATAAACGACGGCCCCGAAACGCGTCCGTTCGGCGATTCAGGCCCACGGACGCCGTCGAACGGCCTTCCCGACATGCGCGGAAACCGGCTAGGGGAAGGGGCAGAA
>Ga0187892_10009867_pt1 | contig 12336 bp, 12 predicted proteins | sample MA1701073metaG_FD_139345 | JGI IMG/M metagenome (GOLD analysis project Ga0187892, IMG submission 139345) | Bio-ooze microbial communities from a basaltic lava cave in the Kipuka Kanohina Cave System on the Island of Hawaii, USA - MA170107-3 metaG ...
AAGGGCCTCGAAGCGGACCGGCGGCTCGACCTCAGCGCCGCGGAATCCGGGCACCCGATCTGGGCGCCCGTGTTCGCGGAGGTGAAGGCGGGCATGCCGAAGCCGCGATAGTGCGCGGTGAGCGTGCGCGACGCTTCCCATCAGCTGGGCCGCTACGAGCTTCTCGCGGAGCTCGGCCAGGGCGCCATGGGCGTGGTGTACAAGGCCCGCGATCCGGTGCTCGACCGGGTGGTGGCGATCAAGACCATCAACCTCACCCTGCCCAAGGACGAGCTGGCCGATTACGAAGCGCGCTTCTATCAGGAGGCGCGCGCGGCCGGCGGGCTCAATCATCCCAATATCGTCACCATCTACGACATCGGCAAGAGCGAGCGCCTCGCCTACATGGCGATGGAGTTCCTGGAAGGCGAGGAGCTGCGCTCCATCCTGTCCTCGAGGGAGCCGCTCCCGGTGACGCTGGCCCTGGACATCGCCATCCAGGTCGCCGACGGGCTCGCCTACGCGCACGAACGCCAGGTCGTGCACCGCGACATCAAGCCGGCGAACATCATGATCGTGCGCGACGGCCTGGTGAAGATCACCGACTTCGGTATCGCACGCATGCGCACCAACGAGGTCAAGACCATGACCGGCATGATCCTCGGCTCGCCGAAGTACATGTCGCCGGAGCAGGTCACGGGCAAGCGCGCGGATCGCCGCGTCGATCTGTTCTCGCTCGGCGTGGTGCTCTACGAGATGCTCACCGGGGAGGCGCCGTTCGTCGCCGACAGCATCCACGGCATCATGTACCAGATCATGCAGTTCGCGCCGCCGCCTCCCAGCACCAGGCAGCCCGGGCTGCCGGAGGTGCTGGACCTGATCGTGGCCAAGGCCCTGAACAAGGGTCCCGACGAGCGCTACCAGAGCGCGATGGAGTTCGCGCGCGACCTGCGCGACTGCAAGAACATGCTGGAGGGCAAGGTCACCGGCGGCGTGGCCACCGCCGATCTCGGCGCCGGGCAGTCGGCGGGCGCGCGCCCGCCGGAACGGCTCGCGCCGGCGAAGGCCCCGGTCGGCGGCAGCGAGCCCGAGGAGGCCCGCGGACTGTCGCTCGCCAAGTCGTTCGACTCCTACGAGGCGACCATGCGGCTGGCGGCGCTCACCGGGGTGGAGCAGGAGATGGACGTGTTCTCCAATACGCAGGCGATGCGCCGGCCCGAACTGCAGCCGCCGCCCGCGGCGGCGCCGGCGGCGCGCGCGCAACCAGATCCCGCGAGCGCAACTGCGCCGCGCAGCACCGACGCGCCTGTGGTCGCCACCGCACGGCGCCGCACCAAGGCGCCCGCCGCCGCCGGTACGCCGCGCCCGACGGAAACGCGCACCGCCACACCCACTTATGTGTATCTCTGGGTCTTGAGCGGCATCGCGCTCGCAGCGGCGCTGGTGCTGGTTCTGATGCGCTGATTCGATCGTTCGTGAATCGTGATTCGTGAACCGGCCACGCCTCACGAGTCGCCATCACGAGTCGCGAAGCAAGGCAGCCACCGCTTCCTCTACCCGCTCCACGCCGAGCGTTTCGATTCCGTCGATCGGTGTCTTGGGCAGATTTCCCTTCGGGATCACCGCGTGCGTGAAGCCCAGCTTGGCGGCTTCGCGCAGGCGCTCCTGGCCGCGCTGCACCGGCCGCACTTCGCCGGCGAGCCCCACCTCGCCGAACGCCACCAGCCGCTGCGGCAGCGGCCGGTTGCGCAGCGACGAGACGATCGCCAGCACGATGGCGAGGTCGGCGGCCGGTTCGTCGATCTTCACCCCGCCCACCGCGTTCACGAACACGTCCTGATCGAATGCGGCGATGCCGGCGTGACGGTGCAGCACCGCGAGCAGCAGCGCCAGGCGGTTCTGCTCCAGCCCCACGGTCAGCCGGCGCGGATTGGGCGAATGCGCGTCATCGACCAGCGCCTGGATCTCCACCAGCAGCGGGCGCGTGCCCTCCTGTGTGACCAGGACGCACGCGCCGGCCACGCGTGCCCCGTGATGCGACAGGAACAGCGCCGAGGGGTTGCTCACGCCGCGCAGCCCCCGTTCGGTCATGGCGAACACGCCCAGCTCGTTGACCGCGCCGAAGCGGTTCTTGATGGCGCGCACCAGGCGGAAGCTCGAGTGCGTATCGCCCTCGAAATAGAGCACGCTGTCCACCATGTGCTCCAGCACGCGCGGCCCGGCGATGGCCCCCTCCTTGGTGACGTGCCCGACCAGCAGCACCGCGGTACCGGCGGTCTTGGCGAAGCGCGTCAGCTGTGCCGCGCACTCGCGCACCTGCGCCACGCTGCCCGGTGCGGACTGCAGCGCCTCGGAGTACAGCGTCTGGATCGAGTCGATCACCGCCACCTCCGGCTTGTCGGCGCCGAGCGCGGCGAGGATCTTCTCCAACTGGATCTCGCACAGGACTTTCAGGCCGGGCGGCTGCAGCCCCAGGCGGCGCGCGCGCAGCGCCACTTGCTGCGCCGACTCTTCCCCGCTCACGTAGAGCGTCGCGCACACCGCGGAGAGCTGCGACAGCGCCTGCAGCAGCAGCGTGGACTTGCCGATGCCGGGATCGCCGCCGAGCAGCACCACGCCGCCGCGCACCAGCCCGCCGCCGAGCACGCGATCCAGCTCGCCGATGCCGGTGGCGCGCCGTGGCTCCTCGGCGGCATCCACCTCGGCGAGCGGCTGCACGCGGCTCGCCTGCGCGAGCGCTTCGTAGCGCGCCGGCTTGCGCTCGGCGAGCGTCTCGACCAGGGTGTTCCAGCCGCTGCAGTGCGGGCACCGGCCCTGCCACTTCGGCGTCTGCCCGCCGCACTCGGTGCAGCTATAGACCGTCTTGGGCTTCGCCATCGGCCTGCCGCGCAACGCGCTGGCTCACTCGACTTCCAACACCGGCACGCGCGGCGCCAGCGCGCACAGCAGCTCGTAGCTGATGGTGCCGGCGGCCTGCGCCACCTCCTCCACCGGCAAGCCTTCGCCCCACAACACCACCGGCGTGCCGACCTGGGCCTGCGGCAGCCCGGTGAGATCCACGCACAGCATGTCCATCGACACGCGGCCGACCAGGCCGGTGCGCGCACCGGCCACCAGCACCGGCGTGCCGGTCGGCGCGTGGCGCGGATACCCGTCCGCGTAGCCGCAGGCGACCACGCCGATGCGCATCGGCGCGCGCGCCTGGAACAGCGCGCCGTAGCCGACGCTCTCGCCGGCGGCCAGCTCGCGCACGGCGATGACCCGGCTCGCCAGCGTCATCACCGGCCGCAACCCGAGGGCATGCGCGTTCTCCTCGGCGAACGGCGACGCGCCGTAGAGCATGATGCCCGGCCTCGCCCAGCCCTGCGCCGCGTGCGGATAGCGCAGCAGCGTGGCCGAGTTGGCGAGCGACAGCGGCAGCGCGAGGCCGGCGGTGACGCGCCGGAACGCTTCGAGCTGCCAGTCGATCCCGCGCGCATCGTCGGCGCAGGCGAAGTGCGTCATCAACGTGAGCTCACCCGCGTTGCGGCAGGCGCCCAGCGCGTCCAGCACGCGCCGCAGCGCCTCCGGCCGGAAGCCGAGCCGGTTCATGCCGGTGTCGATCTTCACGAAGACATCGACGGCGGCGGGCAGCTCGGCGGCTTGCAGCATCGCCAGCTGCTCGTCGTTGTGCAGCACGCAGCTCAGGCGCTCTTGCGCGAACACCGGCAGCTCCGCCGCATCGAAGAAGCCCTCCAGCATCAGGATGCGCCGATCGAAGCCCGCGGCCCGCAGCCGCACCGCGTCGTCGAGCTCCAGCACGGCGAAGCCGTCGGCGTCGGCGAACGCATGCGCCGCGCGCAGCAGGCCGTGGCCGTAGGCGTCGGCCTTTACCACCGCCAGCATGCGCGCTTCCGGCGCGCGGCGGCGCGCCAGCGCCAGGTTGCCGCGCAGAGCGGAGATCCGGATCGAGGCGAGGATCGGACGGGTCATTTCGGCAGGAAGCCGCGCGCGTGCGCCGCGAGGCGGCGCACCGCAAGTCTGCCAAGACCGCTCACTCGGCGCAACAGCGCTGGAGGGTTCCGGCGACGGGCCGGACGCGCGCCGTTTCGTGGTATAAAGGCGCGCCCTCGGGGACAGCCGGCGGCGCCGATCCCCACCACGACGCGATGAACCGCGGCTTCTACACCATCCTCGCGGCGCAATTCTTCTCCGCGCTGGCCGACAATGCCCTGCTGTTCTCCGCCATCGCGCTCCTCAAAGTCCTCAATCCGGCGTGCGTGACCGAGTCCGGCGAATGCTGGCAGACTCCGGTCCTGCAGCAGTTCTTCGTGTTCGCCTACATCGCGCTGGCGCCGTTCGTGGGGCCGTTCGCCGACGCCTTGCCGAAAGGGCGCGTGATGTTCATCAGCAATGCCGTGAAGCTCACCGGCTGCCTCGCCATGCTGGGAGGGTTGCATCCGCTGCTCGCCTACGGCGTGGTCGGCATCGGCGCGGCGATGTATTCGCCGGCCAAGTACGGCATTCTCACGGAGTATCTGCCGCCCCAGCGCCTGGTGCTGGCGAACGGCTGGATGGAGGGGCTCACGGTCGCGGCCATCGTCCTGGGCGCGATCCTCGGCGGCTTCCTGGTCGGGCCGGGCTTCGCCTCTTTGGCCGCGCATCTGCACGCGGGCACCGGGCTCGAGAGCCCGGCGAAGCTCGCCATCGGCACGATCGTGCTGCTGTACCTCATCGCCGCCGCGACCAATCTGTACATCCCGCGCGTGGCGATCGACCACCGCCTGCCCAAGAAGACGCCGGTGTACATCCTGCAGGATTTCTGGCACTGCTTCCGTTTGCTGTGGCGCGATCCGCTGGGGCAGGTGTCGCTCGCGGTGACCACGCTGTTCTGGGGCGCGGGCGCCACCCTGCGCCTGATCGTCCTGGCCTGGGCCGCCACCGTCCTCAACTTCGGCCCGCAGCGCGCGATCGAGCTCACCGCCGTCACCGCCGTGGGCATCGCGCTGGGCTCGGTGCTGGCGGCGCGCTTCGTCACTCTGCAGCGCGCCGTCAAGGTGCTGCCGGTGGGCATCGCGATGGGCTTCGGCGTGATGAGCATGGTGTTCGTCAGCGACTGGAAAACGGCGGTGGCGATGCTGATGCTGATCGGCGCCATGGGCGGCTTCTTCGTGGTGCCGATGAACGCGCTGCTCCAGCATCGCGGCCACCTGCTGATGGGCGCGGGGCACTCGATCGCGGTGCAGAACTTCAACGAGAACCTGAGCATCCTGGTACTGCTGGGCGCCTATGCCCTGATGCTGCGCGCGGAGCTGGAGATCGACACCATCACCATCGTATTCGGCCTGCTGGTGGCGAGCGTGATGTACCTGCTGTGGCGCCGGCACCGGCACGATCAGGACGAAGGGGCGATGTAGACGCCCTTCACAGCACCGCCGGCCGGTCGGGCAGCTCGTTCTCGCCGCCGCCCGCCGAGGGGAAATGCCGCCGCAGGTGCTCGCCGATCGCCTGGATGCCGTCGCGCACGCCCGCCTCGAACCGGCCGGCAGCGAACGCCGCTTCCATGCGCCGGCAGATCGCCTCCCAGCCCGCCGCGCCGACCTGCGCGTGGATGCCACGGTCGGCGACGATCTCGATGTCGCGGTCCGCCAGCAGCAGATAGATCAGCACGCCGCTGTTGCGCTCGGTGTCCCACACGCGCAGCCTCGAGAACATGTCGATCGCGCGTTCGCGCGCGCTCAGGTTGCGCAGCAGATCGGGCAGATCGAGCGCGTGCTCCACGGCGAAGCGGATCTCGCCGCCGTGGCCGGCCTCGCTCTGAGCAATGGCGCGGCGAATCGCTTCTAGGCTGTGCGCCGGGAAGGTGCGCCGCACCGTCCACGCCGGATGCAGCAGGTGCCGCAGGATGCGCCCGACGCTCACCTCACCATCTCCCTGACGCCCCACCGCCCCCGAAGCCGCCGCCTCCTCCGCTCCAGCCTCCGCCCCCACCGCCCCAGCCGCCGCCGCTCCAACCACCGCCTCCTCCGCTGCTCCAGCCTCCCCCGCCGAAGCCGCCCGGATGCCAGCCTGCGCGGCCCATTCGCTGCGTCCCGGCCAGCAGGCTGAGCACGAACGCGATGCCGCCCACGATCGCGGCGGCAATCAGCGAGGAGACGATGACCCACGCGATGATGGCGGTGGCGCCGGCAATCAACGCGGCAGCGGGCAGTCGCCCGAACATCGCGCGCAGCACGCCGCCGACCACGAACACCAGGACGAAACCGACGATCAGCACCGTCTCCAGGTTGCCGCCGACGCCCCGCACCCAGGTCCGTCCGCGCGGCGCGGGCTCGGGCAGCGGCTCGCCGTCCACCACCTTGATCATCGCGTCTACGCCGGCCTGGATGCCGCCGTAGAACTCGCCTTGCCGGAAGCGGGGAACGATGATGTCCTCGACGATGCGATTGGACATCAGATCGGAGAGCGCGCCCTCCAGGCCGTAGCCGACCTCGATGTGCAGCTCGCGGTCTTCCTTCGCCACCAGCAGCAGTGCGCCGTCGTCCACGCCCTTGCGTCCGAGCTTCCAGGCTTCGACTACGCGGATCGAGTACTGCTCGATGGTTTCGGGCCGCGTGGTGGGCACGATCAGCACCGCGATCTGGCTGCCCTTGCGCCCCTCGAAGTCGGCCAGCTTGCGCTCGAGCTGCGCCGCCTGCTCGGCGGACAGCGTGGCGGTGAGGTCGGTGACGCGCGCGCGCAGCGGCGGCACCGGCACGTCCTCGGCGAGCGCCGGCGCGGGCGCGAGCCCCCAGAGCATTGCGAGCCCCGGGAGCAGTGCGAGCCCGGTGGCGAGGCGCGCCAGGATCATCGTCCCCGCGCGCTACTGACTGCCGCCGGGCGCAGGCCTGCTGAAATCGACCGCGGGCGGCTTGGCGATGGCCGCCTCGTTCTCCACCGTGAAGTTGGGCTTGGCGTCGTAGCCGAACAGCATGGCGGTGAGGTTCACCGGGAACTGGCGCACCGTGGTGTTGAACTGCTGCACCGTCTCGATGTAGCGCTTGCGCGCCACCGCGATGCGGTTCTCGGTGCCCTCGAGCTGGGCCTGCAGATCGCGGAAGTTCGCGTCGGACTTGATCTGCGGATAGGCCTCCACCGTCACCAGCAGCCGCGACAGGGCCGAGGTCAGCTCGCCCTGTGCCTGCTGGAAGCGGGCGAAGGCCTGGGGATCGTTGATCAGTTCCGGGGTGGCCTGGATGCTGCCCGCGCGCGCACGCGCCTCGGTGACCTGCGTCAGCACGTCCAGCTCCTGCTGCGCGATCCCCTTCACGGTGGCCACCAGGTTCGGAATCAGGTCGGCCCGGCGCTGGTACTGGTTGATCACTTCGCTCCAGGCCGCCTTGACCTGTTCGTCTTCGGCCTGGATGGTGTTGTAGCCGCAGCCGCCCAGGCCGAGCGTCGCTCCCGCGGCAAGAACCCAACTCAGCAGCCTGCTCTTCATGTCGGTGGTCTCCTGTTGGTGCGCTTCGGGCGCGAGTCATATGGGTGCGCGCAACCGTCATCTTGGGGCTGGCGCCGGCGCCTTCAAGCGCTGCATCGTCTCGCGCGCCAGGCACAGGTCCTCCCAGGCCTTGGACTTGTCCGCCAGATTGCGCAGCAGGTATGCCGGATGATAGGTGACCAGCACCGGCGTGCCGCGAAGATCGTGCAGCCGTCCCCGCAGGCTTCCGATCGAGGCGTCTGTTCCCAGCAGGTTCGACGCCGCGGTCTTGCCGAGCGCCACGATCAGTCTGGGTTTGCTCAGGGCGATCTGGCGCAGCAGGAACGGCTCGCACGCGGCCGCTTCGCTCGGCTCCGGCACGCGGTTGCCGGGAGGGCGGCATTTGAGAATATTTCCTATGTATACGTCGCGCCCGCGCTGCAGTCCGATCGCCGCCAGCATGTTGTCCAGCAGGCGGCCGGCCTGGCCGACGAACGGCTCTCCGCGCGCGTCTTCCTCGGCGCCCGGCCCCTCGCCCACGAACAGCCAGTCGGCGCGCTCGTCGCCGACGCCGAACACCGCTTGCTTGCGCCCGGCATGCAGCGGGCAGGCGGTGCAAGTGCGCACCGCTTCCTTGAGCGCCGGCCAGTCCATGCGAGCGATGCGCTCGGCGCGCGAGCCGGGCGCGCCCTCGAGCAGCGCTTCGGGTGCCGCGTCGAGCGTCGCACCGCGCGTCCCTTCGGCGGGCGTCCCGGAAGGGAGCGTCCCGTCGGGCGCGGCGCCGGCGCGGCTGCGCGGCACCCAGACGGGCCACAGCCCCAGCTCCTGCAGGATGAGCTCGCGGCGGCTCACAGATCCATCCCCATCAGGATCGCGTCCTCGCGGCCGCTTTCGGCCGGATAGTAGCCGCGCCGCACGTACAACTCGCGAAAGCCGGCGCGCGCGTACAGGCCGCGCGCGGAAGCGTTGGACGGGCGCACTTCCAGGAACAGGCGCTCGGCCTCGAGCTGGCGTGCGAGCTGGATGAAGTGCTCCAGCAGCTCGCGGCCCAATCCCCGGCGCTGCCATCCTCGGGCGACGCTCAGATTCAGCAAGTGCGCCTCGGCCACGCCGATCATCAGCACGCCGTAGCCCGCCATCGCCCCGTCGCGCTCCATCACCCAGCAGCTGTACCCCGCCTGCAGCGAATCGCGGAAATTGCCCACCGTCCAGGGATGCGTATAGATCGCGCGCTCGATCGCGAGCACCTGGTCGAAATCCGAGCTGCGCATCGGCCGCAGCACGCGCTGCGGCCGCATCACCGCGCTCACGGCCGCTCCGGGGCGAGCGCCTGCCGGGCGGCGCGCTCGGCCACGCTCAGCGCCACCTTGTCGCGCACATAGAGGGGTGCGGCCTGCGCGGGGTCCAGCCCGCCCCCTTGCGCGAGGCGGCCCGCGGCGATGCGCACTATGTCGCGCGCGTGCGGCTGCAGATCGTCGCGCACCGCGCGCAGTTGCCCTGCGTAGCGCGCGCGCAGCGCCCCGCCCTGCACCGCGAAGCCGCTGCCGCAGCCGGTCCAATCGCCGCCCTCCACCGGCGGAGCCGCCGCCGGCGCGCACAGGCTGGGCCCTTGCACTTCGCGCCACTGCCCGTCTTCGCGCACGTAGGCCGCGTGATAGATCTCGTCCATGCGCGCGTCGAGCGCCGCCAGCACGCGCGGTGCGGCGCTCGCCTCCGCCAGCGCTTCCAGCGTGCCGACCGGGATCACCGGCAGACCGGCGCCAAAAGCGAGTCCTTGCGCGACGCCGCACGCGATGCGCAGCCCGGTGAACGAACCGGGTCCGGCACCGAACGCGAGCCCGGTTAGATCGGTCAGGGCAAATCCCGACTCGCGCAGCAGCGCGTCGATCATGGGCAGGATCAGCTCCGAGTGGCGCTGGCCGGCGTGCTCGCCGCGGCTGAGCAACCGGCCGTCGAGCCAGAGCGCGGCCGAACACCATTCGCCGGACGTATCGAGCGCGAGAATGTTCAAGATGAGGCGGCCGCACCGCTATTTCCGGCCGCGCCGCGTTCGCTCCGCATCGGCGGCGCGCACGGGGCAACCGCAGGCGCGGTGCAGGCGTGCGGCTATTCTAGCGAGTTTCGTTGCTATAATCCGCGCGGTCGGGCGGGGAGCCGGACACCGCGTGCACGGGAGCGGCCCCGCCTCGAGCACAACGAGCCGCGATCCCCACGAGCGGCACGCCCTGCGCTTTTCGCCGTTCACCGTCGCCACCTCGGGAGACAGTCCATGCTTCATCTGCTGCGCCGCCTTGGCGCGATCGCCGCCGCCGCCAGCGCCGCGCTCGCCGCCGCACCCTCGCCGGCCCAGGAGCCGCTGCGCATCGGCGTGATCACCTTCCTGTCGGGGCCGGCGGCCGGCCCGTTCGGCGTGCCGGCCAAGAATGCTTCCGATCTGGTGGCCGAAGTCCTCAACAAGGGCGGCATGATCCCGGGTTACGAAAAGAAGGGCTTCGGCGGACGCGCAATCGAGCTCACCTACGTGGACGAAGCCGGCGGTCCGACCAAGGTGGTCACCGAGTACCGCAACCTGGTCGAGCGCCAGAACGTCGACCTGGTGATCGGCGTGATCTCCTCCGGGGACTGCCTGGCGGTGGCGCCGGTGGCCGAAGAGATGAAGAAGCTCACCGTCCTGTTCGATTGCGCCACCAACCGCATCTTCGAGGAAGCGAGCTACAAGTACGTGTTTCGCACCACCACCATGGCCACCCAGGAAAACGTGGCGGCGGCGCGCTACATCGCGGAGAACTTCCCCGGCCTGAAAACCTTCTCGGGCATCGATCCCAATTACGCCTGGGGGCAAGACGCCTGGTCCGACTTCACCGAAGCGCTGAAGATCATCAAGCCGCAGGCGCAGATCGGCACCGTGGTATGGCCCAAGCTCGGGGCGGGCCAGTACGGCACCGAGATCTCGGCCGTGCTCGGCAGCGGCGCCGAGGTGGTGCACAACGGCCTGTGGGGCGGCGATCTCGAGGCCTACGTCATGCAGGCCCAACCGCGCGGCCTGCTGGCGAAGATGCCCAACATCATCATCACCGGCGAGACCATCATCGAGCGCATGGGCGCGCAGCTGCCCGACGGCACCATCCTCGGCGCGCGCGGCCCGAACGGCCCGTTCGCGCCGCCCACGACGCTCAACAAGTGGTTCGCCAAGGCCTATCGCGACAAGTTCGGCATCGGCGCGGTGTACGCGTCCTATCACATGGCCACCGCCTTTCTCGGCGTCAAGGCGGCCTACGAGAAGGCGCAGGCCGCCGCCAAGGGCAAGGACCCGAGCATCGACGAGATCATCAAGGCGTTCGAGTACCTCAAGTTCGAATCGCCGGCCGGTACCGTGGACATGTCGCTGGGCAAAGGCCATCAGGCGGTGCAGCACGTGCCCTACGGCACGGTGAAGAAGGTCGACGGCAAGATCACGCTGGTCAACATCAAGTACTACCCGCCGGAGCAGATCAGCCCGCCCGACGGCATCAAGAGCCTGGACTGGATCCGCTCCGGGTTCAAGCGCAAGTGAAGGGGCTAGGATCTGGGATCTAGGGGCTAGGGTGTGTTGTGCGGCCGCGCCGCGCCTTTCCCTAGATCCTAGCTCCTAGGTCCTCCTCAGAGGAGGCAACATGAGCCACGACGCCGACGCGCCGCGCCGCAAGGCGCTCAAGCAGACCGCGGCCTTGAGCGCCGCGGCGGCGCTGCCGCTCGGATTTCCCGCCATCGTGCGCGCACAGTCCGACGTGATCCGCCTGGGTCATCTGACCCCGCGCACCGGTTTCCTCGGCCAGGCGGGCGAGCAGGGTTTCCGCGGCGCCATGCTGGCGGTGGAGGAAGCCAACGCCGCCGGCGGCGTGCTCGGCCGCAAGCTGGAGCTGATCGCGGAAGACAGCGTCAACCCGGCCACCGCGGTGAACAAGGCGCAGAAGCTGATCGAGCGCGACAAGGTCGTCTGCCTGATCGGCGAGGTGAGCTCGGCCTCCGCGCTGGCGATCGGCGAGCAGGCGCTGCGCCACAAGACGCCGTTCTTCAACACCGGCTCGAACTCCGACGCGCTGCGCGGGCAGAACTGCAACCGCTACATGTTCCACATCGAAGGCAGCAACACCATGTACACCAAGACCATCGGTACATGGCAGAAGGACAACAACCTGATCAAGGGCGCGCGCTGGTATTTCCTCACCGCCGACTACGCGTTCGGCCACGACCTGTACCGGGTGTCGTCGCGCTTCCTGCAGGAGAACGGCGGCGTGGTGCTGGCCAACGACATGGTGCCGACCAACACCGCCGACTACAGCTCCTACATCCTCAAGATCCGCTCGCTCAAGCCCGACTACATCTACCTCAACCTCGCAGGCGTGGACCAGACCACCTTCCTCAAGCAGTACCGCGAGTACAGCCTGATGATCCCGCTCACCGGCGGCGTGATGGACACGGTCGGGTTCTGGGCCGCGGGCCTCGACAACATCTCCGGCGTGTGGCAGAGCCTGTGGTACCACGGCATCCGCAACCCCGCCGCGCAGGCCTTCACCAAGCGCTTCTTCGACCGCTTCAAGCTGCCGCCGGAGAACCAGGCCTGGGGCGACTACATGGGCGTGCACATCGTGCTGCAGGCGCTGGCGGAAACCGGGCGCATGGACGCCGCCTCCGTCATCCTGTATCTGGAGAAGGGCGCCGGCTTCGATCTGCTGAAGGACCGCAAGGGCACGTTCCGCCCCTGGGATCACCAGCTGCTGCAGGAGATGTACGTGGTCAAGGTGAAAGACAAGGCGCAGTCCAAGGACAAGTGGGACATCTTCGACGTGGTGGAAGCGGTGCCCGGCGCCAAGGAGTCGCTCGAGGCGATCCAGCCCACGCACGCGGAGAATCCGTGCCGCCTGGCGTAGGATCTAGGA
>Ga0187892_10009868_pt1 | contig 12336 bp, 10 predicted proteins | sample MA1701073metaG_FD_139345 | JGI IMG/M metagenome (GOLD analysis project Ga0187892, IMG submission 139345) | Bio-ooze microbial communities from a basaltic lava cave in the Kipuka Kanohina Cave System on the Island of Hawaii, USA - MA170107-3 metaG ...
AGATAAAGAAATCAAGGGCCAAGAGAGGCGGGAGGATGGAAAGGGACAAGCCGGTGGCGGGAAGCTACGCCAGCGGCGTTTTACGGCGAAATCGGAGGTCGGTTCCTACTGTCTGAATCGCAGCTTCTCGCTTCTCGCAATCGTCCTCGTCCTCGTCCTCGTCGTCGTCCTCGTTCTCCATGTCCGCAGATTTCGAGGACGACGACGATGACGAGGGCATTGAGGACGGCTTTGCAGCGCCGGCTCGGGAAGGCTCGGGAAGGGGATCCGTTTCTTTTCCGATTGAGTTTTCGAGGCGGCATCACTAATTTCCTGCTGGATTTGAAGCAGGAGTTTCCCATGACCAATCAGGCCGCCCCGCATTCGTTTGCCCGACCAACCCGGATTCTCTCGGCGGAAGATTACACCCGCGAGGAGACCTACCGAGCCACGCGGTTGCCGGTGAACCTCGCCTCGACGATCATCCCCGACGCCTATCGCTCGCAGCGGTTTTACGAGGTCGAGCAGGATCGCCTGTGGTCGAAAAGCTGGGTGTGCGTGGGTTATGCCTCGCAGGTCGGCGCGCCGGGCGAGGTGCTGACCGCGACGGTCGCCGGCCAGCCGTTCCTCGTGACACGGGATCGCGACGGGCGCTTGCACGCGTTTTACAACGTCTGCCGCCATCGCGGTTCGCAACTGGTTTGCAAGGACGGCGTGCACGACATCATCCGCTGCCCGTACCACGGCTGGGGCTACGCGCTCGATGGGCGGTTGCTGGGCACGCCCTATTTCAAGGGTCTCGACATCCCCGAGGAACAACGCGCCGCGTTTGACATGAGCGAGGCGAAGGAATTCTGCAGGGATGACTACGGCCTGCTGCGGGTGCGGGCGGAAACGTGGGGCTGTTTCGTGTTCCTAAATCTCGATCCCGACGCGCGGCCGCTGGCGGAATCGCTCGGCGATCTCCCGCAGCGTCTCGCGCGCTATCCGTTGGCCGAACTCAAGCTCGTCCGCCGCCGACCGATGGAGATCCAGGCCAACTGGAAACTGATCGCGGAAAACTTCATGGAATACTACCACCTGCCGTGGGTCCACCCCGAGTTGTGCAACATCTCCGGCTTCAACGACCATTACCGCGCCCAGGGTCCGGGGTTGTACACGGGCATGTGCACCTACCCGCTCTCGAAGGACCCGCACACGGCGAATTTCGAGCTGCCCGCCATGAAAGGGTTGAGCCCGGTCGAGGCGCAGACGGCCTACTGGCTCCTCGTCTTCCCGAACCTCGCGCTGTTTCTCCTGCCCAATCACCTCTTCACGCTGTTGTTCCGACCGGACGGGACGGGCCGCTCGCTCGAAACCGCCGACCTGCTCGTCCACCCCGACGTGCTGACCGGGCCCGATGCCGAGAAACAGGTGGACGCGGTGTTCGCGTTCTGGGACATGGTCAACCAGCAGGACATCCACGGCGTGGAAACCGTGCAAAAGGGCGTGCAAGCCACAGCGTACCCCGGCGGACGGATGTGTTACCGCTTCGAGGAACCCGTCCACCGTTTCCAGAACATGGTCATCGACCGCATGGTGGGGAAACATCGCATCCCCGCCGGCGATCCGCAGGAAGACCCCGGCTGGATCGAAGCGCTCAAAGCCGATGACCCGAAAGCGAAACCGCTGGTGGGCAGCAAACGGCTCAAAGCAGCAACGGTTGCCAACGCGTAGCGGCAATGGGTCAAAGCCCCGTTCGTAAGTAGCGCGATTCATCGCGCGGTTCGAACGGCCCAAGTAAACCCGCTACGAACGCATGATCGTAGCGGCGCGGCGATGGGGTCCCGTTCGATTGGCGGAAACTTGTAGCTCACATGCCAGCAATGACCCAGCCACCGCACATCCTCTACATTCTCTCCGACGAACATCGCGGCCAGGCGATGAGCCACGCCGGCGATCCGAACCTGCGCACGCCGTGGATGGACCGGCTTGCCTCCGAAGGCGTGAGCTTCCAGCGCGCCTACGCGAATTGTCCGATCTGCACGCCGTCGCGCGGGACGATCTTCAGCGGTCGCCACGCCCACGCCGGGCCCGTCGCCGGCTTCTTCGATGTCTATAAAGCCGCGGCGCCAAGCGTCGCGACGGTGTTGCGCGGCGGCGGTTATCACACCGCCTATCTCGGCAAATGGCATTGTGGGATCAACTGGAACCAGACCCCGCCGGGCGCCAAGCTCGTCTGGAGCCAGTACTCGGTCGAGGGCCAGCCGCATCGGACGCCCGAGCATCATCGCGCGGGGTTCCAGGATTGGTTCGCGTTCGAGATCAACAACCACCCGTTCGACGGCAAGTATTATCATCAGCGCGAACTGACTCCGCGGACGCTGCCCGGCTACCAGACCGACGCGTTGACGGACCTGGTGATCGATTACCTCAAAGCGTACGCGCGCGAGGGGCCGTTGTTCCTCGTGTTGAGCGTCGAGCCGCCGCATTTCCCGCTCGATGCGCCCGAGCGGTTTCGCCGGTTCGACCCGGCGAGATTGCAGGTGCGTCCGAATTTCACCGAGACGCCGAAGATGCGCGAACACCTCGCGATGTATTACGCGATGATCGAGAACCTCGATTGGAACATCGGGCGGCTGATGGAGGCGCTCGCCGGCTTGCCGCGATTTCGCAACACGCTCACGGTGGTTTTTTCAGACCACGGCGACTACATGGGCAGCCACGGGTTGTTCAATCGCAAGGAACTTCCGCACGAGGAATCGGTCCGCATCCCGGCAATCTTCCACTGGCCGGGGCAGGTCCCCGCTCGCGGAACCATCCCCGGCTTGTTCAGCCTGGTGGATTTGATGGCGACGACGCTCGGACTCGCCGGCGCGCCGATTCCGCCGTGGAACCAGGGCCTCGATTTCTCGCCGCACATGCGCGGTCAATCCTTCCGGCCTCCCGAGGCGGTGCTGCTGGAGATGGTCGGCAGCCCGCGCTGGTCGCTCGAAATGCCAGATTGGCGCGGGCTGGTGACCGAGCAGTACAAGTATGCGTTCTACGAGACAGGAGAGGAGATTCTGTTCGACCTGCAGAATGATCCGTTCGAGATGCGCAACATCGCTGCCGGCCAGCCTCAGGTCCTCGGTGCGCTGCGGCAACAGCTGATCCGCGCGCTCGCCGCGTCCCGCGAACCGTTCTTCGACGTGCTGATCGAACACGGCGCGAAGCCGGCCGAGCCGATCCACGACGTTTCGACGGGCAAGAGTCGTCCGCTCTCGTCGATCAAAGGATACGCCGAACCGGGCAGGAACGCCTGATGCGAGAGCGTTGGTGGTCGCGCTTTGTGTTTATGCCGCCGGCATGTCTCGCTCGAATGTTACGCGAGACAAGCAGCCAACTCTCGCGCCAGAAACAGGCCGCGACCCTGCCGGATGCGGGCCAACGCGCGCGCTTCGCAGCGGTGGACCTGGCCCCACGTGACGCCGGTAAGGGCGGCGACTTCCTGGAGCGTGCATCCCTGCGCGCGCCCATCGAGTCCATAACGCAGGACGATCACCTGGCGTTGCGTGGGCGTGAGCAGACCCAGCAGCATCTGAAGCAGCAAACCGACTTCCTGCCGGACGGCGGCAAGGACGGGCGACTCCGCGTTCGAATCGGCGACAGTCTCGGCCAGAGGCAGTTCTTCGCCGACCGGCTCGTCCAACGGCAACGGCGATTGGAGCAACCCGCGCAACTCGACCAGTTCCTCGTCGAGCTTCCGCATTTTGCGGACGACATTGATCGGGACGTGAACGGGAAAGCGATGCCCTTCGAGACAGTCGCGGACACATTTCGAGATCCACGCGTGCGCGTTGGTGCTCAGCCGGCAATCGAGGTCCTCGGTCTTGTCGATGGCGTGGAGCAGGCCGACGCAACCTTCTTGCAGCAGATCGTGGAAGCACACGCGGTCCGACTGATACCGCTTGGCGATGTCGAACACCATCCGCACGTGGGCGTAGAACAACTGCGATTGCGCGGCCTTGTACTTCTGGTAGTCGCGTTTGATGTAGAACGCCAGTTTGTCGAAGAACGCGCGCAGCCGTTTCATCGAGAGGCGTCCACCGTAAATGGGCGGGATGTCATCGCGCCGACCGATCGCGTGCGAGATGCGTTTCGCTTGCTTCGCGCTGATCGCTCCGGCGTGGTGGCGGAACACGCCCAGACAGACGGCCTTCTTGTGTTCGATCAGGAGCGACTGGATCGCGGTGCGACGGTTGACGCCCTGTCGCTCGCCCGGCAGACCGAGCCGATTCATCTCGGCGACGATGAGGGGTTCGAGCTCCGGAACGAGGAGCACGGCATCAAGAAAGCAGCGGTAGTGTCGGACGGTCAACCGGGCCGCCTTTTCGCGAACTTCGTCCAGTTCTTCGACGGAGATGCCCAGCCGTTGGACGAGGGAAATCAGGGGATCGCCTTCCGTTTCGCGGCGGTGTTTGACTGCTTCCACGTCTTGAGCGAGCGCGCTCATGGTTGTAAGACCAAGTGATTTATCCGCCGAATTTCCTCGAAAAGCAAGCCTTCTGTGTCCAGTGGAAAATTGGACGACTTCTGGGCCGCGAATTGCCCTTTGTGCGCCGTGAATATGGGAAGCAGCATGTGTTCTGGCGGGCCGACCGCATCTTATTTCCCGATTCGATACACCAGAAACAACTCGTCGCCGACGCGTTTGAGGCTCACCAACTCTGCAACGGGCGCTTCCTCGGGTAAGAACCCGTGGCCGTCCACCATCGTCGGCGCGGTCGCGCCGCCAAAGACCTTCGGACAGAGCGTCACGTTGATCTCATCGACCATGCCGGCCTGAAACAGCGACCAGTTCAACGTCGGGCCGCCTTCACAGAGCAGACGTTTCACTTTCCACTCGCGCCGCAGAATACGCAGGACCTTGCGCAGGTCCACCTCGCGCCGGCCGCATTCGTAGATCGTCGCCAGCGGTGCAAACGCGCGCCGTTTCCTTGCCGGCGCGGTCGTGCTCGTGAAAATCAGGATCGGCGAGAACCGATGCTGGAAAACTTCCCAGTGCTTCTCGACGCTGAAGTGGCCGGTGACGATCACGCGCAACGGATACTCCGCCAAGCCGCGGCGAACCCGTTGCCGGCGCAGGCCCGCGTCCGGGATTCCCATTGTCATATGGTCGGTGCGAGCGGTGTGGGCGCCGACCATGATGGCGTCGGCCTCGGCGCGCAGTTCGAGCAAGTGCCATTTGTCTGCCTTGCTCGGAAAGGTCGTGGGGGTGCGCGCATAGGTCGAGACCTTGCCGTCAATGGTCATTGCCATATTGAGGAAGACAAAGGGTCTGTCGGATCTTTTCATGGCGGAGTTACCGGACGGATCTGGCCGAGGATGCGCCTGGCTTCGGCGACGAGCGCCGCGTTCGTGGAACGCCTGGAGAATTCCTCCAGCGCGATCGCCGCGGCGGGGAGCGCGCCTTTCTTCAACAGCGCGTCCGCGAGGCTCATCCAGTATTTCTCGTTGTCGGGACTGAGTTCGACCGCCTTTTGGAAGTGGGCCGCGGCGTTCTCGAAGTCGCCCGTGTCTCGCGCGATGAGGCCGAGGTTGAACACGTAACTCGGCTCCGCGGGATTGATCCGTGCCGCCTCGCGATACTGGCGTTGCGCCTCGCGCAGCTTGCCCTGTTTTTGCAGAACGTAGCCGAGATTGAAATGATACGGCGCCCAGCCGGGCTGGATGCCGACGGCTTTCAGCGCCCACGGCAAGGCGTCGTCCCAGCGGCCCATCGCGGAATAGATGCGGCTCAGTTGGTCGGCGGCGTCGGAGAGCCGCGGCTCGTATTGGATCGCGCGTTCGAATGCGCGCATGGCTTCGTCGCGTTTGCCCCATTGGAGCAGCGCCTTGGCCTTGCGAAAGAAAAAGACTCCGTGATCGGGAATGATCTCCAGCGAACGATCGTAGGCGCGGATGGCTTCCTCGAATCGCCCGGCCTCGGCCAACGCATCGGCGAGACAATTCCAGGCGTTGGCGCATTGAGGACTGACCCGGGTTGCGCTGGAGAAGAGGGCGATTTCATTGCGCCAGTCGCGGTTCCGCAGGACGGTGCGAACAGAGTAGAAGGCCAGGATCAAAACCAACAAACTGCATCCGAAAGCCCAAGCCGGTCGGCGCACAGAGGCGCCTCTCACATTCAACTGCTCTTCCTTTTCCATCGTATGGTTGATCGCCCACGCGATAGACAGCAGAAATCCGAACGACGGCAGGTACATCGTCCGCTCGGCGAGGGTCGTAAGGATCGGGATGATGAAATTCGACGAGGGCAGGAACGCCAGCAGGAAAAATGTGATGCCGAAAAAAAGCGGAGGTGCGCGACGAACCGCTGCGACCGCGGTCACGATCATCGCGAGCAGGGCCAGCGCCCCGACGCCGATGCCCCAATGCCAGATCGTGCCGTGGGCCGGCAGTTGGTTGTACGAGTAGTCCGAACAGAGATGCAGCGGGAAGATCAGCAGCTTCAGATAGAGCGCGAAGTATTCGAGCGCATTGGCAAACTGCAAGGGCCACGGAAACCCGATCAGCGTTCCACGGACCGTGAACGCCCGCTCCGACGAATAGGCAAGTGTCAAGTTTCCCAGCACCGCGAACCGGACAAGCAAGTACACCGCGGCCACACCCGCCAGCACGCCGTAGCACAGCAATGTGCGCCGCAGTCCCTGTCCGCGAAACCGGTCCCGGTTGCCCACGGCCAGGCATTGCGTGATTTCCGCCAGCAGAATCAGCGCGGGCACCGTGATGCCGTTCTCCTTCGAGAGCGCCGCGAGGAGGTAACAGACCAGGCACAACGCGAACTTGCGTCTGCCTTCTCGCAACGGCGAAACCCTGGCGTCGAGGTACAGACAGATCGCAAGCAACGAGAACAGCGCGATCAACAACTCCGCGCGTCCCACGATGCTGGTGACCGCCTCGGTGTGGATCGGGTGCAGCGCGAACAACAGCCCGGTGATCCATGCGAGCCGGTGGTTGGCAAAAAGTTGTTTCGTCAGCCGGACCACCAACAAAGAAATGATCACGTGCAAACCCACGTTGACGAGATGGAAGCCGAATGGACGCATTCCATGGACCATGCTGTTCAGGCCGTAGCTGAAAATGGCGAGCGGCCGGTAGAGCATATCGACCGACGTGCCGCGCCAGTAGTCGGTCGTGAACGCGTGGAGCACCCAGCGCGGCTGGTTGACGTAGGGGTTGTCCCGGACCACGAGCAGGTCGTCGAACACGAAGCCGTTGGGGAGCGCGTTCAGATAGATCACCGCAGCGGCAAGGCCGACGACCCAGTTGGCGGCCCGTTCGTTTTCGATCCAGCGCACGTCAGACGATTAACATGCAATCGCCATAGCTGTAAAAACGATACTTCTGGCGGATCGCCTCTGCGTACGCGCGCAGGATGAACTCGCGTCCTGCGAACGCCGAGACAAGCATCAGCAGCGTCGAGCGCGGAAGGTGGAAGTTGGTGAGCAGGGCATCCACGACCTGGAACTGGTAGGGCGGATGGATGAACAAACGAGTCGAGCCGCGGACGGGGGTGATGGGGTCGCGGGGTGATGGGGCGACAGTCTCCAGGACGCGCAAGGAAGTGGTTCCCACGGCGACGACGCGCCGGCTCGCTTGTTTGGCGGCATGGATCTGCCGGGCAGCAACCTCGGAGACCTCGAATCGCTCCTCGTGCATCTTGTGATCTTCCACATCCTCCGCCTTCACGGGTTGAAACGTTCCCAGGCCGACTTCCAGCGTCACGAAGGCGGCTTCAATTCCCTTCGCCTTTAGCGCGGCGAACGTCGCCTCGGTGAAATGCAGCCCGGCGGTGGGCGCGGCGACCGCGCCTTCGCGTCGGGCAAAGATCGTTTGGTACCGTTCGGCGTCGCGCGCATGTTGTTCGCGCGGCTTTCGCGCGATGTACGGCGGCAACGGCACATCGCCAAGCACGCCGAGGACCTGGCGCACGTCGGCCACGCCGCGAAACTCGATCTCGAAGGGGCCGTCGTCGTTTTTGTTTCGGACCTCTGCTGTGAGCGTTTCGCTGTCGAAGGCAAGCCGCACGCCCGGCTTCAGCTTCCTGGCCGGTCGCGCCAAGGTCCGCCAGCGATTCAACGCTAACTCATCAAGCAGGAGCAGCTCGATCCGCGCCCCGGTGTCCGTTTTCCGTGCCCAGAGCCGCGCCGGGATGACCTTGGTATCGTTCAGAACGAGCAGATCGCCGTCGCGCAGCAGGCCGGGAAGTTCGCGGAATTGGCCGTGAGAAATCGAATGCGCGCTCCGATCCAGCAGCATAAGCCGTGACGCGTCTCGTTCAGGCAAAGGCTGTTGCGCGATCAACTCGGGCGGCAGGACGTAATCGAACTCGGTGGTCTTCACGCTGCCGTTAGTCTTGCCGCACAATGTTCCCAACGATGATATGGTCATTTCATCGTTGGGGAACAGTTCATTTCCCGCCGAGAAACTTCTGCCACGACTCCGGCAGCGGCTTCGTTTCGACGTCGCTGGCGATGCGGCCCTCGAACTCGGGACGAAACGTCGTGGTCGTGCCATAGACGAGGATGGCGTCCTGCGAACCTTCCACGCGCAGGCCGTGACCGACTCCCGCCGGGACGACCACGCCAACGTTATGCGGCCCGGGCTTGTCCTCGCCATCGGCGAAGAAGCGCATGGTGCGTCGCGGCAGGCCTTCTCGCAGGTCGATCAGGATTACCTCGACCGTTCCTTGCAGGAAGAACCAGACGTCCCATTGTTCCTGCATGTACGGGCGCGCGCGAAAGTCGGGATGGTTGCCCGCGTACATCGAGCGGAACCACTCCGCCGGTTTGCGCCCGGCGGGGATGTGCGGCGGATGAACGTGGATCCCCTTGGCGGACCCCGCGTAAATCCGGGAAGTGGACCACTGTCGCGGCCACAACCCGATGCGGTGGAGCGGACCTTCCGTCTGCCGCGCGCACTCGGCGAACGTGCCGCGATGGGACTGACGAAACACCTTGCGCAGGAAAATCTCGACGCCGGGAATCCAATGCTCGTGGACCTGTTTCGGGTCGGACGCCGTTTGCACGAGTTCGCCCGCCATCACGCCCGGCTCGACGAGTCGCTCCGCGAACGGGCGCGAGGCATAGTCTTTGTTTTCCAGCGATTTGCGCGCTTCGCCGGTCAGGCCGTGCCAGAGACCCTCGTTCGAGGCTTTTCCCTTTCCGGTTTCATCCTTCATAATTCACATCAAGTTCGCCCAGTCGTTCGCGCGCTTCAGCGAATCGAACGTCCCCGCGTCGGTCCACCAGCCTTCGAGGATATCGCAGGTCATTCGCTTGCGCGCGATGTAGGCGTTGTTGACATCAGTAATCTCGAGCTCGCCGCGTCCCGACGGCTTGAGGGTCTTGATGATGTCGAACACGGCGGCATCGTACATGTAGATGCCGGTCACGGCAAACTGACTTTTGGGTTTCTTCGGTTTCTCCTCGATCCCGATCACTCGCTGGCCCTGGAGTTCGGCCACGCCGTAACGCTCGGGGTCGTCCACTTTTTTCAGCAAGATCTTCGCGCCCTTGCCCTGTTTGCGGAAGTTGGCTACGAACGGCTTGATGTTGTCGGCAAAAATGTTGTCGCCGAGAATCACCACCATCTGGTCGGTGTGCACGAAGTTCCGCGCCAGCCCGAGCGCCTGCGCGATGCCACCGGCCTCGTCTTGCACGCGATAGGTGAACTCGCAACCGAACTCTCGCCCCGAGCCGAGCAGGCTGACCACGTCGCCCATGTGATCCACACCGGTGACGATGAGGATTTCCTTGATACCCGCTTCCAGTAGTTTGTCGATCGGATGAAAAATCATCGGCTTGCGACCAACCGGCAGCAAGTGCTTGTTGGTCACTTTTGTCAGCGGGAAGAGCCGCGAGCCGGTTCCGCCGGCGAGGATGATGCCTTTCATGTTAGGTTCTCGGTTCTCCGTTCTCGGTTCTCGCTTACTGATAACTGATCACTGATCACTTCTTCTTAAGCGGTTCCCACCATTTTCGGCTTTTCTGATACCACCCGACCGTCTCCGCCAACCCTTGCCTGAAATCGATGCCCGGTTTCCAACTCAGCTCGCGTTTTGCCTTACTGCAATCGATCGCGTAACGGCGGTCGTGGCCAAGACGGTCTTTCACGAACTGGATCAACGAATGAGGCTTGTCCAGCAGGTCGAGCAACGTTTTCACTAGGTCGATGTTTTTCCATTCGTTTTCGCCGCCGAAGTTATAGACCTCGCCGGCCTTGCCGCGTTCGAGTGCGGCGAGCACGCCGGTGCAATGATCGCGCACGTGGATCCAATCGCGGACGTTTTGTCCATCGCCGTACACGGGGAGCGGCTTGCCCTCCATCGCGTTGGTGATCATCAACGGGATGAGCTTCTCGGGAAACTGGTATGGCCCGTAGTTGTTCGAGCAGCGCGTGATCACCACGTCCTGCCCGTACGTGTGATGGCTCGCCAACGCGAGCAAATCCGCAGCGGCCTTGCTCGCCGAATAGGGCGAGTTCGGATGCAGCGGCGTGGTCTCGGCGAAGTGGCCGGTGGCTCCGAGCGAACCATAGACTTCATCCGTCGAGATTTGCACGAACCGTTTCACGCCCGCCTTGCGCGCGGCGACCAGCAATTCCTGTGTCCCCACTGCATTCGTCCGCAGGAAGGCGGCTGGATCGGCGATGCTGCGGTCCACGTGCGATTCCGCGGCAAAGTTCAGGATCGCCTCGGGTGTGAAATCGCGGATCGCTTTCTCGACGAATGCCACGTCCGCGATGTCGCCCTTGCGGAACTGATAACGCCGGTCCTTCTCGACGTCGCGGAGGTTCTCGGCGTTGCCGGCGTACGTCAACAGGTCCAGATTGAGCACCGGCCAGTCGGGCCGCGATTGCAGCACCAGCCGGACGAAGTTGCTGCCTATGAATCCGCAGCCGCCTGTGATCAGAATTCGCATGAAAGCCGCGTCAGTCTAACGGCGGGCTGCCGCAGGTCAAACCCAACGTGGATGTCCCGCTGCGGCGGAGCATTCCGTCCCGTTCTCCGTCTAACTCGCCGGTGCCGCTATGAAACGATCACTGTTCGCTGCATTGGCCTTCGCCGGGCTCTCGAATCTCTCAACCCTTGCCGAGGACGAAATAATGTCCCGCCCGCTGCGCCCGATCCGGGAGGGGAACGAGCTCGTTCGCATCGTGCAACAAACTCGCGTCGGCGAGGCTTACCAATACCGGAGCCTCACAGTTTTTCCGCTGTACAGCAAGGACACCGCGGATGCCGGCTATTGGACGCTCGATCGCGCTTTTTTCAAGGGCGTGCTGGGGACCACCGAGAAAGGCGACGCGACCGTGCCGGAGTTGTTGGCGGAGAACCTGTCTGACGAGCCGGTGTTCCTGATGGCGGGCGAGATCGTTCGCGGCGGAAAGCAGAACCGCGTTCTCTCGCAGGACATTCTCTTGCCGCCGCGCAGCGGGCCGATCAGCCTCGACGTGTTCTGCGTCGAGCAGGGACGGTGGCATGGCCAGACGAAATCGTTCGCGGCGGAGAAGGAGGTCGCACACGGAAAATTGCGCCAGCAATTGAACGCCCCTGCCGCGCCCGCGCAGAGCGAAGTCTGGCGCGAGGTCGAACGAAAATCCTCCGCGCTCGGCGCTTCGGCTGGCGAGACCGGCGATCTGGGCCGCGTGTTGCAAGACGCGACGGTTGCCCGCGATGTCGATGAATACGCGCGTCGCATCCGCATTCCCGCCGACGCCAACGGCATGGCGGTGGTCATCGGCGGCGAGGTCGTGGGCGTCGAGTTGTTCGGCGACAGCCAGACTTTCCGCGCGCTGCGCGACAAGCTGTTGCGTTCCTACGCGGTGGACGCGATTGAGGTTCCACACCGCGAGAGGGAAGCCATCGGACGCGGTGTCGTCGAGCGGTTCCTGCGTCGGGTCGAAGGGACGCGTCTGGTGCGCAAACAAACCATCGGCCTCGGTCGGCTGCGCGGGATCGAAGGCGGCGGTCTGTATGGCACGGTCTTGATCTGGGATGAGCAAGACGGCGCGCACGGCGTGGTCCATGCGAGCATCTTCGCCGGTGTCAGCTTCGACGACGACGTGCCGCCGATTCGACCGACGCCGCGACCGTTGCCGCGCTGATTTGGAGTGCGGCGGGTTGACGCCGCCTTCATCGGCGAGGCTCGACTCGCCGAATCCGCTGATCGCGGCGTCAAGTCGCCGCACCGGGAAGGCTGTGTCAAGCCACAGCAGGGCGCATCCCGAGGTTGTTGGTGGGAATCCCCCGCGCTTGCCGTGGGGATCGTTGGGCTCGCATGCGATCTCGAAGGTCGCCGGTGATTGGCGTGAAGAGTGGCCGCGCATTTGGTAGCG